>UMHQ01031403.1_pt1 | contig 68254 bp, 51 predicted proteins | sample 1965531 | NCBI WGS metagenome assembly UMHQ01 (sample SAMEA4836098, study PRJEB28245) | human gut metagenome | biome: gut microbiome; material: fecal sample | place: Denmark | collected 2008 | reverse complement strand
GGTGTGAGAGGACGGGAGTTAATCACTCCCTCCTACTCGATTTCCGGCTGACGCGGAAACAGGGAGGAAATAAGTGATGGACTGGATAAAGAAGAAGCGTATGGAGATTGGCCTGGCCGCTGCAGTAGTATTGATGATTGCGGCCATTTGTATTTATAATAAGGCAAACCCTATTACTTATACCATGTATGAAAATGGGACCATCAATTACGTAAAGGCAAGGGTGCTGGAAGTGACGGATCAGCAGCTGGAGCCGGTGGAGGAAGCAGAGGGACGCTGGCTGGGAATCCAGGAACTGAAGGTGGAGCTTCTTAACAAGGGCCATTCCGGGGAAATCATTACTGTAACCAATTACCTGAGTACGACCCATAATGTTTATGCCAAAAAGGGGCAGTCATTAATTATCAAGGCGGATTGCCCTGAGGGGGTGGAACCGTTTTATTCTGTCTATAATTACGACAGAACTACAGGACTTATGATGACCGGCATTGTCTTTCTGGCGTGTATGGTGCTGGTAGGGCGGGGAAAAGGAGTAAAAAGTATTCTTAGCCTGGCATTTACCATGTTTTTTATCATAGCGTTTCTGCTTCCCATGATATACAGGGGCTATTCCCCCGTACTTTTGAGCATTCTTACGATTCTTGTCTCTACGGCTGTCTCCATGCTGCTTCTGAACGGGTACAGCGCGAAGACACTGACGGCTATCGCCTCTACCATGACGGGAGTGCTGGTGGCAGCAGGGGCGTTTGCGGTCATAACTGCGGTTCTGCATCTCGACGGCTATAACGAAAGTCAGGCGGAGGAGCTTTTGCTGATTTCCGAAAATACAGGGCTGAAAATCCGGTATATTCTTTTCGCAGGAATCCTGATCGCCTCTCTGGGAGCGGTTATGGATATGTGTATGTCCATTGCGGCCTCTCTTTTTGAGATGAAAAATCAGAATCCTTCCATGGATTTTAAAGCGATTGTCAAAGCCGGGTACGCCATTGGAAGAGATATGATCGGCACCATGTGCGCGACTCTGGTCCTCGCATTTACCGGGACGGCCCTTACCATGATGCTGGTACTGATCTCATACGGTGTTCAGCCGGAGCAGCTGATGAATTCGGATTATATTGCGATTGAGGCGGCTCACAGTCTGTCAGGCAGTCTGGCTGTTATCCTGTGCGTTCCGGTGACTTCATTCTTATCCGCGTATGTGCTGGAACGAAATAACAGAACTAAATAAAAATAATTATCATTATCACTATTGCAAAGAGAGGAAGACTCTGCTATACTGTAACCAGATGGAAATGGCTGGAAATATCACGGCCGTTACCATTGAGTAAATCATGCAAAGGCAGATTGTCATTGAACTATAAAACAGGATATTGCATTTTCCATATGACAGGGTGCCTTTGCGGCACTCTGTTTTCCGGTTCATGAGGCTGCACAGTCATGCCATGCCGGACGGCAGCATAAAATAAACCTGGTTAGAGGAGGAGTTTATCATGATAAATATTCAGAAGGCGGCCATTATCGGCTGCGGATTTGTAGGAACATCAATTGCATTTTCCCTTGTACAGAAGGGGATTTTTTCGGAACTGGTTCTGATTGACGCCAATGAGAAAAAGGCGGAAGGGGAGGCGATGGATCTAAGCCATGGACTTCCGTTTACGAAGCCTATGGAGATCAGGGCCGGAAGCTATGAGGATATCGCCGACTGTGCCATGATCATCATCACGGCAGGTGCGAATCAGAAGCCTGGAGAGACACGGCTCGACCTGGTCCATAAAAATGTGGAGATTTACAAGAGCATTATACCGAAGATTGTGGAGAAGAACCAGGAGGCGACGCTTCTCATCGTCTCTAATCCGGTGGATATCATGACGTATGTGGCGCTTAAGCTTTCCGGTTATCCCCGCCATAAAGTGATCGGCTCCGGAACCGTTCTGGATACGGCCAGGCTGAAATACTTGTTGAGCCGTCATCTCGACGTGGACAGCAGAAGTATTCATGCATTTATCATCGGGGAGCACGGCGACAGTGAGCTGGCTGTGTGGAGTGCGGCTAACGTATCAGGGATCCCGCTGAATCATTTTTGTGAACTGAGGGGATATTTCGATCATATGGAGTCCATGGACCGCATTTACCAAAGCGTCCGGGACAGCGCATATGAAATTATAGAGAAAAAGGGGGCCACCTACTACGGTGTGGCTATGGCGGTCTGCAGAATCGCTGAGTCTGTGATCCGGAATGAACATTCCATCATGCCGATATCGGTTTACTTAGACGGGCTTTATGGACTTCACGATATTTGCTTAAGTATTCCGACGGTAGTCGGCCAGGAAGGAGCGGAAAAGGTGCTGGATATTCCGCTGGACTTAATGGAGATGGGAAAACTGGTGTATTCGGCAGAAGAGTTAAAGAAGATTATTGGAGAATTGGAGCTGTAGTGTTTGCCTGCAAATGAATCTTAGTTCACAAATCTGAATGAAATGTGGAAAACAGCTTTTCATCTTTAAAATAATGTAGATAGAATTTGTCCAGACAAAATCCGGACATAGCGAACGCACCTGTATTTGGCGTGTACGTTATGCCCGGATTTTTTTATGGCAGGCAGAAAACAAGACGGTCATGGAATATACAGGAAACCCCGCCGTTTTTATGGCATAACATCTCCCAAAATCTAATTTGGCAGCTTTTCTTTATTCTGTTGCAGATGGTGCAATCTCAGGATTCAATTTTAAGTGTCTCGTAAGCTGGAAATATTAACGTTAATCATAGTGATATTTACGGTACTTACATATCTGGATAATCACCAGAATAGAAAATGAGCTATCCTCTCTGGCCAGAGGATAGCCCGGTAACTTAAAATTACTGTTTGCTTGATCGGCAATCATCGGTTTCTTGTTAGCCCTTGATTACTTTTGGTTACATTATACACTGGGTACTTGTATTTTTCAAATACCCTTTTAAATAAAATATTACAATTCCTTGAAATATTCTTATATCGTTATCTGCTCAACCTCATCCCCTCCGAGGAATACCACAGCCTCAAACGCCCGAAGCTTCATATGCACCTCGCAGGCCGGAGCATCTTCATAATTCCCAATCAGCCGGATCCCGTTTTCAGGAAGGCACTCTTTTGGAAGGTCAATGACAGCCGGATCTGAGAAAAAGTTAAGAACCACCAGGAGCTTCTGCCCCTGATAGCGCCGTGTGTAGGCATAAATGGACGGATGTTCTTCGCATACCGGATTGTAGTCTCCATAGACAACTACTTTATGATTTCTGCGGATACGGATCAGATCCTGATAGTAATGATAGATACTTTCCCTGTCACGGATGGCCGCTTCCGCGTTTATCTCCGTGTAGTTTGGATTGACGGGAATCCATGGGACTGCGTCGGTGAATCCGGCATTCGGGGAGGCATCCCACTGCATAGGCGTCCGGGCATTGTCGCGCCCTTTGGCGTAGATCGCTTCCATAACGTGTTCCGGATCCTCGTGAAATACCGTGACTGCCTCGGCATAATGGTTGAGCGTGTCGATGTCTTTGTATTGGTCGATGGAGTCAAACCGGATGTTGGTCATACCCAGCTCCTCGCCCTGATAGATATAAGGAGTTCCCTGGAGTGTATGGAGAAATGTGGCCAGCATCTTGGCACTTTCCACGCGGTATTTTCCATCATCTCCAAAGCGGCTTACCATTCGTGCCTGATCATGGTTATTTAAGTACAGACTGTTCCAGCAGCCATCCGCCAGGCTGGTCTGCCATTTCCCGAATACGGCTTTCAGTTCAGACAGCTTCCATTGGCGGATCTTCCATTTGTCTTCACCGACCGCATCGAGGTACATGTGCTCGAAGGTGAAGACCATGTTTAATTCATGGCGGTCTTCGTGAGTATAGAGGCGCGCCTGGTCCGTGGTGACGGAGACCATCTCGCCGACTGTGATGAAATCCCGCTGGCTCAGGATGCGCCGGTTCATTTCCTGAAGATATTCGTGGACGTGCGGGCCGTTGGCAAAGTAAGGTGTAGCCAGATAGGGGCCATCCTCGGGCATATCCGGAAGCTCCGCGACCTTGGAGATGTAGTTGATTACATCCATACGGAAGCCGTCGATTCCTTTATCCGTCCAGAACTGCATGATGCGGTACACCTCTTCCCGCACAAACGGATTATCCCAGTTCAGATCAGGCTGTTTTTTTGTATACAGGTGCAGAAAATACTGATCACCCTCCGGTTCCTTTTCCCAAGCAGAAAATCCGAAGTGACTGCACCAGTTGTTAGGCGGCAGACCGCCCGGTTTCCCATCCCGAAAGAAGTAATAATCCCGGTAGGGGCCGTTTTTGTCCTTTAACGCAGCCTGGAACCAGGGATGCTCGTCAGAGGTATGGTTGACCACCAGATCCATCATCAGCTTTAGTCCTCTCTCGTGCATTGCCTTAAGCAGCTGGTCAAATTCCTCCATGGTCCCAAACTCTTCCATGATTTCGCAGTAGTCACTGATGTCATATCCATTATCGTCATTGGGAGAACGGTAGATGGGGGAAAGCCAGATCACGTTCACGCCCAGCTCTTTTAAATAATCCAGTTTCCGGATAATTCCTCCCAGGTCTCCGATTCCATCCCCGTTGGAATCCATAAAGCTTCTCGGATAAATCTGATAGACAACCGCCTCTTTCCACCAGGTTTCTTTCATTGAAATCCCCTCCTTTTAACGCTATTGTAGCATGAGATGACTGATTCCACAAACGTTTTCATTCATATTTGGAAAAGAAGTAAATATTATATATAAAATATTTGACTTTTACGTGCAATATTGCAATAATAGAATCAGATTAGCTCCGCAAACGTTTTGGAGAGGTGAGGTGCTTTAATGGAAAAAATAGAATTGGGAGAATGGAGCGTGTCAGTGTCCCGGTGGGACCGGGCGTGGCAGCCCCAGATGGAATCGCTGTTCTGCCAGGGAAACGGGTATCTGGGGGTACGATACGCGGTGGATGAGCCGGTTCCCGGACAGAAACGCGATACGTTTATCGCAGGGACGTATGATTCCTGTTTTGGAGAGGTTTCTGAACTTCCGAATCTTCCGGATGTGATGGGAAAGGAGATTACCATTGACGGGGAGCTGCTCCAGCTGAGCGAAAGAAATCATGAGGATTACTGCGTCATGCTTCATCTGGATAACGGACTGGCAGAAAGGCGCTTTACCTATAAAACGGAACAGGGAAAACGGGTAAAGGTAAAGATGGAGCGCTTTGTGTCGTTAAAGAACCGCCACCTGCTGATGCAGAGACTGTCTTTAATTTTGGAGGAACCGGCGGAACTGGAGATCAGGACCGGAATCAACGGACAGGTGAGTAATAGCGGAGCCCAGCATTTTACGGAAGGTACGAGGCACTGCATTCCGGGAGAGCGGGAGGAACTGGTATTTCAGGCGTGGGATTCGGGGGTGCGCTTTGCCGCTGCCTGCGCTCCGAGGCTGAGTGCAGGATCATACCGCGCTTCCATTGACATGGACCGGCGCAGGATTGGGACGCTCTATCAGATTTCCGCAAAAAAAGGGGAGGAGATCATACTTGAAAATGCGGCCGCTTTTTATACTTCCAGAGATATCGAGTATTGGGACGGTGAAAGCCCTTTTGCAGATACACCTTTCAAAGAAAACGCATGTGGGAAACACAAGAGCCCTTCCATAGTGGAAGATGCCAACGCACTGGCGGCCGAAGCCGCCAATGCAGGATTCGGCTATTCGCTGAACGAGAGCGGCGAGGCGTGGCAAAAATACTGGGACTTACATGATATCCGGATTGACAGCGACGATGTATTCGATTCCTGCGCGGCCAGATTTGCCCTTTACCACCTGCGGATCATGACGCCGGTGCATGACGAGCGGATGAATATTGGCGCCAAAGGGCTGTCCGGGGAGGCCTATAAGTGCCATACGTTCTGGGATACGGAGATGTTTCTTTTCTCTTCCTGGCTGTACACAGAGCCGGAAGTGGCCAGACGGCTGCTCCGTTACCGTTATCTCACGCTGCCGAAGGCGAAGGAAAAGGCGGCTAAATATGGCTGTGAGGGCGCATTATTTCCATGGGAGAGCGCCTGGATTACAGACGGAGAGGTGACGCCGTCAGAAGGCGCGCCCGATGTGGTGACGGGAAAGCCGATTCCTATCTATACCGGCATCCAGGAGATCCATGTCAATGCAGATATTGCGTATGCGGTCCACCGGTATTTTGAGGCGACAGATGATCAGGCATTCATGGAAGAATGCGGCTTTGAGATGATTCTGGAAACCGCGCTTTATTGGGCTTCCCGCGCAGAGTGGAACGAAGAAAGAATACAGTATGATATAAACGGCGTGATCGGGCCGGATGAATACAGCGAGCATGTATCCAATAATGCATACACGAATTATATGGCGTCATGGAATATCCATGAAGCACTCCGGATTCTGGAAAGGCTCAGACAGACCGGAAGAGAAGACCTTTTAGCGGCGCTGGAACAAAAGACAGGGGCTGTCACCAGGGAGGAATGGATGCGGGAACGGGCAGAGAAGCTGACGCTTCCACAACCGGATTCCAGAGGAATCATTCCTCAGGACGAGGCGTTTTTAAGTCTTCCGGAATTGGATTTAACGCCCTTTCGAAAGGGTGGAAAAAAGATACTGGAACATTACAATGTAGAACAGCTCTGCGGATATCAGGTGTTAAAACAGGCGGACGTAGTAATGCTGCTGTCCTCAATGCCGGATCTGTTTCCTGAGGATATTATTCTTAAAAATTACCGGTACTACGAAGAACGATGTGTACATGATTCCTCCTTAAGCTTTAATGTGCACAGCATGGCGGCAGCCCGCCTTGGAATGGAAGAGGAAAGCTTTCGGTTGTTCCGGAAGGCGGCCGAAGTGGATTTAAACAGTGGACTGACCTCGGCAGAGGGAATTCATGCGGCGGCGATGGGAGGAATCTGGCAGTGCATTGTTCTGGGCTTTGCCGGCGTATCGGTAAAGGACGGGCGTCTGTCTGTAGAGCCCCATCTGCCGAAATCCTGGCGGAGCGTGTCATTTTCGTTCGTCTGGAAAGGCGAAAGGATGGAACTGACGGTGGATCATAAGGAGGTGCGGTATGGTAAAACTGGTGGATGTAGCAAGGGCCTGCGGTCTGTCGGTGTCACAGACGAGCCGGGCGCTTAACGGCAGGCAGGATGTCAGCGAGGAGACGAAACGGCGCGTGAGTCAGACGGCCGCAGCCATGGGTTACGTGAAAAATCTCACGGCACAGACACTGTCTGCGAAGACGCCGATGCAACTGGCGGTGGTGGTAACCGGGGTCAGTGAGCAGACGGAGAATTCCTCCTTTTTCTTTGGCATTATGCAGGGAGTGAATTCATTTGCCAATCAGAATGGATATGAGACCGTGGTATATATGATGGAGAAAAGTCCGGAGTGCTTTGAGACGTACTGCAGGCAGAGGGGCGCGGGCGGAATGATCCTGATGAACGCGGATTACGATGAACCGGCGGTTAAGAAGGTGGCTGAAGGGAATTTTCCCTGTGTCTTTATAGATATTCCGTATACAGGGGAGAGAAAGGGATGCGTCATCGTCAACAACGCCTATTACTCGAGACTAGCTGTGGAACACATGGTGAAACGGGGCAGAAAACGCATTGCCATGATTACCGGCAGCGGGCATTCCATCGTGGAAAAGGAGCGGGAAGAGGGATATATGCAGGCACTCCGTCAGGCGGGGCTTACGGTTAAGCCGGAATGGATTGTAAAGGGGGATTTCCGCTATGATATGGCTCATGAGCAGGCGGTCCGGCTCATGGAAAAGGAACCGAAAATTGACGGATTCTTTTGTGCCAGCGATTTAATGGCTCTGGGAGTCATCAATGCCCTGCGCGGACAGCATATCAAGATTCCGAAGCAGGTTTCCGTGTTTGGATTCGACGGACTGTTAAGCAGTGAGTATGCCAGGCCCAAGCTGTCAACGATACGTCAGAATCAGAAATACAAGGGGTTTCTGGCCGCCAGAATGCTGGCGGATATTCTGGGAAATGAAGCGTATGAACCGACCGTGGTTGTGCCCTGCGAAGTATGCCTCCGGGAATCGGTATAGAGAGGTGGGAGGATGAACTGGTATAAACACATTCCGATGCAGAGAAAGATTCTGGCTGCCTGTCTCGTGGTAATCCTGGTTCCATTGACCATACTGGTCAGTCTCATTCTGAGAAGAAGCATGGACGAGGAGATTGACAGAAGTACGGTAAATATGACTCAGGCAAACGAGATGATCGATGACAGGCTGGAAACCATTGTGAACCATTTGAAGACCACATCCGCCATGTATCTGGTCTATCCGGATATTATACAGTTTGTAAAGAATGATTTTAATATGGACCGGCCGGAATACATTACCACTTTAAGGGAACTGAGAAAAAATGTAATGTCCGCGAAAATCAATCCCTACGTCTCCAGCATTACCTATTTATCCAACGGGAACAACGCCTACAGCGGTGCCGGATATAATGAGACTTATATGAAGCGGATTGAAAGCTTTGCCGGGACCATGAAGGCGGAAAAGATAAAAAATATGTTGTCCCCGGTCTATGAGACAGTAATCAACCAGCAGAGTGTGAAGACGATCACCTACGGCTTTTCGCTGGTGGATACGTATACGTTTGAACCGGTGGGGTATGCCTTTATCAACCTGGATTTAAAACAGTTCGGGCAGAGTTTCATGGTCTTTACAGAAGATGGAAGCATGGATACCATGGCGGTGCAGGGGGATTACGTCATTTATCAGGGACCGCGCGTGACGGATGCCATGGCAGCCGGTGTAAGGCAGGCGCTTTCTGAGAAAAAGGAAGAGTTTGCAGCCAATAAAAACCAGGTGATGGACTTGAGTCTTTCCGGGGAAGACTGGCGGCTGGTGGCTACATATAATGAAGCGCTGGATTTAACCATCATCAGTATGGCGGCGGGGCGGGTGCTGAAGCTTCATATGATGCAGGGAATGGCATCCTATATCATCATTGTCGTGATTATGACCGCAGTCTTTATCGGCGTCAGTATCCTGTTGAGTGTAAAACTGACGCGGCCTATCCGGGTGCTGGAGGAGGGCATGCATCAGGTAGAAAATGGGAAACTGGTCCCTATCACGCAGGAGCTGAACCGCCAGGATGATTTGGGCCGGCTGATTCACGGTTTTAACAACATGACGGCAAGGCTGAAGGAAAGTATTTTGAGGGAGTATGAATCAAAGAATTTACAGAAAAAGGCGCAGATCATGATGCTGGAGAGCCAGATTAATCCTCATTTTCTGTATAATACGTTAAATGTGATCAATTCCATTGCCATACTGGAGGACGTACCGGAGATATCCGAACTGGCGACCGGGCTGGGGGATATGTTCCGTTATAACATCAGCGGAGGAAGCCTGGTGACCGTGATGGATGAGATCACGCAGATCGAGCGTTACACCAATATTCAGAAGCTGTGTATGGCAGGACAGATCGAAGCTGTTTTTGATGTCCCGGAAGAGGTAAGAGGGAAGAAAATCCTTAAGTTCCTGCTTCAGCCGCTGGTTGAGAATTGTTTTGAACACGGTTTTTCCCGGGATAAGAGGGATGGCCGGATTGAGATTTCAGCTTCCTCACAGGAAGGTGTCGTAACGCTGACGGTAGAGGACAACGGCTCAGGAATGTCGGGAGCCCGGCTTAAGCAGCTGAAGGAAAAGTGCCGGGAGCAGGGATCTCTGTGCCTGGATAAAGAAGAGACAGACTCCATCGGACTGCTGAATGTGAATTTTCGTCTGAAGAATTATTATGGAGAAGAGTATGGTTTGATCCTGGAGAGTGAAGAGGGACGGGGAACAAAGATTACCATCAGGATACCTGAGGGTGAAAAATAGTCATAGGAAGCAGGTGAGGTCATGAGGTTTGCAGTTGCGGATGATGTTCTTTTGGCCAGAAAGGCTGTGGAAAAATTAATACTGGAATGGGACCGGGACAGTACAGTCTGCTGCTCCTGTGACAATGGGGATGAGGTTTTAAAGGTTCTGGAAGATCAGAAGGTGGATGTGCTGGTTACGGATATCCGTATGCCGGGACTGAATGGAATCGCTTTATCCGAAGTGGTGCGCCAGCGTTTTCCATCGGTGGATGTGGTTTTGGTAAGCGGTTACGCTACCTTTGATTACGCCAGGGCCGCCCTTCACAACGGAGTGCGGGATTATCTCTTAAAACCGCTGAAAAGAGAAGATCTGTTTCATACCCTGGATGCGATAAAGAAAGCGCGCGCGGAGGAAAAAAGGCAGGAAGACCTGCTCCGTGAGGTACAAAAACGTGCCGGAAGCTTTTTGCTGCTCCGGTATTTATCCGGGGAAGAGCGCCCTGAGGATGTGCTGCCCAGGGAGATGACAGGGCTAAAAAACGGCTGCTTTTTCGCGGCTCAGATTATGGTGAAAGGCGTGAAGTTTGAGGAGCTGTCGATACGGCTTCGTGATCTGTCCTTTAGCAGAGACTTGATATTTGAGGACATCCTGCACTCTGGTGCGGGAGTTATTGTTTCCTGCGGGGAAGAACGTGCTGTGGCGGTATATGATAAGAAAATCCGGGCATTGGGCACATTGGCGGAACAGGAGAGGAAGGAGGGGCATCCGGCTGCTGTAGGGGTCAGTATGCTGCTCACCGGACCGGATTCCATAAGGGAGGCTTATTCTCAGGCGAGAAGGGCCTGCTGTCTGCGGCTCCAGGACCCGGAACGGGGATTATACCGGTTTGATACCGACAGGGGAAAAGAACTGCTCTCAAAGGAAGACCTGCATTTAATCAGAAATCACCTGAATGCAAAACGGGTAAAGGAAGCAAAAGAGTTCTGCTTAAAAAAGCTGATCCAGCCGGATATGACGACGGTTCTGCAGTTGGAACAGTCATATCAGGCGCTGCTGGGCATCTGTTTCACTATGGATATGGAAGCGATTTACCGGCCTCTCTGGGACTTTGATGACATGAACGGACTTCTGGATTATATCTGCAGTATGGCGTGCTGCAGCGGGGAAACGGACCGAACCGTAAATGAAGGGGATATCATCGATGAGATTCAGGCATTCCTGGAAGATAATTATTATTGCGAGATCTCTTTAAACGAACTGGCCGCCACGAAGTATTTTATGAACCCCAACTATTTGAGCCGTCTCTTTAAGGCACGGACCGGAATGGGATTTTCTAAATATCTGTTGGGACTGCGCATGAAAAAGGCGGAAGAACTTTTAGAGAACGGAGATATGAATATCAATGAGGTGGCGCTCATGGTGGGATATACCAGTCCCTCATATTTTATTCAGAACTTTAAGAAATATTTCGGCCGAACTCCTGGAACACAGAGAAATAAGCCTGAGCTGCGTTAATGTAAAAATATAAAAAAGAACGTGTAATATAAATGTAAAATTAATGCATAATAACGAAAAAGTAATATAATTTATATGTTCTGATGTCAGTTTTGCAATATGATTCGTAAAAATAAACACTATAATATGGGTATAAGATACAAGTGACTTATACCCATATTTTTCGCATGATAAGGAGGATGTCTATGAAAAAAGTATTGAGTGCAGCAATGGCGGCAGTAATGGTAGTGTCCATGGCAGGATGCGGATCAGCCGGCAAAACCGCGGAGACCACGACAGCGGCACCGGCGGCAGCCACAGAGAAAACGGAGGAGACAACGGCAGCCGACACGAAAGAGGCCGCATCGTCAGGAGAGGTGACAACGATTGAGTTCTTCCAGATGAAGGACGAAGGAACCGACTATTACACAGCGCTGATCAAGGAATTTGAGGCACAGAACCCGGATATCAAGATCGAGTATACCAATGTTCCGGACGCAGAGACGGTTCTGATGACGAGAATGGCTTCTGACCAGGTTCCGGATGTATTTACCCATTTCCCGCTGGATGCTTCCTTCCGGGAGCAGGTAAAGGCCGGTTACATGATGGATTTAACCGGGGAAACAATGCTTGAAAATGTGGCGGATGATATTCTGGATATCAGCCTCATCGACGGCAAATCGTATTCTGTTCCGGTATCCTTAAACATGCTGGGCGTTTACTACAACAAAGATTTATTTGATAAGGCAGGAGTTGAGATTCCCACAACCATTGAAGACTTATACAAGGTCTGTGATACGTTAAAAGCAGCCGACATCACACCGTTTACGTTCCCGGATAAGGATGTATGGACAGTCCGCCAGTTCTGTGACCGTGCCAGCGTTACCATGCTGGAAGATCCGGTAGGACTGTTTGAAGACATTGCAGCAGGAAAGACGACAGCTGCTGATTCCAGGGAACTCCGCCAGATGGGCGAGACTATCGTAAAGCTGCGCCAGTACGGCCAGGAGGATAACCTGGGAACCGGCCAGGAGCAGGCCATCGCAGATTTTGCAAACGGCAAGGCAGCCATGTTCTTCTCAGGGACCTTTGCGTACCCGGAGATTGTAAAGAGTAATCCGGATCTTCCGTTTGCCATGTTCCGTTACCCGTCATTTAATGGAAGCAGCATCGACCGTCTGGGTGTCAACATTGATACGGCATTCAGTATCTCCGCATCGACAAAATATCCGGAAGCGGCAAAACGTTTCGTAGAGTACTGTACCAGCCCTGAAAATGCGCAGCAGTTCTCCGATTACGATGGAACTCCGTCGGCGATCAAGGGTGTCAACTTCAATAAGAGTGAGTTTGAGTCCATGTTTAAGGATTATATCCAGACCGGTAAGACCATGAGTGTTCCATCCAACAGCTGGCCGCCGTCATTCGGTGGTGAGTACGGCAATATCTGCCAGGAATTGATTGATACTAAGGATGTAGACCAGTGGCTTGACAACTTAAATCAGTTGATTATGGATACCTATAATAACTAAGATTTTACGAGAGGGTGAGAATCTTGCATGCGCTGATTTCACCCTCTTTCTATCAGAAGAAAAGAATCGTTCAGAAAGGGTGATGGACCGTGAAAAACAAACCAAAACGGCCGAAGGCGGGCCGGGCTGCCTATATGGCATTTACACTGCCGGCAATTATTTTATATACGGTCTTTTTCGTGTTTTCAGTAATCTATGGAATCTACTACAGTTTTACGAACTGGAACGGATATGCGAAGGAGTATAAATTTGTCGGTATCAACAACTACACAAGGCTGTTTTCAGACCGGGTTTTCAAACGTGCGCTGGTCTTTACGGTTGAATACAGTGCAATTCTTGTGGTGGGAGTTATCACGATTGCGCTGATTCTGGCGGTTATTCTGTGTTCAAAGATAAAGCAGCAGACCTTTTTCCGGGCTGCCTTCTTTTTCCCGGCTACGCTGAGTCTCGTGACCATAGGCCTGGTTTTTAATGAGATCTATTACCGGGTAATTCCGCTGATCGGAAAGAGTTTCAATATTGGTTTTCTGAGCAAAAATATTTTGTCCAGCTCCTCCACGGCCATGTGGGGCATTCTCATTGTCCATATCTGGAGAAGTGTGTCCATCCCCATGGTGCTGCTGATTGCGGGAATGCAGAATATCTCCGGTGATTTGTACGAGGCGGCTGCCATCGATGGAGCCAATGGAATTCAGCGCTTCTTCCGCATCACGCTGCCTCTTCTGATGCCGGTATTAAGCGTCTGTATCATCCTGGTGACAAAAGAAGGTCTGACGGTCTTTGATTATATCACAGTCATGACCAGCGGCGGGCCGGCGGGATCTACGCAGTCCATAGCGTTCCTGATCTATGAAAATGCCTTCATGAACCAGAAATTCAGTTATGCGATCACCCAGTCTGTCGTTATCTTTGTTCTGGTGTGCGTCGTATCGTATTTCCAGTTCAGGACGACGAGGAAGGAGGACTGACCATGAATGAAAAAAAGAAAAGCCGGCTGCGGCCCTCCGGTATCCTTAAGTATCTGTTCCTGGTCCTGGGCTGTCTGGTGATAGCCGCGCCCCTGTATGTGACGATTATTACTGCATTTAAGACGAGAGAGGAATCGACGGTTAATTTCTTCTCCTTTCCCAGTCAGTTCTATTTGGGAAATTTTCGCGAAATTATTGAAAAACAGAACTATTTCCGTTATTTAGGAAATACCGTTATTATTACGGTCTGTTCCCTGATCTTAATGGCGCTTGTCATTCCCTCGCTGTCTTACGCGCTGTCACGGAACATGAGACGGTCAAAATTCTACCGTTTCTCCTATATCTATCTGGTCATCGGCCTCTTCGTGCCCTTCCAGGTAGTTATGATTCCGTTGGTGAAGATCGCCAGTTCCTTTCACATGTCCAATATCTGGGGACTGATTGTCTTAAACCTGGTGTTTGCACTGCGCGACGGCGTGTTCCTTTTTGTAGCTTATATGGACAGCGTGCCGCGGGAACTGGAGGAGAGTGCGTTTATCGACGGAGCCGGAGTGGTTCAGACGTATATCCGGATTGTGTTTCCTCTGGTAAAGCCCATGACTGCGACAATCATGATTTTAAATGGGCTTTCCGTATGGAACGACTTCATGCTTCCGCTGCTTCTGCTAAATAAATCCAAGGACAGCTGGACACTGCAGCTGTTTCAGTATAATTTTAAGACCACGTATTCCTTTGACTATAATCTGGCCTTTGCGTCATTTCTGCTTTCCATGCTGCCGGTAATGGTTGTCTATGTGTTTGCACAGAAATATATTATTCAGGGGCTGACCACGGGCGCGGTCAAAGGCTGAGTGCGAAAGGAGACCGATATGGAAATCAAATATCTTGGTACAGCCGCCGCAGAAGGGTGGCCGGCCGTGTTTTGTACCTGCGAGGCTTGTAAAAGGGCGAGAAAGCTGGGAGGAAAAAACATCAGGACCCGTTCTCAGGCTGTTGTAGACAATACAGTGCTGATCGACCTTCCGCCCGATACATATCTTCACGTCCTTCGGGAGGGCATGGAGATTGACACGATTGAATCGGTGTTGATTACCCATTCCCATCAGGACCATTTCTATCCCATGGAGCTGCTGATGCGGGGCGAGCCGTACGCACACCGGCCAGGTGCGCCGGTTCTGACGGTTTATGGAAATGATAAGGTGGAAGCGGCATACCGGCTGGCAATGGAAATGAACGACAGTCCTACGCTTCACGCTCAGCTGGATTTCAAGCGGGTAAGACCCTTCGAACCGGTCGGTCTTCCCGGCGGATATGTGGTGACGCCGCTGGCTGCCAACCATGCAAAAGACGAAAACTGTCTCGTATACCTTCTGGAAAAGGATGGCAAACGCCTGTTTTATGGTCATGATTCGGGAAACTATCCGGAAGAGACGTGGGATTATCTGAGAGGAAAAATGATCGGCCTTGCCAGCTTCGACTGTACCAATATAGAGGCACCTGATGGAAATTACCACATGGGGCTGCCTGACAACCGTTATGTAAAAGCACGCATGATTCGTGAGGGATGCGCCGGAGAGAACACAGTGTTTGTGATCAATCATTTCTCCCACAATGGAAAGCTGATGCACGAAGAGATCGTGGACTGTGTCCGCGAGGACGGATTCGTGGTGGCATATGATGGTATGACGGTGGGATTCTGATCATGGAAATGGGGGCGTGTTTAAGGAGAAAGCAGAAGGAAGTGTTTCTGTTCTGCTGGACCGGTTATTTCCTGACGTATTTCGGACGGCTGAATTTATCCGTGGCAATGAACGCCATGGCGCTGGAATTTGCCAGCGGCGCCGCGGTGATCGGCCTGACCGGGAGTGTGTTTTTCTGGGTCTATGCGGTGGGAAAGCTGGTCAACGGTTATGCGGGGGATTATCTGGACAACAGGCATCAGGTGTTTTTCGGACTGATGGTGTCTGGAGCTGCAAATGTGGCTATCGGGTTCGTCCACAACATATGGATCATCATCCTTTTATGGGCGGTGAACGGATTCGCGCAGAGCGCCATCTGGTGTAATATGATCAGTCTGATTGCCCACTGGTTTTACGAAGAACAGCACGCGGGAGCCGCGGTGTGGCTGTCCACCTCCATGGTGGGAGGAACGCTGGCCGGATGGGGGATCTGCGGCTTTATTATCCGGGCGGCATCCTGGCAGTGGGTATTTTTAATACCTGGCTTCGCCCTGATTCTGTTTGCATTTTTGTGGAAGACGTATGTAAAAAATACGGCGGTGGAAGCCGGATTTACGGATTTTCAGAGCGTTCGGGTGGTGAAACCGTCCGCGGCATTTCTGGAACATGCGGACTCCTCGTCAGGCATCGGAAACCGGCTTGGGAAGTTTATACTGGCTTCAGGTCTGATCTGGATTATACTCGCCTGTCTGGCGCAGGGGGTGATCAAGGATGGAATCGGGCTGTGGGGACCGACCATGATACAGGATATCTATGGCGTGGACGCCGGCACGGCCTCATTCCTGCTGTTGTTTATACCGGTGATGAATTTTATGGGCATCACCCTGGTGGGAATGATTCAGAGAAAACGGCTTCTGGAGGAAGAAATGCTGGTGGTGATCATGATGGTACTTTCCGTGTTTATCCTGGCTTCCCTCCGCGTCTTTATGGGGAAATCGCTGACTGCCGGGGTACTTTTATTAGGCGGCGTCAGCGCCGTGATGTACGGCGTGAATACGATTTTGCTGGGAGTATTTCCGCTTCACTTCGCAAGGGCCAATCGGGCCAGCTTCGTATCAGGGCTCCTGGATTTCTGCTCCTATGTGGCCGCCGGTCTGTCCTCGGTGTTTTCTGGGCTGGTTATCCAGCTGGGGCTGGGGTGGAACAGCGTGTTTCTGGTGTGGATGGCGCTTACGGTGATGGGGATTGGGGCGTTGGGGGTGTTTGGGTGGAAGTATAAGGCGCAGACCGGGAGATAGAATGGAAACGGAATAAGAGGGGAATAAAAAGTCATAAACTAAATGAGTCAGACTTTTTATTCCCCTCTTTTCCAGTGCGATTATTCGATTCTGGCGGTACCACGGATCTCTTCGAGGGATGAGATTCCCATTTGCCCGGCCAGCGCTTCTAAATCCTTCAACAGGCGATGCATAAAGTCTGGTCTGGAAAGATTGGCGGAGCCAACCTGTACCGCATAGGCTCCTGCCATAATGTATTCGATCACATCCTCTGCACATGAAATACCACCGATTCCAATGACGGGTATATCTACGGCCGTTGCCGCTCTGCGGCACATCAGGATTCCCACCGGTTTAAAGGCCGGGCCGGAAAATCCGCCGGAGCCGCCTCCGCCGCAGCGGTATGTTCCGGTCCGGATATCAATACAGGACCCGTTTAAGCTGCTGTAGCTGGTTATGGCATCGGCGCCTCCCTCCTGACAGGCCACCGATATTTCCTCTACAGGAATATCCCCTCCGGGCACCTTAGCGATCAGCCATTTGTGTGGGGCCGCCGCACGGACACGGGCTACAAGATCTTTTAATTCATCCGGGTTCTTCCAGTAGGGGGTTCCTGGTCCGTAGGGACAGTTCAAGTTGATTTCAATGCCCATGATCCGGTCCATCTGTTCAATAGAGGCGGCCAGTTCTTCCATTTGATATTTATCGACGGCTTTCATGTCAATAATAAGTGGTGTGGTTTCGCAGGGAAGATGTGGCAGTATCTCTTTTTCGAATTCAAAAATACTCATGTTGTTTTTAGATAGAGCGCTGATAAATCCATTATTGGTCTTACATATTTTTTTTGCCATGGTTGGTGATCCGCTGTCTATGAACATGGAGTTTGGCATCATGGCGCCCAGTTCATTCAAATCAAAGTATCTTGCGTGTTCGATTAAGTTTCCCAGCGTAGCCGCAGCGGGCATAAGCGGATTTTTTAAGTGGATATCTCCTATGGAAGATGGGATTGTTACATTTAAATTCATAATCAGTGGTCCCTCCTATTTAAAAGTCTGAAAACATTTCCGGTCTTTTTCAAAATCGATCATGTTAAATGGCAGATACGGTCCGTTGCAGCATACAGGGATGCCCATCTGGATATCGGGGCTGTGTAAGTAGCAGGACTTACAGGCGCCGATCCCGCATCCGATCCGGGTACTGGCAAATACCGTTGTACGTTCCTTTAAGGAATCATCAGCGCAGTTCATAATGGATTCGAGCACCGGTACGTTGAGAGCCATATATACGGCATCGGGGCCGTCCGTCAGATGTTTCAGCGCCTGGGATCCATCGGATACGAAGTGGGTAACGGAAGGAAGCAGTTCTTTGGGAACAGCGCTTTCAGAACCAATCAGGATCAAAGTTGGTGAGGCGCAGAAATGGATGAGCGGAGCCAGTAAATGAATCGTAGCAGGTTCTGCCACAAACACGGCGTTTGTGCCGGGGGTACAGCCAATTCCGTTAGCTCCCCATATGGCAGTCCCAGCGCCGGTAGCGAGAGGAAAGAGTGAAGAGTTCTTTGCAGCGATCACCTTTAGACCACGGTCAGTTCCTTCGTAAATCATGTATGGATAAGACCAGTGAAAACCGTCCCCCTGATTCTGGATCATAACAAACTGCCCAGGCTTATAAGTAAAATCCGGGTATTCCAGTTCAAGTAAGTGAAGCGGGCGGCCGTCATTGGCCGTCATCACATGCACGGATAAAACCGTGGAATCGAGTACGGGTAGGTAATCAGCCGGCTTCCATACGCCATCTTTTACCATCTCCTCCTGAAGCGGACGGGCCAGGGATAAGTACCGATCCCATTCGGGAGCCCTGTTGTCTTCCTCTGTATAGGGCAGGTCAATTAAGCCGAGCAAATTCTGATGCTTTAAAACGCTCACGGTAATAAGATCGGATAAGTTATTAAATCCAGCACCGCTGGTAGAAATATAGTCGGGACAATGATATTTTGACTGTCTGTAATACTGCTTTAGTTCCGGATCCGAAATCTCTTCCTGCGTGTCTGCAAATATCTCATCATAAAAGAGCCACACAATTTTACCTGCTTCAGTCACAATCTGAAGTCTTCCGGTCACACCCGGCTCCAGCTCTTTAGACAGACCGTAATACCTAGCCGGGCTGGGAACCGACATGCGGGCAGCTATCTTTTCAGCAAGAGGCAGCATGGAACGCTTAATACTGTTGGAGGCGCCGGCTACCAGATCAAAGTCTCCGGTCAGACGGTTTGCAGCTACCATCTGTTTTTCCACACTTGTGATTCCATTGACCAGAACGACCCCTGTGACGGCGGTACGCTCTTTGGAAGCCTGGAAGAAACTGTAGTCAGACAGGCGCTTGTCCACATTTTGAAAATGTCTCATATAGTAGGTGGGGCTGCACTGCTCATTGAATTCTACCATGACGATGCGCCCGTCATCTACCACCACTTCGAGGACGCCTAAGTGCCCGAGATCGCCGTTAAAGCAAGAAGAGAATCTGGCTTCTTCCCTATAGTAGCAGCCCTTGATTAATCCTTTTGGTGGCTGTACGCTCCAGGACAGGCGATCTAAAATAGATACTGTTTTTTCCCGTTGTTTCATTAAAAAATCCTCCTTTTTTTCTTGAGTATTTCTCGTTTGTATTGAGCATAATCCAGAAAAAATTGAAATTCTATAACTGAACTGACTTGAATTATAAATATTCTGACATATAGGGCGATATTATGTTATAATGTCATAAAAGTAGAAAATTAAGTCAAAAAAGTTATAGAATAGTGGCCTTCCATCTGCTTATACTGAATATACAACGAAAGAAAGGAAGGGGAAACGATATGAAAAAAAGAACCCTGAAGAGAATCGCCAGCTTTACACTTAGCAGTATGATGACCGTGAGCCTGCTTTCCGGATGCGGCGGTGGGAAACAGGCAGAGAGCCAGCCGGCAGCAGGCGAGGCAGCAATCGCGCAGACGAAGGGAGAGGAAAAGGAAGAACCATATGTGGTTACCATGCTGACTCAGGGGGAGCAGCAGGAGGATCTTCCGAGAATTATGGAGAAGGTAAATGAGATTCTGGTCAGAGATCTGAATATGAAGCTGAATCTTTTGGTAGCGCCGTATGGCAGCATAAATCAGCAGAGACAGCTGATGCTGACCAGCGGGGAACCCCTGGATCTCGTTTACCTGGATGCTTCCTCGGCAATTGGTTTCATGAATAATGGCCAGATTATAGATTTGAGTGATCTTATTGATAAGTATGGAACCAATATTAAGAAATACTGGGGGGATGAGGCGAAGTCTGCCAACATAGGTGGTTTTGTGTTCGGCGTTCCAAATTTGAACGAAGTCGGTAATATTCCGGCAATCGGAATGAGAAAAGACATGGTAGAAAAGTATAATATTGATGTAGAGAGCATTAAATCTCTTGAGGATCTGGAGCCGGTGCTTGCCATGATTAAGGAAAAAGAGCCGACTATGACGCCCGTTCATATCTGTGCGGACCAGCCGCCGATTTCACGCCAGCTCAGCGTGATTGATCCTCTGATCGACGGAATCGCCGTTCTGGATAACAGCGGACAGAATACCACTACAATTATACCGGTTACCCAGAGTGAGGCCTATAAGGAGAAGTGTGAGCTGTTCCATAAATGGTACCAGGCCGGATACATCAATCAGGATGCGGCAACTACTACGGTCCAGTTTGAATCTGCGTTTAAGGCGGGCAGCACGTTTTCCGCAATCATGGTCTGGCATCCCATGTCTCCCAAACAGTTTGGCGGCGTAGATATGGCTTATGCGTTTTTAGGGGAACACAGAGCATTATCGGGAGCTACCAGCAACGCAGATTACGGAATCGCCACTAATTCCCAGAACCCGGATAAAGCCATGCAGCTTCTGGATTACTTATATGGAAGTGAAGAGGTTGCACAGCTGTTAAACTGGGGTGAAGAAGGGAAAGACTGGGTATACGTCGACAAAGAACAGAATGTGGTCAGCTGGCCGGAAGGTGTGGACTCCAATAATGCAACGTATCATGCGCAGCTGTCCTGGGCTCTTCCCAATCAGTTTATGGCCAGCAGCTGGGAAGGCGTATGGGATCCAGATGTATTTGAGCAGATGTTAAAGTTTAATAAAGAGGGGAAGAAATCGAAGGGATTTGGCTTTGCCTATAATACAGAGTCCGTGGAGACAGAGCTTACGGCACTGAAAAATGTGCAGGAGAAATACCGTATTTCACTGGAAACCGGCGCTGTGGATCCAGCTGAATATCTTCCTCAGTACGAAGAAGCCTTAAAGCAGGCGGGACTGGATAAGCTGATCGAGGAGAAACAGAAACAGTTTGACGAGTGGCTTGCGGCTCAATAGGAAGATACCATGGATGAAAAAGTGAGAAAAAGAAAGTTCCGGTGGAAAAAATGGATTCCTATATTTGTTATGATGTCACCAGGGCTGATTTATCTGTTTATCAATAATTATATCCCCATATTCGGGCTGGTAATTGCCTTTAAAAAGGTGGATTTCCGTGAGGGTATCATGAATAGCCCATGGGCGGGGCTTTCAAATTTTACCTATTTATTTAAGACACCGGATGCCTTTATTATTACACGAAACACACTGCTGTACAATGTGGCATTCATTGCGATTAATACCAGCCTGAGCCTGACATTTGCGATTTTTATTAACGATATGAAAAATAAGTATTGCAAGAAGATCTATCAGTCAGCGGTGCTGCTTCCTTACCTGATGTCCGTTGTTATCATCGGTTATATCGTCTATGCACTGTTAAGCCCGGACAAGGGAATGATTAACAACAGTATATTAAAACCAATGGGGAAATCCCCTGTTTCCTGGTATATGGAGCCGAAGTACTGGCCATTTATCCTGATTCTGGTAAATGCCTGGAAGGGAGTGGGATATAACTGCCTGGTATTTATTGCAGGCATGGCCGGAATCTCACCGGGGTATTACGAAGCGGCTCAGTTGGACGGGGCGACAAAGTGGCAGCAGATCAAATACATAACACTGCCATGTATGAAGACTACAATTATTACTCTGGTACTGTTGAATATCGGAAGAATTTTTTACTCAGATTTCGGGCTGTTTTACCAGATCCCAATGAATTCGGGCGCCTTGTTTGACGTGACGAATACGATTGATACGTATGTATACAGAAGCCTGCTTCAACTGGGAAATATCGGCATGGCATCAGCCGCGGGCTTCTATCAGTCTCTGGTTGGGTTTACGCTGATTTTAATCTGCAACTTTATTGTGAGAAAAATAGACCGGGACAGCGCATTATTTTAGGGGGAGGGAAATACATGAGATCAAAAGACCAGAAAGTGTTTAACTTAATTTCCCATACCGTTATGATTCTTGTTACCGTCATGGCGGTACTCCCCTTTGTGCTCGTGTTTCTCTCCTCCATAACAGAGGAGAATACGCTGGTACTGAATGGATACTCCTTTTTTCCGGAGAAATTCAGTCTGTATGCCTATGAATACATTGTAATGAAGGGAAAAAAGATATTCAGGGCGTATGCGGTTACCTTGTTTGTTACGGTGGTTGGTACAAGTATCAACGTGATGATCTCAGCCATGCTGGCATATCCACTTTCCTTAAAGGATCTGCCGGGGAAACGGATCTTTACCTTTTACGTGGTATTTACACTGCTGTTTAACGGTGGGCTGGTACCGACGTATTTGATGTATACCTCGGCTTTTAACGTGAAGAATACTATTTTCGCCCTGATTGTTCCCAATCTCCTGATGCACACGATGAATGTGCTTTTGATGAGGACGTATTACAGCACCAGTATTCCTGCGGAACTGTTTGAGGCATCGGAAATTGATGGAGCGAGTCAGTTTAAGATATTTGGCAGTATTATTCTGCCGCTGGGAAAACCAATAGCGGTAACCATGGCGCTGTTTTCAGGCCTCAGCTATTGGAATGACTGGACCAATGGACTTTATTACCTGACTGGATATGATGGAGAAAAACTCTATAGTATTCAGAATTTCCTGAATAAAGTGGTGACAGATATTCAGTATTTAAACTCCAGCCAGGTTGGCTCAAATTCAGATATTCTGGCTAAACTTCCAACGGTTTCTGTCCGGATGGCAATTGCATTTGTGGCCATGATTCCGATTTTGGTATTGTTTCCATTTCTGCAAAAATATTTTTCCAAGGGTATTGCGATGGGGGCTGTCAAAGGCTGAGAGGTTAGAAGATGATGCGATGCGTCAGAGGGAGGACTTTCTATGAGGACAGAAAAGAGGACCGGGAATTCAATATCCAGCCGTTTAAGGCGGCTGATGACGATTCTCGTGCCTCTTTCTGCCCTTTATATCGGTATCAGCGTGGTCAGCACTTATTACTTTAAGAAGCAGATTGTGAGTTATGCAGAGACATTTGTGGACTTCTATATCGATAAGATTGAGACCACAGTTACAAACATCAACCGGCGTATGAGCATGCTGATCCTGGGGGAAGGAGAGACGGAGATCGAACTGAATTCCTATATCAACAGTATTAAAACAACTGATAACATCGCCTTCCGGAATTACTTTATTGGAAAACTGCGGGATGCCTTTCGCATGTACTCCATGGAGTATGGAAGCGAGTATCAGTTTTTTGCCTTTTTCCCGGAAGGGAAGCAGTATGTTGGGGCCAATGCGAATGATAAACTGGGGCAGGAGGTCTGGGAGCAGTACCGGGATGATATCACACATAAGCTGGAGAGGGAGACACTGATTCCCAATTCCGGGAGCCAGTACTGGCAGTTTGTGGAGGGAAGCGGCGGCTGCAATTATATTATAAAATTTTACAGCATCAGGGAAGTCTATGTTGGGTGCTGGATCCGGCCGGCCGACCTTATCGCGCCGCTGGAAAATGCGGTAAAGGACGGAAAAACGACAGCGCTTCTCTTTGACCAGAATAACCGATGCATTGCAGGGGAACGTACCATGGAGCCGGATACGATCACGATCGAACGGCGGTTCAGCAATCTGCCGTTTTCTGTGCGTCTGACCGTTCATGATTACGGTCTGTTTCAAAAGACATTTCTGATGCAGATGGGGCTCGTCTTTCTGGCGCTGGCCATGCTTTTTGTTACACTGTGCAGTATTTATTTTTTGTATAATAAAGTGTTAAAACCTATCAAAAAGTTTTCCAATAATCTGGAGCGGTTAAGCCGGGGCAAGACGGGGCTGGAGGAGATAAGCAGCAGTGAGCTGTCAGAACTGGAGCAGGCCAATGCAGAATTCCGGCAATTACTGCAGAAGATCAGCATGCTGCAGGAGGAGGTGTACGAAGGGGAAATAAAGAAACAGCTGATGTATATGGAGTACTTAAAGCTTCAGATTGAACCGCATTTTTATTTGAACTGCCTAAACTTTATCTACAATACAATCGATTTGGGCAAATACACCCAGGCCAGCAGGATGTCTATCATGACAGCCGAATATATGAGGTATTTATTTAATAATGGCCGGGATTTTGTGTGCATCTGGGAAGAACTGGAGCATATCGGCCATTACTTAGAAATTCAGAAGCTGAGATTTGAGCACGCGTTTGATTACTATCTGGAGCAGGAGGAGGAGACGAGGGAGGCCAGAATACCGCCGCTGGTGATCCAGACGTTTGTAGAGAATTGTATAAAGTATGCTGTCGACTTGGATTCCGTTTTACAGATTACGGTTACCGTATTTTCGGAGGAAATGAACGGAAATCCCTATACCAATATCTGTATTACAGACAGCGGGCCGGGATTTTCGACGCAGATACTGGAGCAGCTGGCGGACCAGAAGAAATATATGGAGGAGGAAACAGGGCATATCGGCATATCGAACACGATTAAACGTCTGTACTATACTTACGGTGACAGGGCAAGTATCAGTTTCTATAATGGACCGGTAAAGGGCGCGGTTGTCGATATTCATATTCCATATACCGTAAAAGCGGCTTTAGAAAAGGGGGATGAGCCGGATGAATCTGCTGATTGTGGATGATGATCTCCATGTGATTGAGGGGATCAAACGTAATTTGGACTGGGAGCTGCTTCCTATCGACCACGCTTTCCAGGCGCTGGGTGTTCCGGCGGCGAAGAAGTCGCTGTCTGCCAATCAGATCGATGTCATGATCTGCGACATTGAGATGCCCCAGGAGACAGGGCTTGACCTGTTGGAATGGATCAGGGAGGAGGGATATCCGGTACAGGCGATTTTTCTCACCAGCTATGCCAGGTTTGAGTATGCACAGAGGGCGATTAAGCTTGAAAGTCTGGAATATATACTAAAACCCGTAGACTACGGTCAGTTGGAAAAGGCAGTAGTCCTGGCGGCAGAGCGGTCCTTAAAGAGCAGGCAGAATGAGGTGTTTAAAGAGAGCAGCCGGTACTGGGAGCAGAACCGTCAGAATGTTGTGGAGTATTTCTGGACTGGCGTGCTGGCAAGGAACGCTCCCTCAGACGAGGAGGAGTTAAACTGCAAAATAGAGGAATGCGGCCTCGATTACATTCGCGGAAAGGTGTTTCTTCCAATTGTAATACAGATGGTCTGCGACGTAGCAGAATCCTATGCAGGACTGGCGGATGCGGTAGATGCTTTGTGTACGAATTGTCTGGAAGATAATACAGATGATGGCGTGGAGGCATATGAATTTCATGCAAAAATATCAGATCACACGTATTTTCTTATGCTGAGAGCCAGGATGAATTCGGATCCCGATGCATTGAGGCGTGACGTGGAACGCTTTATGGATTTATTTATGGAAGGTATGGGGAAGGCGGAATTGAATGTGCTCTGCGGAGTGGGTATGTGGAGTACTGCAAACCTTGTTTATGAAGACGTGAACTGTATTTATACCATGATGTATGAATCGCCTCGAAATAAAAAGAAGGTTATGTACCTTCAGGAGTACCAGCCTGTCAGCATGATGTATGAGGTCCCGGATCTTAAAAACTGGTGGGACATGATGAAATATGGACAGACAGGAGAACTGAAGGACGCGGTGGAGCGTTACCTGGATATTCTGGCCGGACAGCAGAAGCTCAGTTCCAGAAATTTGCAGCAGCTGGGACTGGATCTCACCCAGATGGTATATTCCTGGCTGGGATCTATGAATATATATGCCCACATGCTGTTTGACAATGAGGAAAACAATAAGATCTACGGTAGAGCAGCACTCTCCTCCCATAATATGCTGCAGTATCTGGAGTACCTTCTGTCCAAGGCAATGGAATATAAAGATGTGGTAGAACGTCCCCATACGATTGTAGATACGATCAGGGACTATATGGATCATCATTTTCAGGAAAACTTATCGCGGGATGATTTGAGCCGTCTGGTATTTTTAAATCCTGATTATTTGTCCCGCTTGTTTAAGAAGGAGATGGGGCTGTCCATCAGCAGTTATCTGATACAAAAACGGATTGATCTGGCGAAAGAACTGCTCTCTACGACCAGAACGCCGGTGAGTGTTATATCATCGCAGGCAGGCTACGATAATTTTGCTTATTTTACCAAGGTGTTTAAGGAGAAGACTGGTATGTCACCCAATGAATATAGGAAGAAGTGTCAAAGTGCTGACCGGAGGAATAAGAGATAAAAGAGAAAAGGGGAGAGCAGAGAGGGAGATCCGGAAATGAAAAAAGCGAAGATGCGCGAAGTGAATTTCTATGCGTATGAGACATACTGCATGGTTCGGCTGGAGGAAAGACCGGAGGCTGGCACGCTCCTGGCCGGCTGCCGCGATCTTGCACTTCAAGTGGAGCAGACATTAAACATGTATGACGAAGATTCCGAGCTGTCGGTGATGTGCCGGGATTACCGGCCGGGACAGCCGTATGAGGTATCCGCACTTTTATATGATTTTCTGGATATCAGTTTAAACATGGCGAGACTTAGCAAAGGAGCCTTTGACCCCACGGTTGGAGCATTAGTTAAGAAATGGAGAATCGGTTCAGGGGAGGAGCGGATAATCGACGAAAAGGAACTGACCAGTCTTATAAACAGGACCGGATACCATCATATCAGGCTGCTTCCGGGTAAACGAGCCGCGATGATAGATATCGAAGGAGTTACTGTAGATCCGGGTGCCGTTGGAAAGGGGCTGGCAATTGATTATATCGTACACTATTTAAAAAACAATCACGTGGAGCAGGCGTGTCTTGATTTCGGTGGTAATTTGTATGTTATGGGGAATACATACAGAATCGGTGTGCGCCAGCCGGAAGATCCGGAAAAAATGATGGCAGTTGTGCCTGTAAAGGACCGGGCCGTTTCAACATCTTCCTGGTATGAACACTATTTTGAATGCAATGGCAGAGTATATGGGCACCTGATCGATCCGGCTTCCGGTAAACCGGTGGAATCTGAATTTACCAGTGTGACGGTAATCTGTGACAAAGCCGTTTATGCAGATATGCTTTCGACAGCACTGTATGTTCTGGGAGAGGAGAACGGGGAGACGGTAATACGTTCGCTGCGGGAAGAGAAAGGGGTTTGCGTGGACTATCTGGCTGAGCGGGCAGGGGATGGCAAAGTTGTCAGCTATTCTGATGCTTTAAAATAACATCATTGTTTTTTAAAGGCGGCAGCTGTCCCTTGAAATTATCCGGGACAGCTGTTTGAATGTCTTGATTAAGAAATAAATGATTAAAAGATGATAAGGGCAATTTTTTATATAAAATGTCTATTATTTTTCATAATGTACTTTACAATCTGTATAAAAGATGATAAGATACAAATGTGTAAACGATTACATATTATGATAATGCACAACAACTTTTTTATACAGCAACTATTGATTTTAAAAGAATTTATAAATTTAAATATCTTTAAGTGATTGCAAATTTTTTTTGAAGATATGTGTAAACGATTACACATTACCAAATAATGGACGCATAGCGTGACTGCAGGAGAAATGGGGTGTGAAATGAGTCTTACGATAAAGGATATTGCTGAAAAAGCAGGTGTATCCGTAGCTACGGTATCGAGAGTGATCAACGGATCCGGCTACGTGAGCGAAAAGAACAAAAAAAATATCGAGGAAATTATCCAGGAATCGAATTACTGTCCGAATGCGGCGGCAAGAAGCCTGATCACCCAGGCGTCTGATATGATCGGCCTGGTGATGCCGGAGCGGGTTAATCCATTCTTCGTAAAGGTATATGACGGTGTAACCCGAAAGGCGGATGAGGAGAATATTACGGTTCTTTTTTATAAAACGGGTGATGATGAGAAGAAGCAGGGAGAAATCTTAAAGCAGCTGAAGGCTCAGAATGTAAAAGGGATTCTGATAACTCCAAGTCTCTATCAGACCTCCGCCACCAGAAAGATGTTAGAAGCAGTGGAACGGGCCGGGATTCCCGTGGTCCTCATCGACCGTGATACAGAGGGCGGGGATTTTGATGCGGTATTTATTGATAACAAGGGGGCTATTTATAAGGCTACAGAACAGCTGATCCAGGCGGGGCATACGAAGATTGCGGCCGTCACCAGCCCTGATTTTTCCAGAGTGGGTGCGAGACGGCAGGACGGTTTTCTGGAATGCATGAAGAAGCATGAACTGGAGGTCTGCCCGGACTGGGTGATCGAGGGAGAACTGAGTGTTGAGAGCGGATATGAAGCCTGTAAGCGCCTGATGGAGATGGAGAACAGTCCCACCGCGATTGTGGCGTTTTCCAGCTCGGAATTGATCGGATGTGTGAAATACTTAAACGAAACCGGATACCGGATCGGCAGGGATGTCTGCCTTTTTGGCTTCGATGATATCGGTACATTTCCGGATTTCGGACTTCAACTGTCCACAATCGAGCGTCCTATGAGGGAGATGGGGGAGATGGCATTTGAACTGTTGTGGGAACGGATTCATAACGCAGGAAAGAACAAAAGGAGCCGTGAGATCATCCTTCCAACCAATATAAAGTTAGCTGAGAATCAAAAATAAAATAGATATCTACTTTACTACAAGGGGGAAAACAACAATGAAACATGACAATCGCTACAGCTACAAACCACAGTACGATCCGTTTGAGAATGTTATGACGAGGAACGGACTGCACGCTGATGAGGTGATTTCTGCACTGCAGAAAAGCATTCGCCACGCAGATGAGGATACCGCCATCCGGTGCGGATATGAGATGTATGTTACCAGTATGGAACTGGAGAACTATCTCTGGAGACGCCTTTCTGTTATCAGTGTGGAAGACATCGGATTCGGGGAGCCGACTGCTCCCATTCTGATCCAGACCCTTAAGAACATGAGAGAGGAGTTTCCATATTCTTTAAGCGGCAGCAGGGCATTGTTCCTGTTCCAGGCGATCCGTTATCTGTGTAAATGTAAAAAGGAACGCTCCAGTGATACGATTAAGACAATCGTAATCGAGGAGTATAAGAGAGGGGAGTACGCCAAGCTTCCCACAGAGTATGATATCTATGACTGGCATACAAAAAAGGGAAGAGAGGGAGGAAGAACGTATCTGGATTTTCTGGAGCATTTTACAGATGTTACACCATTTATGGATCAGTACGATCCGGAATTAAAGGAGATCTTAAAGCAGTATACCAGGGAGAACATCGAACTGGGTGAAGAGTAAACAGGGGAACCGGTAAAAACAAAAGGAGAAGAACAGGGAGGTTTCAGAATGAGTAAATTAAGACGTATTGCGGCATTGGGACTTACAGCGGTATTACTGGGGGGCTGTGTACCACAGAAGGTGGCGGCGCCGGAGAAGGCAGAGGAGACAAAGGCAGAAGAGACGAAGGCAGAAGAAGGCCAGGCAAAGAACGAGGGTACAAACGGGACGGAGGCGGCGACGGAAGCAGAGACGGCCGCGGCCATCGCGACGGAGATTACGGGACCGGTGGAGATAACCATATGGCATCAGTATTCTGACCAGTATGAGGTGTGGTTCCAGAAGGTAGCGGACGAATTCCATGCGAAAAATCCGGACATTACGGTTAAGCTTCAATATCAGCCTGCTGATCAGTACGAGGCAAAGGTTATGGCGGCGGCAAAAGCCGACGATCTGCCCAGTATGGTACACTCTGCGGCGGCCAATATGACCAGCTATATCAATGAGGGTGCGCTGGTGAATCTGGATGATTACATTTATGATTCTGCGATGGGATATGAAAACTTCGATGAAGATATTAACTCAGGACTGAATCAGATGTATGTGCCGTGGGGCAATAAACGCTATGCCATGCCTCTGTTCCTGGGGGGGAATGTTTTCTTTTACAATAAGACCATGTTTGAGGAGCTTGGAATAGAAGCGCCAAAGACCTGGTCTGAGGTAGAGGCGGTAGCGACCGCGGTCAGCGATAAGATCGGCAAGCCCGGTTTTGGATTTCAGATTTTAGTGGATGGTTATATGGAGGTTCTGACCCAGGCCGGAGGAGAAGTCATTGACCTGGATAATAAGACCGTCGGCTTCGATTCTGAGACAGCCAGAGAGAAAATCACGTGGTACAAAGATTTGATTGATAAAAAAGTTGCACGGTTAGTAGGAGATGACAAACACTTTACGAATCCATTTGCTAACGGGGATGTCGGATGCTACGTTGCATTATCCGGGAACTACGGATATCTTGCTACCGCAGTTGGAGACAAGTTCGAACTGGGAGCGGCACCGCTTCCTCAGGAAGGCCCCAAGAAGTTTGTCAGCCTGTCTGAGCCGGTATTTGCCATTGCGAAGACCAGTCCGGAAGAGGAACTGGCCAGCTGGCTGTTCTTAAAATACTTACTGAGCCCGGAAGTAAATGCGGAGTGCGGAACGGTATTTGGCGCACTTCCGGCATCCACTGCGGCAATGAACCAGAGCGTATACCAGGATTTCCTGAAAGTAAATCCTGTGGCAGCTGCGGTTTATGAGCAGAGAGACTGCTACGGATATATGCCGACCATTGCGGGCTGGTATGAACTTCGAACAAGCCTGGATAAGGCGTTGGAGGAAATTATGCTGGATATCAGTGACATGGATACAGCACTTGCAGAGGCCAGGAAGTCGGCAGAAGCGGCAATCCGTAAATAGTCCAATCAGTTGAAAAGGTGAGCCATGAAGATTAAATTACAGAATATCAGAAAGAGATTTGGGGAAACGGTGGCCCTTGATGATTTATCCCTGGAATTTTGCGATGGGAAACTGACCACGCTTTTGGGGCCAAGCGGATGCGGAAAGAGTACCCTGCTTAATTTAATATCGGGAATTCTGCCGCCTACTTCAGGATCGATTTTTTTCGGAGACAGGGATGTAACATCTCTGTCTCCGGATAAGAGAAATATCGGCCTGGTATTTCAGAATTATGCGCTGTATCCCCACATGACAGTGGGGGAGAATATTGCATTCCCGTTGGAAATTAAAAAAGTTTCAAAAAAAGAACGACTGGAGCGGGCGGAGGAGTTTGCCAAACTGCTTCGAATTGAAGATTATTTTACCCGTAAACCATCCCAGCTTTCAGGGGGGCAGCAGCAGCGTGTATCTATTGCCAGAGCCCTGGCAAAGGAACCGGAGATTTTACTTCTTGACGAACCGTTGTCTAACTTAGATGCCAGACTTCGCCTGGAAATGCGGGAGGAGATCCGGCGTCTTCAGCTGGAGACGGGGATTACTACCATTTTTGTAACACATGACCAGGAGGAAGCGCTCAGTATTTCAGATCGTATTCTGCTTCTGAAAAAGGGCCGGGTTCAGCAATACGGGCTGCCTCAGGAGCTGTATGATGAACCGTGCAATCCCTTTGTGGCGGACTTTCTGGGAAATCCGCCGATAAATCTGTACGACGGCATGGTCGATGGAGACCGCGTGGTACTGCAGGAGGATCATACGGGATTCTTTATTGCCGGGGTGAAAGGTATCCAATCAGGAAGAAAGGTGAAGCTGGGAATCCGGAGCGAGGCATTTGAGGCCGCGGCGGAGGGGGTCTATGAGACACCTGCAACCGTAAAAAACGTATTTTTAAATGGAAAGGAAACCCTGTATCTTCTGGAAATTGGAGGAAAAGAATTCAGAAGTACGCTGGAAAGCGGACAGACCTATAAAATTGGAGGAAAGATATCGGTTCGTTTGAAAAAGAAGGGGGTTCATATCTATGATTCTGAAACAGAGGAAAAGATTGGTTAAAGTGAAAAGTGATGAAAAAATCACAGTCAGGACATTTACGGAACCCCTCATCTATCTGCTTCCATTTATTCTTGTAGTGAGTGTGTTTATGGTTTTTCCGATTATCACGGTCTTCCTAAATGCATTTCTGAAAAATTATGATTATTTGGCCAACACTTATACCGGAATGGGGATGGGGAATTTTGCGGCGCTTTTTTCCGATAAAGAGTTTTTACTGTCTCTGAAAAATACATTCCTTTACGTAGCATTTGTCGTACCAGTGTCTACGGTGATTGCTTTGACTGTGTCCATTCTTTTAAACCAGAAGCTGAAAGGAAGCTCATTCTTTCAGTTCGTATATTTTTTGCCGATGGTTACGGCAACGATTGCCGTCGGAATTGTTTGGAAATGGATGTATCATTACGATTACGGAATTATCAATTACGTACTGGGGATAATTGGGATAGAACCGGTCAAATGGATGGAGAATCCGAGGATGGCTCTGGCAGCGCTGATTATCTATGGGATCTGGACAAAACTCCCGTTTACAATCATTCTGTTCCTGTCCGGTCTTCAGACCATTGGCGAACAGTATTATACGGCGGCAAAAGTGGATGGGGCGAAACCTGCAAAGATTCTGTTCCGCATTACGCTTCCGCTTTTATCGCCTACGATTGCGCTGGTATTGATTATCAACATTATCAATACTTCGAAGGTGTTTAATGAAGTCTTTGCACTGTTCAACGGAAAGCCGGGGCCTGGATACTCCCTTTATACTGTGGTGTTCTACATATATGAGAATTTTTATCATAAGATGAATGTTTCCATTGCCTGTGCGGCTGCTCTGGTATTATTTTTAATTGTGTTTATCATGACCATGCTGCAGATGACGATTCAGAAAAAATGGGTCAGCAGGTAAAAAGGAGAATTGAGATGAAAAATAGACATCTAATTGTAAAGATCATTTCCTACGTGATCCTGTCGGCCGGTGCGGTAATGATGGTTCTGCCGTTTTACTGGATGATCATTACTGCGTTTAAAACGCCGGAGCAGGTGACGCAGATGCCGCCGATCTGGTGGCCGCCGTCATTTTTGCTGGATAATTTTAAGTATGTGCTGAGTTCGGGGGAGTTTGCAAGGTATATTATAAATTCACTGTTTGTCACAGTATCATCTGTGATACTCACGACTACGGTCAGTATTTTGACTGCCTTTGCATTTTCAAGACTCAAATTTCCAGGGAGAGATATTATTTTTTCGCTGTTTCTGGGATTTATGATGGTACCGTTTGAATTGCTTGCCATCACCAATTACGTTACCATTGTGAAGCTTCATCAGATCGATACGTACAAGGCGTTGATCGTTCCGTATACCGCTAACATACTCTATATCTTTATATTAAGAAACTTCTTTCTGGAGATTCCGGGCTCGCTTTACAACGCAGCGAGGGTAGATGGGGCATCCAACTGGAAATTTCTATGGAGAATCATGGTTCCAATCGCCAAACCGGCGATCATCACAATCATTCTTCTTAACAGTATTGACAGCTGGAACTCATTCTTATGGCCCATGCTGGTGACGAATGAGTCAAGGATGAGAACTGTGACTGTAGGATTGACTTCATTTGTGCAGTCTGCGGGAATCCGTTATGAAAGGCTGATGGCGGCAGCGTTTATTGTAGTAATCCCCATGGTTGTACTGTTTTTCTTTGCGAGAAAATATATTGTAACCGCGGTAGCGCAGGGGGGAATCAAGGGATAGAGATGGAGGACAACATGAATATTGCAGAAAAGATTGATCACACCATACTGCGCGCAGACGCGAGAGAGGCTGAAGTAAAAAGATACTGCCGGGAAGCTGTTCAATACCATTTTGCATCGGTATGCGTCAATACATGCCACGTTCCGCTGGTGGCTGAAATGCTGAAGGAAAGTGACGTAAAGGTATGCTGCGTTGTGGGATTTCCACTTGGGGCAATGAGTACCCGCGCCAAGGCCTGTGAGGCGCGGATTGCAGTGGAAGACGGGGCGGAAGAGGTTGACATGGTTGTCAATATCGGTGCTGTAAAAGACGGAAATTACGATCGTGTGGAGGAGGATATCCGTGCAGTCGTGGAAGCCAGCGGCGGTGCTGTGGTGAAGGTAATACTGGAAACATGTCTGCTGACCAAAGAAGAGATCGTGGAAACATGCCGCTGTGCTGTGAAGGCCGGTGCGGGATTTGTAAAAACTTCAACTGGATTTTCGACCGGAGGTGCTACTGTAGAAGCGGTTTATCTGATGAGAGAGACAGTGGGAGATTCGGCAAAGGTGAAGGCCAGTGGTGGAATCCGTACCTGTGGGCAGGCGAAGGCCATGATAGAAGCAGGAGCCGACAGAATCGGTGCGGGAAATGGCGTCATACTGCTGGAAGGGTAATCGGTGCGGAGAGGAGTTATTCTGCCGGATCGGTAATTAGATAAAAACAGGAGATTGTATATGGGAAGAAAAACACTGGTTTTCGGAAGTTTTGTCGTGGATCTTATGGCCCGTACGCCGCATCTTCCTGTCCCGGGAGAAACGGTTAAGGGAAGCGAATTCAAGATGGGTCCTGGGGGAAAGGGATTTAACCAGGCTGTAGCGACCTTTAAAGCAGGGGCAGAGGTCACTCTGGCAACCAAACTGGGAATGGATTCTTTTTCTGAAATTGCGCTGAACACCATGGAAAAATTGGGGATGGATACCAGACGAATCTTTCGGACTGAACGGAAGGACACGGGGTGTGCACTGATCCTGGTGGGGGAAGACAGCAGCCAGAATGAGATTGTGGTAGTGCCGGGAGCCAGTCTCACCATAACGGAGAAGGAAGTGGACTCGTTAAAAGAATTGATTCAGGAATGTGAATTTGTTCTGATGCAGCTTGAAACGAATCTGGATGCAGTGGAGCGGGTTGCAGAATACGCGGCGCGGAGTGGGACAAAAGTGCTCTTAAACCCGGCTCCCGCGGCTGATTTGCCAGAAGGCCTGTGGGGACGGATCGATGTGATTACTCCTAACGAGGTAGAGGCGGAGTACTATACCGGGATCCCTGTTCACTCTGAGGCAGATGCGGCGAAGGCAGCTGACTGGTTTCATAGCCGGGGAATCGCAGATGTGATCATTACGATGGCAGATCAGGGGGCATATCTGTCGTCTTCTTCCGGGATACGGGAGTTTGTTCCAGCATTTTCTGTAGATGCCGTGGACACTACCGGCGCGGGGGACGCGTTTTGCGGAGGACTGTTGGCGGCTTTAGCGGAAGGTAAAGAAAGGAAAGAGGCTGTAGTGTTTGCCAACGCGACAGCGGCACTTTCGGTACAAAAGATTGGAACGGCGCCGTCCATGCCGGATCGAAAGGAGATAGAAACGTTTTTAGCAACGAGAGTGACTAACTGACATAGAAACAGTAAAAGATACAACCCCAAAAGAGTGCAATGAAAGTACAATTAAGACTTTCATTGCACTCTTTTATCATGGCATCTCTCAGACCACTACCAGGAAAACAACGGTGTTTTCCCATCAAGTGCCATCCAGCTGATGCTGTGCTTTTTTACATGGAGAAGGCTGCATAATAAGTCGATCTGATTATACTTTACAACACTGTTCGAGTGGGTCCCCACCCAATAGGTCTTTCCGTCACTGCCCGTCACTTCGACGCTTCTTCTCAAATAGCCATAGCCCTCTTCCGCCCTTGTACGGTCATCCGTGAACCAGTCCGTGCCGCTTATAAGAAGCTCTTCCTCATGGCCGGGATAGTTGTCGAGAACAAACTGAACCGTCTTTACCATGGCGTGGGCGGTGCTGTTGACCCGTTCGACCGGCCCGTTGTTCAATTTAATGAATTTGGCTTTGCCGTTGGGTGTTTTTTGTGCCGGGCTGTCTGCATCTGAAGATGGCTGCCGGTTACCGCCTGTCACTTCGCGGTAACTTACAAGGTCGATCTTTTCGTCGTCATCCAGGTTATCGTTTATGATCTGCGCAAAGCGGTTCGCGTCTGCCTCGTTACGGGTCAGGATGTACAGTTCGTCTTTTTTAAATGTATTAGAGTCCAGAACCGGATAGTTGCCCGACTGCTGTGCTGCTTCGCCGCACAATTCCGCAAAAAGTTCCATTAAGTCCTTTAATTTATCCCGGATCAGTTCGAAACAATCTGTAAACTGGGAGAAATCGCTTCGGTATCCGTTAAAGAGCTGAACCATATATGTGGTAAAGTACCATTTTCCGTTTTGCAGAACAGCAGCTTTTAAGGGATTATCTGTGATGATTTTCTTTGCGTTTTTTCCGTAAAAATCAGCCACTCTCACTGCAAAATATACCGCGCCGTAATATTTTGCAAAAATGCCTGCTTCCAGTTCGTCCTCCGCTTCCAGCCATTCAGGCACGAAAATGGTTTTATCCTGAAAACTGTATTCGCCCCCGGTCTCATTTCTGGTACTCAGCAGAAAATTGGTACCCTTGCTGCGCGCGTCTCCCGGGTAACCGGCGCATGCTTTCCGGGCTCTCGCAAAATCGACGAGGTCGACCGTGCGTCTGGCGATGTTTCCTTCCCCGCGCTTAACCAGCCTGAAATACCGTTTCCCATTGATCTGTTCCCGCTCCAGAAAAGCGGCCAGCTTTACCACAAACGGGGATGCAAAAGCAATATCTTCCGCCTTAATGGGCTTCTGCCGGTTTAAAGCCACGCTGATCTCGTTTACCTCCCGGGTTGAATCTGCTTCGGATTCGGCGGTCTGTGCAGAGTGCGAGATATGTATGATCCGAAGCAGTACCTTGGCATTTTTAGACTTCCGGATCCTCTCTTCAAGTTTTGCGGCTTCCTCTGCTTCACCATTTTTTTGGAGCTCCTTTAAATCGTATTCCATTTCATAAAGGCACTGGGCAGAGGCGGTAATGGTCTGGGCTCCGTTGATGACGGAGAAATGCAGCTCTCCGTATTCGGATATATGTTCCAGAAGGACCTCCTCCACGCGGTCCAGTTTAAAATCGGACCGCTCTACCAGAATGGTAATGCCGTTATTCTTAAACCAGAATTCGCCGGGGCTGTTTCTCAGCGTCTCCTTGATAGCCCGGTCAACACCCAGCTGTTCGTTCAGACCGTACCGGACATTGCGCTTAAACAGCTTGTCTCCGATTCTGTTGTAGATCTCAACCAGCTGATACAGATGGACGGAGGTCACATAGCCGCGGTTAGACACCTCTGTCCTATCCTCGTTTTCCCAGTTGATATGGCATTTCATAGGAGGCATCTGAATAAACTCAAACCGGTTTACACTGGTCAGCTTAATGTCCTGTTCATGGTAGCTGTTGTCGAGAATATAGAGAAAATTTACGGTGCCTTTCCAGGGCTTCATCTCTTTCCTGATATTTTTCTTCATCGCCTTACCTTCCGCAGACAGAAAAAGTCTTTCCAGAAAAACCCGGCTTTTCATATTGTCCACGAGGCAGATGATATAGATATTTTTTTCCGCGGATTCCGGCAGCTTTGCCAGAATTCGGGCCTGCTCTTCCAGAGACTGCAGCAGGCCCCCGCTGTCCTCTGTAAACTTGAGAAAAAGAAAATTTTCACTGCTGTCAATGCCCATTTGGACGGAAGAGGTGACTTCCCATTTCTCCGCACGAACCAGGAGATTCAGCGCCTTATGAGCCTCCTCGCTGTCCCACCAGGTCTCGTCACAGTCGATATCACGGTTGCTTAAAATATTTCTGATATATTCCTTATAATTTTCGATTCTCCTGGCTCTCATCCGATTTTCGCTCATGATCATTTGTCCTTTCCATACTGATTAGCAGCTGGCCCCCTGAAAATTTATGGACGCCGTGCTGATTTAACTCTTTGGAAAATTCCAGAATTAACTGGTTATACCGGTTTACAATGGTATTCAGTTCATCTTTTGATAAGTATACTTTCTGTATGGCCTCTTCCAGATTCTGGGTAAAGTCCAGCAGACCGATCCGGTAGCTGTTAATCATATTTTCCACGTAGACCAGAATTTCATCCGTATCCAAATCCTTCCGGTTATCTAAAATATAGTCAAAATAGTAATCCAGCTCCTTTTCCAGCATTCTGACGGCATACATCAGTTCATTGCTGCAGCAGAATTTCTCTGTGTTCAGTTTCCGGCTTTTATTGCTGATTTCATCTACCAGATTGACAATCTCCGGATAAATACTTCCGGTATGGATTCCGAAAAATTCCTTTAACTCTTTTCGGATCAGGGGTTTGGCTTCCTTCGGAATTCGGATGCCATACGTCATCCATGCCGGTAAATCGGCGGCATCGTTGCCCTGAAACAGTATGAAAGCGCCCTGCTGTGCCACGATCCGGTTATTCAGTTTTGTGTGGTCAATGAATTTGTGATTTTTCTCAAATATAATTTTATCCCGGTGCCACTCTCTGTCCCGGTTGATGATGGCATCGTAATTGGCATTGGTGTTCTCCGCGCTGGGGCTGAATATCTCGTCGATGAAAAATACGAATACCATTCCGTCCTCGTGATCCAGCGAATCAACGTCTTTGCGGTAGTACGGCGTGACTGCAAAATACAGGGCAGTCAGGCAGTTATAGGACACATCCAGAAGCCGGCTGGGAAATTCCCCGTGCTGGGCGTCAATCGCGTTGTCCAGATACCGCTTCTCACCCGTCAGCCGGTTTTGCCTCATGGCGTCAAAGAGGCTCTTTTCAAAAAAAGGATTGCCATCCATGACCCCTCTACGGAAGATGTTGGCGCGGCAGGAGGTCGTATAAATCTGAGGCTCTCCGCGGTATACATAACTGTAATTTTCGCCTTTTCGGGATTCGATATATTCCTTTATTTTGGAAATATAATCGGATACATTTTCAATAGGCTTTTCAGAGATTTCTTTGACTCGTTTATCTTTGGGAAGAACATAAGCGCTGTTTTCATTCAATGGCTTTCCCTCTCTTTCCATAAAGATTCCCTGGCGCCCGGTTACTGCCTGCCGGATATGGGATTGATGCAGATATGCGTGCCGGGGAAATCATGATGATTTTATTATAACTTATCCTGAAGGGGCATACAACGGGGAATCTGCGCAAGTTTTGGGCGGGCGGCATGAAAAAGATAAAAATAGCCATAGTAATAGTGTTGTGATGGATGAGGGAGCGGGGAGCGCAGGAGTGGGAAATGAGATCCAGCCAGTTCCAGTCCTGCATAGAATCAGCCAGCAGTTTTGCTGATAAAAGTCTTGAATTAACTGAAGTCAATAAAGTATAATGTTCATGAGCATTGCCTCCTTTGTATAAGGTTGGTTTGGCGATTGACATTATACCAAAAAAGGGAGGTCAATGCTCTTTTTATTTCAATCTTCTATAAAATCAAGGCTTTTTATAAAACATGAGGTAGTCTTTGACACTACCATCAGAAGAAAGAGGAATAGATATGAGAAAACGAGTGAAAGGTTGCCTTACAGTATTATGCCTGGCATCATTGATGTTATCCGGATGTAGCGGTCAAAGAGAACGAGTGTCTGAGATTAAGGAGACGGAATCTTCTTCCATGGCAATGGCTGAGGATTCTGTTGCCGGACGTGACGGAGCACTGCAAAGTACAGAGAAGGGGCAGACTCCGGAAGATGAGCAGAATATAGAGGATGCAGTCAGAACGGCAGGAAAGGCAGAGACAGGCGGTGTTAGAGCGGAAGATGATTATTACAATTATGTAAACCAAAAACTTTTGGCAGGAAAACAAATCCCTGAGGATTCTGAAAGCTGGAGTTATTTTTATGAATTAGGACAGGAGTCTTATCGTAATTTAAGTGAACTGCTTGATGAAGTTATCAATCAGCGCTCAAATTTAGCCGAGGGATCACCAGAACAGAAAATTGTCGACTTATATCAGACTGCAATGGATATGGAAGGGAGAAAAAGGGCCGGATTTGGTGCCTTACAGCCATATCTCGACAGTATTCGCGGCGCAGCTGATATTCAGGAATATATAGAAGCGGTGGGAGCGGTAAACAATGACCTGGGATTTTCCAGCCTGATTGCCCTGGCTTATTTTGAAGATATGAAAAATTCCCAAAATTACGGCTGTTATCTGGGCAGTGCGGATCTGGGACCTGGAAAAGAGACTCTGGAAGATAAAACACAGTCAGTTTTATTAGAAGCATATAGAAATTATATAAAAAATATCATGGAATCCACAGGCATCAGCCGGAAAAAAGCGGAAGAGACAGCCTCAGACATTTATAAATTCCAGACTGATTTAGCAGCCGCAACGCTCCCATTGTCTGACCAGAATGATCCGGAAAAAACTTATAATCCCCTGTCCCTGGAGGAACTCCGTACATTATACTCCAATATTGATATTGAAGCCTACTTAAAAGCGGCCGGGGCAGATGGTTTTCATTCCTGGGTGGTAAATGATCCCGGACAGGCTAAAAAAATTAACAGCTATTTGACAGAAGATCATCTTCCTCTGTTAAAGGAGTACTCCATTTTTTGTCTGATAAAAGATTTCAGTCCCTTTCTGACCCCGGAAATACGAGACAGTACGATCGCATGGAACAATACGCAAAAGGGCGTTCAAGGGAAAAAAACGGATAAAAAGCTGGCCGCTGAACTTGTCCAGAACACATTTGGATTTGAATTCGGCAGGCTTTATACAGAAAAGTATTTTTCGGAGGATGACAAGAAGGCTGTAGAAACGCTGGTTCACCAGATTTTGTCTGCCTATAAAGAACGGATCAATGGTCTGGAATGGATGGGAGAGACAACAAAAGAAAAAGCTATCCGGAAACTGGATCATATGACCCTTAAAATCGGCTATCCGGACAACTGGCCGGATTATTACGAAAATGCAGTGATTCTTCCAGAAGGCCGAGGCAGTCTGATTGACAATATGGTAACGGTATACCGTTCGCTCAGATCTTTTGAAAAAGAAGAAATAAAGAAGCCGGTAGACCGGGGGCAGTGGGGAATGACACCTCAGACTGTCAATGCGTATTACAACCCATTAAACAATGAAATCGTTTTTCCAGCGGCAATCCTTCAGCCTCCATTTTACGATCCGGAGGCCGGCCGTGCTGCAAATTTAGGCGGAATCGGTATGGTAATTGCCCATGAAATCAGCCATGCATTTGATTCCTCCGGCTCCTGTTACGATGAAAATGGAAATTATAATATGTGGTGGACAGAAGAAGATTTAAAGAAATTTCAGGAACTGACACTCCGAGTGACAGAGTACTACAATGACCAGGAGGCGGTAAAAGGACGTTACGTAAATGGGCAACAAACGTTAAACGAAAATATTGCCGATCTGGGGGCACTGGCCTGTGTGACCTCTATTGCAGGAGATGATACGGAAGCGCTGGATTCTCTTTTCAGGCAGTATGCCCGTATCTGGGCGTCTAAATATACGGAGGAAAGTATGATTCACAGGCTGAATACGGATGTTCATTCTCCGGCAAAGGTGAGAGTGAATGCAGTTTTGAGTTCTACGGAAGCATTTTATAAGGTTTACCCTGATTTAAAAGAAGGAGACGGCATGTATGTGGCGCCTGAGAAACGGGTGAAAATCTGGTAAGCTCTGAGGGTGGGATGGATCTTGCGTTTGCTCTGTTTTTATGCTATAGTAAGAACACTGATTTGCCTTGTGACACAGGCAAAATAGCAAATATATGGTGTGTTCGAAACCTTCCACACCTAAAACAAAACTAAAGGAGAACTGAATATGTTACAAAAATCTTCAAGCAGAACCTATTTTATGGTTTATGCGGCGGCGATTGCTGCCATCTACACCGTACTTACGATGGTGTTTGCACCGATAAGTTTCGGTCCGGTTCAATTCCGAATATCGGAAGCGCTTTGTATCCTGCCATTTTTCACCCCGGCCGCAGTTCCAGGCCTGTTTATCGGCTGCCTGCTGTCTAATTTACTGTGCGGCGCCGCAGCACTGGACATCATTTTTGGAAGTCTGGCTACGCTGATTGGTGCGTTGGGTTCCTGGATGCTCCGCAAAAACAAGTGGGCAGTCTGCCTTCCTCCCATTCTGGCGAATACGATTGTGATTCCGTGGGTATTGCGTTTTGCGTATGGCTCGGAAGATATGATTCTGTATGCAATGATAACCGTAGGGATTGGTGAGATTCTGGCTATTGGTGTTCTGGGAAATCTATTAATGGGGATTCTTTATAAATACAGACAGATTATGTTTGGAAAGAAAAACCTTGCATAATCACGATTGAAATACAGCCTGCTGGTGGAATGCCTTTGCCTGATAGACAGACAAAAGGGAAAGACGGAAACCAGCAGGCTGTTTTTTTGATTAGTTTCTTCTATAATAATTGTATTATAAATAATTGTATTATAATTAGTATTATAAGAGCTGTGCTGATGTAATTGAATCATATTTGAATAACTATTAAAAAATGGCCGCAAATATGTGCGAATTCTCAGTAAAAGCCAGGAAGCGCAGTATTTTAAATCATAACTGTTGTTTCATTTATAAAAATATGACTGCGGTCATGACAAATGTTTTTGTTACTTTAGCGCTCATCACAAGCCTTCATAAATAATTTTAACAAATCCAAAGCATATCTTTTTTTCTTATGGCTGCAATTTCCCAGAATTTCGATAACTGCCTGTTGCTCTGTATCCAGGTCTGCGAATTCGGTAGAATCCTCGTTATTTCCGTAGATTAAGTAATCCAGCGAAATATTGAGGCAGGCTGCAATGCTAAGCATTGTATCAATGGACATACCGCAGGTACCGCGTTCAATATCCTGACAGTATTTATAAGCACGGCCGATTTTTTCCGCAAGCTCTTCCTGGGTTAATCCCATAATCATCCGTCTGTTTCTGATTCTTTCCCCTGCAGCAATTCGATTATATCCTGCCAATTCATAAGCCTCACTTTCCAGAAATTACCGTATATAAAATTATTATATGGTTCATTAAGGTTGACAACACCTGTTTTGAGGGTATAATAATAGTAAGTTTTAAACGTATATCATGCACCTGTTTCTAACGCGAACAGATGATGAAGTGCCAAAAATCGACATTCTGTTGAGAATGGATTAGATGGTACTAAAAGGGTGAGGATAAAAAATGTATAAAAAAGCTAACCTGGGCTGGCTGAAACACTGGGATTTTATGATCCTGGATTTAATTTGTCTGCAAGTGGCATTTATAAGCGCTTATTTTATTCGACATGGGGTTCATTTGGCATATGAGAATAAGCTGTATCGGAATATGGCCTTTGTACTCTTCTTAATTCAAGTCTGCGTCACTTTCTTTGGCGAGAGCTTCAAAAATGTTTTGAAGAGAGGATATTACAAGGAGTTTACAGCTACGTTTAAGCACGTATGCCAGATTATTTTAATTGCAGTATTTTATTTATTTGCAACGCAGACCGGCGAGGGATATTCCAGAATTACGCTGGTTCTGACCGGTATTATATATGCGGTTATCAGTTACATAGCCAGAATTCTCTGGAAAAAATATTTAAAAACTAAAGGTGTTTTAGGCAAAGGGAACCGGTCGTTGTTAATTATAACATCAGAAGAAATGATGGATACAGTGATTGATACTATTCGTAACAACAATTATGAAGGCTTTCAGATTAAGGGAATTAGCCTTCTTGATGCGGACCGGGTAGGAGAGAGGATCAATGATGTGCCGGTAGTGGCAACTTTGGAGAATGTGGAAGAATATGTCTGCAGAGAATGGGTGGATGAGGTATTTCTTGATTTGCCCAAAGAGGTTCCGCTTCCAAGAGATCTGATCAATGATTTTATTGAGATGGGAATCACCATTCATTTAAAACTGATTGAGATGGCAAAGCTGGAAGGTGAGGTTCAGCGGGTAGAGCGGTTGGGAAGCTACACCGTTTTAACGAGCAGTATTAATATGGCTTCCTGGAAGCAGGCGCTTTATAAGCGGGCGATGGACATTGCCGGCGGCCTGATTGGATGTATCATTACTGGAATTTTGTATTTGATTGTGGCACCATGCATTTACATAAAATCACCGGGACCTGTCTTTTTTTCACAGATCAGGGTAGGTAAAAACGGTAAGAAATTCAAGCTTTATAAGTTCCGCAGCATGTATATGGATGCGGAGAAGCGCAAGAAAGAGCTGATGGCACAGAATCGTGTGAAAGATGGAATGATGTTCAAGCTGGATCACGATCCCAGGATTATTGGGGGTGATAAAGGGATCGGAGGTTTTATCAGAAAGTATTCGATCGATGAGTTCCCTCAGTTCTGGAATGTGCTGAAAGGCGATATGAGCCTGGTAGGTACGAGACCGCCGACCATCGATGAATGGGACAAGTATGAACTGCACCACCGCGTAAGGCTGGCCATAAAGCCCGGAATAACCGGAATGTGGCAGGTGAGCGGGAGAAGTGATATTACGGACTTTGAAGAGGTTGTGAGGTTGGATAAGGAGTATATTACCAAGTGGAGTTTGGGGCTGGATGTGAAGATTGTGATGAGAACTGTGGGGGTGGTGTTTGGGAAGAGTGGGGCGATGTAGGGGATTAGATAGATAAGTGTAATAAGTTTTAGAATATGAACTGTAAATAATAACAATTATTTGTTGGTTAAAAGGGATATAAATGCCTTGAGACAGGTAAACATTAGTTTTCATATAATCATGCTTATAACACTGTTTATATTACTAGCATTACCGGAAAGTCATATTTTTTAAAGTCTATTACAAATAAAGACTCAATTTTCTGGATTTATTGCGGGATCTTGGCCTGCTTACTTTGAAAAAATTAGTTTCTGCTTTTATTTCTTTAGTATTAATAATTTTATTGAACTGCTTAATAACTGGAAAAACTATTCCGACTGGCTAGTCATAAATAATATACTCAAAATACTTATTAACAAAATGGTATGACGATAGTGATTATTTATAAAGTGTTCTCTACCACAACTTCTAAATTTTTGTCAATTTATTCGAGGCTAATATATGTATTCTTATTCAAGGTATTTATATTATATATGCAAGCCTTTACTTATCTTGATCAAAGAATTTATGGCTATTTGGAATGGGAAATATGGTTATTTGGTCTTATATAAAACTTAATATTTATATCGACTTATTACAACATACGAACATATTTTGAATACGCTTATACCAAACAGGGGCACGATTATTGAGCCTCCTTCAGAAAGACATCGATGTTCAAGCGAAAATATAGAAGCATAAAAATAGTTTGTAACTTAATTATAACAAATAATACTTAGATAGGAGAATTATAATGAAACTGTTATATTTTTCGCAGTTTTATGCCCCAGAATCTATAGCGCCTGCTTTCAGAGCAATTGATAATTCTAAGTTCTGGACAGAAATGGGACATGATGTAACCGTATTCACTGGTTATCCTAACTATCCTGCGGGAAAGATTTTTGATGGTTATACTCCTCGGTTAATGAATGATGAAACAATTAATGGAGTTAGAGTAATACGAAGCAAACTTGTTGCTAAACCTAATACTACAACGTTTAGAAGGCTTGAAAATGCAATTAGTTTTCTGTTCTTTGGAATCGTTAATTTACTTTTCAATAAAAGAAAAATTGGAAAGAACTGGGATGTAATACTGGGTACATCAGGAGTTATTTTTACTGCTTTGCTGGCGTGGGGTGGCGCTAAGATATACAAAACTACTTTCGTACTAGAAATTAGAGATATATCCTATAAACAGCTACAGGCCACGGGGCACTCAGCAAATAGTTTGGCCGTTAAAGGAATGAAAGCGCTGGAACTCTTTCTCTGTCGCAAGGCGAAAAGTGTAATTGTCGTAACTAATGGATTCAAAAATGTTCTCCAAAAGGATGGTATTGATCCTCAAAAAATTTTTGTAATATCAAATGGTGTTGACATTACGGAAGAGAATACTAAAAGAGAATTAGAAAACAAGTTTGTGCTTAGCTATTTCGGGACATTAGGACTTTCGCAAAACATAATAGGGACCTTTGATTACGCACAAAAGATTAAAAAGCACTGTGATAATTTTGAATATCTTTTAATTGGAGAGGGCGCTCAAAAAAATAGAATAGAAGAACATATAAGGCTGCAAAAATATGATTTTATAAGGCAATTTTCAGGAATGAGTTCACAAGAGTTAGAAAAATATTACAAGTTAACAGAATTATCTGTTATTACATTACAAAAAACAGATGATTTTAAATATACTATACCTTCCAAGCTATTTCAAGTTATGGGGCGAGGAATTGCAGTTATGTATATTGGTCCAGCGGGTGAAGCAGCGGATATTATTAATAATTATCAAGCGGGACTAACACTAACTGGTACTTTAGAGGAAGATTTAAAAACTCTTGATGATTTCTTCAGTGATCGTGACTGGAATAGGAAAATTCAAATTATGGGGCAGAATGGAAAAAAAACTGTAAAAGAACATTATTCAAGAAGGAAACTCGCGAAAGATTATATGGAAATTATGGAGCAGGTAAGGGAATAATTGTGAGTACAATAAGTAATGCAGAACGCATTTGGAATACAGTGAAATACATGACTCCTCGACAGTGGATATATCGACTGTATTACATTGCAAGAAGGCCTTTTAAGCGAAAAACAAAAATTAGAACAACTAAAATAGTGATTACTAAAATTCCATACATATATAAAAAGGGGATACCCAAAACTGGTTTTTTAGAAGAAGCCGATGGTATTTTAAATGGCGTATTTCCTACTGTATCAGGACAGACTATTTCATTTGACAATAAGATTGATTGGGATTGCACTGGTGTTACGTATCGTTTGAAATGTTTTAGAATCAATGATTTTAAATATTTATTATCCTTATCTGATGCATTTAAACAGACAGGACAAATTAAATACTTAAATAAAGGCTTCGATCTAATCGAGGATTGGATTCAACAAAATAGTGATTATATTACGGGAGATAAATGGAATCCATATGTAATTGCCGAAAGATTAATGAATTGGATTGGATTCATATCAGAAAATGCACATCAAGTGCAAAAAAGTACAGGTAAATATACAAGTTCAATATGGAGTCAAGCTAAAGAATTAAAAAGTTCTGTTGAATATCAATTAGGCGCTAATCATCTGCTTAGTGAAGGAAAAGCGTTAATGTATGCAGGGGCATTTTTAAATAATCCCGTCTTTTATAAGTACGGAAAAAAACTGTTAATTAAGGAAGCGGCGTTACAGTTCCTTCCGGACGGAGGTCATTATGAAAGGAGCATATCTTACCACGTAGAGTCTTTACAGCAGCTGTTTGAAGCAACTGTTTTAATGGTATGGAGAAAAGAGATTCTTGATAGCAGATTTGCAGATGTTCTATGTAATGCATATACATTTCTTAATGGAATGATAAGCAGCGACGGACATATTCCATTAGTTAATGATGCGTCATATGACTATCCGTTTGGTGCAGCTGATTTTCTCGGAACCAGCAAGGTCATTTTCAATGATGCTGCGCCTAAAGGAAAAATTGGTTTCTATAGCAGTAGATGGGAGGAAATAAAAGTTTTAACGAGAAAACCAGATTGGAATCCCGTAACTATATATAAAGACACAGGTTATGTACATGACCTGTTTGAGTATAATGGCATAAAACATTCAATTTATTTTGATGTCGGAAATTGTGGACCTGATGAAAACTTGGGGCATGCGCATGCAGATTCCTTAAGTGTATTATGGGCTACCGAAGAAACGCAGATATTTGCAGATAGTGGGGTATTTACCTACGAACCTGGCAATGAACGAAATTATTGTAGAAGTACGAAAGCACATAACACGGTAGAAATAGATGGTAGAAATAGTTCGGAAATCTGGTCGGCATTTCGAGTGGCTATAAGGTCCCATGGAATATTGATTAATTCAAGGTGCAGTGATACAGATGATGAATTTACCGCATTACATGATGGATATGAAAATATACTAGATAAGCCTGTTTCTCATATCAGAAAGTTAGAGATTGATAAGATTAATGGAAGAATAAAGATTTCTGACTATCTAAAGGGAAAGGGGAAACATGAGGCAGTCGTTAGATACCATCTTACTCCAGGTCGTGAAGTAGTACGGTTAGATGAAAATGAAGTTATTATAGATAAGATTTATAAGATAACGAGTTCAAATGCAATAGAAATCGCCAGATGTAAAGTAGCCTCAAACTTTGGTATGAAAGAGAACTCCATTTGTTTAGAAATAAATAGTACATTTAATTTAGAAGAAAAGATTGTGACTAATATATATTTTAATACATCAATATGAGGGAGAGAAGAAATGGTCAATGTAATTGGTTTAGGTTATATAGGATTACCTACAGCGCTGATGTTGGCTTCTCACGGAGTCAAAGTTATAGGCACGGACTATAGTAATGAATTAATTAATACTTTAAATGCTGGAAAAACCACATTTCAAGAAAATGGTCTGGATAAACTTTTTGCAGACGCAGTTAGCGCAGGAATAGAATTTAGTACAGAGTACCAAGTTACTGACACATATATTGTATCTGTTCCTACACCATATGATAAGTTTAGTAAAAAAATAGATGCCTATTACGTAATAGCAGCCATAAAAAGTATAATGAATGTTTGTCCAAACGGAGCAACTGTAGTAATTGAATCAACAGTGTCTCCTGGTACAATTGATAAACAAATAAGGCCTGTTATTGAAAAAAATGGTTTCAAACTTAATAAAGATATCTATCTGGTACATGCACCTGAACGTATTATTCCGGGGAATATGGTATACGAGCTACTCCATAATAATAGAACAATTGGCGCAGATGACCAAGCTATTGGTGAAAGAATTAAGGCCCTTTATGCGCAATTCTGTCAGGGCGAAATTGTTGTTACGGATATTAAAACTGCAGAGATGACTAAGGTTGTTGAAAATACGTACCGCGCTGTGAATATCGCATTTGCGAACGAGTTGGCAAAAATATGCCGTCACGATAATATGGATGTTTATGAGATTATCAAAATATGTAATATGCATCCTAGAGTCAATATTTTACAACCAGGTCCCGGCGTTGGAGGTCATTGCATATCTGTAGACCCATGGTTTTTGGTTGGTGATTACCCTAGTCTTGCAAAGGTCATTGATGAATCTATGAGGACCAATGATGGGATGCCAGACTTTGTTCTTAATAGAATATACGAAATTATGAAAGAAAAAGGTATGATAGATACTAATCGGGTAGGGCTTTATGGACTTACATATAAGGAAAATGTGGATGATATGAGGGAGTCGCCTACCCTTCAGCTCCTGGAAAGTCAAGAGCGTCATCTTGCAACAGGATTAAAAGTGTATGATCCTTTTATCACTAAAGAAGTGGTTTCCAATCAATATTACGATCTTGATAGCTTTCTCGAAAATATAGACATGGTAGTAATAATGGTGAAACATGATGAGATAAAAGAAAACTTAAATAAGCTCTCTAATAAAGTAGTGCTTGACTGTCATAATATTATTAAACTTCCAGGAGTATACCATATTTAAGTTAACATAATGAGGGATTATAAATGTCTTTATTTAATATAGCTAAGACATGCTATTATCAGCTTCCGGATTGGTTATTAAAGGCTGGTGGCATAGTCTATTACATGATTCCAGAAAGAGTAAGATATGGTAATGTGTTTTCTGGAACATTAAAAAAAATTCAAGAAGTAGAATATTTGGCACAGGCAGATCTGGATAAGTTAGTAGATGAACACTTTGTATTTACAGTTAGACATGCCTATGAGCAAGTTCCGTTTTACCGGGAGTATTATGATACTTATGGAGTTAATATCAGTTCGATTCATGGAGTTAAAGATATAAATAAGTTACCATTTATCGACAGAGATATCGTAAAAAAATATTCTGACAAATTGATAGCAAATGACTCGAAAAAGAAAAAACTGATTTATGTAACGACATCTGGCTCTACAGGAACCCCCTTAGGTTTTTTCCAACCGGACAATATAACGATGCAAGAGTGGGCATATACGATTCAAATTTGGGAAAGAGTTGGATATCGGCCAAATTCCAGTAGACTGGTATTGAGAGGAAAAAAGCTGCATCCTGCAGGCGAGAAACAGAACTATTATTATGATCCTTTAAGAAGAGAACTTAGTTGCAATATATTTGACATGCGTGAAGAAACTATGGATGTTTATTGTCAAGCAGTAGAAAAATATAGACCTGAGTTTATACATGGCTATATGTCGGCAATTTTGATGTTAGCAAAATACATAGATCAGAACAATATAAATATAAAACACCATTTTAAAGCTATTTTAGCGACTAGCGAAAATGTCATAGATGAACAAAAGGAATATGTAGAAAAAATATTTAATACAAAAGTATTTTCTTTTTATGGTCATTCTGAAAGGTTAGTTATTGCTGGTGAATGTGAATACAGTACAGAATACCACGTTGAACCTTTGTATGGATATTGTGAGATAATTGACGAACAAGGCGCTGCTTCACAATTTGGAGAAATAGTAGCGACTGGCTTTTTAAATAATGACATGCCACTAATAAGATATAAAACAGGAGATATGGCATCATGGAGCCAGACGCCTACGTGTAAATGCGGTAGATGCTATAAAAGACTTCAAAAAATAACTGGGAGATGGCATCAGGATATGCTGGTAAATATTGACAAAGCTTATGTATCACTCACAGCTTTAAATATCCACTCCGATGCGTTTGATAAGATAATTAGGTACAAACTCGTTCAATATGAAATTGGAAAAGTTGAAATGTTAATACAAGTATCTAATCTATATCTCGAAGAAGATCAAATAAAAATAAAGGAACTATTAGAAAGTAAAACGAATCATAAGATAGAATTTACTTTGAAGATTGTAGACCACCTTTCTGTTCCCCAAAATGGAAAATATCAAATAGTAGAGCAACATATTAAGCTCGAATAACGTCGAGCATATGAAAGAAGATCGATGAATGGATTTGAATAGGTACGATGTATTTGTTTACCAGCAACAGGAAAAACAAGGATATCAAAATATAGATGATTCGCTGAAACGTTTGATATTAGATGCAGTATCAGAAGTGAAACCTGGAGATCATGTAGTTATAAAACCAAACCTAGTTAGACAATGTAGTTTAAAAACAAGTAAATGGGAGCACGTTATTACAAATCCTTTGCTTATTAAGGCCGTTCTTGAAGCGGTAATTTTGCGTTTAGATAATTCAGGGCATATTTTTGTACTGGATGCCCCACAAGAAGATTCCAACTTTAAAATGATTTTGAAAAATACAAATTTGCTGAGAATAATACAAGAAGTACAAAAACAAACAGAAGTATGTATAGAATGTGTTGATATTAGGACAGAAGAAAAAAAATCTTGTAATGGAGTAATTGTCAAACGTAAGAAGCAAGATGGAGATCCTAACGGATATGTCAAGGTGGATTTAGGAAACAGCAGTTCTTTCTGCAACAAAAGGAATAAAGATTATTACGGCGCAGATTATAACCAAGAACACGCAAAAACTTATCACAATTCAAAAAACAACTCATATATAGTATCTAAATCTGTACTTTTAAGTGATGTTTATATCAATATGCCAAAGTTAAAAACCCATAAAATTGGCGGGATGACATGCTGCTTGAAAAATGCAATTGGTATCATAGGAGAAAAAAACTGTATTCCACATCATACGCTAGGGACTCCTGAAACAGATGGGGACGCTTACCCTTTTGTTAATGCGAAGACAACTACTGATAAAAAAATAAGAGGGATAGCAATGGATATATTAAGAAAAGATATCCCAGTAGTCGGTTATTTAATAGCTTTTGCCAAAAAAATAGTTACTCCGTTTGTGGGTAAACCTTTAGAAGTAGTTCGAAATGGTCATTGGTATGGTAATGATACTTTGTGGAGGGCAATATTAGATTTGAATAAGATACTTGTATATTCAGATGAGAATGGAATTATGCATAATAAGCCAAAACGTAAGTGTATTTCTATCATAGACGCGATAGTTGCGGGTGAAAAAAATGGCCCAATGTCGCCGGAACCTAAGGTATGCGGAATGGTTGGTATCGCTTTTAGTCCTCTGTTAGGTGATGTTGTAATGAGTAGATTAATGGGATTTGATTACAAAAAAATCCCTTCTATTAATAATGGATTTGGATTAACTAATTATACTTTAAATAATGAAGTAATTCCTGATAACATATCTGTAGGAAGCAACAATCCTAATTGGAATAAAAAGCTTGGTAATATTAATAAAAATGATTGCTTTGCTTTTAACGCTGCTTTTGGATGGGAAAACCATATTGAATTGGACTGATTATGAATAACTGGAGGAATAAAAATGTCTTTATATAAAGAACTTATTAATGGTAATAAAAAGTTGGCATTAGTAGGGTTGGGCTATGTAGGAATGCCGATGGCGGTAGCGTTTGCTAACAAAGGGATTAAGGTTATAGGATTTGATTTGAATGAGGCTAAAATTGATCTGTATAAAAAAGGAATTGACCCTACAAAAGAGGTTGGAGATGATGTAATTAAAAATACAGCAGTTGAATTTACTTCGGATGAAAAAAAAATACAAGAAGCAAAATTTATTATTGTTGCCGTGCCAACACCAGTTAATACTGATCATACCCCTGATTTAAGCCCTGTCATTAACGCCTCCAAAATAATTGGCAGAAATCTGACAAAGGACAGTATTATTGTTTATGAATCTACTGTTTATCCAGGCTGTACCGAGGATATTTGTGCTACAATTTTAGAAAAAGAATCCGGGATGAAATGCGGGGAAGATTTTAAAATAGGCTATAGTCCGGAACGAATTAATCCTGGTGATAAGGTTCATCGTCTTGAGAATATACGTAAAATTGTTTCTGGTATGGATTCGGAATCTTTGTATGAAATTAAAAGCATTTATGACTTTGTCATAGAAGCAGGAACATTCCCTGTATCAAATCTAAGGACAGCAGAGGCTATTAAGGTTGTTGAAAATAGTCAGCGGGATATTAATATTGCATTTATGAATGAACTGGCAATGGTGTTTGATCGAATGGATATTGACACAAATGAAGTTGTTGATGGAATGAATACAAAATGGAATGCTCTTGGCTTTCGCCCGGGATTAGTAGGTGGACATTGTATAGGTGTTGATCCTTACTATTTTACTTATGAAGCAGAAAAGATGGGATACCATAGCCAGATCATACTTAACGGAAGGATAGTCAATGACAGTATGGGCGGGTATATCGCAGATGCAGCAGTAAGGCTTATGATTGAGGCAGGTCAAGCCCCCAAAAAATCAAAAGTAGTTATTTTGGGATTGACATTTAAAGAGAATTGCCCTGATATCCGAAATAGCAAGGTAGAAGACATTGTTAAAAAACTAAATAGTTATGGGATTTCTCCACTTATTGTGGATCCATGGGCCAATGAGCAAGATGCTAAAAAAGAATACAATCTTGAATTGACGAAGCTCAGTGAGGTTTCTGACGTTGACTGTATAATTGTAGCTGTTGCACATCATGAATTTAAGTTGTTAAGCTTAGATACAATAAAGAATATGTACAAAAATGTTCCTGATGAGGAACGAGTTTTTATCGATGTTAAGGGGTTATATGATCTTAACAAACTCAAAGAATCTGGAATAAAATTTTGGAGATTATAGGTTCCTAACAGAGGAGTTACATAATATGAAAAAAGTAATGCTGGTGTTTGGGACACGGCCGGAAGCAATTAAAATGTGTCCATTAGTGAATGAATTAAAAACCAGAAAAAATATACAGACAGTTGTATGCGTAACTGGACAACATAGACAAATGTTGGATATGGTCTTGTCTACGTTTGATGTGATACCAGATTATGATCTTTCAATCATGAAGGACCGCCAGACCTTATTTGACGTAACTACCAGTATTCTAATCAGAATTAAAGAGGTACTTGAAAATGAAAGTCCAGAGGTAGTTCTCGTTCATGGAGATACTAGTACTACTTTTGCTACAGCACTTGCTTGCTTTTATTTACAGATTCCAGTGGGGCACATAGAGGCTGGATTACGTACTTTTGATATTCATAGCCCTTATCCTGAAGAATTTAATCGCCAAGCCGTCGGTATTATCAGTCAGTTTCATTTTGCACCAACTGAATTTGCAAAGAATAACCTTTTAAAGGAAGGAAAAAAAGCAGAGACAATCTATGTAACGGGAAATACAGCTATTGATGCTTTAAAAACTACTGTCAGGGATGATTATACTCATCCTGTGCTAGAATGGGCTTCTGATAGCAGACTAATTATGATTACTGCACATCGTCGTGAGAATCTTGGTGAGCCAATGAAAAATATGTTTAAAGCAATTAAACGGGTGATGGATACGCATACAGATGTTAAAGCTATATACCCTATTCATATGAACCCAGTAGTAAGAGAAATTGCTGATCGTATTTTAGGTAATGGCGATCGTGTTCGCATTATTGAACCATTAGATGTGATTGATTTTCACAACTTTTTAAATAGAAGTTACTTGATTTTAACTGACTCTGGTGGAATTCAGGAAGAGGCCCCTTCATTAGGAAAACCCGTACTGGTTATGCGCGATACGACAGAACGGCCTGAAGGTATTGTAGCAGGAACCTTGAAATTAGTGGGAACCAATGAAGAGAATATATACCAAAACTTTAAATTTCTTCTGGAAAGCCGGGAAGAGTATAATAAGATGGCAAAGGCAAGCAATCCATATGGGGATGGATTTGCATGCAAAAGGATTGCAGATGTCTTAGAAAAAGAATATTGGGGTGGACATGAGAATAATTGCTAAAAGACATAAACCTTTGATCGTTCATGGAGAACTTATTATTTCTTATCATAAAAACAAAATATGTTCAATGAATTTAGAAAAAGGACAAGTAAAAAATATTTGCACTCTGCCATTGAAACCTATTGGAAAGATATTATCAAAAACCCGTTTTTTTGAAAGACTGCTACGGTATGAGGTAAAGGCAGCCGTAGAATTGTCAGACACAAATATACTGGTCTCAAGGCTTGGTGCTATTTATAATATAAATTTGGAAAACGGTAAAATCGTAAAAGAACATACTTTTAGAAAAAACATGAACAATCCGTATTCCTTTACTAAAATAGCTGGTATGAAAGGTTTTACAGATTGCATATTGTATGGTGAATATATAGGGAAAACAAACGAACGTTTTAGTGTTGAAATCTATGCAAGAGATAGTAGAACTGCGGAATGGAGGAAAAAGTATAGTTTTCCTATTGGAAAAATAAGACATATACATAATATTGTTCCGGATTATTGCAATAATTGTGTTTATATTTTAACGGGTGATTTAGATAATGAATCTGGAATATGGGTTACTGAAGATGACTTTAATACTGTTTTGCCATTATTAGTCGGAAGCCAAGAATATAGATCAGTGGAACTTTTTCCAATTAATAAAAATATTTTTGTTTATGCTACAGATACCGCATTAAAAGATAACTATATAATGGTGTGTAAAAGGATTGCTGATAAGACAGTGTCGGTAGCGAAAGTTGCTGAGTTAAGTGGTAGCTGTCTAAGCGGGATGTCAGATGGTGTCAGAGGCTTTTTTTCTACGACAGTTGAAAATGATGAGAGAATTATGGGATGGCGTTCCTGGATTGATTACCACAGAAGCCCTGGAATTAAAAGTGAATACGCAAAACTAATAAGCCTGGAGTTCAGTGATTTATCAATAAAAAAGGTGATTGAAATGAAAAAAGATTTTTGGCCCTGCAGGTTAATGCAATATGGCTATTTTGTGATTTGTAATGTAGCAAAGCTGGAAAGTGTCATTGTATATCCCATTGCAGTTAAAAAATATGATGCAAAGTTGTTATTGTTGGAGAAAGGAATAGATTATTAATGAAGATTGCTCATTGTTGCCTGTCATTTGAGTATGTAGATGATATGGCTTACCAGGAAAATATTCTTCCCTATATGCAAAAAAAGTTGGGTCATGATGTTGTCGTTATTACAGGGACTATCATAGATCGAGCTGGAATGGAAAGATATGAGGTAGCTCCAGGCAAATATACAATGAATAATGGAGTGGATATAATCAGATTGCAACCTGTTAAAATTCCATATTTTATAGAAAATAAACTTCATATTCATAGAAATGTATTTAATACTTTAAAAAAAGTAAAACCAGATCTCATTTTTATCCATGAAGTTAATTCGTTATCACTATTACAAATCATAAAATATGCCAAGTTAACTCCGGCTGTAAGAATTATGGTTGATAATCATAACGATTACTTTAATAGTGGAAGAAACTGGCTATCGTATCATGTTTTACATAAAGGTATATATAAATATTTGTGTTCACGAATAAATCCTTATGTAGAAATTTTTTGGGGTACTCTGCCAATAAGGTGCGAGTTTCTAAATCATGTATATGGTGTTCCAGAAGAAAAAATACAATTTTTACCGATGGGGATAGATGACACAAACATTCCTTACAATGAAAGGGAAAAAATAAGAAATGAAATACGAGATAAATTGAATATAAATGAAGATGACTTCGTTATAATTACTGGTGGTAAGATTGACAGCGATAAAAAAATAGTTGAGCTAATTGATGCGTTAAAGGATATGCCTATCCATGTTAAACTCATAGTTTTTGGGAAACCAGCTGCGAATTTTGTGGAGACATATAAGAAAGCATGTATAAACAGTATACATGTCTTAAATGTGGGCTGGGTAAAGTCCGACTTAATATATAGATATTTTTTTGCTTCTGATATAGCTTGTTTTCCAGGAGGACACTCTGTTTTGTGGGAACAGGCTGTTGCATGCGGAATACCGGGTATATTCAAATATCGTAGAGGAATGACTCATATTGATATTGGTGGAAACTGTCTATGGATGGAAAATGCAGATGTTGAAACAATTAGAAACAATATTTCCAAGGTATATTATGATCATAACTTATATATAGAAATGAAAATTGCCGCTGAATCAAAAGGCCGCAATAAATTTTCTTATCTTGAAATAGCTAAAAAAACAATTACGCCTATCGGGGAAGGGATGTGAGCTTTATGAAAATTAAAATTAGATTAAAGAAAGCATCTAAATACGACGAAGTCCCAGGATTTTATTTGTTTTTAGGCCTATTTTTAAATTCATCATTAATAGTAGATATTTTACGGATGCTATCGCTAAAAATAGTTCCAAATCTGGCGAATTCCATCGATTTTATTCGCAATATGATTTATGCAATGTCAGCTGCCTATGTTATATTTTCAGTTTGTTATAAAGGAGTTAAGAAAAAACTTATTTCTATTTTGGGCTTTATCCTATTAGTTTTAGCAACTAGCTTAATGGCGCATCCTGAAATAGGACAATTTTTAATGGATGATATTATTGTTTTTTTGATGCGAGTCCTAACAGGTGCCTTTTTATTCACTTATTTAACTGATTACGAAAGAGCTATTCGAATACAATTACGATACTTACCACTTGTATGGCTATATATAATACTATTTATATCTGTTGGTACTAATGAAAATTATATGGGGTTTTCATACTGTTTGATAATTCCATGTGTCGTATACACAATATATGGGTACGAATTTAAAAATCCTGTATATTTTATAACAGGAGTTATTTCATTGATACCAATCTCTTTTTGGGGTGCAAGAGGAGCATTAGCTACTGGTATTGTAGCAGTTGCCCTCTATTTTTTGTTTTCTTCAAAGTTAACCATGAAAAAAATTATAATAATAGTGGTTACCTCTATTTCAGCGTTTGGAATAGCTAGTAACTTACAAAGTATAGCTATTTATATGTTAAACAAATTTGGATATTCTAGAACATTATCGATTATTGCATCGGGAGAATTATGGACTGGCGGTGGGAGAAATACCATTCAGGAAATTATTGTAAGAGGTATTACAATACTTCCACATGGCTTGTTTGCGGATCGAATCGCTTTATCAATTGCGTTGGGAGTTTCGGTTGATAAGGTATCCTACCCTCACAACTTATTTTTAGAAATTTTATACCAATATGGTGCAATTTTCGGATCCATAATTGTTATCGGATTATTATTTTTGCTTATCAGGACTTGGAACCAAGTTATTAAGAATGATAACGGTTATATAAAAATTTTATTTTACGCGTATGTTATAACGTTTTTATTTAAGTCGACGATTAGTGGCAGCTATCTAACCGATTATACATCTGGAATCGCTTTAGGAATATGCCTGGGATTACGTAGGAATAGGAAGGGGATAAGAAATGTTTAAATATTATTTGATATTATTATTAAGATTATTACTAAGAATATTATGGATTGTTCCATTAAAAGAAAATAGTATTATATTGACTTCATTTGCAGGACGAAGATATTCGTGTAATCCAAAGTATTTTGCCGAATATATGCTTACTAAGAGCGGATATGAAGTATATTTTGCTCTTAAAAAAGATAGTGATGTAAAAGTCAAAAACGGAATAAAACGCGTAGATTTTGGATCATTAAAACACATTTATTTGCTGATGTCATGTAAATATATTCTTGTTAATTCTAGTGATTACACAAAATATTTTCCATATAGAAAAGGACAAGCTTATGTCTATACACATCATGGGCATAGTGTTTACAAAGTAGGCGATATGTCATATTTACAATCGACAGCAGGACGTAAAATTTTAAATATTTGTGCAAAAGAAGAAGATTATTATCTTGTTACAAGTTTATTAGAGGCTGATTATGTAGAAAAAAGATCTGCTTTAGATAGAAATAAAATAATTGCTATTGGATATCCGAGGAATGATATTTTTTTTAAACATAATGAGACCCTGATAAAAAGTATTAAAAAAAGGTTATCTCTGGATGATGAAGTTGGACTGATACTATATGCACCTACGTACAGAGGAAGTGACAAAAAGCAAACAGATATTAACGGATATGGATTTGAAATTCTTGATGTAGCAAGGGTCATACAAGCATTTAATAAAAAATTTAACAAAAAACATGTCATGCTGTTTCGGGCGCACCATGACACAATGCCTACGAATTTATCTGATGAATGTATTAATGTATCTGATTATCCGGATATGCAGGAATTAATTTTAGTTGCGGATTATTTGATTACAGATTATTCATCTACAATGTGGGATTTCGCATTACAAAAAAGGCCAGGGTTCCTATATACGCCGGATTTAGAGCAGTATAGTTATAACATACCTAAAAGCCACCCTATAGATCAGTGGGTTTATCCTTACGCAGTGAATAACGAAGATTTAATTAAACTGATTAATTCTTATGAAAATGAAACATCTGAAAAACGTATTGAATCTTATTTTGATAGAACTGGGTGCCAAGATAAGGGTACGGCCTGTAACCAACTATTTAATATTTTGGTATCTGGAAAGGAAAAGTAGGGATAATGAATCAAACTCCTGTTAAAAAAATATTAAAATTATTAGTTGGTTTTTCTATGTCGGCATGGATAAATGCAATAATCAATTTTATTCTAATGCCTGTTATTACACGTGTTATTGAACCTTCAGATTTAGGAAAAATAGACTTATTTGTGACATTTTGCACCATGCTTGTATATGCCTCAACCTTGGGGATGCATCAAGCATATATGAGATTTTTTGCAGATAATTTAGAAGGGATAACTAAAGATAATTTATTTGCGTTTGCGGTTAAGTGCTCCACTTGCGGAGCGGGAATTGCTGCCATTATATGTTTGATTTTTAACAAAAATTTTACTGAGTCAATAATGGGAGAACAAAGCAATCATATATGGGTGTTAATGGCACTATATATATTTATTACTGGCTTTATTGCAATCAGCAAGACTAGGCCCAGAATGTATGGAAATGTAATGAGTTATACCGTGTTAGTAGTATTAGAATCATTGAGTATAAAATTATGCTATTTAAGTCTACTTGTTACAAAAGATGTTTATTACTCGCTATGGGTTTTGATATTTATGGTCGGAGTACTGATGAGTATTTGCCTGATATTAAATAGAAAACAGATATTTATAAGTATATCTCATATACCTAAAGAGACTAAAAACGCAATATTTATATATGCACTTCCAACAATTCCTGTAATGTTTCTCGCTAATGTTAATACATCATTACCTAAAATATTTTTAAATGCGTATTTTGATGCTGGTTTTGTAGGGGTGTATACGGGATGTTTGACACTTGTGAGTATTATTACATTGATTCAGGCCGGGATTAATGTATTTTGGGGACCTTTTGTGTTTGAAAATTATAAAAGTCAACAACGTTTAATTCAGTCCATGCATCTTGTAATAACATTTGCTATTGTATTTTGCGGGCTTGGTCTTTTGGCAACTCAAGACATAATATATTGTTTATTGGGAAATAAATATCGTATGAGTCAGGCATTTTATGGTTTCCTTCTATGTTCACCAATTTACTATACCATTGGAGAAACCGTCGGCATTGGTATCAATATAAAGAAGAAGACTTATTGGAATATTGTCACAACTTCCGTAGCGTTAATATCTAACTTAGTCTTCTGTTATTTTTGGGTACCGAGGTTTGGAAATCTTGGGGCATCTTTTGCCGTTGCTATATCATCAATAGTAATGCTATTTGTGAAATCGTTTATAGGAGAAAGATATTACAAAGTAGTAGAAAATCCAATAAAAACATGTTTAACAATAACATTATTTTTTACAGGTGCACTTTTTTCGTATTTATTTAATAGTCAAATACTTATCCGATGTATTTTGATTGTAATATTAATGTTAGCTTTGGTTGTATTGTATCTTAAGGATATTAAACAGTTCATTTGCCAGTGGAACATAAGATAAAAATGGTTAGAAATATGATTAATTAATAAGTTCAGAAGATACTAGAACAGGATGATATATAAGGATAGAGAAATGGTTATATAGTAGAAATGGAGGCAGTAGCTAATGATGGTATTGTGTTACTCGCTGTGGGATGTTCTCATTGACTAACGTATATACTATAGGTTATAACGAGAGGAGAAAACAACATGAAAGCATTAATTTTAAATTCAGGACTAGGAAAACGTATGGGCAGTCTGACTTCGGAACACCCGAAATGTATGTCAGAAATATCTTCCAGGGAGACAATTATCAGCCGTCAGTTGAAACAGATTGCGAATGCGGGCATCGAAGAGGTGGTCATAACGACAGGAATGTTTGATACCACTCTCATAAATTATTGTCAGAGCTTAGAATTACCACTTCATTATACTTTTGTGAAAAACCCGCTGTATCAGGAAACAAACTATATTTATTCCATTTATTGCGCAAGGGAATATCTGGATGATGATATTATCATGATGCATGGCGATCTGGTTTTTGAAAATTTAGTTTTTGATGCAATTTTGGAAAGCCCGAAAAGCTGTGTGGCTGTAAGCTCCACGATCCCGCTCCCGGAAAAGGATTTCAAAGCTGTGGTAAGGGAAAATCGGGTGTTACAGATCGGTACGGAATTCTTTAATGAGGCTGTCGCAGCCCAGCCATTGTACAAGCTTCTTAAAAATGACTGGAAAATATGGCTGAATCATATTGATGTATTCTGTAAACAAAAGAATGTAAGCTGTTACGCCGAACAGGCATTTAATGAAGTTTCTGATCACTGCAGGATCGCTCCGATAGATATTGAGAACCTGCTTTGCAATGAAATCGATAATCCGGAAGATTTGGCTGTAGTTTCCAGTAAACTGAGAGAAGTGGAAAACCGTACGGTTTACATCTGCTTTTCCACGGATATGCTACATAGCGGCCATATTGCAATTATTAAAAAGGCGCAGCACTTTGGAAAACTGATTATAGGGGTTTTATCGGATGAGGCAGTCGTCAGCTATAAACGGTTTCCACTATTACCTTTTAATGAAAGAAAGACTATATTTGAGAATATTTTAGGTGTCTATAAAGTTGTTGGACAAAAAACATTAAGCTACAAAGAAAATATCAAAAAATATAAACCGACCTATGTAGTTCATGGGGATGATTGGGTTTCCGGCTTTCAAAAGCCGGTGCGTGATGAAGTCGTTTCTGCTCTGGCGGAATATGGCGGCAAGCTGGTTGAGTTTCCGTATTCCAATGATGAGAAATATCAGATTCTGGAAAACCGGGCGCGCGCGGACTTATCTCTTCCTGATATCCGCCGTATTCGTTTAAAGAAATCCATTCAAATGAAAGGAACGGTAACCGCCATTGAGGCGCATAGTGGCATAACTGGATTAATTGCTGAAAAAACAGTGGTATACCAGAATGGAGAAGCGCATCAATTTGATGCAATGTGGGTGAGTTCCCTGTGTGACTCTACTGCAAAAGGCAAGCCGGATATAGAATTGGTTGACATGACTTCCCGTTTGCGCACCATTGATGATATTATGGAGGTTACCACAAAACCCATTATTTTTGACGGCGATACTGGCGGAATGACAGAGCATTTCGTCTATACAGTTAAGACTTTAGAACGTATGGGTGTTTCTATGATTATTATAGAAGATAAGACCGGACTTAAAAGAAATTCGCTTTTTGGTACGGAAGTAAAGCAAACACAGGATTCCATACAGAATTTCTGTGCTAAAATTAAGGCGGGAAAGAATGCACAGAAGACAAAGGATTTTATGATTTGCGCACGTATTGAAAGTCTGATTTTGGATCAGAGCATGGATGATGCGCTAGAGCGGGCCTTTGCATATATAGGGGCAGGAGCCGATGCAATCATGATCCATAGCCGGAAAAAAGATCCAACTGAAATTTTTGAGTTCATCGCAAACTTTCGGTCAAAAAATCAAACAACGCCGCTTGTTGTTGTGCCTACTTCTTTTAATGCCGTTACAGAGGAAGAGTTCAAACAACGTGGTGTAAATATCGTTATCTATGCAAATCAGCTGACCAGAAGCGGTTTTCCCGCCATGCAGCAAGCGGCCCGTACGATTTTAGAGAACCATCGTGCAAAAGAGTGTGATGACATATGTATGCCTATTAAAGACATTATTACGCTGATACCAGCGGATGTTTGATCGTGGACAAAGGAGATTCCATCATGTTAAAGCAACAGATTTTGACGGCGAGAGGCAATTATGAAGAACTTGACAATTATCTGAAAATAAATGAAGTAAAAAGAATTTTTTTAGTCTGTGATGGTTCGCTGCCGTTTTTAAAAATCGGAAGGTATTTTGACTCCTTAACGCAGAGAACCGGCATTGAAGTTATTAAATTTTCAGACATTACTCCGAATCCATTGTATGAGTCCGTTGTTGATGGTGTGAGATTATTTTGTGAATTTGGCGCTGACCTCATTCTGGCAGTGGGGGGTGGAAGCGCAATGGATGTTGCCAAGTGTATCAAGCTTTTCTTTCCTATGGACCCAGCACAAAACTACCTTGAGCAAACGATCGTGCCAAATTCAATGAAGCTGCTTGCCGTGCCTACAACAGCCGGAACCGGCAGTGAAGCCACACGTTATGCCGTTATATATTTTGATGGAGAAAAACAATCGATATCTGATTACAGCTGTATTCCTTCAGCAGTGCTGATGGATGCAAGCGTACTGAAAACGCTGCCGATATATCAGAAAAAATCTACCATGATGGATGCGTTTTGCCATGCGATCGAATCTTACTGGTCGGTAAATTCTTCAGAAGAAAGCCGGCAGTATTCCAGACGGGCAATACAGCTTATTATGGAAAACAAGGATTTATATATAGGAAATGATGAAACAGGTAATACACAAATGCTTAAAGCCGCTCATCTGGCCGGCAAAGCGATCAACCTTACACAGACGACTGCCGGTCATGCGATGTGTTATAAACTTACGAGCTTATATGGAATCGCGCATGGCCATGCCGCAGCATTATGTGTATCCAGACTTTGGCCTTTTATGCTGACACATTTGGAGTATTGTATTGATCCCAGAGGAAACGATTATCTTGCAGGCATTTTCGAAGAAATTGCAAACGCGATGGGGTATAGCGATACAAATACATCGGTAAGGGCATTTCAGGATATTTTAAAGGCCTTAGAATTAGAAGCTCCTGACAGCAAAGACAGGAACGATTATGAGGTCCTCAAATCTTCTGTTAATCCGGTCAGACTGAAAAACAATCCGATTGAGTTGAGTGAAGACGATCTGGACAGACTGTATCATCAGATCTTTTCGGATACGCAGTGTAGATTCCGGATATAAATTTTGACTTATCAGGGCTAGAAATTCGGGTATCATAGACCAGGAGGTAAAACAAAAATGAAAGTTGAAAGCTTAGTAAATATTATTGGAGCGGATTTTTATACAGGGGTTCCGGATTCCCAGCTAAAAGCACTCTGCAATTATCTTATTAATACCTATGGGATTGACCCCAGGCATCATATGATAGCTGCAAATGAAGGGAATTGTACTGCATTAGCAGCTGGCTATCATATCGCTACCGGTAAAATTCCAGTAGTATACATGCAAAACAGTGGGGAAGGCAATATTGTTAATCCCGTTGCTTCTCTCTTAAATGATATGGTCTATGCGATTCCGGTCATTTTTATTGTGGGATGGAGAGGAGAGCCGAGAATTCATGATGAACCGCAGCATGTCTATCAGGGAAAGGTTACCATAAAACTTCTGGAAGATATGAGCATTAAGCCATTTATAATCAGCTCTCAAACGACAGAAGAGGATCTTAAAGTAGCAATGGAAGACTTTAAGGATGATCTGGGAGCCGGCAAAAGCGTTGCTTTTGTGGTAAAAAAAGGAGCTATTTCCTATGATGGAAAAACGGAGTATAAAAATAATAACACTATGCTGCGTGAAACAATTATACAACACATTGTAAAGGTCAGTGGAGAAGATCCGATTATCTCCACTACAGGGAAGGCCAGCCGGGAACTGTTTGAAGTCCGGGAAGCCAATGGTCAAAACCATAAGTATGATTTTTTGACGGTTGGTTCCATGGGACACAGTTCTTCTATTGCACTTGGAATTGCACTTAACAAGCCAAATACAAAAATATGGTGTGTGGATGGTGATGGAGCTGTTCTTATGCATATGGGAGCAATGGCTGTAATAGGGAATAACAGACCCAATAATATGATCCATATAGTCATTAATAACGAAGCACATGAAACGGTTGGAGGTATGCCGACAGTAGCAGGTGGCATCGACATGGTAACAATAGCAAAATCCTGTGGTTATCCCTATGCGGTATCAGTAAGTACAAGTAAATCGTTAGATTCAGAACTGGAAGCTGCAAAGAAAAGAAATATGCTTAGTTTCATAGAAGTGAAAAGTGCCATCGGCGCAAGAGATGATCTGGGGAGGCCGACTACGACATCATTAGAGAACAAACAGAACTTTATGGAATACTTGGAAACGTTAAATTAAAAGGTATGGGGTGTAATGATTCTGGTGTAGTGAAACTAATGCGTTGAAAATAGGGAACATATGGTTCTGACAAGCAAAAATCAGTCAATAAGTTTAGGAAACAAAATAAGTCGTATTGAGCTTTTATAATTACTACGCACGACTAATAGGTAATGATATCAAAAACAAACCTTCTTTCCGAATCCTAAAATCATCATGGATAAATACCATTTCATCCGTCAGATTGCCACCAGAGCGGCATGCCCGACAACGTATTGTGTGAACAGCTTTTATAATGCTGTCACCAGACTTTGAAAGGTAGCCTGGTATCAACGGCACTGTCTGACAGCACATATGCCCTGGATTTCACACCCCATCAGGATTTCGTCCGGTTCAACATAGACCCGGATCCGGAGGCCACTACAGCCTAAACAGATATGCCAAGGGCTGTAGCGCACCTTGACAATACACATACGATCGAGCTTATGAGCAGCAGGATTACCGTAAAGATCAGTAATTCAGCGGATTTCGGCCTTCTAGTAGCTGTATTCCGTCTGCTGAAAGGGCAACCATGTTTGCCGATATCTCCGGCTTGCACGTAGTCTACATTATCTGCGGCAGGATCAATATGTGCAAGTCAATCGATGGATTATGTGCAAGCATACAGGTGCAGTTTTCCATGAATAACCGCCATGCTCTTTTTGTTCTGCTACCGCAGATGTGACCGGATCAAAGCAATCATGAAAGAGCCGGACAGTATCGCCTTGATCTACAAGCGGCTGACTGCACAAGGGCACTATCGCTGGTCAAGGGATCGACCTGATGTTCGCAGCCTTACATGGAAGGAGTTCGACTGGATGATGTTGGGCATTGATATCGACCAGCAAAAAGCGATCCGGATGTCCTGAAAACCCGTGCGTCCAGCGCGGAATACTGCAAAATCGAATAGCTGGAAACGACTTATTTTCGGCACTTGCAATACAGTAAAACTGTAACTGACAAATAATAATACGGTGGGATATAACATAACTCCAGTCTTTTGCGGGTTGGAGTTTTTTACTATAATTCGTATGCGATTTTTGATAGAGTGGAGTTTTTCGCTCCAGGGTGCCAGCTCTGCCAGTTGCTCATTCGTCATCTCTTTTGTCAGGAGTATCCCAAAGATTGTGTAAACCTTCAAACTGATATAAGATAAAATTGCTCAGTTTGGAGTTTATTTTATGGAAAGGGAAAAAAAATCACCACAGAAGGCAGCACTTAGGGAAATGATAAAGCACGTATCTGAAAGATAACATAAGTGATTCATAGCCGGTACCCGGCAAAAAGAAAACCGCCCAAACGGACGGTGTTGTGTAAGCGTCAAATAAGACAGTGTATAGAAAAACCGTTAACTTTCTGCTATTCTTGCAGTTAGCGGTTATCGACACATTTTTTGAATGACTGGATTCCATGGGAGGTAGTCCTCCAAGTATTCCGGATACTGTAGGAATGCAGATCCTGGATATCTCCAAGGATATACTGGATATATTTTCGCGAATTCAATCCATTTACCCTGGCTGTTTCTATCAGTGTATAGATTCCGGCACTGGCGTCTGCTCCTTTGGGACTTCTTGAAAACAGCCAGTTTTTGCGCCCTATGGTAAATGGGCGGATGCTGTTTTCCGCCAGATGGTTTGAGATGGAACAGTTTCCATCCAAAAGATAATTCATCAAACCGGTTTTTTGATTGAATGCATAGGTAAAGGCTTCCCCCAATTTCGATTTTGGAAGGATCCCGGCAGATGCTGTTTCTGCCCACGACCAAAACGCCTCTAATACAGGTTTTTCCTGTATCAAACGCTCTTCTTTTCTTCCTTCCGGGGATAACACCTCCAGATTTTTTTCCAGCTCAAATAGACGGTTGATATACCGGATTGCCTGTGCTGGTATGGTTGCCTGCGGGCTATTGACATCTTTGGGGAGTGAATCTACAAAATATCTGCGAAGATGTGTCCAGCAGAAGCATCGGGTGATCCCCTTTATTTTTTCATATCCCTTATAGGCATCCGTATGAATATATCCCGTATAGCCTTTCAGGAACTTCTGGGGGAATGTCCCGCTTCGGCCAGGCTGGTAATCAAACATCCGAATTGGATGACTGCTGCTTTTTATAGAACGGTACACCTACATGTAGGAGTCAGTCGTATTTTTTCTGCCCGGTTCTAAAAGTACCTGAACAGGCGTTTCGTCTATATGAAGGTAATTCTGCTCCAGCAGCTTTTCCTTCAGAAGCCCGACGACAGGAGAAAGCCAATCGCGGTAACTGGCAAGGATCCAGTATGACATGGTGGCGCGGCTTAAAGGAACTCCAAGGTCTGCCCATTCCTTTTCCTGACGATAAAGAGGTACGTCAAGCTCATACTTCTGATAGATAACCCAGGCTACCGTAGACGGGGACGCATAGGAATGCTGAATGACAGGATAGGGCATGGGGGATTTCTTCATAAAGCCCGTCCCTTCTTTCCGGCAGTTCCTGCATTCGAAAGTTTCACGGTAATAATCGATCACCCGGACTTTTGCCGGAATGAATTCTATTTCTGTACGTACGAATTCTTCACCGACAGAAACCAGAGGTGTTCCGCATTTCTCACAGAAGCGGTCTTCCTCAGCAAGAGTACATAGTTTTTTTCATGAGGGATGTCTTTGAGAAGCTCCTCACGCTGACCTTTGAATTTCCGGCGGCGATAAGAGGCAGCATCCTTGAGATCAGGTTCCACTGCGAATGAGTCGGCTGAAGATTCCGCTTCATCAAAAAGAGACATCTGTCCCTCAATGCCGAGAGAGGATGTTTGCTCTGTGGATCTGCCATAAAGTTTGCGGGTCAGGAAAGTAGCCTTTTCCTGCAGAAGAAGGTTTTCTTTTTCCAACTCTGTGATCCGCTTTTCGTAAGCGCCAAGTATTAGGGAGGCTGGCGCTTTACTACCAAA
>UMHQ01009876.1_pt1 | contig 68312 bp, 55 predicted proteins | sample 1965531 | NCBI WGS metagenome assembly UMHQ01 (sample SAMEA4836098, study PRJEB28245) | human gut metagenome | biome: gut microbiome; material: fecal sample | place: Denmark | collected 2008 | reverse complement strand
TGAACTGCTCCCCGTCAAGTAGACAGTGAAATAATTTAAAGAAAGTTCACAGCGCTGCGGCGCTGTGGGAACCGCAAATTCCGGAAGGATGCCTTGGCATCCTTTCGAAATTTGCGGTTTTTAAGCCGCTGAGTGCAGATTGTGTTTCTCCATCGGCGTGAGGATACCAAGGCCCCGCTGCACACGTCTGTTGTTATAATAACGGATATAATCCTCAATCATATCGACCAGTTCCTTTTTGCCGGTAAAGCGCCTGCCGTAATAGCGTTCTCGCTTCAGAATTCCCCAGAAGCCCTCCATCGGTCCGTTGTCAATACACTTGGCCACACGGGACATGCTCTGAGTCATGCCAGCTTTCTCCAGTTTGTGGTGAAAGGTCCGATTGGTATACTGAAATCCTCTATCACTATGAAATAAAGGATGTGCATCGGGGTTTGCCTTCACCGCACGGTCAAAGGTCTTGAAAACCAGCTGATTATCATTTCTTTCGCCGACCACGTAGGCCACAATGCGGCGGTCGTAGAGGTCCAGAATTGCGCTGAGATAGACCTTGTGAACCTCAATGCCTTCATACCACTTGAATTCTGTTACGTCGGTAAGCCACTTCTCATTCGGCTTGTCCGCATGAAAGTCTCGATCAAGCAGATTCTCAGCCACAAACTGAGGATTCTTTGCCTGTCTGGTGCAGCCGTGGTTGCTGTACTTGATGGTGGACTTGATACTCTTTGCACGGCAAATCCGGAGAATGCGCTTGTCGTTCACATGAATGTGGTGGTCATGCCGGAGATCGTCGTTGATACGGCGGTATCCCTTGTCTGGGCTTTCCGTGTGGATCTGCTCGACTTTCTCTGCAATCTTTAGGTTCTGCATAGTCCTGGCACTTTGCCTCCCCGATGCCCAACGAAGGTAGGCAGCCCGGGAAATGTGCAGCAGTTTACAGGCTGCCTCAACCGGGTAGTTTTTCTCTGCATGGCATTCCCAAACAGCCCGGTATGGACGAGACTGTCTCACTTGCGAAAGGCATCCCTCCTCTCGATCTCGTCCAATTTTTTTAGCAGATCACGCTCCATCTCTGCCAGGTACAGTTGATGCTTCAGACGCTCGATCTCAATCTGTGCTGCTTCCAGCTCCGTGCGTGGCCTTTGATCCCTCTTCCGCTTTCCACGCCGGTCTTCAAGTCCGGCCGCGCCCGGTTCTTCATATTTCAGCGTCCATGTCCGTACCTGCCGGTAGCTCACCTGATGCTTTTGCGCCATCTCACCGTAATTTTTTCCCGATGCCAGGCAATCCTTGACGATTGCTAAGCGTTCTTCTTTTGTCGTGTCCCGGCCCTGGTTCATGTAACTCCCGCCTCCTGCGTGTTTTACAGAGTCAAAATTTCCATGAACATTATACACCTTAATCCAATTTCGGAGAATCCGTCTGTCCCGAATTCCGTATTTTTTGCAGATTTCCTGTAAACTGCCTTCACCATGCAGATAGTCGATGACCGCTGAAGTTTTTGTCTCTATCGTATATACTTTTTGCCCTTGATGCTTGAACCCTTCATCGCCCTCGTTTTCATATACACTAATCCACATTTTTACTGTCGCAAAATCTACGCCTGCACTCCGAGCTGCTTCTTGTACGCTGATTTTATTTTCCAAACAATCCAAAACCAACTTGACCTTTTTTTCCGCTGATATCTTTTGCTTTTGTGGCATAACAATGCTCCCCCTATGATGACAGTGTTTTTCTTTTTCACTGTCTCTCATAAGGGGAGCATATCATGGCTGAGGGGGCTCATAAAATATAAAACCTTTTGCCTAATGTTATGTCCGCACGGAGAAAACATCGTTTCCGTGCGGCACATTAATGCAGGCAGGTCGATGCTCTATTCTATGCCGAGGCAAAGACGGGCAAGTACAATTGCATCATCAAGCTGAACAGCATCATCTGCATTCATATCCGCATCATCAAGCTCAAGCTGAGGTATAATGCCCATTGCGGAGCGCATTATTGTCAATGCATCGGGAAGTGAAATGCTTCCGTCGGCGTTGACGTCGCCGCCGCAAACCATGGTGACGTTCGAAATGCCGTCCTCCGCACCAATGACGAAATCACCTTCGGCATTAGAGCCGATCAACTCACCGCTGCAAAAATACCTGCACACTGTTGAGTCATAACTGTTCGATGAGCGGAAAACGACACTGCGGCCCGCACGTTTCATGTCGAGATAGCCGCGTCCGAGGCACTTGACGGTAAATGTGTTTTCAAAACCGGCAAGGTCAACACGAACGGATGAAATTCTTGCTTTGACATCGAACCCGGTAACGGGAGCTCCGCCGACGATTTCAATATCGTTTGCGCGGCACACGGGAGTAATAAAGCTGAATGCAGTAAGATTCGGACAATTATTTGCATGTATGGACGGAGTTCCCGCCATGAACAGACGAATTTCGCTCACCTGTGTTTCGGAAAGAATCAGATTTCCCCCGAGGAAAACGTCCGCACCGATAAAGCAGGGATTCGGAATGTACGGTGTAACATAGTTAGTAAATGTGTGCAAATAATTGTTTTCCCACGTCATGTTGTTCATCAGCATGAGCTGTTCGATGCTGTCGGGATCATATTCTGTCGGACGCTGATAGAATGTGGACAGTATCTCGGTGCCGTTGCTGATATCCCCATTGTGGCAAGGTTGTGAATAGAACTCCTGCATAAGACGGATATCAAGGGTGAGTTCGTCATCCGTTGCCGCAAACGCGGAAAACGACGAAAGAAGCATTGCAGCACTCAAAACGAGCACAATAGACAGTTTGAAAAGTCGATTCATGGTAACCTCCGTATCTGATCTGAAAGATAAGTTGAAAACTTGCTGCCCGAAAGGGCAGTATCAGGCACCCAAAAAGCTGCATTGCAAAATTCAAAGCATCTTTTTACTTTAGCCTATTATATCATTCTTGAACCTGCTGCGCAAGTGCATAATAAAATATATTAGAACTGATTCTGCAAATGAGCATATTCTTTTTTTTGCCACCGTTGATTCGAATTTGGGTATTGATATTATATTCGTGGCATAGTATAATTCAATCTAAGAAAAGCTTGCTTTGCTTTTGCAGCTGAAATGAAAGGACACTCGTGATTGTCGGGTGAGAAAAACATATGCAAATTAACTACATTGATGATAACTCCTCAGAACGGCTGCCGGAACCGGAATCCTTTGACAACATCTTTGCAAATATCGGCGAACTGCGCGAATTGCAGCATATACACACTGCTGCCATGATGCAGCTGCGGCTGAAATTTGAAATCCTCAACAGTGAGTTCAGGGTTCATCATCATCGCAATCCGATTCATCATATTGAGAGCAGACTTAAATCGACCCGAAGTATGTACAACAAACTTGTTCAGCGCGGCTTTCCAACGAGTATCGAATCCGCAAAGAAGAACCTTAACGACATTGCAGGTGTGCGCGTTGTGTGCTGCTATATTGACGATGTTTATGATATGGAAGATATGCTTCTGCGTCAATCGGATGTTAGGCTCATTGAACGCACGGATTATATAAAAAATCCTAATTTTAACGGATATCGCAGTCTTCATCTTGATGTTGAGATCCCTGTGTACCTGTCCTCAAAAACCGAGTACGCTCGTGCGGAAATTCAGCTCCGAACTGTGGCAATGGATTTTTGGGCAAGCCTTGAGCACGATTTGCGTTATAAATCAACCAAGAACATTCCGGAAGACATAAGCCGTGAAATGTTCAACTGCGCAGATGAAATTGCAGCAATAGACGTACGAATGCAGCGCATATATAAACAGATTCAAAAGCTCTGATTCTCGGATGCTTAACACTTTTTTTGATAACAAAAAGAGCAGGTCTGACACTTGTTTTTGATAATTGAATCAAAGATTATCGGTTTGACCGATGCAGCACTGCTCTTTTAAATGTGTACGTAAATACATCTGTGTTTCTTACAGAAATTTTAATACTGCGCTCTTTCGCCTCCGATGAGCTTGGGGCGGTTGCGTGCCATGGTGACATTTGCGCAGCCGATTTTTGTGTTTTCATTATGAATCGGAACGCAGACCGGACGCATATGCATTCCGATGAAAACGCCGCCGATATCTATTCCTGCACGTGCGCGCATCTTAATATCCTCAACAACGACCGGATCGGTAAACTGCTGCATTGCCTGAACGCTCCACGCTCCGCCGGCGTGAAGCGCAGGCTTCACTGAAACCTGCTCAAAATCATACTTTTCCATGCATTCGCGTTCAACAACGATTGCTCTGTTGAGATGTTCACAGCATTGACACGCGAGAAAAAGGCCCTTGCCGTGAACATAGGGGAGGACTGTTTCCATAATTGCTCGCGCCGCATCCTCTGTTGAATGGGTTCCCATATGGAAACCCATCACCTTGCTTGTGCTGCATCCGATGACGAGTATGTCTCCCTTACGGAGCGTGTAATGTCCTTCACTGCAATTGCGGAAGAGTTCTTCCATAACTGCTGCGGTTTCCTGCTTAAGGGTTTCGATTGAAAAATCCATTTTTATACCTCATTGTGCCGCGCTCATATCATGGCGGACGGCATCCTTTCAAAAATGATTCCAACGGTATTATACCCCTGCAGCGGTGCTTTTTCAACCGGATTCGGAGAGTAATTAAAAGAGAATGCCGGGCAGGGAATCAGTCGTCGTGCTCCTTGAATCCTTCGCCGTATGCGGCATCAACGGATGTTATCATGACAAAAGCCTTGCTGTCACATTCATGCGCAATACGCTTAATGCTGAAAACTTCGGCTTTTGAACACGTGCAGAACAGGATCTGCTTACTGTTGCCGGTGTATGCGCCTTTGCCGTCTGCAACGGTGACTCCGCGTTCGATCTCTTCGCCGATGCGCTTTGCAACATTGTCTCCGTTGGAAGTGACGATGATAAGAAGTTTGCGGGAATCGATACCATACATCAGCTTGTCAACTATCAGGCTGTATCCGATAGTCATTATCATGCCGTACAGGACGGCGTTTATGTTGCCGTAAACGATCCAACCGAGCATAATGATAACACCGTCAACAGCGAGGGATATGCTCCCTATTGAAAGCTGGGGATTCTTTTTGCGAATTGCAAGAATGACAAAGTCTGAACCGCCGGTTGAAGAATCGCGCATATAAATGAATGCAAGCCCGGCGCCTGCGAGTATGCCGCCGAAAATTGCAGCCAAAATCGGCTCTCCCGTGTATGTCGGCAGGAGCGGCATAATATAGTCCACGATAACGGCAGAAATAAGAATCGTCTTTACCGACCGCAGGAAGAACATCTTGCCGAGAGTTCGAATGCAGATAAGAATGATCGGAATATTGATAATGACAGTGCAAAGTCCGATCGGAATTTTGCCGCCCGTTATATAATTGACAAGAATTGCAAGACCCGAAACGCCGCCGGGTGCAAAATTTGAAGAAACGGCAAAAGTATACATGCCTGCACCGTAAAGAACGCTGCCGATTATGTCGTACAGAACATCGACAAGCAATGTTTTGGGGTCGATTTTAAGCTTTTCAGCTTTTTTTTCACTCATTTGAACACAGTCCTCCGTTGTTTTTGATGTTTTCGGAAGGATGAACTTTCATCCCACCGTACAGCTAAAGCATTTTAACACTGCAACAGGATATTTACAACCCCATTTTGTAAATATATACATTGTTCGGCAACATATTGACTTTCCGCAGCAATCGAGTAAAATACACTGAGAAGAGTGAATGACTCGGTTCGAAAGGAATCATGTTTTTATGAATATTTATGTTGCAATGCCTGTTACGCAGGAACATATCAATACACTTAAGGCTTCCTGCCCGGAAGGCAATTTCGAATTCGCCCGAGTGTTGAACGGAGCCGATGAAAGATGCGCAAAAGACCCGTTTGAATTGGACCGCGAAATGATTAAGTCCGCAGATGTTGTTGTCGGCAATATCCCTGTCGATATTCTTCCGGAATGCACACGGCTGAAGCTTTTGCAGCTTAACATGGCCGGGTCGGACGCCTATGCGGGTAAACTTCCTGCGGGAGCTGAACTTGCAAACGCAAGCGGTGCATACGGACTTGCAATCAGTGAACATATGCTTGGAATGCTTTTGGTGTTGATGAAAAAACTTGATATCTATCGCGACAATCAGAACAAGGGACTTTGGCGCGATGAAGGAAACGTTGAAAGCATAGAAAATGCAAAAGTTCTTGTCGTCGGGCTTGGCGATATCGGAGGAGAATTTGCACTGCGCTGCAAAAAACTCGGCGCGTACTGCATCGGCATACGCCGCACCCAAGCTGCAAAACCGGATTTTGTGAATGAGCTGCACACTCTTGAAGCACTGGATAACCTGCTTTCGGATGCGGACGTTGTTGCGCTTGCTTTGCCGAACAGTGCAGAAAGCCGCGGATTGATGAACGAAGAGCGGCTGCTCAAAATGAAGCGCGGTGCGATACTGCTCAATGTCGGAAGGGGCAATGCCGTGGATACCGATGCCCTTGTCCGCGTTTTGAACAGCGGTCGAATTAAAGCCGGGTTGGATGTTACCGATCCCGAACCGCTCCCTCAGGGGCATCCGCTTTGGAACTGTCCCGGGGCATTGATAACGCCGCATATTTCCGGTTATTATCATCTTAAACAGACGCATGACAGAATAATTGAGATTGCAGCGGCAAATATTCGAAGCCTGCTCGACGGAAAGCCGATTTTAAATGCAGTTGATGCTGAAACCGGTTACCGAAAGCCGGATAACAGATTTTGACACTTTGAACAACAGATTCGGATATTTTTACAAAGCGGCGGTATAAAGCCCTTGACATAATTTGGTTTAAATGGGATTTATCTGTTTGAAAAAGGAAAAGCGTGACTCATCGTCAACGCGATCAGCTTGATATATTAGTTTTAGGGTATTGCTCATTTTGCTCCAATGTGCTACAATGAACCGTATCAAGCGTGTACCCGTAGCCCAGCTGGATAGAGTGACAGACTCCGACTCTGTAGGTCATGGGTTCGAATCCCATCGGGTACGCCAGACGAACCTCTTTTGCACGGCAAAAGAGGTTTCTTTAATTCTTTGCGTACCGAAGCTGTAAAAAATCATATAAAGAGTAATTTAAACCATTGCAGAAAGATTCTCGAACGCACGGAGCCGCTTATGAATAATCGGCAAACGCGACGCAAAGCAACCGGAAATCATGGCGGGAGCAGTGCCGAAGGCAATCTAAGCAAAGAAACCGAAACGGGTTTATTCCTGCAACCATAATTTTTGGGTAACGCCGCTGTCAGTACTCCCGGAGCGTATAACGGACAGAATATTCTATATTGCTCTCAAAAACTGATATACAGATTGTTTGTTTATCCGGTTCGTGCTTTCTTAATTGAATGTTGTGCGGTCGGCTGTGGCCGGTGCAACGAAGAATGTGAAAAATAAGCAATAAACGTTAAAAATATTAAAACATCAAACCGTGAACGCCGCACCGATACATTATATCTGTCAATGTTGGATTTATGTACAACGTGAACAGGTGGTTGTATGAATATGAAAATATTATTCTATATCGACATAATAATGCATTACGAATGCTGAAAATATCATAAAGACGGGATTAAAACTATCGAACTCTTGTCCTTGCAAATCGGGCAAATATGCTGTATAATCTATCTTGACTAACTCTATCGGTAGGAGAATTGGTATGGATAAGAATCACATAAACCTCTGCCTTTCGGGACAGAGTTTTCGGATAGTAACTGATGATGATGTTGATTACGTCAAACAACTTGAAAAGAGAATCAACTCACGGATTGAAAGCTATAAAAAGCGTTATCCTCAAATGAGCGCAACGCGCTGCACATTGCTTGCAATGCTTGAATTAGAGGATGAGCTTGCAAGAGCCAAGGAAAACTACGAGGCTCTGGATGCAAAGATTTCTCAGCTGCGCAACATGCCGCGTATTAATACGCCCGCCGCAAGAATGACATCGGCGCGAAATGGGCAGCAGATGACAAATGCAGAAAGAAATCTGCCCACAGCGCCTGCTCACAGCAGCACAGGCAGCACAATTGAAAACACTGCCGAAACAGCAGCGGAATCCGGCACGCTTGTCGGCGGCTGAGACAGCGGACGTTTTTGCATTAATTGATTGATGTGCCGCTAATACTGAATAACATGCGGCTGTAAAAGGATTGTTTTAGTAAAGATGGAATTGCTTTCACCCGCCGGCAGCAGGGAAGCACTGGCTGCGGCAGTACAAAACGGAGCTGATGCAGTCTATTTTGGCGGCGGCAGCTTTAATGCACGACGTTTTGCAGACAATTTTGAAGGTGACGGGATTATTTCCGCCGTCGATTACTGTCACGAACGCGGAGTGCGTGCTTATATTACATTAAATACGCTCGTATTCGATCGTGAGCTTTGTGATGCACTTGTTTTTGCAGAGCAGCTTTATCGAATCGGAGTTGATGCCGTGCTTGTGCAGGATCTGGGGCTTGCCGGGCTCATTCGCCGTAATCTGCCGGAGCTTACGCTTCACGCAAGCACTCAAATGGGTATTCATGACTTAGGCGGGCTTCAATACTGCAAACGCATAGGGCTGACCCGCGCGGTGCTTGCACGCGAAACAAGCCTTGCTCAGATAAAATACCTTTCGAATAACTGCGATATTGAACTTGAGACCTTCGCGCACGGTGCACTGTGCATGAGCTTTTCCGGAAGCTGTCTGTATTCCTCGATGTCCGGTGAGCGCAGCGGCAACAGAGGCACATGCGCTCAGCCTTGTCGAAAGAACGCAAGCATTTTCGGTCGACCGTCCGATAAAGATTTTTGCTTGTCACCGAACGATATATGCATGATTGAGCACCTGAATGCATTGCAAAGAGCGGGCGTGGCATGTGTCAAAATTGAAGGCAGGATGAAAAAGCCTGAATATGTTGCAGCGGTAACGCGCTGTTATCGTGCGGCACTTGACGGGGCCGATGCATCAACAATCGCAAGGCTGAAGCAGGAACTCTTTGCTTTTTTTAACAGAGGCGACTTTAACACATCGCATCTGTACCGCGACTCGGTTAAAACGGATCGAGTCGGAAACAGCAAACCGGATAAAGCTGCCTTGGCTGCCGCCAGACAAAGCATACAGGGAGAGAATCGCAGGCGCGAGGTTGACATGACGCTTACACTATCCGTCGGAAGCGCGGCACAGCTGAACATTGCCGATGGAGAACACGCTGTTTCAATGTCGGGTGCTGTTGTGCAGACGGCAAGCAAGCCGCAGCAGGCGGAATTGTACGCGGAACGATTGAAAAAACTCGGGAATACCCCGTTCGTTGCACAAAAATGCACCGTGCGGATGAATCCCGATTGCTATATTTCGGCCGCGGAGTTGAATGCGTTGCGCAGGGAATGTATAAACGAAATGCTCAACATGCATCATGTACGCAACACGGTTCCGGTATTTGATGAAAGGGCGGCAGCAGATGTGCGGAATATCCGTATTACGGCGGACAGGCAAGTATATTCAGCGGGATTCCTGTATGCAAGGGTGTCAAATGTTATGGCTGCTGAAGCTGCGGCAAAAGCGGGAGCGGAGTTTATTGCATTTGAACCGTGTACATTTGATGACAACGCAACGCAGATAAACGGGCTTTTGAAGCTCAGAGAAAAGTTTGCAAACGGGCAGAGGCTGCTTCTTGCGCTTCCGAATGTCATTATCACCGAAAAACAACATCAATGTTTCAGATTGTTTGCCGAATCGGGCACGTTTGACGGCATTGAAACAAATAATATCGGTCAAATCGCCTTCTTCGATTATTTTAAAAACGATTCGGCGGAGTTCGATGCAATGCAAAACGAAAAAAGCTGCAAAAAACATGCTCCGTTGAGCGATGGATTTATTCGAATTGCAGGCATCGGCATGAATGCAATGAACAGCTTTACAATGAAATGTCTGACAGAGTTGGGATATGATTATATAATGCCTTCGCCCGAACTGACCGGAGTGCAGCTTGCGTCAATTGCAGAGCATTCTGCTCTTGCCGGCAGAATGCTTATCGGCATACACGGCAGAACTCCGCTTATGCAGCTGCTGCATTGCCCGATAAAGGAGCACAAAGGCTGTCAAAACTGCATGGGAATTGCAGGCGCCGTCACGGATGAAGCGGGAAGGGTTTTCCCGTTGGTAAACATTCGTTATCCCGATAACTGCCTTGTTCGAATGCTGAATTGCCGCACGACAGATTTGATAGATTTGTTTGACAGAATTCCTCAAACGGCAGGATATGTACTCAACTTCGTCGGGGAACAGATTGACGAAGTGACCGAACGAATTGCTGCTGCAAATGAAGCAATGAACGGGAAACGGCAAACGCAGTATCCAAACTCGACTCGCGGTCATTGGATGCGGAAGGTGGAATGAAGACGAGATAGACTGTATGTCTGAAAGGATAAAAATGATTACGGATAAAGTGCTGAAAACGCTTGAATATGATAAAATTCTTAAGAAACTGCATATGCATTGCGGCTGCTGTGTGAGTCGTGAGCTTGCAGATGAGCTTCGGCCGAAGACGGAATTTGATGATGTTAATGCAGAACTTCGCCTTACAAGCGAGGCGGAAACATACTTTCTGCGCACGGGTTATTCACCGATTGATGATTTCCCGGATATTCGTTCAACACTTAAGCGCATGAATGCGGCCCTTTATTTAAGCTGTGAAGAATTGCTGAACATCGCAAAAGCACTAAAGGCTGTTCGAGTTGCACGCGAACAGCTCACGCCACTGACCGCAGCGAATGATGGTGACAATTCAACGGATGAAATTCCGTGCGCGCTTGCAAATCTTGCGTGCGGGCTTGTTGCACATAAGTATATTGAGGATGAATTGAATCGCTGTATTTTGAGCGAAGATGAACTTTTTGACGGAGCTTCACCTGCACTTGCCAGAATTCGCCGCAATAAACGCATTGCAAATGAAAGAGTTCGAGAGAAGCTGAACAGCATAATCCGTTCTTCAACGTATTCAAAGTATTTGCAGGATCCGTTAATAACGATTCGCAACGGACGTTTTGTTGTTCCCGTTAAACAGGAATATCGGCAACAGATTCCCGGACTTATTCATGACCAATCCGGAAGCGGGCAAACGCTGTTTGTTGAACCTGCCGCAGTTGTGGAACTCGGAAACGAGTATAAAAAGCTTGTAATTGAAGAACAAGCCGAAATCGAACGAATTCTTACTGAGTTGACTGCGCTTGTAAAACCGTCGGCAAATGACATATACACCGACCTTCAAACCCTCGGCATTATTGATCTTTGCTTTGCAAAGGCGAAGCTTGCCAAAGAAATGAAGGCGGTTTGCCCGAAAACAAACGCTGAGGGACGAATTAAAATCGTTCGGGGCAGGCATCCGCTTATCCCGAATTATTCGGTTGTTCCGATTGACATAAGACTCGGGACGGATTTCACGACGCTTATCGTTACAGGTCCTAACACGGGCGGCAAAACCGTAACGCTTAAAACCACCGGGCTGTTTACTTTGATGGCTCAGTCAGGCATGTTCGTGCCTGCAAATGTCGGCACTGAAATTGCTGTTTTTGAAAGTATTTTTGCTGATATCGGAGATGAACAGAGCATTGAGCAGTCGCTTTCAACGTTTTCGAGCCACATTCGGAATATTGTCGGCATCCTTGAAGCTGCGGACGACAGATCCCTTGTACTTTTGGACGAACTGGGAGCAGGAACCGACCCGATCGAGGGCGCGGCACTCGCAATGAGCATACTTGAGGAACTGCATTCCCGCGGCTGTTTCACAATTGCAACAACGCATTACAGCGAGATTAAGGCGTTTGCACTGACACGACCCGGAATGGAAAACGCATCCATGGAGTTTGATGTTGATAAACTCTGCCCGACGTATCGGCTTTTTATCGGCATCCCGGGCAAATCCAATGCGTTTGAAATAAGCCGTCGGCTTGGTATCGATGAATATATACTTGATAATGCAAAAGCATTCATCAAAAAAGAGGATACGGATTTTGAAGCAATTCTGTCAGATGCAGAAATGAAGAAACGCCGCGCTGAGGAAGAAATGGAGCTTGCGGAACAGGCGCGTGCAGAGCATGACAGGCTTGCCGAGGAGCTGAAAGCGGAGCGGGAAAAACTTGAACGTGAAAAGGCGGAGCTTCGCGCCAAGGCAAAGGAAGAAGCACGAAAAATAGTTGACGCTTCCCGCCGCGAGATGGAACAGATAATCATGCAGATCCGTGCTGTTAAAACCATTGATCAGCGTGCCGCTGACAGGATTATCCAACAGGGAAGAGACGCTGTGCGCAAGGCGGAGAATGAACTTGCCGAGGACCTGCCGAAACTGAAAACCGGTGACGGAAAACCTCCGAAAATGGTCGTGCCCGGGCAGACTGTAAGTGTCGTAAGCCTTGGAAAGAACGCAACAGTGCTCTCAAAACCGGACAAGAACGGCGAGGTTCAGGTTCAGGTTGGAATAATCAAACTTTCCGTTCGATTGGACGATATCAGGCTTTCAAACGAAAAAACCGAAAAGAAGACAAATGTCAAGGTTGAATATAACCCTGCAAACACTGTCGGATTGGAGTTGGATATTCGCGGTATGCTCGTTGACGAGGCAAAGCCTATAGTTGACAAATACCTGCTCGATGCACACCTGCAGGGGTTGAGTGAGGTTAATATCATTCACGGAAAAGGTACGGGTGCGCTTCGCGCCGGAATACAGCAGTACCTCAAGAACCACCCGCATTGCAAAGCGTTCCGCAACGGCAACTACGGAGAGGGTGATTACGGCGTTACCGTTGTCACTTTGAAATGAGCAAAAGGCGAATTTGCGTGCACATATTTACCGAGGGGATAGGCAAGTGATTATTGTTTCAAGTTGTCTTGCAGGCAGGTCGTGCAGGTATGACGGCACGGCAAAGCCGAATGAAAAGGTTATGCGCATGGTGCGTGAAGGCTTTGCGCTCCCTGTTTGTGCGGAGGAACTGGGCGGACTTCCAACTCCGCGCAAACCGTGCGAGATAATCGGCGGAGACGGCATGGATGTGCTTGACGGCAAAGCATATGTTCAAACCGAGGATGGAGCGGATAAAACCGCCGAGTTTATTGCGGGTGCAAATGCCGTGCTTGCACTTGCAAAAGAATGCGGTGCAAAAAGCGCGATTTTAAAAGCAAAGAGTCCGTCCTGCGGCTGCGGGAGAATTTACAACGGATGCTTTCGCGGAGAACTCCGTCCGGGATACGGGGTTACGGCTGCACTGCTTGAAAGGAACGGCATTCACGTTCAAACGGAGGAGTGACGAACGTTATGGAAAACGATAGAACGCTCATGAGCGAAAAAATACTTGTTGTTGATGATGATGAGAAAATCTGCCAGATACTGTCGCTCTATCTTCGCAGCAAGGGATACGAAGTGTTCACCTGTCAAAGCGGCAGCAAAGCAATTACAAGTTTTGAAGAATTCAGTCCGGATCTCGTTCTGTTGGATGTTATGCTTCCCGGGATGGACGGGTGGGAGATACTCAAACGAATTCGAAAGATCAGCAATGCACCGGTGATCATGCTTACCGCAAAGGGTGACACAACAGACAGGGTTCAGGGGCTTGATTGCGGTGCAGATGATTATGTTGTCAAACCATTTGATTCAAAGGAGCTTATTGCACGGATACGAGCCGTGATGAGAAGGTCCGGACAGCCGGAAGAGATTGAAAAACATATCAAAATCGGCAGCCTTGATGTCGACACAAACAATCGTGTTGTGTATGTTGACGGCAACAGAATCGAGCTTGCACCGAAGGAGTTCGATTTGCTTTGTTATTTTATCCACAATAACGGTAAAGTGCTTACACGAGGACAGCTGCTGGATGATGTTTGGGGCTTTGAGTTCTATGGAGACAGCAGAACGGTTGATGTTCACGTCAAGCGTCTGCGTGATAAAATTGGACAGAGCGATTTTTGGTCAATTCGAACCGTGTGGCGGGTCGGCTATAAATTCGAACGCTTTGATTTACCGATGGACGATGCGGACAAATAAATCATTTGCTTCGGATTATTAACACGGACTTGCTCAAATTCAAAGGCGGCATTGACCGCGAGGGCGGTGCAGCAGGAGGAAAAATGCTCAGAACGCTGTTTTCAAGGATGTTGGCGGCATATCTTTCCGTTATCATCATTGTGTTGATTGCGCTTGGGTTCATGGCAAGCAGCATTTTTCACGATCACTATATAGAAAAAATCAAGTCCGAACTTGTACGTGAGGCGGATGCGATTTGCCGCATAGTCCTTGAAGAATACATGGACGACGCAAAACGCCCCGTCGCAAAAGAAAAACTGTTTGCAATAGTACGTCAATATGAAGCATTGCTGCAGCTTTGCTTCATTGATCCTTCGCTTGGAATAAGAAGCTTCTACGATGAAAAAAATGCATCAAAATGGCAGGCGAGCGAAGAATTCGATGTTGAGACCCTTGCAAAAAACATTGTTTCTCAAACCAATTTCGAATACGGCTATGCTTACGACCTTTTAGACGGATACACAACCGTTCGAACACTCACGGTGACATGTCCGATAAGCACCGCCGATAATATCACTGTCGGTGCATTGATGCTGCATTACGATATGGACGGAATATACGCATCGCTGAACAAACTGTACATTGATGTTTTCGCCGCTGTAGCGGGTGCAGTGCTGATAACGATTCCTATTGCGTTCATAATTTCGAAGTATATAACAAAGCCGGTATCTCAGATAAACGATGCCGTAACGGCTTTTTCGCGGGGAAACTATGACAGCAGAGTTAAAGTCGGAAGAATGGATGAGCTTGGTGAGCTTGGCATCAGTTTCAACGATATGGCGGACAAAGTCTCGGAACTTGAAAAAATGCGGCGCGATTTTGTTGCAAATGTATCTCATGAGCTGCGGTCGCCGCTTTCATCAATTCGCGGCTTTCTCGAAGCAATGGAGGATGGCACGATTCCGACGGACGAACATGAAAAATATATCGAAATCGTTCTTGATGAGACCCGTCGGATGTCCGGAATGGTCGATGATTTGCTTGATATTGCCCGAATTGAATCCGGTCAATACAAGCTTAATTTGTCAGTTTTCGACATAAACGATCTGATAGGCCGCGTGCTGATAACCTTTGAAGCACGTATCACGGCGAAACATGCCGATGTTGATGCTCAGCTTGATTACGAACCGGTGTTTGTTGAAGCGGACAGGGACAGAATCGGGCAGGTCCTTCACAATCTGATTGATAATGCGATTAAGTTTATGCCCGAGAATGACGGTTTGCTCACAATAAAATCGGTCGTCAGCAAACATAAAGTTTATGTCAGCGTTTGCGATAACGGTCCGGGTATTCCAAAAGAAGATATTGCGCATATCTTTGACCGTTTCTATAAAGCTGAAAAAGCACATACCTACAAAAACGGATCCGGAACAGGGCTCGGGCTTTCAATTGTGAAGTTGGTTATCGACCAACATCATGGTGAAATCAAAGCTGAGTCATCGGAAAACGGAACGGTTTTTACCTTCAGCCTGAAACAGGCGCTTCCTCCGCCGAGACGACAGCCTGCGGCGGAGTGAGTGCAAAATATTCATAAAACAAACTTTAACAAATACAAAAGTTAAGGAGGCAATTAATGAACAGCAATCTGAACAAACATGAAGAGAAAGAGAAAAAGCCGATAACTGTGTCATGGCAGGACGGCGATACGACGCATGTGCAAACAACGGTGATCCATAAGCGAGTTCCGTCGGCGGGTGTAATTCTGTTGACTGCATTCACGTTTACCGTTATAGGAGTGTTCATTGCAAGCATCGTTTTCCTTGCCCGCTTCACGGAGATTAAAACGATTATGAGTGCAATAACCGGTTCGGCCGAAACTCGAGCGACCCAGTCACCCGGGCACGAAGCAGAATTTACACCCGTTCCGAACGAACCGACGTCAAACATGCCTCTGGTGACTGTTGAACCGAACGAAAAACGGAATCAGCAACTGCCGATGACCGGCAGCAATTCACTTTCGGAGCTGTATGATAACTCTGTGGACGGTGTAGTTATTGTTGAAAATCATTCCCGTGACACTCAAAAACCGATGGACAGCAATCTTGCGGGAATAGGCACAGGCTTTATTATTTCAAAAGATGGCTACATTCTTACAAATGCGCATGTCGTATCCGATGCAAAAGCGGTTTGGATAACTCTTCACGACTCAACCAAGGTAAAAGCGGAACTTATAGGTTCTGATGTCGGAACCGATATCGCCGTGTTGAAAATATCGGTGAACAAGGAGCTTTTACCGCTTCCGATAGGAGATTCTTCAACCGTAAAGACCGGCGATTTCGTGTTTGCAATCGGTCACCCGACGGGCGAGGAATTGAGCTTCACAGCCACTTTCGGCATGGTGGGCGCAGTGGATCGCGCAATTGTGATTGACGGTGTGCGCAATCGTTTTATTCAAATCGATGCTGCGATTAATCCCGGCAACAGCGGCGGCCCGCTGTTTTCAATGGATGGCAACGTTATAGGCGTAAACTCAGCAAAAACCGTGACAGCAAGCGTTGATGAATACGGTCAGCCGATTTCTGCTGAAGGTCTTGGTTTTTCTCTTCCGATAAACGAGGCAATGCGAACAGCAAAACAGCTTATTGAAAACGGCAGTGTGCAGCGTCCGGGTATCGGCGTTTCGGTTGTTGCGGTGGACGAAGCACGCGCAGAAAAGTACAACATACCGCAGGGATTGCTTGTTTATACTGTAACAAAAGACGGTCCCGGGCACAAAGCGGGCTTGTATGCAGACGATATAATCACTGAGTACGACGGAACAGCAGCCACTGACAACGATTCTTTTGTTGACTATCTGCGCCGCAAGGCGGTAGGTGACACGGTCAAAATTCGATATTGGCGAGACGGCGAGTATTATGAATGCATAATCACTGTAGGTGACCTGAATTCGATCGGAAGCGAAATTCTTGATGATGCATACGGCGGAAGCAAATTCGGATTCTGATATTAACTGAATTTAAGGGCAATCAAATTCTTCTCTGTGATGGAACGGCACATTTGCAGCCGTTCCTTTTTTGTTCATCTGTGCGTTTGTTCAACGCGCGGAACGCGACGGAATTTCAGCACAAATGAAGCGTCAGGCCTGCAAATACAACAAAGCAAACCGCCGAGAATGCGCTTCCCGGCGATTCGCTTTGGCTTAAGTATGCGATTTACTTAATTATCGGATAACAAGCATCAATCCGATTATTTGCGCTTACGGTTGAGCAGAGCTGCTGCGCCGCCGACCATGGAGATGATACCTGCAACTGCAATGCTGACCGCACCGGTTGCGGGAACGGGATTGGGGTTTGGTGTGGGTTCGGAGGAAGGCTCAGCGGAAGGTGCGGGCTCGCCGTTGCCGCCGAGGGTGAAGCTCAGCTCAAAGGTGTCATGTGTTCCGTCGCCGATGAATGTTGCATCGGTGAATTCGGTCTGCGTGTAAGTGAAACCGAAGAAATCCTTGTATTCATCAACGATGGAGGTGAGAGTTGCGACGCGCTCCTCATCCGCAACTGCTTCGCCGTTGTCTGCAAAGTCCTCATCGACCGGAATGAATGCTTCGATTGCGGAATCGTTTGCAACAACGCGATAGTAATGGTTGTTCAGCCCTGCAAAGATCGCATAGCTGCCGGTTTCATCAGCACGAACCTCAACCGCACGCTTCTGAACGAGATCAAAGTCTGAACGGTGCATGTTGTATGCGGGAAGACCGTTAGCCTCACTCTTGTCAACGGTACCGAGGGAAAACTGAGCGGGGAAGCGATACTGGCCGATCGTGACGGAAGTGCTGCCGACAACCGTTTCAGCGGTAAGCGTGCCGCGAAGGATAACGGTAACATCGGAATCAAGCTCAGCCATAACGGTGCATACATTTCCTTCAACAGCAACGTTGGAGTATTCACCGGGGATGGGCATGCAATAACCGTGTTCATAGTCACACTGCATTTTGCCGGGGCAGCCCTGGGCTTCAACAAGTGTAAGCCCGTCAATGCCTTCAACGCTTGTGAGGTACTCGATGCTTGAAAGCATACGCTCGCTGTAGCCTTCTACCGCTGCGGGAACGGTGTAGCTGAGAGCAAGGGTAACCGTGTCGCCGACATTGAGCTTTGTGTCGGCAGGGATAACGTTCCAAACATTGTAAGGAACATCCCACTCATCGTATTCAACTGTGGGATCATTTGCAACAAGGTTCAGTTCGGTGCCGAAAACTGCGGCATCTTCACCGTCGGCAAGTGCAGGTACTGCAAGCGCAAGAGTGAGCGCGATTGCAATAACAAGAGCAAAAATCTTTTTCATGGTTCTGTTTCTCCTTATTTTTTGTTTTATTCCAAAACTGCGATCAGCACGATTCGCCCGGATCGGCAGTTAAGGTTTGGGCGGAAGCAGCCTTTTTGCCGAACCCTGCACAGATTGCATGGTGGGGGCAGGCCGCTTTGCAGTCGCCGCAGCGAATGCATTCGGGGCTGTTGGGCGTTGTTGACATGTCCACACCCATGCGGCAAACGTTTTTGCAAACGCCGCAGTGGGTACATTTGGATTCATCAACGCTGTAGCGGTAGAGTGAAATCCTGTTGAAGAATGAGTAAATCGCGCCGAGCGGGCAAATGTATTTGCAGAACGGACGATAGATCATGATGGACAACAGAATGGTTGCTGCAAGAATTCCAAGCTTCAGTGAGGTCAATCCGCCGGCTTCCGCCCAACTTGTGATGCCTGTGCCTGTGCCGGCCGCAGTGTTGCCCGCAAGGCTGCCGTAGGTCATAAGCGGAATACCGCCGAGGAGCATTCCGGAAGGGCAGATGTATTTGCAGAAGAAAGGATTCGATTCGTACAGCAGAGGCAGAATGATAACGAATACAACAAGGAAGAAATACTTGAGGTAACGCAGCTGCTTATCGCCGGGGAAAGTGCGAATCTTAAGCTTCTTGGGGAGCGGAATCTTGTGCAGCAGATCCTGAATCAGTCCGAACGGGCAAAGAAAACCGCAAACGAGCCTTCCGCAAAGTGCGCCGACGAGCATAAGAAAGCCGACAACGTAAAACGCAAAATAGTAAAGCGGTTTCGTGACCAGATAGCCGTTGCTGTCCGACCAGACGCCTTTTGAAAAGTCAGACTGATTGAAAATGGCCTGCAGCGAGCCGATAGGACATGCTCCGAGCGCGCCGGGGCAGGAGTAGCAATTCATACCCGGAACACAAATCTGCTTAAGCGGACCTTTGTAAATCGTTCCGGTGAGAAAGCCGACAACATAGCTGTTCGTAAGCAGGCTGAAAACCGCCTGAATTGCAAACCTCCTGCGTTCAACCGCTTTGCGAACCTGCATTATTGTTTTCTTTGGTTTTGAGTTCAACTTGGTTTTTGTTTCCATCAGCCGATACCTACGCATTCTCGGCAAAGAGCCGTGGCTTTTGAAAGAACCGCATTGATTTCGCCGTCGAATATCCCGTATACAATGAATGCAGCCGCGATAACCATAAGGCAAACGGGCAGGATGATTCTGAGGGTTCCGTCAAGCGTTTGGGTTAATTTAACTCTTTTGTTGTGCATCTTGACCTCCCGGCTCAAAGAAGATTATCGATGATGGAACACCACTTATCATAGGAGTTTGAAGTCGTGACAACTTTAAGGATGTTGCCGTTGCTGTCTATGAAATATGTGGTGGGGTAAGCTCCCGCAGGGAATGCAGCGGCCACAGAACTGTTGTTGCGCAGCACGGGCAGATTAAAGCCCTGAATGCCTCCGATAATGGCGAGTGCGGTGTTAATACACCCGGGGGTTTCGGAATCGCCGAGAACAGTGGCGACTTTCAGTCCGCGGCCTGCATAGTTGTTTGCAAGCTGCTGAATATGGGGCATTTCCTGAATGCAGGGGCCGCAAGTCGTTGCCCAAACATTGACCATGGTTACCTTTGCCTTTGAGAACATACTGTTGTCATAGGTGCTTCCGTTGTTGATAGCCTTTGTTGAAAACGCAGGAATATCAGGTTTGGGGGTCGCGGTGGGTTTCGGAGTCGGCTTTTCCGTGGGTTTTGCGGTCGGTTTCTCCGTGGGCTTGTCCGTCGGACTGCCGGAAGGAGAGTCTGTTGCGGGTTCATCGGTTGCATCACCGGTGGGTTCTGCGGTGATACCGTCCGTGGGAGCCGCAGTATCCGGTTCACTCGTTAAAGTTTCGGTGGGAACGGCACTGTCGGCCGGTTCGCCGGAAGTTATAACATCGGTTGAAGGGGCATCCGTGCCGTTGTCGGGCATTGGAGTTGCGGGGTTGGGATTGCTTGCGATTCGCCAAGGATGCGCACAGCCGGACAAAAGCAGCATCAGCGCAGTAAGAACGCAAATCGCAGGCAGCAGTTTTGTTCTTTTCATTGGTTTCCGTTCCTTTCAAATTCAAGCAAGGGATGGACACGGGATCTTCGGCAGAGCGAATGCTGCCAAAGTATCCAACATGCCCTGCGAGGTTCAGTGGAACCTCACAAGGCACAGAAACGTTCTTTGTTTGTTAATTTGTTATCGAATAATCAGCTTAAAAGCACGTTTATTCGACAATCAGCCAAGTTGCAATGCTGCACGCATGACGAGCAGGGCATCGGCCATGGTAACAACGCCATCGTTGTTAAAGTCGGCAATGCTGATATCGCCGTCAAGCAACTCCAACGCAACACGGGCAATTTGGAGAGCATCGGCAATGCTCAGCATGCCGTCACCGTCCATGTCACCGGGCATTCCTACAGGAGGCTCGGGAGTGGGCTCGGGAGTAGGCTCGGGAGTGGGCTCTGGAGTAGGTTCATCAGCGGGAGTGCATATACCGGTTACGATAAGATCCTCAACTACGCAGCTGAAATCGGTGTCCCAGCCCTGGAAGATATATCCTTCGTGCTCGGGATGAACGGGGGGGACTGCGGCCTGACCGTGTTCAACCTGCTTGATGGTGATAAGGTTTCCGTTCACACCGTCGTAGAACTTGACTTTATGCTTAATCGCTTTGTAAGTTGCAGTCACGGTAACATCGCCCATGGCCATGTACAAAACCTGCTCATAACCGGATTCGTATACATTTCCGGAATAAACCCATTCCTTAAACTCATATCCTTCAACGTCGGGAGCGGTTCCGGGAGCGGGGATAACTGCCGCATATGCAACTTCGGCAGTGTCGATGGTTTCGCCGGTTACACCGTTGACATAGGTAACGGTGCAGGTTTCGTTCGCATGAATTGTCATTGCATCATGCCACATTTCGATGAAGTTTCGCAGCTCGTTCTGGCTTGTGAAGCCGCCGATGAGATGATCGCGAACAACACCGTCACGGCCGACGATGATGGTCTGGGGTATATAACCGCTGGTGTTGAACACGGAGCGAAGAACGCTGTCGGCACGGAGGTTCACCCAAGTGTAACCGTTGTTCTGAAGGAATTCCTTTGCGGTCGCGGGGGTACAGCCGTTGCCTTCACTGATGACGCCGATGAACTGAACATCCGCCTCGGGAGTGGAGGAGTAATACTCGTGCATTGCCTGAATGTGGGGCATTTCGGATCTGCACGGACCGCACCATGTTGCCCAATAGTTGATGAATGTGAGATCAGCATTTTGCAGAATGTCACCGGTGACGGTGTTGCCGTCAAGGTCAACGGTGTTAAAATTGCTGACGTTCATGCCGACACCGGGTTCGCGAGTGGGATCTGTCGCTTTCGGTTCGGCGGACACGAGGGAGAGGGAGCATGCTGCGAAGATTACAGCAAGCAGAACGGAGAGAAGTTTCTTCATTTACCTTTACCTTCACTTTCTGATTTTTGGGGTAACAGCATTCCTCACATGCCCTTACCTTGATGATATTATAGCATATGGTTCGGAGCGTTTCAATGCCTTTGAAACAATTTTGCGGCAATTTAGTCAATATACAAATTTCCCGGTGCCGCCCTAAGGTCTTCTGAAAAGTGTGGACGCTCAGTTCATGTTTTTGCATTTTCTGCATGGATTTTTAGAAGTAATTCATAGCTCGGAGTGTCGGAATGAATGCTTCTTGTCAATGTTGGACAGGGAAAATCTTTGCACTGTCCGCAGCTTTGCAGCCCGCGTCCGATGGAACATAAGCGGATTGCGCATTCGGCACAAAATTTGTGTGCCGATGCAGTATCAGCATGGCAGCCGAAGCAAATCAGGTCATCCGTTGTAAAAGTTCTTTGCGGGGTGGAAAACTTTTCAATCAGCTTCTTCCCGAGCTCTGCATCCCTTGTTTCCGTATAAATAAAAAACGGACAATTGCCGCAGTCGAAGCCGCAGCAGGCTAAATGCTTTGTTTTCATAAATCAATCACCGATTCCTTTCATTTTCTTTAATTATACTTATATTTGCAGAAAAAGCAATTGCCGAAAAATCACCGCTTATTGCAAATGCATTGCTGTGCCGCATATATCGCAGAATGAAGGCGGGGAGTTGACATAATCGATTCATCGATTATAATATAGGGAAAGGATAAGCGTTTATCGGAGGACGGGTATGAAAAGGTTTTCAGCCGATGAGCTGCTCGGCGGCATTTCGTACACGTATACCACTCGGTTGCTCGGGAAGACGGATATACAATCAATTTTCGCTCTTTGTTCGAATAATGAGCAATACTACCGCTTTCATCCGCCGTTCGTCACGGTCGAAAGCATTGTTGAAGATATGTCTGCGCTTCCGCCCGGAAAAGATGCCGGCGACAAGTTCTTTTACGGATATTTTGACGGACAAAAACTGACGGCATTAATGGATCTTGTGGTTGATTATCCGGCTGAAAATGTTGCATTTTTCGGTTTGTTTATGATGGACAAATCCATGCAGGGCAAAGGCGCAGGCTCACGCATTGTATCCGAGTGTGCATATTTTTTGAAAAGAAACGGATACAAAAAGTTGAGGCTTGCTTTAGACAAAGGCAATCCGCAAAGCAAGGCGTTTTGGCTTAAAAACGGTTTTGCATTTACAGGTGAAGAGTATCCGAACGGTGAATTCAGCTATCTTCCGATGGAACGAATACTGTAGTGACTGTAATAATTGAATACATGCCCGCTGAGAGCGTTCGGGATTTTGCAGACGTCAGAAGCGGGGGTGGAAGAAGCGTTTGTTTTTTTGTTGGAATCTGGTATAATAAAGGAAGCGAATAATGTGCCGCCGAATGCGGCAGACGGAGGAAACATGAAATATATAATTACAACCGAGGGCATGGGCTGTGAACATTGCATCAAGCGCGTTACCGCTGCAATGCAGACTTTGAATGCAGCAATCATTTACGTAAAACTTAACGATATTGCTGTTGATTTCAACGGAAACGAGAACGACCTTCGCAATGCGATTGAAGATCTCGGCTTTGATGTTATTTCAATAAAAGCACAGTGAACGGAGCGGCGGGTTACAAAATGAACTCTGCTTTTTCAAGCAATAACAGTGCTGACGGGAGCAACATGGGCTTGCCTTTTGCACGCAATGAAGGTTCGGACAGCGGGCGCGTTGTTATCGGCTTGTCCGGCGGAGTGGATTCATCGGTTGCGGCTTTGCTGCTTAAAAAGCAGGGGCTTGACGTTGTGGGCGTCTTCATGAAAAATTGGGAGGAACAGGACGAAAACGGCTGCTGCACTGCGGAACAGGATTACGGGGATGCAAAGCGTATTGCGGAACAGATAGGCATTCCGTTCTATTCCGTTAACTTTTCAAAAGAATACTATGACCGCGTTTTTTCATACTTCCTCTCGGAGTACAAACTCGGCCGAACACCCAATCCGGATATTCTCTGCAACACGGAAATAAAGTTCAAAGCGTTTTTGAATCTTGCAATGAATATGGATGCATCGCTCCTTGCAACCGGACATTACGCGCGGCTTGACAAAAGTAATGGGGTAAAGCTGCTTCGTGCACATGATGCAGGCAAGGATCAGACTTATTTCCTTGCGGGCTTGACTTCGGAACAGCTGAAGCGCGCCTTGTTCCCTATCGGAGATGTGGACAAAAAGGCGGTTCGTGCAATCGCTCAGGAAAACGGTCTTGTAACCGCAAAGAAAAAGGACTCGACAGGAATCTGTTTCATAGGCGAACGGAATTTTAAGCAATTCCTGATGCAGTTTTTACCGGCACGGCGCGGCGACATTGTTGATCTCAGCGGTCGTGTGATAGGCAAACACGATGGTTTGATGTATTACACGCTCGGTCAGCGTCGCGGACTGGGCATAGGCGGAATGAATGAGGGCACCGGCGAGAGCTGGTTTGTTGTGGGAAAGGATTTAAAGCGCAACAGACTTGTTGTTCAGCAGGGAGAGCATGAGGAGCTTTTTTCAACGGCATTAACAGCCGATAAACTCAGCTTTATTTCAGGCTGCGCTCCGGCAAAACAGTTCCGCTGCACTGCTAAATTCCGTTATCGTCAACCGGACAGAGGGGTCACGGTCACAATGCACGGCGATGGTGCAACCATTGACTTTGATTCGCCGGAACGTGCAGTAACACCGGGGCAGTGGGTCGTGCTTTATGACGGCGATGTATGCCTCGGGGGAGGCCCGATTGATGAAGTTGCGCCGCTTAAAGCATTGCCGAAGATTTTTACCGATTAGCAGTCAAACGGCTCATTGCACGGCATTAAAAAGACATCGGAGGTATTGAAATGAAGAATATTGAAAAATATATTGACCACACATTGCTAAAACCTGATGCAACGGAAGCTGCAATCGGAAAAGTATGCGCAGAAGCCATTGAACATGGCTTTAAAAGCGTTTGCGTAAATCCCGCACGGATTGCCTTTGCCGCAAAGCAGCTTGAAGGAACCGGTGTTCTGCCCTGTTGCGTTGTCGGTTTTCCGCTGGGTGCAACGTTTTCAAAAGTGAAAGCCTTTGAAGCTGAAACCGCGATTGCAAACGGTGCGAAGGAAGTCGATATGGTAATTAACATCGGTGCTGCCAAGGATGGCAATTGGAACCTTGTTGAAAGCGACATTGCTGCCGTTGTTGACGCTGCAAAAGGACAAGCCGCTGTCAAGGTTATTATTGAAACCTGCCTTTTGACTGATGACGAAAAAGAAAAGGCCTGCCGATGCGCAATGGCTGCCGGTGCGGACTTTGTGAAAACTTCAACAGGTTTTTCAACCGGAGGCGCAACGGAGCATGATGTTGCCCTGATGCGCAGCGTGGTCGGAGATAAGCTTGGCGTCAAGGCTTCCGGAGGTGTGCGCACTCCCGAGGATGCGGAAAAGTTTATTGCCGCAGGCGCAACCCGACTCGGAACAAGCAACGGTGTTAAACTTTTGGGATGAAGGCACGGAGCGGATGCCGCGATTTATATGTCTGACTTTTGCAATAAATTGACGTATCGCTATCTTACAGAAGCTGAATTGCCGCAGGCAAAAAAACTTTGGGCAATATGCTTCCCCGAAGATGACGAGGAGTTCATTGATTACTACTTTGCCGAGCGTACTGCCGCCAATTGTGTTTTCGGCGCGTTTGATAATGCAAATTTAGTAAGTATGCTCTGCCGTGACAGCCGCATGATGTTTGCAAACGGAGAGCTTGTTCCCGTTTGTTTTGTTTCCGGAGTAAGCACGGATCCGGCTTATCGAAACCGCAGTATTGTTCGCACACTGATGAGCAAGCTTGATGCGGACTTGATTTGTGAGGGATTTGCGGCCGCACTGCTTCAGCCCTTTGATTTTGATTTCTACAAGAAACTGGGGTACGAAGTGTTCTCAAAACGCAGAACAGCCGTTATTAACGAAAAAGCAATCGAACAAGCTTATTCCGAACTTAAGCTGACAGGCAGCGAGCAAAACAAAAGCATTTCATTTACCCGTCCTGATGCGGCGCTGATAAACACCGTTTACAATACGTATTTCGGACAGCGAAACGGCGTTTTGCAGCGCAGCATCGAACGGTGTGAAGCACTTGCACATGAATTCATGCTTTCGGGAGCATGCAGCCTTTGTGCGGGCAGAGCTTATGCGTTTTGGTATCCAAAAGAAGGAGAACTTACTTTACGCGAATTTGCTTTCGAAAACGCGCATGACGCCCTTCTTCTGCTTGAGAGAATAACTGCAAAACACTCCGAATTCCTTGTTGAGCTCCCGTGTGACCGCAGCATACCCGGAATTCCGTGCAGTGCAGAGGCTGAACCGCTCAGCATGATAAAGGTTCTCCGTGATGACTGCAATTGGCTGAGGAAGCTTCAACCGGAGCCTTTTGATGTTTGTGCGTACTGACCGGCAGTTTTTCTATAAGCACATCACTGTTCAGAAATGCAATAAGGATGATTCTGCGTTCACAGTTTAATCGAGAACGGATGAAAGAAACCGGACCCCGTCTTTTTTGACATGCGGAAGGTGTTAATTATCCGCTTTTTGCTTTTAAGAGAAATACTTTTTGCCACAGCAGTTTGCAATAAGCGTTCGGCAGAGACATTAAAAATGCCTCAAAACCCTGCTTACGGCAAACAAGCCTTCAGCTTTGGTTAAGAGGCAAAAGCCTTATCGAGTTATGCGAAATCGAACATCCGACCGATTAGTTTTGTTCTTTCATGTCCGCTGTGCTTTTTCTGCGGTTCAAAAGCATTGCAAGAGAACATGCAATGATAGATATCCCGCAAAAAGCAAAACACCAACCGATTCCGATTTTTGTCAATACCGAAGCGGCAAAGAGTGAAACCACCTGAACGAGATTTACACCGATGTTCATCACGGAAAGTGATGCGGCGCGGTTGTCTTTCAGTTCAAGCTGATCAATGATTTTGTTTTCAAGTTCTCCGATAAAATATTCCGGAATGCTGAGCATTAACGGGATCAGGAGCATCGCCGAGATCACAAGAACAACGGAGGACAATGCTCCGAAAATCGCGAATGCAGCACCGCAGATAATGCCGGAAAGAACTGTCAGATGCAGCCTTGACAGCTTTGCACCGGGGCGAACGGCTCGATTGATAATCGGTTCGGCCAGCATTTGAATTGCGGAATATGCAATGATGATTGCTGAGAGCCATTCGACGGGAACATTGCTTTTGATAAGCTTGTCGGCGTAGAAAAAGTTCACCAGGAGCCATGCGATGCCGAACAGTGAGAGCATGCATGCGTACAGTAAAGCATGCTTGTTTTTAAAAATAACAGCAATGTTTTTTGTAAACGGCAAAGGCTTTTCTGTATCTGCCGCAGCATGTTCGCCGGTATTGCGTGTTTTTTGCGGTTCACGCTCTATAAAGAAGGAAAGCGTGAAGCAGATTGCACCCGAAATTACGGTTGCAGCCAACAAACCTTGTAATCCCAAACTGTCGTATATGAGAACATAGGACAGAGTGCTGATAATAAAGCCCGCAGTCGAAAAATTACCTGCACGAGTGCTTTTTGCAAGATAACCTTCTTCGCCGTGCAGCTCGTAAAGATATGCGCTGCTTGTTCCGGAAGCAAAACAAAAGGCCGCACCTTCAACAACAGCTTCAACAACAAAAAGAAGAAGTGAGCGTGACAGGAATGCAGCAAAAAGCAGCGCTCTTGCGATAAGGAGCAGAGCTTGATACAAAATCAACGAATTTTTATATCCGATTTTGTCAGTTATGTGTCCGAACGGAACTTCGCCCAATGCCGTTATGCATGACAGCAAAGCTTGAAGCAGGAAAAACTCAGATTCGCTTACTCCTGCCTGTGTTCTGACAAGAAGTGCGACGGGTGCAAAAAACACAAGGCCTCCAAACAGGCAGACCATATCATAGCAATCTGCGAATTTGTGCCGATGATTCATTTTTTTATTCATAATAAAGCCGAAAACTCTGTTTCGGACCGTCCTTTCTGTATATTTATTTGATTTGGTTACAAACAAATCAAATAAATATTAAGACGGCATTTTTGCACACTTCATCGAATACACGACCTTAAGATATTTGAACGGGTTGAAGTATAATCCCGCTTGCGCTTGATGTCAAGCTTTTTTTGAAAAAGGAAAAACCGCATTGAAAACCATGCTGCATTGCAGCGCGTATATCGGTGAGACATAAGCAAATACTATGTGTGAGCATCCGCAGGCTGCTCAAAATTCGTGCGCAATAAAGAGCACAGAAAGGGAGTAAAAGCAAAATGGATACGTTGTCATTGATTTTGATTGTCATCGGCGCGCTGAACTGGGGACTTGTCGGTATTTTTCAATTCGACCTTGTTGCTGCAATATTCGGCGGCATGAGCGGCGTTGTTTCAAGAATCATTTACACGCTGGTCGGGCTTGCCGGAATCTGGGGCATAACCATGTTGTTCCGCAAGCGCAGCCGTCCCGCATTCATGCAGGATGACGGCGACGCGTAATATGCAGCCGTTAAAACAGTGAATGCATGACCGGTAATACTATCTCAAGTGAGAAAGGCGGGGAGTGTTCAGTGTGAACCTCTCCGCTTTTTGTCATGCTGCGAATGATGATTTAGTTCCGATGCGGCAAGTTTCCCGCCGTTTCATCGAGCGGCAGTGCCGTGCCGGATATTTCCTTCAGATAGGGCAGGACAAGAATCACTGCAACGACAAGGGCAATAAAATCCGAAACCGGAATTGCAACCGCAATGCCGTCGACACCCCAAATCGAATTGAACAGAATCATAAGCGGAATGTCGATTATTCCCTTGCGCAGCAGGGAAAGAATAATGGGCTGAACCTTTTTTCCGGTTGCCTGAAACAAGGTTATCACAAAGAAATTGAGAGTTGTTGTCAGGCAAGTAAAACAGATAATCTTCAGGAAAACACATCCGTGATGAACGGTGGCAGCGTTATCAATGAAGCATTTTGTTATTGCATTTGCTCCGAAAAACAGCAGCGCGGTGCCCGCAGCCGAGACGACAAGACAGTCGATGAGCAACGCGCGCAGAGCAGATTTCATCCTTGTGCGATTCCCGGAAGAAAAGTTATATCCGATGAGCGGGAGTGCGCCTTGGGACATGCCTTGACCCATTGCAAACGCAAGCATATCGATTTTTTTGGCAATGCCCATTCCCGCAACAGCCTCTGTGGAATATGTGGCAATGATTCGGTTGAGGGCTGTGTTCGAAACCGTTGCCATCATTGAAATCATAAAGCTCGGCAGGCCGACGGAAAGCACATCCGCCGGAATGTGCTGCGTTAAGGTATAGCATTTGGGTGAAAGGCGAATTGAGAGTCCATCGCCTTTTTTACAAATAAACAGAATAAAATAGATGGATGCAGCCGTATTCGAAAGCATGGTTGCAATTGCCGCGCCTTGAATTTCCATGTCAAAAACAAAGATAAATAACGGGTCGAGCAAAATGTTCAGAATACCTCCGAAAGCAACCCCGAGGCTTGCCTGTTTCGAATAACCTTCCGAACGGATGAGGTGCGCAAGTGCGGGGTTCAGAACCGTGGGCACTGCACCGATGCATATTGTCCAAAAGATATAGTCAGAACAGTAATTCCATGTTTTTGAATCAGCTCCGATTACGGGCAGCAAACAGGGCCGAAGAAAGAGTATTGCAATTCCGTAGAGCAAAGCGGCACCTGCCGCCGTCCAAATGCAGAATGAAGAGCATGATGCAGCTTTTTTTCTGTTTCCAATGCCGAGACTGCGTGAAATCAGGCTTGCGCCGCCGATGCCGAAAAGGTTTGCAAGCGCGGTCATGAATATAAACAGGGGCATGGATATTGTTGCTGCCGCAACCTGATTCGGATCGTTCATCTGGCCAATGAAAAATGTATCCGCCATGTTGTAAACTACGGTTATAATCTGACTTATAACTGTCGGAACGGCAAGCGAAATGACAGCTTTGTTGACAGGCATTGCTGTGAAAAGATACTCTTTTTCGGCAGACGATGCTGCCGCATTAACTGAAGATGAATCCATTTCGGTTATTAAAACCCTCCTCATCATTTAATCTTGCGCCGATAGAGAGATTCTGCTGAAGAATCCGCTTTTTGCGAAAATTCCGAGCCGCAGTTCAGATAAATCGAACGCTCAGCTGATTTACGGCATTTTTGCCGGTCGGACACGCAACATGATTTTATGCCGCCGGTTTACCGTTGTCAAGCAGAAAAAGGTATATTTACGCCGTAATATTATCCGCTCGGTTCAAAAAAGCAGAACCTGTATAGACTTCGGAATGGCGTGCGGGGGCTTTGCTTCGGGTCTTACTGCCGAATCCATGCAATTTATATCGAAACAAGGCGGATTGGGTCTGTACAAAAAGCTTTTTAAATGGTATAATTGCTTCATATGTCCGAAGGGAAATGATATGCGCATTTGTGCTGCATATCGGATTCCGAAAAACGAATTAAATTGAAAGGAATTCTTCTGTTCTCTGCGCTGTGAACGGAAGTGAAAATCAAATATAAATCCAATGAAGCGTTTTTTTTGTATCTTTCTTAGCTTTGCAATGATTATCTCAGCTGTTTTTGCTTTGCCGATGTTTTCGACTGCAGCATCAACAGATGAGCCGACGGCAACGGATGTACCGACAGCAACAATCGCACCGACACCGACGTCGGAACCCTCCGCAACAGATGAACCCGAGGCAACTCCGGTTCCTGTCACAGTAGAGGATGCTTTTGCGGATGTGTCAACGCCCTATATTGCGCTTATGGAAGCCGAAACAGGTGCCTTGTTGTATCAGCGGGATGCCTATTCGCGTGCTTTCCCTGCAAGCACAACAAAAGTTATGACCGCGATTGTTGCGCTTGAAAACATCAAAGACATGAACCGTGTTGTTACACTTGGCTGGCGTCCGGTTTCGGGCTTTGGCCCAACAAGCTCCTTAATGGGACTTAAAGCGAATGAAACCATTCCGCTTATGGATATTCTTTACGGCTTGATGATGCGTTCGGGCAATGATGCCGCAAAAGCGCTTGCAATGGAGACTTCATATGAGGTTTTCGGGCAGGATACCGAATCGTCTGAGTTGATTCCGAAATTCGTTGACCTTATGAATCAAAAGGCAGCGGAACTCGGCATGAATTCAACGCATTTTGTTACTGTTGACGGGCGCCATGATGATAATCATTACACAACGGCATATGACTTTGCGGTATTGATGCGTTATGCACTGCAAAACCCTGTTTTTGCAAAGGTAATTGCCACGGCCGAATACGATGTTGCTCCCACGAACCAACATCCACAGGGGATGCACTTTGAAAACTCCAACAGACTGATTTCAAACAAAACAGGCGATAATCAGAGCTTTCTTTATCAATACTGCATCGGGGGCAAAACAGGCGAGACTAACTATGCGGGTTATTGCCTTATCAGTGCATGCCGAAAGGATGATATTACACTGATTGCCGTTCAATTTGGTGACAGCAACAACAGCACAAGCAAATTTTATCGTTACGAAGTTGCAAAAAAACTTTATGATTGGGGATATGAGAATTATTGCGCAGTGCCCGTAACGGAATTCGGGCTGCAATCAGAGTTCGAAATCCAAACGGCCGGTTTTTCACCGTTTGACTCGGACTACGGCAAATTGAAAGCAACAGCTGATCTCGGCGGTTTAATGATTAAAGGCTCCAAACAGTACCTTGACGCAATAAAAAGCGATCCGTCCGGCGTTATTGTCAAAATAAACACCGATAAGGCCGTTGCTCCGATTAAAGCAGGCGATGTTGTGGGATCGGTTGAATACCTTTTTTACGCACAGAATCCAATAAAAGTTGATCTTGTTGCAATGCGTGATGTTGCAGCTTCATCGGAAACAACAATTGAACCGCATGTCACGGCGTTTATTTCATCAACACCTCCGCCGGGAAGCGGCAAAAACTGCAATCTCAGTTTTCAGCGCACGCCGGGCAGCGATCAATACAGTGTTTGGGTTTATTACGATCACACATTATACACAATGAATAGCATTGAGTGGCATTATCTGTACTGTGACAATGGGGTTTTTCGTGCTGCAGCAACTGCGGACACAACTTCACGCATCGATCTTTACCGTCGTTTTTACGACAGCAACGGTTCTGCTTATTATGTATTGACTGACTTTGTAACGGATGGTGCATCATATGTTGTTGTTTCGGACGGCATGGCCCTTTGTTCGGACAGCCGCGACGGAACGCGCTCGGCTGTTGCTGTTCAAATCGGTGCAAATGATACGATAACAGCCGGTGTTACAGACAAGATGGTCTGGCAGTTTAACAGTCAAAGCAACGGATATTACATAAGCAACGGTTCGAAATATCTGTCCCGTAAGGCAGGCAGCGGTGTCATTTTCTGGATTCTTGTGTTCGTCCTGCTGCTTGTGATAATAATCTTCATCCGCATTCTTGTGCAGCGCATAGGCGGAGGACGTCGCGGCAGGCGTCGCAGAGCTTCGACGTTCCGGTCCACAGGCGGACGACGCAGAAGGCGCAGGGCGTGATGATAATTTAAGCAATCCGAATGATTTATTTCAGCAAAGGAATTCGGAAATCACATTGATTTTTCAAAAGCCGACCCGGGAAAATCCCGTGTCGGCTTTAATTGTTGAATAAAATAACGGCTTTTAAACGGTTTCGGGTATCGGCAAAGTTGAAAGCTCCGTCCACGCCGGGCGGAACCCGCTTGCGGCAGCATTTCTGACGGACGGAATATTTGCCCATGAAGCGCAATAGAACGGTATCTTTCCGCATTTGAATATTTCGCCCGAAAGCCGGCTTGTTAATGCGGGGGCAAGTTTCAATCCGCGGTATTCGGGAAGAATATCAATACCTATTTGCCACATGTCTTCACAATCCATGGAACAGGCTGCTAAACCGATAAGCTTTGGCTCACCGGTTGTTTTATCTAAGGTATTCAAATCATACGCGGCCATGCCGAGAATATCAAGTTCTTTGCGTTCGCTGCAAAGAGCATTACTCCATTGGGGGAGATACAAAGAAGCAAAATCCGCTTGTCCGAGCCGACGCAATTCAAATTTGTCATCAACGGGCAAAAAAGCTTGCATTTTGGAAACATCGGGCAGGAAATACTCGCTCATGTATCCGACCTTTAATCCGGCAGAGGCAAGGATTTCGTTCAGTTCAAAAACGGCGGGGCTTGTAAGGCAACGATAGAACTTATGCCCGTCGAGGTATTGCCTGAGCTCATTATGCAGCACTTTTTCCGCACAAGCTACAACGTTTTTTCCGTATGAAACGAGCGAGCAGCGGAACGGCACGTCGAGGTATTTTCTTGCGGAAGTTGATGCGCAGGGCAGGGTTATAATGCTCTGCTGCTGCATAAAAGCATCGATAGCGCAATTGTACTCAATTGCAGATTGCTGCATGGCAATATGCAGAATGCTGTCGTTGGTAAACATGAGGTTCCTTTCCAAACTCGGGAATGCCGATTGGGCATTCCCGATGGGTATTATTTTGTAATTTCAGTTACCTGTTATTCAGCGGCACCTTGACCATTCGATAGCGGTTGTTTTCTTTTATGAGGCCACATTCGAAAGCGGCAATCAGCATTTCCAACTGTCGAATCTGTTCGCGAAGTTCAACACCTTTGTCGCAGTCGCTGACACGCATTTGACCTTTTGTTGCAAGGATGTTTTCAACCTCGGTGGTTGAGTGGATATCCATGTTTTCACGAATGGCTTTTTCAAAGCTTACAAAGGGTTCATGCGCAACGATATACAGCCCGCGTGAATCATAAACGAGGGTGTATCCGGCGATACCTGTGGTTTTTTGATAGTACTTTGAGAAGCCGCCGTCAATGACGATAAGGCTTCCGCCCGCTTTAATCGGATTCTCGCCGTTGATTTTTTCAACCGGAATATGTCCGTTGACAATTACGGCACGATCCGTATCCGTGATGCCGAACTCGTTAAGAATTCGAATTGCAAGATCCTTAGTGTCCTGATATTTGTAGTAAGCATTGCGTTTTTCCTTGTGGGACTTACTGTCGTCGATCTCAACGCGTTCGAAAGTTGTCATTTTGTTTTTGCCGAACAGCGGGGAATCGGGTCCGCACCAGAGATACCACATCAGATCAAGCTCATGGGTTTTCCGCATTGAAGGTTCGGCAAAGTAAAGCCGCTTTACCTCAGCATCAATATAATCGAACATCTGCTTGCCGCTGCGGGGAACGCCGTCGCCGAAATCGACAGCTTTAAAACTGCCGTCCTCATTAAGCGGAACAAGTGCGTGGAACATCAGGTTGTTGTTCTCAATGCGATAGAGTTCGCCTTTGTCGATAAAGAACTTGATGTGTTTTTGCAGGGTCGGACTGTTGAGGAAAGAATCGCGCAGCTCGTTGATTATGGTTTCCTCTTCATCGGACAGGGTATACGGATCATCCGGGTTGATTGTCGGGAAATCTGCATCCTTGATGGGATAGGTGATGCCGTCAATCGTGACTGTGCTGTTCACTCTGTCGATCGTGTCCAAAAACAGGCGATGGTCAAGCTTATAGTTCGGGTTTCGCATTATGAGCTGCCCCTCGAGTTTATGCATGATAACGAAAATCGCCTTATGCAGCTTTGCGCGGATATTGACTTCGGGATTATCGTAGTATGCTTCCGATGAAGTCTTGCGCGGACGAAAATGCAGCGCGCTCTTATATGTGCTTTGTGCAAACATCAGCAGGTGACGCAGATTGATTCCGTAGACGTTCTCGATAAGGTCCAGATTGCCGTGGCGGAAACTGTTCGTCAACACGCCGGCAATACATGTTTTTTCGCCGAGCGCTGCGCCCATCCAAAGGATATCATGGTTACCCCACTGAATATCAACGGACGGATGCTTTAAAAGCAGGTCGAGGATACGATGAGGCTCTGTTCCTCGGTCGTAAATATCTCCCACGATATGAAGTTTGTCGACAGCAAGCTTTTTGATGGCATCAGTAAGAGCAACAATTACGCGCTCAGCGTAATCGTGGCGGATGATGGAGTCAAAAATCTCGTCGTAGTAGCCGTCAAGATCGTGGAAATTTACGCGGGCAGTGAGGAGTTCTTCGATGATATAAGAAAATCGGGGGTCAAGCGTTTTACGCAGCCTCGAACGGGTGTACTTGCTGCTGATTTTGCGCCCGAGAACGATGAGGTTGCGCAGTGTTGCTTTGTACCATGCGTCGGTATCCTCAACGTTTTCCAGTTCGAGCTTAATTTTTTGCTTTGGATAGTATACGATTGTTGCAAGAGTTTCACGCTCGTCATAGCTGAGCCTGTCAACAAAAAGTCGTTCAATTTCACGACGAATAACGCCCGATGCATTGTTCAAAATATGTTCGAATGCATCACCCTGACCATGAAGATCGCTCATGAAATGCTCCGTCGGTTTCGGCAGCGCAAGAATTGAGCTCAGGTTAACGATCTCGGTCATTGCGTATTCGACTGTCGGGAAAGTTTTTGAAAGTTGGGTAAGGAAAAGATAGTTTTCATTGAGTTCTTTTTCGGTGAATGCCGTGTTCATGAATACCTCCGATATTAAATATTCCTCATCAACGTTATGCACACAAAAAACAGACAGAAGCTGTCTGTGTGCTTCTTTAAGCAAGTATAACATCTTCTTTGATTTTAATCAACCCCCGAACATTCATTTCACGCCGAGGAGGGATTGCTTTTTTCATATCGATATTACAGTTGCAGAACAACTGCCGGAACTTAAAAAACCCGTCTGCCCCATGCCAAATGAGTATTGAACCAATTGCCTGCATTGGAAATCACAACCGAACCCGCTGTTGCGGAAGCATGGAGAAAACTGTTGTTTCCGAGATAAACGCCTACATGCGAAATTCGGGAATAAGCATCATCATAAAAGAAAACGAGATCTCCGCGAATAAGGTTTTCTTTGCCGTCGATTCGCTGCCATCCGGCATAGTTTGAATAACCGGCGGCGTTAAGTCTGCCTATGTTCAGTCCTGCCTGACGCAGACAGTAGTAAACAAGCCCGGAACAGTCAAACGAATCAGGACCTGAGCTGCCGAACACATACGGCTTGCCAAGTTGCGAATACAACGCATCTATGAATTGTTCAAGCCCTTGTGACGGTGCGGGCGCTGTTGTCGGGGTCGGTGCAGGCGACGGTGTCGGACTTGGTGTCGGCGTCGGCTTTGGCGTCGGTGTGGGTCTCGGCGACGGTGTCGGGGCTGCGGTCGGTGCGGCGGACGCAGTTGCAATTGCAGTTGGTTTCGGCGACGGCGTTGATGCCGGCGCGGGCGGCAGTGTGGGTGTCGGAGAAGCAGCAGGCGTCGGCAATGATGACAGCACCGGGGAGGGAGCGGGGGAAACGGTATAATACGGTTCACCGGTCTCGAAAGGAAGATTGCCGTCATCCACAGCATAAGCGGAAAAAATCAGATTAAAAGCTTCGGTGTCCACAACGCTGCTTTCGGGCAGGTTGTTGCTCAGCCGAAATTGCTCAACAGCAGTCCGCGTTGCCGTTCCGAAATAACCGTTGATTTTTTCGGAATAGTATCCGAGCTGCATCAGACGTTCCTGAAGCATACGAACATCGTTTCCGACGTTGCCGTATTCAATAACATATTCGGCAGGTGCATCCGAATACAGCAGACGGAGAAGAGCCTCATCTGCCTCACCGCTTTGTGCCAAATGATTCGCACGCTGAAAAAGTTTAACGGCTTGTTCGAGCGGTTTGTTAAAAACATCCGAAGGTTCATCGGAAGGCAGATACCCAAGCAGCATAAGTCTTTGCTGCATATCGCTTACATGTTTATCACAATCTCCGAGTTTGTATACCTTGCCCGGAATTATTTCGTATTTGCTTTGATACACCGAACCCGCATTGTTTGGTGCAGGCGTTGCAGGCATCGTATCGAAAAACGAAAGGTCATTGTCGGGACTTGCAGCCGCGTTCCGCAATGCCGAAACATCAAGATTCCGATAATTTTTATTTATAAAAATAAATGAAAACAGCATTAAAAACAGAACAAGCAGTGCGGGAAGGCGCACCGACCGAAGGCAGCTGCCGGCAGCCGCGGAAGCTTTTTTCTGCAAAGAGTGATTTGAGCCCCTGTTTTTTTTCATTTCACGGATTCACCCCGAATCTTTTGTTTGACTGTTTCTATTATACAACAAAACAAGACTTTTTTCCATGAGAAATCCGAGCCTGCGCAAAGGAAGCAGAATAATGCTCTTTCCGTTAAAGTCGGAATTAACGGTCACATAAATCTTTAAAGCATTTATCTTTGAAATATATACGTACTTTGACTGTAATACGTTCGATATTCAAATAAATATATCGCAAATTCGGTTGTAAAGGCGCGAAAACGGCTGTATAATTATAATTGCCGCAGAATGCGACGTAAAAACATGACACGGAGACACGAAAGCATGAGTACTAACTTTGACAGGCTTACAGTAAACACAATCCGCACTCTCGTTGCAGATGCTGTTCAAAAAGCGAACAGCGGACATCCGGGACTTGCTATCGGTGCAGCACCGATGGCTCTTTCCGTTTTCAAGCAAATGCGGCACAACCCCGCAAATCCTTCATGGCGCGGCCGTGACAGATTTGTTTTGAGCGCAGGTCATGCATCCATGCTTGAGTATTCGCTTCTTCATCTTTTCGGCTATGATGTATCAATTGACGACATCAAGAATTTCCGTCAGCTCGGCAGCAAAACGGCAGGGCATCCCGAGTACGGCAACATTGCGGGAATCGAAGCCACAACCGGCCCGCTCGGACAGGGATTTGCAATGGCTGTCGGCATGGCGATGGCAGAGAAGCATCTCGCTTCGGTATTCAACCGCGATGACTTCCGTGTATATGACAATAACACATACGTGCTCATGGGTGACGGCTGCATGATGGAAGGCGTTGCTTCGGAAGCAGCATCTCTTGCGGGGACGCTGGAGCTTGGCAAGCTGATTGCGCTTTATGACAGCAACAGGATAACTATTGAAGGCAGCACGGACATTACTTTCTGCGAAGACGTCCGTAAACGTTTTGAGAGCTACGGTTGGCAGGTAATCAGCGTTGATGACGGTGAAAACATGACGCTTATCGCCGATGCTCTTGAAAGCGCGAAGAATGAAAACAAAAAGCCCTCGCTCATCATTGTCAGGACGAACATTGCACAGGGCACACCCAAGCAGGGAAGTGCCTCTTCTCACGGTTCACCTTTGGGCGAAGATAATATTTCCGAATGGAAAAAATCCATCGGTTGGGATTATGAACCTTTCACCGTGCCTGCCGAGGTTTATGACTATCTTGCCGACTTTGCGGCAAATAATCGCGAGCGTGAGAATGCCTACAATTCGATGATTGCAGAATATGAGCGTCGTTACCCGGAACTCTATGCCGAGCTGCTCCGCTGGAACTCCGCAGAATTGCCGGAAGAACTTTATAACGATGATAGCATTTTCGAGTTCGAAAACAAAAAAACAGCGACACGGTCCTGCTCCGGTACTGTGCTCAACAGACTTGTGAAGTATCTCCCGTCCATGTTCGGCGGCAGTGCGGATCTTGCACCGTCCAACAATACAGAACTGAAAGGATTCGAGTTTTTCGGCAGAGAAACACCGCAGGGAAAGAATATCCACTTTGGTGTTCGTGAATTTGCTATGGCAGCAATCTGCAACGGCATTTCGCTTTACGGCGGTTTGATGCCTTTCTGTGCAACCTTCCTTGTTTTTTCCGACTACCTCAAGCCCGCAGTGCGTCTTTCCGCACTGATGAAGCAGCGTGTGCTTTACATTATGACACATGACAGCATCGGCGTCGGAGAAGACGGTCCCACACATCAGCCGATAGAACAGCTGGATATGTTCCGCGCAGAACCGAACACATATGTTTTCCGTCCTGCGGACGGCAGAGAGACAGCGGCAGCATACCTCAGTGCGCTCAGGTTGGCGGCTCCCTCCGTTATTGCGCTTTCCCGCCAGAATTTGCCGCAACTCGACGGTTCCGGCAAATCGGCAATGAAGGGCGGATATATAATCGGTCACGAATATGCAGAAAAGAATCTTGATGCAATTCTGATTGCTTCCGGCAGCGAAGTCGAAACCGCACTCGAAGCAAAAAAACTGCTTGACGCAGAAGGCAAAAACGTACGCGTTGTTTCGATGCCCTGCATGGAGCTGTTTTTTGAACAGGATGAAGCCTATCGTGAAACAGTACTCCCCAAAGCAGTACGTTCAAGAGTTGCGGTTGAAGCACTCGGCGGCATGAGCATGTACAAGCTTGTCGGTTTGGATGGAGAAATTGTTTCAATGGAAGGCTTTGGAGCTTCTGCTCCCGGCGATGTTCTGTTCAAGCATTTCGGATTTACGGCTGCTAATGTTGCAGCTAAAGTTGAATCGGTTATTGCTGCAAACAAATGCTGAGAATTGATTTACGGACGCAAATGATTTCAGCAGATTGACTCGCTGCTCGCCCGTACGGACGACATGCGATGTTCGCACGGCAATATTGTCGTGCATATGGGCGACACCATCGTAATTGCATACAGAACTCGTTCGTCAACCGGCGGACGAGTTTTTGTTCCGATCGAATTGCTGAATGACGCTGTTGTCCGTACGGGCGACTTTGCCGGCATTTTCAGCAGTGTTCGTTGAATACGGCGGACAGTTATTGTGAAAGGAGTTTAAATTGAAAGAAAAATCATCATTCATTAAACGTTTTGTGGGCAACAAAGCATTCTATGCCGCAGTTCTTGCGATTGCCCTGCCTGTAATGGCGCAGAACGGAATCACCCAATTCGTAGGCGTGCTGGACAACTTAATGGTCGGAAGAATAGGCACGGAGCAAATGAGCGGCGTTGCGATTGCTAACCAATTGATATTCGTTTTTAATCTCTGCATATTCGGAGGTCTGTCCGGGGCAGGTATTTTCGGTGCGCAGTTCGCGGGGAAAAGAGATAATGACGGTATTCGTTATGTCTTTCGCTTCAAGCTCATTGTCTGCATCATCGTTTGCTGTTTGTCCGTTGCTCTGCTGAGCTTCTTGGATGCACCGCTGATAAATCTGTTTTTACACGAAGGCAGCGAGGAAGGCGATCTGGCTCTGACGCTCGCAAGCGGAAGAACATATATCAGAGTTATGCTTTTCGGCCTTGTTCCGTATGCCCTTTCGCAATGTTATGCGTCAAGTTTGCGTGAAACAGGCGAAACCGTAGTTCCCATGATTGGCAGCGGTGCGGCTGTGCTTGTAAACCTTGTGTTTAACTGGCTTCTGATTTTCGGAAAGCTGGGTTTCCCGAAGCTTGGTGTTGAGGGTGCGGCAATTGCAACCGTGCTTTCGCGCTTTGTCGAGCTTGCAATTATGATGCTTTGGGCGCATACACACACTGCTCGATTCCCGTTTTTCAAGGGCGTGTATCGGTCTTTGTATTTGCCGAAACGACTTGCAAAAGACATAGTTTTTAAAGGAACTCCTCTGCTTGCAAACGAGGCTTTGTGGTCGGCAGGTGTTTCGGTAATGAACCAGCGTTATTCCGTTCGCGGACTTGCGGCGGTTGCAGCAGTCAACATAACTTCAACGGTTTCAAACCTTTTTAATGTAGTATTTATGTCAATCGGCAGCTCAATCGGAATCATCGTCGGCAACCTGCTTGGAGCGAATAAGCTGGAAGAAGCCAAGGATACGGATCGGAAGATTATTGCGCTGAGTGTTGTGAGCTGTTTTGTTTTCGGCGGATTGCTCGCGCTGGCATCGCGTTTTATACCCGAACTCTATAACACAACACGTGAAGTAAAGCAGCTTTCAACGTCATTTCTTCTCGTATCAGCCTGCATCATGCCGTTCAGCGCATTCACGCACGCATGTTATTTCACCCTGCGTTCAGGCGGACAAACAAAGATTACACTGTTGTTTGACAGCTGTTATATGTGGTGCATAAGCATACCGGTGGCTTACGTGCTCAGCCGTTTCACGGATTTGCCCGTGCTTGCTCTTTTTGCAATCTGCAACGGATTGGAATTGATAAAATGTGTATTCGGCTATATTCTGCTGAAAAGCGGGAAATGGGTCACCAATATCGTTCAGGACGAGTTGAAACAGGAAGCTGAAAAATAATCTAAAAAAAACGCATATTCCCTTGCGTCCCGGCGAAAAAAATGATAGAATTTATTCGGTACATTTGCATGCGCTTCATGTGCAAAAAAAAGAGCAAGGGAAACGAACTTAAATGCTTATTTGTTCAACAAATGCAGGCTCATCGGAAAATCGCAGCCTGCTGAAAGAGCTGTATGATAAATACGGCAGAACTGTGCTTGGGATTTGCTACGATATTTTGCGCAGCAGACATGATTCCGAGCTTGCAGTACAGGAAACTTTCCGCTTCATATACCGCACGGCGGATTCCTTGTGCCGCATTGATTCCGACGAAGTTTTACGGAGCTATATTGCCGTTTGCGCAAAGCATTGCGCAGCCAACATCGCAGAAAGATACAATGACGGCAGCACAGCACACATCGACAGTATGAATGCAGTGAACGATCTTGGAGTTTTGAGTGCATCGGAACTTGACTTTGATGAGTTTTCGGTCGACAGGGCAGCGGCTGCGGTATCAAAACTCGATGATTCACAACGTGAGATCCTTTTTTTGAGGTATTGCTGTGAATTGCCTGTTCAGGATACAGCCGAATTGTTCCGGGTGACTCAGCCCGAGATGTCGGCAAAAATCCGTTATGCACTTGCCGCACTCAGATATGCAATCAACAATGACGGAGGTTCCGACAAATGAAAGAACAAGACAAAACATTGAAACAGGCTTTGCAAAAAGCTGCAAACGAAGGTGCAATAGCCGAAGATCCTTCGGTTGAGATAACACCTTCCGCCGAGTTGGACAAAAAAATGAACGCATTTTTCGATTCCGTCGAAAGCCGAAATGCCGAATCGACCGAACAGCAGTATACATCCGACAGATCCGGAACTGTCGGAAATAACTACAGCGACGTGCTTTTGGATGCATTCGAAAGCGACATCGCGGATTATGATCGCGACTATGACGATCCCGACACCGTTGAATCCAAAAATCAGGGTGATTCAAATGCAGTCGGTTTCGGCGGAAAAATCCGCAGCCTGTTCGTTCCGTTTTCGCGTCGAACTGTCGGCGTGATTCTGTTTGCAATAGCAGGTGTTCTGCTTGTTGTAAGTCTTGTTTCAATGGCCAAAACAGCTGCTGTAAATAAAAAACATGATTCGAACCCGACACCGAGCGAGCAGCCGACCTTGAGCGGTACCGCTATTCCGGAAGGCGGCACGCCGACTCCGCGGGTCGACGGAAAAGACACGGATTCAACGGCTCAGCCCGGGATAACAAAAAATCCTAACGGCACACCGGGCCCCGGAGATTTCCGCACGTCCGCACCTGTTTCCGGCGCGCCTACTTCGGCACCGGTTACCGATGCACCCAAAACACAGATACCCGCACCGGCCACAACAACGCCCGGCGGAGGCGGCAGACCGACAAATCCGCCCGCAACACCGACAACGGCACCTTCAACAGATGAACCGATCGTTCGCCCCACACCCGGAGACGAACCGACGGAACCCATAACGGATTCGCCGACCGATGAACCTGTTGTGACGGATGTGCCGACCGATGAACCCGAACCTCCGACGGAAGAACCTGCACCCGAACCGACGGAAGCTCCCACCGAACCTCCCGTGACGCCGGAAGAGCCGGGGGAATGAAATGAAAACCGACCTCGAACAACCGATTGTTATCTGTTTGACCTTTGTATTGAAGGTTAATTCGCAACAGCCATTAATAGAATTTCGGAAACGATCGTAAACAACAAAAGACTGCAAAACCATGTGATGAGTTTTGCAGTCTTTTGTTCACTTATTCACCGTGATTAGTATTAACACGGTTCAAACTTTCGATGATTAACAGTTAGTTGGAAGCTTTCGTGTCGCAGTACATGCAGCGATACTCGCCTTTTTCCGCATCCGTAAGCACAAAAACGTGATGAATTTCCTGTTCGGTGGTGGTAATGCAGCGCGGGTTTTTGCATTTAAGAATGTCAACGATTTTTTCGGGCAGTTCAACATTGCGTTTTTCAAGAACTCTTCCGTCACGGATTACATTTATCGTTGCCGTGGGACAAACGAAGCTCAGAACACCGAGATCGAGATCCTTGTCGGATGCAATTTTGATAATGTCTTTTGTTCCCGTGCGCGTGCTTGCAGCATTGCGTATAATCGCGACCTGACAATCAAGCTTGTCCAGATTCAACATGTTGTAAACCTGCATAGCCTTGCCTGCGGTGATATGGTCGATAACGATACCGTTTCTGATTGCGTCAATATTCATTGTTTGCTCCTTTCAAAATTCATTTTTCATTGTTCAGACTTCGACGGCGATGTCAAGCAGTTTCATGATGAGTGCCATACGGATAAATTTGCCGTAGCGTGCCTGACGGAAATAACACGCGCGCGGGTCGTCATCAACCGCGACGGAAATCTCGTTGACACGGGGCAGGGGATGCAAAACTATAAGGTCCTGCTTCGCAAGAGCCATTTTTTCCGGCGTAAGAATGTAGCAATCCTTAAGTCGCAGGTAGTCTTCCTCATTGAAGAATCGTTCACGTTGGACTCTCGTCATATAAAGAACATCAAGCTTGTCCATAACACCGTCAAGAGTTGTGGTTTGCTCATACGGAATACCTTTGTTTTTGATATATGCATTTTTTACGTAGCTTGGAACTTTCAACTCTTCCGGAGAAATCAAGACGAACTTGATTCCCTCATAGCGGCTCATTGCAGCAATCAGTGAATGCACCGTACGTCCAAACTTCAAATCACCGCATACACCTATTGTGAGATTATCAAAATGACCCTTTTCACGCTTAATTGTCAAAAGATCGGTGAGAGTCTGTGTCGGATGGTTGTGCCCGCCGTCACCTGCATTGATAATCGGGACGGTGGCTTTCGCTGCTGCAACAAGAGGTGCGCCTTCTTTCGGGTGACGCATTGCAATTATATCGGAATAACCGCTTACAACCGCAACGGTGTCGCCGACACTTTCGCCCTTTGCAGCGGAACTCGAGCTTGCTTCGGAGAAACCGAGAACTCTTCCGCCGAGTTCAAGCATTGCAGCTTCAAAGGAAAGACGGGTGCGTGTGCTGGGTTCAAAGAACAGAGTCGCAAGAGTCTTGTACTTGCATGCTTCGCGATAAAGCTCAGGGTGCTCAATGATGTTGTTTGCAACTGCAATCATTTCATCAATTTCCGCAGTGGAAAGATCGAGAATGTCGATAAGGTTTTTCATATTAGTTATTTCCTCCGTTTATCCATGAAATATCTGACGGGTTGTTGCGAAAAGCAATAAGCCTTGCAATGTCCCCGGGTTTAATGATGTTTTTTTCTGCCGCAACATGAACGACAGTATCGAAATCAGTAAGGCTGATGTTTTTAACTTTTGCATCTGCAAGCCTGTCGATTGATTTTTGCATTCCGTATGTAAAAATACTGACAATGCCGAGCACCTCCGCCCCCGCTTCGCGCAAAGCTTCAACAACATCAATAACGCTGCCGCCTGTTGAAATCAGATCTTCAACCACAACAACCTTTTGTCCTGCTTCGAGCTTGCCCTCAATTTGATTACCCCTGCCGTGATCCTTGGCAGAACTGCGAACGTAGCCCATGGGCAATCCCAGAATATGCCCCGTTATTGCAGCGTGGGCAATTCCGGCCGTGCTTGTTCCCATGAGAACCTCTGCCTCGGGATAGTCGGTGCGAATTATTTCTGCAAGAGAGTTTTCAATGTTGTTTCGAACATCGGGTGCCGTTAAAGTCAATCTGTTATCGCAATAAATCGGGCTTTTGATTCCGCTTGCCCATGTGAACGGCTTGTCCGGACTCAGAAAAACTGCTCCGATCGAAAGCAGCTCGTCCGCAACAACCGCTGCAATGTTTGTATAATCCGTTTTATTATCCATGTGTATAAACTGTCCTTTCCTGTTAGTGTATACTGATTTTAAGAGTAATACCTGCTGAACTTATAAAGCATCGGTTCAGCCGACAAAATCGTTCAGGCAGCGTTCATATGCAGCAACCGGGTCCGCTGCGGCTGTAATCGGCCGACCTACAACAATGTAATCCGATCCGAGTGCTTTGGCATCCGCGGGTGTTGCAACACGCTTTTGATCTCCGACCGCGCCATCCGCAAAGCGCACTCCGGGAGTTACTGTCAGAAAACCATTTCCGCAAACAGCGTGAATTCTTCCTGATTCAAGCGGAGAACAAACAACCCCGTCCAACCCCGCAATTTCAGCATTTTTTGCATAACATGCCACAACTTCATCCATAGGTTTATCAATAAGCAATTCTTTTTTTAAACTGTTCGAGTCGGTTGAAGTAAGCTGAGTTACCGCAATCAAAAGCGGGCGTGTTCCGTCTTCGCGTGTCAAACCTTCTTTTGCCGCCTGCATCATTGCAATCGTGCCGCCTGCATGAACGTTGCACATGTCAATATCAAGGGCGGACAGAACACGCATTGTTTTTTTGACGGTGTTTGGAATATCGTGAAGTTTAAGATCAAGGAAAATCTTGTGTCCGCGCCGTTTAAGCTCGCGAACAATATCCGCGCCTTCGGCATAAAAGAGTTCCATACCGATTTTAATAAAAGGCTTTCTGTCCGTAAATGCGGAAAGGAAATCCAGCACTTCAGTTTTTTTTGCAAAATCGCAGGCAATGATTACGTCTTTACCCATTATGTGCTCCTCCGATGATATCTTCAAGTTTATTTATTCCGTATTTTTTCATTGTTGACGGCAGCTCGCGAATTATATCGCGGCATATATAAGGTTCGATAAGGTTGGCTGCACCGATTTGAACTGCGGCGGCACCTGCAAGCATCATTTCAAGCACATCATCTGCGCTTGATACCCCGCCTATACCCATTATCGGGATTTTCACCGCTTCATAAACATCATAAACCGTTTTCAATGCAACGGGAAAAATCGCACTGCCCGAAAAACCGCCTTTTTTGTTTGCGATTACAGGTGTCCGCCTGTGCAAATCGATTCGCATCCCCATGAGTGTGTTGATAAGGCTGAGTCCGTCCGCACCGGCATCCTCACAGGCTTTTGCAATGGACACAATATCCGTAACATTCGGACTGAGCTTAATAAATATCGGCTTTTGCACAACGGCTTTGACTGCTTTTGTAACTTCGGCAGCAGCGTCGCATGTTGTTCCGAAGCTCATTCCGCCGTTGTGAACATTCGGGCAGCTGATATTGACTTCGATAATGCCGACTTGCTCACATTCGTTGAAACGTGCCGCGACCTCCGTATACTCATGGATTGAAAATCCGCTGACATTTGCTATCACCTGTTTCGAAAAGCATCTTTTGAGCCGCGGAAGCTCGTTGTTTATTACTGCGTCAACTCCGGGATTTTGCAAGCCTATGGAGTTGATTATACCCGCCGGACATTCTGCAATTCGTGGAGTGGGGTTGCCGAAACGCGGTTCAAGTGTTGTCCCTTTAAATGAAAACGTGCCGAGACAATTGATGTCGTAAAGCTCCGCAAACTCGTAACCGTAGCCGAATGTTCCGCTTGCGGGAATGACAGGGTTGTCAAGCAGCCAATTTCCGAGACGAACTTTGAGCGCATCACCGCTTGGAAGCTCATTCATTACAAGGGATTTGTTAAAACTTATATTCATTCCATCCTGCATTTTGCCGCTCATCACCATATTACCTCCTCGGAGACCAAAACGGGGCCGTCTTTGCAGATTCTCTTCGAACCGTATTTTGTTTTGCAGCTGCAACCCATACATGCACCGAAGCCGCAGCCCATGCGCTCCTCAAAACTCAATTGTCCACTTGTTTCCGCAATATCAAACACTGCCTTCAGCATCGGTTCAGGACCGCACACACAGTAATCAGTGTAAGCAGTGATGCCGTCATTGCTTTCGGCATTAAAACAGCGCATTGCATCGGTAACAAACCCTTTCACTCCGCAGCTTCCGTCCGCTGTTGCAATAATGATCCTTGCTCCGATTTTTTTGAATTCATCTTCAAAGAAGCATTCGTCAAATGTGTTGAAACCCGCTATAACCATCGGTATTTTTCCTTCCGAAATCAGCTGCTTAGCAAGCAGGAACATCGGAGGGACGCCTGCTCCGCCGCCTATAAGGAGCGGGTGCTCGCCGCAGAGTGAAGTATCATAACCGTTTCCGAGACCGGCCAAAACATCCAGCTGTTCATTCATCGGCAGGCGGCTCATGAACTCCGTGCCTTTGCCGACAACTTTGTAAACAATCGTCAGCGTGTTTTCACTCCGGTCAATATCGCAGACGGAAATCGGACGCCGCAGGAAAAAGCCTTTAAGCTTTATGTTCACAAATTGTCCGGGTCGATTTATTGACGATACATCACCCGAAAGCACCATTTTATACGTATTACGTGCTATGCACTCGTTTGAAACAATCTGAAACAGTGATTGAATCATGTTCAAGTTCCTTTCCTATATTCAGTGTTCATTAATCGTATTGTCGCCGATTAATCAGGCCGTCGCGCAAAAGCAAATTACTCCTCAATTAACCTTATCTTCCTTAACTGTTTTCCCATTGCGGGTTGTTTTTATACATTTGCCGAAAACCTGCATGCCGACAAAGGGGGATGCTTTCCCGAGAGACAGAAATTCGGCGGAATCAACGATATAGGGGGTGGAGATTTCAAATTCGGCAGTTCTGTTTCCAATATCTATGCCGAATCTGCGGGCGGGCGCGGTGCTCATCAGTTCAATAAGTCTGTTAAGCGACAGTATTCCTCTGCGCACGAGCCGAGTGTACAACACCGGAAAGGCGGTTTCAAGTCCCACAATTCCATTCAGACTGCTGCGCAGTCCGCCTGACTTTTCTTTTTCCGAATGCGGCGCATGATCGGTTGCGATCATGTCAATCGTGCCGTCAAGTATGCCTTCAATGAGTGCATCTCTGTCCGCTTCGGAACGAATCGGAGGGTTCATTTTGAAGCTTCCGCTGTCAACAAGATCTTCATCACACAGAACAAGATAATGCGGTGCAGTTTCACATGTTATGTCGAGGCCTTCAGATTTTGCCTTACGGATAAGATTAACGGACTCCTTTGTCGAAACATGGCAAACATGGTATGGACATCCGCTCTTACGGACAAGCTCAATATCGCGTGCAATAGGGCGCCATTCGCTTTCACTGCATATTCCGGGCAGGGAATGCCTGTCGGCGTAGTTCCCGTCATGAATGCATCCACCGCGAACAAGACTGTTGTCTTCGCAGTGAGCAGCAATAATCTTGTGAAGTTTTTTTGCCTTTTTCATTGCCGCAAGCATAATTTCTTCATTCTGAACGCCTTTTCCGTCATCCGAAAACGCAACGACATACGGGGCAAGTGCGTCCATATCGGAAAGTTCCCGACCGTTTTCACCGATTGTTATTGCACCGTACGGATAAACGGGAATGCAGGCATCACGACGAATGATTTCAAACTGCCTTTCAAGGTGTTCGATGCTGTCAGGCACCGGATCAAGGTTCGGCATGGTGCAAATCGCAGCATACCCTCCGTTTGCGGCGGCAAGCGTTCCCGTTTTGACAGTTTCTTTATATGAAAAACCCGGTTCGCGAAGATGAACATGAACATCAACGAATCCGGGAACAAGAACAATATCCGAAGAAATATTGGAAATTTTTTCTGAATGAATATCGGAAGGAGAAAATGAATTCGAATATGTATCCGATTTCAAATCGGAAAGGCAGCAACGGTCAATTCTGTTGTTTGGATATTCGGCGTTTTTTCGCACAGTTTTGTTTTCAGACAGCATTTGGTGTGCCTCCTTCGGTTTCTGCAAGAATAAATCCTGCCGCATGCGGCAGGACAGCACAATTAAAACCCACGAATTCACGCTGAAAACGCAGAGAATATTGAGTTGCAAATCTTGCCGACATCAAGGTGTCAACGCGACCTCACGGGATCGCCTTAAAGATTGCAGTTATTTTATCAGGCTCGCAGGCGGCTGTCAAGGCATTCAACAAAGTATATTGCAATCATTTAAAAACTGAATCAACATCATTCCGACAAATTCTTGCTTGACATTTGTCAACTTTAAAGCTACAATAACAATCGGAAATCCGTGTATAATATAACGGATAATATCATGATGCGGAGAAAACAAATGAGAAACAAATCTTTGACACGTTTTGCAGCTTTTTTTGTTGCAGCAACCATGCTTTTCGCTTGTTTGCAAGTCATTGCACAGCCTGCCGCAAACGACAGCGGGCACACTTACGTGCTTGTTGACCAACCCACCGACGGAGGGGTTTACCTTATGATAAGCCAACAGTCCGGCAGCAATTTTGCTGTTTCCGGAACAGCGATGCCCGACGGGGAAGGCTTGGTGCCTGTTGAAGTCGGAGTTGCAGGTGACTATGTTGTAAGCGGAGTGAACGATTCCGTGCTTTGGCAGTTTAACGGCAGTTCCGAATCGGGCTACACCGTTCGCAATGCTGAGTCGGGCGAATACCTTGCAAAGCTTTCGAACACGCTTAAAACAAGCGCAGCAACTCAGCATCGCTGGGAGCACATAGTTCATACCAACGACGACAGCAGCATCGGCGATGAACCTGTCATGCACAATGTGACCACCGGTGTGGGCTACATCCTCTATCGCGTAAACGGCGATGAGACTTATTTCGATTGCTTCAACGCTTATCAGCAATGCAATATACGCCTTTATGAGCGTCGGGATATGACCGGATTCGTACCGACGACGGACGTCAGCATCGGAATCGATGCACTGGAGCTTGACCTTGGAAGCACTCACACATTCCAGCCGCAGGTTTTCCCGTCAAATGCAACCATTCAAAACGTTACATACACGTCTTCGGATTTGTCCGTTGCACGCATCAATCCCGACGGCACGCTTATCACAGGCAGCGAAGGAATCGCGCAGATAACTGTTTACGACGGAACAGGCGAATTCAGCGATACCTGCACCGTGACGGTCGCAAGTGCAAATCCCGCAGTGCCCGTCCTGTACGGTTACAGAATGTACTCAAGTGCAAACGGCATCGTTAATTTTTCGGCGGATGATGTTTCCGACTTCAACCTTGTGGATGCACAAACAGGACTTGAACCGCTCACCGCAATGTGTTATGTGGAAGGCGATTTTTACGGTTTTGCAAAGAGTGAAACCGAAAACACGGGGTATGATTTCGTTATTATCGACGGCGAAACCTTCGAAAGACGGACGACAAACATTTGGTCATGTTACTATTGCCGCGATATGACCTATGATCCCGAAACCGGACTGATTTACTGCATGATGGCAACCAACGCAACTATCTACTCATTGTATTTCGGGATTTATACGGTAAACCCGCAAACTCTGAGCTTCAACCTTATCGGTGAAACAAACCGATACCTTTCGGTTCTTGAATGCACGGCGGACGGCAGACTTTACGGAATCGATATGTTCGGCTATTTCTGCTCCGTTGACAAAACCAATGCAAACTGCACAAAAATTGCACATACAACCGTTTCGGATATCAACCATGAACAGTCCATGGTGTTCTGTCCTTCAAATGGCAAAATGTATTGGATGAAATCCGATGATAACGGAGGCGTATTTTTCGAGGTCAATCTCGCAAACGGAACGCTTGTTTATATCGGCTATCCCGGCGGCGATTACATAACATATCAGAGTGTTGCAGGCCTTTGCTATGTTCCGGCGGATGAACCGGAGTATCAGCAGGGTGATATAGATATGGACGGCATAGTTTCTGTTTCGGATGCATTGCTTGCATTGCGGTGCGGAATGGAAATTGTGACTCTTACCCCGCAGCAGCTTACGCTTGGCGATATGAATGGCGACGGTTCCGTTAATGTTACCGATGCGATAATGATACTTCGAGCTGCACTTATCGGCTGATTTTTAATTCGGCAGCACGGCCGCAGTATCAAAAGTAAAAACAAAACCTGTCAAAAACAGCGGTTCGCAGTACGGCGGGCCGCTGTCTGCACAAATAACCAAATGACAATTTCGCCTACGGTTCGATAAAGATTTTACTGTATGATTCAAAGCATTGATTTTAACTCTGCCGCATGATAAAATACGCATGGCAAAGCCTGAATAACTTATGCCGTGTCTGAATAAATAAGTTAATCTTAAAAAACGGAGGGTGAATTTGTGAAAAGAAAAGCTTTAGGCTTGTTTGCAACATTTTTCAAAATCGGAGCTTTCACTTTCGGCGGGGGATATGCAATGATCCCGCTGATACAACGTGAAATCGTAGATAAAAAACAATGGGCAACAAATGAAGATTTGCTTGATATAATTGCAATTGCCGAATCAACGCCCGGTCCCATTGCCGTGAACGCAGCAACATTTATCGGCAGCAAAATCGACGGCTTCTTTGGCGCTCTTTTTGCAACGCTCGGAGTTGTTCTTCCGTCATTTATAACCATACTTGCCGTTTCGTTTGCAATTGCACAGTTTGAACACATAAAAATCGTTCAGTATGCATTCACGGGTATTCGCGCCGCAGTTCTTGCGCTCATTATCCGCGCACTTGCGACAATGTATAAAGAATGTCCTAAGTCGCCCCTGTCATACATCATTGCGGCAGCTGCTTTTTTTGTTGCAGCATTTACAAGCATCAACACGATTTTTATCATACTCGGCTGTGCTGCGGTCGGCCTTGCTGTACATTTGGTATTTAATACAAAAAACGGAAAGGCGGGGGAAGGCAAATGATTTTCATCGAATTATTCTTCACATTTTTCAAGATTGGCTTGTTTACTGTCGGCGGCGGATATGCAATGCTCCCGCTTATCAGAACGGAAGTTCTCAGCAAGGGCTGGCTGACGGCGGAGGAAATTGTGAATTTCATTGCCGTGAGCGAAAGCACACCGGGGCCGTTCGCAGTCAATATTGCAACTTATATCGGTTCTGTCCGCGGCGGGGCAGCAGGGGCAGTCTGTGCAACGCTCGGAGTTGTGCTTCCGTCGTTTCTGATTATTCTTGCGATTGCGCGATGCTATAAAAAGTTTAAGAGCAGCAAAATAGTTGCGGGACTGATGTCCGGCTTGAAGCCGGCGGTGATCGGGCTTATTGCAGCCGCCGTGTTAACAGTCGGCAAAACCGTTTTTTTGAATTCGGCAACTCCGACAGGCTTTCCCGCCACCGCATCGGACTGGTTTCGAACCGTGAGTTCCGCATTGGTTTTTGTGCTTGCACTCTTTGCCTGCCGAAAAAAACTTCATCCAATATTAATGATTTTGATTGCCGCTGCTCTCGGCATAGCATTCGGCCTTTTGGGCGAAATGCTTGTTGCTTAGAGTTAACCGCAGCATTAACATCAAGAACAATATCGCCCATGCGGGCAACACATCGGATTGAGTTTTTCCCGCTGCCTGCTGTGCAAGCTTTGCATTGCCCGAGTGGGCGCTATGATTTAAATTAAACATGTGCAAACATTCTTTATTTGTGAAATAGTAAAGCTCGTTTTCCGGTGTGGAAAACGAGCTTTTTTCACAGTTTGAAAGCGGATAACTTAGATATTGTCCGTATGTTTACGCAGGTGCACCGACCAACATTGCTTCATGCACGGGAAGGATTTTTTTGCTGTCGGGCATATGGACGAGAGCTTGATTCAGCACCTCCTCGGCGTTATGCACAAATACAATTTGCAGTGCATCAATAATATCCTTGGGAACTTCGGCAATATCCTTGCGGTTTTGCTCCGGAAGCAGCACCGTTGTTATGCCTGCGCGTGCTGCAGCAAGCAGTTTTTCACGCAAACCTCCGATTGCAAGCACTCGGCCCCTGAGAGTGATTTCGCCTGTCATTGCAAGTCTTGCGCGCACCGGAATGCCTGTCAGTGCACTCGCAACAGCCGTCATGAGTGAGATCCCTGCGGACGGACCATCCTTTGGAACAGCACCTTCCGGAACATGAATATGTATATCCGTATGCTGATTGAAATCATCGCTCAGTCCCAGTTCGGAAGCGTGTGCGCGGATGCACGTAATAGCAGTGCGTGCGCTTTCCTGCATAACATCGCCGAGACTTCCGGTAAGCTGGAGCTGACCCGTGCCTTTCAACGCTTCAACCTCAATTTCTAACAGCTCACCGCCAACGCTTGTCCACGCAAGTCCGTTCACCAGTCCGATTTCAGGCTCCTTATCCGCAGGCTCAAAGCTGTACCGAGACACACCGAGATATTCCTTTATTTTCGATTTGCTGAGCCGAATCCGTTTTTTTCCGTTTGCAATATCAACGGCAGCCTTTCGGCAAACTGCGGCAATACAGCGTTCAAGGCTGCGAACGCCTGCCTCGCGTGTGTAGCAATTGACAATTTCGGAAATTTCCTCATCCCCGATGGTCAGCATGCTCTTCTTCAGTCCGTGCTTTTCGAGCTGCTTCGGAATCAAATACTGTCTTGCAATTTCGATCTTTTCGGTCGCAAGATAACTCGGAACCTCTATAACTTCCATTCTGTCCAGAAGCGGGCGGGGGATATCGGCAAGGTTGTTTGCTGTTGTTATGAACAGAACCTTGGACAAATCATACGGCATCTCCAAAAAGTGATCGCGGAAAGCAAAGTTTTGTGCTCCGTCAAGCACTTCAAGAATTGCGGCGGCCGGATCACCGTTGTAATCTCGGGATAATTTATCAATTTCATCAAAAAGAATGACCGGATTTACGGTTCCCGCCTGCCGCATTGCAGAAATAATGCGACCCGGCATAGCTCCGATATAAGTGCGCCTGTGTCCGCGAATCTCCGCTTCATCCTTGATTCCGCCGAGACTCATTCGAACAAAGCTGCGGCCCAAAGCCTTTGCAATTGATGCGGAAACGGATGTTTTGCCCACACCCGGAGGGCCCGCAAAGCAAATGATCTGACCGTTCACCTTTCCGGTAAGTTTCGCAACTGCAAGATACTCAAGAATACGCTGCTTGACTTTTTCAAGCCCGTAATGGTCCTCGTCAAGTATCCTGCGTGCATTTTGAATATCAAGATTATCCTCGCTCATCTCGGTATAAGGCATGTCCAACAGACAATCGATGAAAGTTCGCAGGGACGGTGTTTCGTGTGAACCGGCAGGAAGGGTTGCGAACCTGTCGATTTCTTTTTCAAGTCGGATACGAATTTCATCGGGAAACGTACGTTTCTTCAGTCTTGCACGAAACTCATCGGCTTCCGTCTCCTCGTTCTCACCCAATTCTTTTCGAATTGCCTTTATCTGTTCGCGGAGGAAGTATTCCTTTTGATTCTTTTCTATTTGCTGCTTGACACTCGCCTCAATGCGTTTACTGAGCTTTGTGAACTCCTGCTCGCGTGCAATAATGTTCAAAAGCGTTATGCAGCGCGATGCACTGTCCTCCTGTTCAAGAAAACACTGCCGATCCTCGTATTTTTTCAAGGTTATGTTTGCAAGCCTGAATATATATGCAGTATCATCGGAGCTTTTCTCAATAACCTCAAATGCTTCGGAAAGGCTGTTTACTCCGATCAGTTCAAGGTAATCGCGGCATTTTTTCGAAACGAGCGGACGGAGTGACGAAGCTTCGGGGTCGGTTTGCTCTTCATCGTCGCAACTGTAAAGGTTCGCGCTGAAAAAGGGCTCCTCGCCCGTGAAACCGTCAACAAGCGCACGGCATACACCTTCCGCCATGACGCGGACAGTATCTCCGGGCAGTTTAATTACCTGCTTGATTTTGCAAATGCAGCCGATCTCATACAGCTGCTTTGCGGTTATATCGGTAAGTTTCGGATCTTTTTGCGCGGTAAGAAACACCAACCCGTCGTTTTCGGCGGCGGTTTCGATCGCGGCAACGCTCTTGTCCCTGCCTGCATCAAAGCTCAGCAGTGTGTAGGGCATCACAACCAAGCCGCGCAGAGGCACAACGGGCATTTTTTCATAGTACTTAATAGCCAAATTTCATTTCCTCGTGTTTTGTTGTTTTTTGCCGTGAATGTGTATCAGTCATCGGCTTCTTTTTGGAGAATTATACACGTTGTTTGAAAATTATACAACACACAAATTCAGGCATATATGCAAATTCTCGGGGCAATCCTGTGTATCTTCAACAACAGCACACCAATACTTCGCAGCCCGCAAAAGACCGCTTTGCTTTTTGGTATCATTTTGTGCCCAATTCCGTACGGAGCGGCCGAATATAAACTGAGCAACACGGTGAATGACGATATATTTGATGCCGAGTGCGCCTTTGCAGCCGAATTTCGGACTTTTTTTTCTTTTTTTGTCGCTCAAGTCTTGTTTATTCACCCATTGTTGTGGTACAATACAGTGTAGCTTGTATTTACCATGGCGGTTCGGCTCTTATGCAATCAGCCTGATTGGAGTATGCTTTGCGCAGAGTCGAGCGATAATCTTTATAGAAAGGAAAAATCATCATGAAAAAAAGATGCGACAAACTCATTGCTAAGCTTCGTGAAAAAAACATCGATGCAGCAATAATCACCTCACCTGTTAACCGCAGGTATTTCTCCGGCTTCACCGGCAGCAACGGTGTTGTTATTGTAACAGAAAACGGTCGCGTTCTTCTTACTGACTTCCGTTATACCATTCAGGCAAATCAGCAGTGCGCCGGAGTTTGCGAAGTTCGTCAGGTTAACCGCGGAATAGGTTCGGGCGATGTTGAAGAAGTTCTTAAAGAATTTGACGCAAAACGCGTTGCCTATGAAGATGCAGCTCTGACCGTTGCCGAATTTAACATGTTCAAGAGCATGCCCTTTGAACTTTTGCCCGAATCAAAGCTTATCTCGGATTGCAGAATCGTTAAGGACGCTGCGGAGATAGCAGAGCTTCAAAAGGCTCAGAATGTTGCGGATGCAGCTTTTGCAGAAGTTCTGAAACACGTAAAGGTTGGCATGACCGAGATTGAACTTCGCAATGAATTCGATTATCTCATTCGCAAGTTCGGCGGGGATGACAATTCATTCGACACCATCGTCGGTTCAGGTCCCAACGGTGCGCTTTGCCATGCGTATCCCGGTCCGCGCAAGATTCAGAACGGTGATTTCGTTGTTATGGACTTTGGCGCACGCGTAAACGGTTATTGTTCGGATATGACCCGCACATTCGCAGTCGGCAAACCCTGCGATGAGCTCGTGAAGATTTACAACATTGTTCTTGAAGCTCAGCTCAAGTGCCTTGAAGTGCTTCGTCCCAATATGAACGCCGCCGATCTTGACAAGACAGCGCGGGATATCATCACAGCGTACGGTTACGGCGAGTGCTTCGGTCACAGCCTCGGCCACGGGTTCGGTCTTGAAATCCACGAAAGTCCCTATGCAAGCCCGCGTTCCGCAGATATTCTTGTCCCCGGAAGCACAATCACCGTTGAACCCGGCATTTACGTTGAAGGACTCGGCGGTGTCAGAATCGAAGATTGCTGCGTTCTGACCGAAACCGGTTACATCAATCTCTGTTCAACCACAAAGGAGCTCATCATCCTCTGATAAGGTCAGAAAAGCCTTGTAAAAGCTTCTTTTGATGTTCCAAGTTATTTTTCCGCCTGCAAAACAGCGCAGTATGCGCCCTGCAGGCGGTCGATAAGGTTCCGAGTGGACCTGTTTATTGCAATCATACTTTATAAATTTATATCACGGAGGTATTCCCATGATTTTAGCTGGCGATTTCAGAAAAGGCATTACCGTTGAAATAGACGGACAGGTTTGGAGCATTGCAGATTTTCAGCATGTCAAGCCCGGCAAAGGTGCGGCATTTGTTCGCACAAGGCTGAAAAACGTCATGACAGGTGCGGTTCTCGAAAGAACCTTCAGCCCCACCGACAAGTATCCCACTGCACACATCGAAACCCGCGAAATGCAGTATCTCTATACTGACGGAGATTTGTATTATTTCATGGATAATGAGTCCTATGAACAGCTCGCACTCAATCATGAGCAGGTTGAAGATGCAATCGACTTCGTTGTTGAAAACTCCAACGTCACCATCCGTTTCTACAAAGGCAATGCATTCTCCGTTGCAGCTCCCAATTTTGTTGAGCTGACTGTTACGGAGACCGAACCCGGCTTCAAGGGTGACACCGCGACCGGAACCACCAAGCCCGCCGTACTCGAAACGGGTTACAAAATTGCTGTTCCCCTGTTCGTTAACGAAGGCGATCGCATTCGCGTTGATACCCGCACCGGTGAATACATGGAGCGCTGCTGAGTTAACTGCTCTTAACAGACTCCGCGCCTCTGCTTAACAGGGTGGTTATAGGTTCAAATTCTATGGCAAACGAAACAAATATCATTCAAAAGTCCGCTTACCTGCGCGGACTTGCTGATGGAATGAAGCTTTCGGCGAATTCCGACGATACCTCAAAACTTTTGCTTGCGATGATCGACTGCATAGACAGTATTGCGGTACAGGTCAACGACAACACCGATCTCATTTGTGAGCTTGATGACGAAGTTGATTCCTGTTCCGATTCATTGGATGCTTTTGCAGAATTGGTTTTCGGCATTGATGACGACGATGACGAAATCGACATCAACGATGATGATGATCTTTTCGCTTGCGATGACGATGATGATGACAGCAAATGCTTTGGCTGCTCTTGCCCCGGCGAGTGCGATGATTGCTGTTGCGACGAAGACTGCGAGGATTGTAATTGCGACGGCAGAGATGATGATTGCTGCATTACCTGCCCATATTGCGATGCGCGGGTTCCGCTTTCCACACTGTTGGAAAGCGATAATCCCGTTTGCGGAATCTGTCATATGCCGTTATGTTCATCAACCGGTTTCGAGGAGGAATCCGATTCCTGATTTTGCAGCGCACCGAACAAAGTCATTATTGAATCATTTTTTTCTCAGCAGGGTTCACATTTAATATGCGGATCCTGCTGTTTGCGAAAGGAGTTTTATGGAATTTGACTCAGCTGCTCTTTGTGGATGTGTGGAATCGCCAAGCACTAAACGAAGTGTTTCGCTGCATCCGAGGCTGGAAGCTGCAGCTGCTCTTCTCGGCAAAACATCTGTACTTGCTGACATCGGGTGTGATCACGGCAGATTTTCGGCTGCAATGCTTCAACGCGGTATTGCTGAAAAAGTTATTGCATCCGACATAAGTGCTCCGTCCCTCAAAAAAGCCGAACAGCTTGCGAATGTGTGCGGACTTTCAAGCAAGATGGAATGCCGTATTTCGAACGGTTTTTCGGCATACTCTGCCGGTGAGACTGACAAGGCTGTTATACTCGGAATGGGCGGCGAGGTTATCCGTTCCATACTTTCACGCTCTGATTCATTCGCGCGTTCGCTTGAGTGCATTGTTATGCAGCCTATGCGCGGGGAAGCCGAACTTCGGAGCTATCTTTACTCAAACAATTATCGCATAATTGATGAAGCGGTTGTTTTTGACAGCGGGAGATACTATCAGCTGATTTCGGCAAAAAACGGAGCGCCGTGCCAACTTCCCGACTGCTTTGAAAAAGGTTTTTTTCAATTCGGTGCCGAAGCATTTAATAAGCGTGACCCAATGCTTTTGCCGCTGATGCAGCGGTATCTTTGCATCATTGAAAAAAAGCTGCAGCGGGCAGCTTTATCGGGCGGCAGACCGAAGCGACTCATTTTTGAAGCAGAAAGTACAGCAAGATTGATTTCTGCGTTTTTAAACGGGCGGAATGATGACTGTTCGGCGAAACACACTGATTGATTAAAGGAGCAAAACATGCTGCTTAATGATTTTATAGATATAATGAATAAGCTCGCGCCGCAAGAGACGGCGCTTGGGTTTGACAATGTCGGATTAATAATCGGCACGGACAGAAAGCAGATAAAACGTGTGCTTGTTGCGCTTGACTGCACCCTTGCCGTTGCACTTGAAGCGGTCGAAATCGGCGCGGATCTTGTTTTAACACATCACCCTCTGCTTTTTTCGGCAGTTAAGCGTATATCTCCCGAATGCCCTCAAACGGCGGCTGTTTATACCCTTATCCGCAACGGTATTGCACTCTTTTCCGCACATACAAACCTTGATGCAGCGGAAGGTGGAGTAAATACAGAGCTTTGTCGTCTGTTCGGGCTGCAAGATACGATTTCCGTCGGAGAAGACAGCATTATGCGAGTCGGCAATCTCCCTGAAACCATGATGCTGGATGATTTTGCGGCAATGGTTCAAAATAAGCTCAACACGGTTGCGCGCATATCCGGCAGCAATACCCCTGTCAACCGCATCGCCGTTATCGGAGGTTCCGGAGGTGCGGAATATGAGCAGGCACATGAAGCCGGAGCGCAGGTGCTTGTAACCGGAGAATGCAAACATTCGGATGCAATTGCCGCCTCCGTTCTCAATTTAAACATTATTGCCGCGGGGCATTACCAAACAGAAAACCCTGTGCTTATTCCTCTTGCTGCATACCTTCGCAGCAATACGGAAGGCGTTGAATACATGATATCCAAAGTAAACACGCCGACTTTCCGCACTTGCGGGCGGTGTGCCGAGTAAGCGATTATTAATTGCTGAAAACTGGCTTTGGATGGTAAGTTTATTGAAAGGATGAAACTGTTATGAATAAACTGGATGCACTTTGGGAGTATCAGCAGGCAGAGCTTGCTCTCGCACGACTGAAGAGGGAAATGAAATCCTCGCCGTCATATCAAAAACGCACAAAGCTGCATAACTTTCTTGCAGAACAGCAAGCGAGCATCGAAAAAATAAATGCGGATATGCGGGCAAAGGACGGTTCACTTGCAACATGTTCATCAAAGCTTGACGCGCTTTTAAAACGTTATGATCTTGAAAAATCCGAACTTGACATCATGGAAAATGATGAAGAAAGCACTGCTGCGGAGTTAACGGAAGCAAAAAAATCCATCGAAAAGCTGCTTGAAGAAATAAATGCTTTGCACAAAGAGCTTGCCGAGATGATAACATGGTTGAATCAAGCTTCCGAGGCCATTTCTTCCGCATACTCCAAGGCGGGACGCGCAAAAAAGGACTATGATGCCGTTCGTGCCGTTTGCGATGCGGAAAAGGATGCATTCAAACCCAGGCTTGACGCCGCAGAAGCCTTGATTGCCGAAAAACGCGGAGAGGTTCCGGATGAACTTATGTCCAAATATCTTGCACTCAAAAAGAATTATGTCAATCCTGTTGCAAAGGTTGCCAATAATCAATGCAGCGGATGCTATATGATGCTTCCGTCAGCCGTTGTTAAAAGAGTTGCCGGAAAAACAAGCATTGTTGAATGCGAGAACTGCGGACGAATCCTTACCATGTAAGCTTTTGTGTTATAGATACTGATACCACAAGAATGCTTTCGAAGAATAAAAACTCATTTTGTTCTTTACACAGCATTGAGTTTGCATTATAATACTATTATTGAGTAAGACAAGTGACCGCGCAGGCATTTGCCCGCGAGGAAAGTCCGAGCTCCGCAGGACAGGGTGCCGGGTAACACCCGGTGAAGGCGACTTCAAGGAAAGTGCAACAGAAATAAACCGCCGTATTGCCGCACGGTAATGCGGTAAGGATGGAAAGGCGGGGTAAGAGCCCACCGATACCTCGGTAACGCGGTATGCCATGTAAACCCCACTCGGAGCAAGATTGAAATGGGAGCATTTAATGGCTGTCCGTCACGCTCCCCGTAATCGCTTGAGTGTGCAGGTAACTGCACATCCAGATAGATGGTCACATAAACAGAACTCGGCTTACGGCTTGCTCAATTCAAAAACGGTATTCGCCTTAAACGGTGGATACCGTTTTTTGTTCTCGTTTTTTGTTCTTTTGAATGCTTTTACGCATTTCGCACCCGCCTCTTGCCACCCAGAAGTCAGCCGTTGCTGCTGAATAAATCAAAAACGTATGTTTCACTGTAAAACTGCATACCTTAATATGGAATCAAAAAGCAACCGGAGGGCAAAGATTTGAATCTTTATATAGAAACAAGGGTGCTGAACATTGCAGACTATATCATTGAAACCGGTGCGACTGTCCGCGCTGCGGCAGGTGTTTTCGGCGTATCTAAATCAACCGTTCATAAAGATATAACCGAACGACTTCGCACAATCAATAAAGCACTGGCTGAAAAGGTTGCCGCCGTGCTTGAAGTAAACCGTGAAGAGCGTCACATACGCGGCGGACGTGCAACCTATTTGAAATACCACCATGATGATGAAGCTGCCGGTGCATGATCGGCATATAAACTTTGCAAAAAGCAAGAGAAGCCGCGTGCATATGCGTGCGGCTTCTCTTATGGTTTAAATTACCGACAATGTATCACATATTTGCTCTGTTTGCCATGCGCTCGGCTTGGGACGGGCGCAGATACATGGGGGCGGCGTAGCTGCAGGTTTTGAGACTGTCGTCAGCACGTCGGGCAAGGACCTCAGCAATCACGAGCCCTGCATTGACGCTGTCGTGATTACCACAGCAATCACCGACTACGATATATTCGGTGCCGGACAGTGAATCGAGCATTTCTTTTTGAACACACGCGCAAGGATGAACGGTGCATTCCTCCCCTTCATAAACAGCAGCATAACCGTTGCCGTTCCGCGCATCCAACATACAAAGAATCCTGTTGCCGAACCGCCCCTGCGCCGCATGGCGGAGTGCAGCAAGCGAGCTGACAGCTGCAATAGGCTTTTTTTCGGCATAGGCAAATGCATTCACTGTTGTAACGCCGATACGAACACCGGTAAATGAGCCGGGACCCACATCAACAGCAAAAAGATCAATGTCCGACAGCTGTAAACCGGCTTTTTCGAGCATACTGTCAATCAGCGGCATAAGTGACACAGAATGCGGCTTTCCGCTTTCATCTGTCTGCACAATTATGGTTCTGCGACTCGAATCGGAGTCCGAGCATAGAGCCGCAGACGGATATTTTGCGGATGTTGAAACAGCAAGAATAATCATATCAACCTTTCCCGTATGTATTGGCAACCTTGCCCAGTAAAGCTTCATATCTTTCACCGAGAGCAAGCGCCTCAACGCTGCGCGGCTCCGAACCGCTGCCGGACAAATGGAGTTCGAGTCGTTCACGAGGCAAAGCTTCCGGAACGTTCTCACACCATTCCATAACAATAACGCTTTCGGAATCAAGGTAGTCCTGGTAGCCTATGGCAAACAGTTCATCAAAGTTTTCCAATCGATAAGCATCAAAATGGTCGAGTGAAAGCGCGGAGCCTCTGTGACTTCGAACGATGGTAAACGTCGGACTCGCAATATCGTCAATTTGAAGCTCAGCAGCGATGCCGCGCACAAATGTGGTTTTTCCGGCTCCGAGATCACCGAACATCGCAATAAACGCCCCCGGGAAGAGTTCCTTGGCGACTGTTTGCCCGAATTTCAGCATCTCATTTTCCGAACAAATCTTAAACTGAAGTTTCCGCACTTCGTCGGATTGCTCCGTTTTTAACGAAGCAGAGTTTTTTTCGCTGCTCAATTGAATGTACCTCTTAACAGCAGTTCGTTTCGAAGCTCAGTGAGCCTGTCTTCACGAATTGCCTCGCGTATTTTTTCCATCAAACGATATGTAAACCGCAAATTATGCGTTGTGATAAGCTGCGCAGCAAGGATCTCCCCGGCCTTAACGAGATGCCGTATATATGCACGGCTGAAATTACGGCAGGCATAACAATCACACTCATCTTCGATAGGGCGGAAATCATGGGCAAACTCTGCATTGCGAAGCATTTTTTTGCCGTTAAAAGTGAATGCAAGTCCGTTACGGGCGGAGCGAGTCTGCAAAACGCAGTCAAACATGTCGATTCCGCGCATTGCACCTTCAACCAGGCAATCCGGGCTTCCGACTCCCATCAGGTAATGAGGTTTATTTGCCGGCATATGCGGCATAAGCTGTTCAAGCATTTCGTACATAACAGGTTTAGGCTCTCCGACAGAAAGTCCTCCGATTCCGTACCCCGGAAAATCCATATCGCTCAATACCTTTGCGCTTTCAATACGAAGGTCGGCGAACATGCCTCCCTGCACGATTCCGAACAGAGCCTGATCCTCGCGCGTGTGACTTTCCTTGCAGCGCTTTGCCCAGCGATGTGTTCTGTTCATGGCAGCTATTGTATAGCTGCGGTCACAGTCAGCAGGTGCGCATTCATCAAACGCCATTGCAATATCCGCACCGAGAGCCTGCTCGATTTCCATTACATACTCAGGTGTGAAAAACATTTTATGGCCGTCAATATGAGAGCTGAATTCGACTCCCTCCTCATGAATTTTGTTCATTGAAGCAAGACTGAAAACCTGAAATCCACCGCTGTCGGTCAACATTGGTCCGTGCCACTGGGAAAACTCGTGCAGTCCGCCTGCTTCGCGCACCAGTTCATGACCCGGACGAAGGTGCAGATGATAGGTATTGGAAAGCATGATTCCGGCACCTATTTCCTTCAAGTCTCTGGGCGTCATTGCCTTGACGGTCGCCTGCGTTCCGACACACATGAAACACGGAGTATCAATAACGCCGTGAGGCGTGTGCAGCTTGCCGAGACGTGCGCCGGTGTGGCTGTCTGTTTTTACAAGTTCATATCTTACGGGTTGGTCCATTAATTTCACTCCTGTTGAAGAATGCCGGAAATATACCAGGCATTATTATCTGTCGTTTATTTATAAAAAATCAAGTCTGCAATTACTTCAGCGTAAGCTTTTTTTAATGAAGAATGATGCGTCTCCGAACGAGAAAAAGCGATAACGTTCTTCAACGGCATGTTTATAAATCCGCATCACCTCTTCACGGGATGAAAACGCACTGATGAGCATCAGAAGCGTTGACTCCGGAAGGTGAAAATTTGTTATAAGTGCATCCACGGCCTTGAATCTGTATCCCGGGGTTATGAATATGTCGGTTGATCCGCTTCCGGGATGAACAATTCCGTTTTCGTCGGTAATGCTCTCGAGCGTGCGGCAGCTTGTTGTTCCGACCGCAATTATCCTTCCGCCGTTTGCGCGTGCGCGATTGATTCTGTCCGCCGCATCCTGTGTGCACTCGTAGTGTTCCGAGTGCATATGATGTTCCTCAACGTTTTCGACGGAAACCGGGCGAAATGTGCCAAGTCCCACATGCAGAAGAACATCAACAATATCAATCCCTTTTTCAGATATGCGCGAAAGCAGCTCATCGGTAAAGTGCAGCCCGGCAGTCGGAGCAGCAGCAGATCCGTTTTCTTTTGCGTAAACCGTCTGATAACGGGTTTTATCATTCAGTCTTTCCGTAATGTACGGCGGAAGCGGCATCTCGCCCGCCCGATCGAGAATTTCTTCAAAAATTCCGTCGTAATTCAGCCTGATAATTCTGTTCCCGTCTTCACGCATTTCTGTAACGGTTGCCGAAAGTTCATCGCTGATTTTGAACGTCAACCCAACTTTTGCACGTCTTCCGGGTTTCACAAGGCATTCCCAATGTTTTTCATCGATTCTGCGAAGCAGCAAAAACTCCATTTTTCCGCCTGTTTCGGGACGTGTGCCGTAAAGCCTTGCAGGAATAACCCGCGTTGTGTTGCGAACAAGAACATCCCCGGGATTGAGATAGTCTATAATGTCTGAAAAGACCTTGTCTTCAATGCTTTTTGTCGCACGGTTGTAAACCAAAAGACGTGATGCGCTGCGGCACTCTGCGGGAGACTGTGCAATCAGTTCCTTCGGTAAATCATAGTAAAAATCACTCGTTTTCAATCGTTAATTCCTCACTTGAACCCGCGAAAAGAACCTGAATATTCCGATCACGAATTCGTATTCAGCTCATTCAATTGTTTTGTAAATCAACTTCATTTCAGGCGGTTGAAACGGCGATATTTCAACTGCCGAAACCAGCATATCCAGTGCTTGGGCGAGATTTCTCTCATCATTGACATACATGCTTGCAAACGCTTCTCCGCAGGAAACCTTGTCGCCGTACCGCTTGTGCATCAGAATTCCGACAGCAGGGTCGATACTGTCGGAAACATGTTCCCTTCCCGCGCCAATGAGCAGCGAAGCAAGTCCGATTTGTTTTGCATTCATCGCACCGATGTAGCCCGAGCGTGGAGCGAGTACAGGAACAATGCGGCGTGTATTGACCAATTTATCAGGTTCGTCAATGTAAGAAGTATCGCCGCCGAGCCGTTCGATCATCTCACGAAGCTTATTCAGTGCGGCTCCCGATTTTATCGCGGCCTGCAATTTCGGAACGGCGGTTTCGACACTGTCTGTAAGACCCGAAAGCTTCAGCATGTTTCCCGCAAGCGAAAAACAAACGCGAACAAGCTGGTCATCCACCGGAACCTCGCCGCGAAGAACCTGAATTGCTTCCCGCATCTCGAGACCGTTTCCGACAGCCATTCCGAGCGGGCGACTCATGTCTGTGATGAGCGCGACGGTTCTTTTGTTCATGTTTTTTCCGATTGCAACCATTTCGGAGGCAAGTTCAACCGCCTCTTCAATTTTTTCCATGAATGCGCCGTTGCCGGTTTTGACGTCAAGAACGATTGCATCCGTTCCCGAAGCAAGCTTCTTGCTCATAATGCTTGAGGCAATGAGCGGAATGCTTTTTACCGTTCCGCTGACATCACGCAGCGCATACATCCTTTTATCCGCAGGATCAAGATCGGCAGATTGACCGATAACACAAAGACCGATATCGCGAACAATCTGTTTGAATCGTTCAAGCGGCTGTTCAACACAAACTCCGGGAACTGATTCAAGTTTGTCGAGAGTGCCTCCGGAGTGGGCAAGCCCTCTGCCGGACATTTTTGCAACCGTGCCTCCGCAGGCTGCAACAAGCGGCGCAACAACAAGAGTTGTAGTGTCTCCGACTCCGCCGGTGGAATGCTTGTCAACTTTGATTCCCGGAACATCGGACAAATCAATCGTGTTGCCGGAATCAATCATTGCCTTTGTCAAAGCGGCAGTCTCGGTTTCGTTCATGCCACGGCAGCAGACAGCCATCATGAATGAAGTCATTTGATAGTCCGCAACTTCACCGTTTACGAGTCCGTTTATCATGAAGTCGATTTCTTCCGGTTTGAGCACCTGTCCGTCGCGCTTCTTTTCAATTATTTCTGTAATAATCATATTGGCAGCTCCCTATCGGAATTCTGTTGCATCGGCGCAGCCTCAAAACGTATGCGGCCGCGCCGTATTGCTGAAAAAGTGCTTTTTATTCAACGGTTACGGATTTCGCAAGGTTCCTGGGCTTATCGATATCGCACCCTTTGAGTGAAGCAATGTAATATGCAAACAACTGCAGCGGCACAATTGTCAGCGACGGTGTTGCAATGCTTTCGCATTCGGGAATTCTTATCACATAGTCCGCAACGGTTTCAGTCTGTGCATCGTCTTCGTTGATGACGGCAATGACACTTGCCCCGCGTGCTTTGACTTCCTTGATGTTTGAGATCATTTTTTCGAGCAGCGGCCTGTATGTACACAGTGCGATAACGAGCGTACCGTTCTCAATGAGTGAAATGGTCCCGTGCTTCAGCTCTCCCGCAGCATACGCTTCGGAATGAATATAAGAAATTTCTTTAAGCTTCAGCGATGCTTCAAGGGAAAGTGCGTAATCGACATTTCTCCCGATGAAGAACATATCACGCCCGTTGAAAAACTGCGATGCAAGGAACTGAACCTGCTTAACGTTCGAGAGCATGAATTTAAGCTGCTCGGGTATTCTTTCAAGGCATTCGATTTCATGCGCGATCTGTTGTTCGGACATCTTGCCTTGAGCTTGCGCAATGCACAGCATCAAAAGATGGATAAGCACAAGCTGCGTGCTGTACGCCTTTGTTGTGGCAACGGCAATTTCGGGACCGGCCCAAGTGTAAAGGACATCTTCGCTTTCGTTTGCAATTGTGCTGCCGACAACGTTCACGATTGCAATGGTCTTTGCTCCGTGTTTTTTTGCTTCGCGCAGTCCGTAAAGCGTATCCAAAGTTTCGCCCGATTGGCTGATAACAATGGCAAGCGTGTTCTCGTCAACTATCGGATCGTCATAACGGAACTCGGAAGCGAGAACAGATTCAACGGGAATGCGCAGAGCAGCACGCATGAAATAACCGGCAACAAAGCCGACATGGTAAGCCGAACCGCAGCCGATGATCTTAATCGAATTCACCTTTTTCAGCATTTCGGCAGTAATATGTTTAAAGCCGAGCTCGATTCTGCCGTTCGAAATGCGCGGAGCAATTGTTTTTGCAATGGCTTCCGGCTGTTCCATGATTTCTTTAATCATAAAGTGCGGATATCCGCACTTTTCGGCTGCACTTGCATCCCAGTCAATGTGCTCGTAAACGCAATTTACACGTTCGCCGTAAGAATTAATGACGGTAACGCCGTCCTTTGTGAGTATTGCAAGCTCACGCTCTCCAAGCCTGTATACATCGCGTGTATGCTTAAGAATTGCGGGGACATCGGACGCAATAAAGTTCTCGCCTCTGCCTGCGCCTATAATAAGCGGGCTGTCCTTGCGCATGGCGATAATCTGCCAAGGATAATCCTTGAACAGTATCCCGAACGAATACGAGCCCTTTATCTTGCTTTCGGCAATGCGGACAGCTGCAACAGGGTCGCCGTTATAGCAGTAGTCAATAAGTTCGGAAACAACTTCCGAATCTGTCTCGGTTGAGAAGCTGTGCCCGTGTTCGATCAAAAACTGCCGAAGTTCAAGATAGTTTTCAACAATACCGTTGTGAACAACCGCAACTCTGCCGCTCTTCGATCTGTGCGGATGAGCATTCAAATCGGACGGTTCGCCGTGCGTTGCCCAACGGGTATGACCTATGCCGACGCAGGAATCATCTGCCGGAGCAGCATCGATTATTTTTCGTAAATCAGCAATTCTGCCGCGTGTTTTAAAAATGTTTATTCCTTTTCCGGACACGAGAGCTATTCCCGCCGAATCGTAACCGCGGTATTCAAGCTTTTCCAAAGCGTCCAAAAGGATGGGAGTTGCTTTCTTTTCTCCTATATAGCCGACTATGCCGCACATAGTTTATGCCTCCTTAATATTATCCGTACCATTATACAACTTTTCGTGAGAAAATAAAAGGCTGAATTTTCTGTTTTTCAATGAATATCAAAACGAGTACGCAAAACGGCGAAAAAGGGATGGGATTGCAATGCGAATTTTCCTGTTGCCGAAAGCTGTCCTTTTCTGTTATAATATATGCGGAGCCGTGCTTGAAACGGCGCAATACGGTAAAGGTAACGATATTTATAATGCTAAAAAGTGATCAGAAATACACTTCATACATCGAAGTGCTGAAATCCGAATTGGTTCCTGCGGCAGGCTGCACTGAACCTATCGCAATTGCGTTTGCTGCCGCAAAGGCACACTCGGTGCTTGGAAAGCTGCCCGAAAAGGTTGTGATTTACGTCAGCGGAAACATCATAAAAAATGTTAAAAGCGTTGTTGTTCCGAACACGGGCGGGCTGCGCGGAATCGAAG
>UMHQ01021666.1_pt1 | contig 72506 bp, 64 predicted proteins | sample 1965531 | NCBI WGS metagenome assembly UMHQ01 (sample SAMEA4836098, study PRJEB28245) | human gut metagenome | biome: gut microbiome; material: fecal sample | place: Denmark | collected 2008 | reverse complement strand
AAAATATTTTTCATAACGTGACATTTATAGTTGCAATTTACCTCGTCCTAAAATAAATAAAAAAATACTTGACAAATAAGATAATCTGTTCCATTATATTTTTGAATATATATCATACAAAATATTTTATAAACTTGTAATTTTAAAAGAATAAAATAGGTATATAAAATAAAAGTGGGAGGGACATTATGAAAAAAGAAATGATTTTGACTTTGTTGTGTTTTGCTTCCTTGCAAGCTGTGGCAGCAGTACAGGAAGTGGAGTTGAACCCAACGAAAATTCGTGGGGGGGGGGCGACCTATGACGGATCGGTTCTTTCTAATGAAAAGAAAAATGTAGTCATTATTACAAAAGCAGATATTGAAAAGAAAAATTATAGAGATTTGGAATCTATTTTTAAAGATTCTCCGGTAACCTCTGTTGTATATACGGAGGCAGGACCCTTAGTAACACTTCGGGGTAGTGGACAAAAAACAGCAATGAGAGTTAAAGTGCTTTTAGATGGAGTTTCTATCAATACGGTAGATGATTCTATGGGAGTGATTCCTTTTAATGCCATTCCTGTTGGAAGTATTGAAAAAATTGAAATTATTCCGGGAGGAGGAATTACTCTTTACGGGTCAGGAACTTCCAGTGGTGTCATTAATATTGTGACAAATCAAGCAAATAGGAAAAATTTTGGAGATATTAGTTTCACTATGAGTTCATTTGACACTTACAATACAACTTTAAATAAGGGAATTGCTTTTGGAGATAAGCTTTTTTGGAATATAGGAATCGAAGCGGAAAAAGGAAAAGCTTATCGAGAGAAAGAAGAAAGTAAAAAGTTAAATGTTTTATCGGGAATCGATTATAAAATTAACAATAAACATAGAATTAAATTACATGGAAGTAAGTTTTGGGCAGATTTTGACGGAACAAATGAGTTAGATTTGATTAGCTTACAAAAACATAGAAGAGGAGCAGGAAAATCGGATGCCAATGTAAAATCAAATCGATATTCTGTTTCTTTTGATTATGAATATAAACCAACTGAAAACTTAACCTTCACTTCCAGTTACAATCAACAAAGATTTCGTCGAGATTTTACACAAGATAACAGACCTTATCTTACTTTTTTACCATCAGAATGGTTAGAAGATTTTTTTGGAATTCCTGACGGAATGAATGCAGATTTAGTTATTAAAAATGTGAATAATCATTTAACAGGACGGATTGAAGAAAAAATTCAAAATGGAAAGATAGCAGGAGAATGGAAATACAGAGAAGGAAGAGGAAAGCTTAGCTTCGGATATGAACATTCTGCTCATCGATTAAAACGAAATATGGATGTCGTAGTAGAACCTTTTAACCCAATTACTAATAATTATTTTTTTCTAAGAAATAAAGAGGAGAGAATTATCAATGAAGAAATTTTAGAACAACATCCGAATCAATTGATGGGTTTTCATGATAATGTATTAGGAGGTTTTATATTAAGTGATAGAGATAGTATGGAAGAATATGGATTTGATTTTGATAAATTTTACAAAAAAATGAATGATTTATATTATAAACATACTACTTCTGAAGCAGATAAGAAAAAATATGAAAATGGAGATCCTTCCCCATGGGATTATTGGGAAACACTAAAACCTAATTTATGGAAAGTTGTTTATGATTTAATGCAAGAGAAAATGTCAGATTATGCAAAAGACGGAAAAACAATTTATAGAAGAGAAGATTCAGAAAATTATGATCAAAAACCTACGGTTCCAATTTTATTAAAGGATGAAAAATTTGAAGATTTTCTAAAACTGATTTTGCCACATATGGTGGATTCTACTTTTGTTGTGCAACCTGTAACACAAAGTATGGTGGATGTTAAAAAAACAACAGATTCTTTTTATTTATTTGATACTTATAAATTGACAGATCGTTTAGAAGTCAATGGAGGATTACGATACGAAAAAGCGAAATACACCGGAAATCGTTATACGAAAACAGAACAAGTAATTAAGGGTAATCCGGATAACAGTACAACAAAATCTATGATAGATATGTACACTGAATTATCAGAAGCTGAATATGCAAAGAAAAATGCCGGAGATAGGCATAAGTGGAGCGGTAATGAAACTTCCAAAGAAAAGTTAAAAGAGCTGAAAGAAAAGGGAGTTACAACCATTTTAATGACAGATTTAACACGGAAAGAAAAAAAGGAAGAGGAAAATCTTGGAGGAGAAATTGGTGTTAATTATCGTTTCAACGACACGGATACCGTTTATTTAAAATATGAAAGAGGATTTAATACCCCATTACCAACACAGTTAACAAACAAAACCTTTGACCCGAAAACGAAGATGAAAGTATATTGGGAAAGTAATTTAAAAACTGAAAAAATAGATAATGTGGAATTAGGAATTCGGGGAATGTTGACTCCAAATGTAACTTACTCTCTTGCAGGTTTTATTAGTGATACCCAAAATGAAATTTTATCTATTGTGAAAAATGGAAGTTCTCATATGCTTCGAGAATGGAGATTCATCAATATTGATAAAACAAGAAGAATGGGACTTGAATTTCAATCTCAACAAAATTTTGAGAAATTAACTTTAAAAGAATCTCTGACTTATGTAGATCCAAGAATCCTATCGAATGATTATGAAAAACAAGTGCAACAAATTGGAGTAGATAAAGCGGAGGAAATGTATCAAAACAATCAAAAAGTTCGAGATTGGGCGATTGAAAATATCCTATTTTCCGAAAAGAGCTTTACAATTCCAACAGGAACTTCGGAAGAAGAGATTGCAAAAATGAAAGAAGAGTCAAAGCGATTGGGAAAAGAAGCAGTTAAAATTATTCAAAACTTACGAGAAAAAGGAATAAAAGTAGATTATAGTGCAAAAGAGGAAAAATTAAGAGAAATTACTTCGGGAATGTCCCCTGCCGATCAAGCCAGAATTAGGAAAGAAGCAAATGAGTTAGGGAAAGAGGCAGAAGAGAGAGTACTAGCGGAACCTAGAAAGGAATTAGAAGAACTTATTGCAAAATCAGCTTATCCAGATATTTTTAAAAAACACTTAAGAAAGTTTAGTAATTATAAATTGATTCATGAAGGAACCATGAAAGAAAGCATTTATAAGCAATTTGAAGAAGAAATAAAAGCTTCTTATACAAAAGGAACTTTAGAAAAAGGAAGTAGAATTCCACTTTCTCCAAAATGGAAAGGAACTTTTAGTGCAGATTATCAATTTACGGATAAGTTAAAACTAGGAATGAATACAACTTATATAGGAAGTTATGATTCAGCAGAACCGGGAAAAGGATATGAAATCGTAATGACAAAAGTACCGCATCATATGGTAGCGGATTTTTATGGAACCTATAACATTAATGAAGAATTTTCTATCAAATTTGGAATCAATAACGTGTTTAATCATCAATATTATTTAAGACAAGATTCCAGAACGGCAACTCCGGCACCGGGAAGAACTTACAGTGCAGGGTTCAGTTATCGATTTTAAAATTACTTATAAGAAAAAAGAAAGCCACTATTTTAGTGGCTTTCTGTATTTTCTACTTCTAATTTTTTCTCTTCCAGCATATCAATCACCAAAATTTGATCGATTTTAAAATTATCAACATCAACAATTTCAAATTGATAATCCATGAATTCTAACTTAGCTCCTCTTTTCGGTATCATTTTTAACATATACATCAAGAAACCGGCGATACTTTCATAGCTATCTTCTTCTGGAAATTTTTCAATTCTATCTAATACTTTTTTTACATCTTCAATTGGAGTTACTCCATCGATTAACCATGAGTGTTCATCTCTCTCTATGATCTGTTGGTCTTCTGAATTTTGAAATACCACATCACCCATTAAGGTATTTACTACGTCCTTCATTGTTACTAAACCAACGACCAAACCATACTCATTTAAGATGATAGCAAAATCATCCTTTGCTTCATTAAAACGGTCTAAGGTTTCCGAAAGGGTTAAAGTATTAGGTAATATCAATAGATGTTTTCTGTAATTTTTAATCAATTCCTTTATCGACTTTTTACTTAGCATTAAACTCGGTAATAAGTCTTTTGATGTAATATATCCTAAAATGGAGTCAATATCAGATTCTGTAATTAAAAATTTAGAGTGTGGATAATCCATAATTTTTTCTCGGAGTTCTTCTTCCGTATCATCTAGTGCAAGATAGGAGATTTCATCACGAGTTGTCATAATAGAACTTACCCAACGGCTATCTAACTCAAAAATATTCTCAATTAAAGATTGTTCTTTTTCTTGTAAAATTCCTGATTCTGCTCCTGCATCGACAACAGCAAAAATATCATCATAAGTTACATCTTCATTTCTGACTTGTTTCATTCCAAAAAGCTTAAAGAAAATACTTGCAAAGCCATTGATAATCTTAATGAATGGTTTTAAAAAGAAAATCAAAAATAACATTGGATGGATAATTGCTAAAGCAATTTTTTCTGGATAAACCATAGCAATTCGTTTTGGTAATAAATCAGCAAATTCAATAAAAAGCCAAGTAACAATTAAAAAGGAAAAAATATTCCCAAAAGGTTTTAATGGACTTAACCATTCTAGCTCTTGAAAAAAATCTCCAACAATGCTTGCACCTAAGCTACCACCTAAGATGGAAACTGCATTGATACCAATTTGAACAGCCGCAAAAAAGTTTCCGGAATTTTCTTGAATATCTAATATTTTTTGAGCTTTTTTATTCCCTTCTTCTACAAGAGTATGAAGTTTTAGTTTTCTTGCACTTGCTAAAGCGATTTCACTAATAGCAAAAAAAGCTCCAATTCCTACTAATGTAAAAATTAAAAATAGTTTAATTAGAAGATTCATAAAGCACCTCAATATGTTTTCTTTCCATTATACACTATCCTTTAGATTTTTTCAATTTTTCAATCTTTATTTTTTAAGCTTTGAATAAAACTCTTCCACTTTTGCAAGAACTTCTTCTGTGGTTGCACAGTTCATAACTTCATCAACGAAAGCTTTTGCTGAAGCTCTATCAATATTTAAAATATTTTGTTTAATTCTAGGTACAGAAATAGCCGACATAGAGAAAGCGTCCAATCCCATTCCGAATAATAGAGCCGTTGCTTTTTCATCTCCTGCGAATTCTCCACACATAGAAATAGAAATTCCCGCTTCGTGAGCTCCTTCAATAGAAGCTTGAATTGCTTGTAACACAGCAGGGTTGTAAGTGTTGTATAAATGAGAAATATTTTCATTTCCTCGATCTACTGCTAAAGTATATTGTGTTAAGTCATTTGTTCCAATAGAGAAGAAATCTACTTCTTTCGCAAAATATTTTGCTCGAAATGCAACAGCAGGAGTTTCTACCATGATTCCCAATTGAATATTTTCATCAAAAGCAATTCCTTTTTCTTTTAATTCTGCTTTACACTTTTCTAATAATTTTCTAGCTCTTCTAATCTCTGTGATATCCATAATCATAGGAAGCATGATTTTGATATATCCAAAAGCGGAAGCTCTCAATAAAGCTTTGAATTGTGTTTCTAAAATTTCAGTTCTATCTAGACACACTCGAATAGCTCTCCAACCTAAGAAAGGATTTTCTTCTTTTGGAAGTTCCATATAGGGAAGAGATTTATCTCCACCGATATCCATGGTTCGAATGGTAACAGGTTTTCCTTCTAAAGCCATGGCTACTTCTTTATAGGCTTCGAATTGTTCCTCTTCCGTTGGGAATCTATCGTTGTTCATGAATAGGAATTCCGTTCGATATAGTCCAATTCCTTGTCCTCCGTTGTTCAAAACTCCTTTGACATCTTTTGGAGAACCGATATTGCACCAAACTCCTACTTCAACTCCATCTTTGGAGATGGCAGCTTTATTTTTTAATTGTTTTAACATTTCTTTTTCTTGTAAGAAATGCTCTTGTTTTGATTTATATGTTTCTAATTCTTCTTGACTAGGGTTTAGGATAATATCTCCAGTCAAAGCATCTACAATAATAATTTCCTCATTTTTTGCCAAAGAACAAATGTTTCCAGTTCCAACAACAGCAGGTAATTCTAAAGATCTTGCCATGATAGAGGAATGAGCTGTTTTTCCACCAATTTCAGTAACAAAAGCTAATACATTTTGTAAATTAACTTGTGCAGTATCCGAAGGAGTTAAATCTTTTGCGACAATAATTGTATTTGCCGGTAAAGAGGATAAGTCTACGATAGTTACGTTAGCAACGTTATATAGCCATCTTTTTCCAATATCTTGTAGGTCAGCGGCTCTTTCTCGTAGATAAGAATCTTCCAAATTTGATAACATTTTACAATATTCTTCAATTTGTGTTTTTAAAGCAAATTCAGCACTGATATTTCCTTCCTCTAAAAGATCATTGATTTCTTCCAATAAATCTTCATCTTCTAAAAGAGTAATATGACCATCAAAAATATCCGCTTTGTCTTTCCCGAGAGTTAGCAAAGTTTTTTCCTTGATAGCCTCTAATTGTTCTTTTGTTTTTTCTTGTCCATGAATCAAACGTTGTTTCTCTTCTTCTACTGTTCGATTGCTTTCTTGAATAATGGTTAATTCACTTTCTTGATATAGGAATACTTTTCCAATTGCAATTCCAGGAGAAGCATCAATTCCTTTTATAAACTTTCTTTCCATAAAACACTCCTTGTTTTTCTAAAAAAAATAGAGGATTCAAAATCCTCTATCCAATTTGTATTACTTCTTAGTCTTTTAAATTTTCAAGTAGATTTGCTAATTGTTCTACTGCTTGTTCTGCGTCTTCTCCTTCTGCATAAACAGTGACTTTTGTTCCCTTCTTAATTCCTAAAGAAAGAAGCTTTAATAGAGAAGTTCCCTTTACTCTTTTTCCATCTTGATTTTCTACTTCAATTTGAGAAGAAAAAGTTTTTGCTAAACTTACAAATTCGTTTCCAGGTCTTGTATGTAATCCAGTTTCGTTTGTGATTTCTACCGTTTTATTTGCCATAATCTATCAACCCTTTCATGTATAATAATAATTCTTTGTTATTATTATAAGATGAATTTCTACCTTTTGTCAACCGATATTTATGCATAAATGTTTAGCAAGGATGCCTGAAAATTAAGCATTTTTAAAAATTGTATTAGGAGAGATTTCCTGAACCGAATGATTTCCTGTCATTAACATTGCTTTATATAATTGAGATTGTAAGCTTTGGAATAAGGTTTCCATTCCTTCTTGACGATTTCCAACAGAAGCCCAAATACAAGGTCTACCTATTAAAACAGCTCTTGCCCCAAGTGCTAAATATTTTAAGACATCTTCTCCGCTTCTTACATTTCCATCGACTAATACGATAATTTGATTCCCCACTGCTTCTACAATATCTTGTAAAACTTCTACCGGAGAAATACAATCATCCAAAACTCTTCCTCCATGATTGGATACAACAATAGCATCTACTCCAGCTTCTACACATGCTTTTGCATCTTCTACACTCAAAATTCCTTTTACAATGAAAGGTAAGTTTGTAGAGTTTACTAACTCTTTTAAATCTTCCATAGATTTTGGTTCTACCGGTTGGTTAAATAATTTCATCGTTAATAATCCGGCACCGTCTAAATCAATTCCGACAGCGATAGCACCTGCTTCTTCTGCGATTCGAATTCTTTTGATAATCTCTTCATTATATCTTGGCTTAATAATAGCTATTCCAAAACCGTTGGCTCTTTTCAAAGATTTAATTCCGGCCTCATAGGCAGTAGGGTCCCCGGTGTCTCCAATCATAGCTAAAGTCCCTGTTGCTTTTGCTCCTAAGATAATATCATCACAAAATTCTTCTTGATTCACATATCCACCAAAATTAAATTTAGGTCCTGTGATAGGAGCTCCTAAAATAGGCATGGATAAATTTTGTCCAAAAAGTTGAAGAGTTGTTTTAGGATCCTTTGCCTTGTGTAAGCATCTCATTTGTAAATGTATATTTTTTAAGCTTGTATAATTGTGTTGAAACGAAAATCCGCTTCCACAACCTCCCATACCGGGGACTTTTCCTGCACATATTTTTCCGTTACATTCCGGACAAATAGAGCAAAAACCTTTCATTCTAGTACGAGCTTCTTGATATACTTCTTGCAATGTCATATAAATCGCCTCCTAATCCTTTTCTTATTCTTAATTTATATTATTTTTTTTCAAAATTCAACTTTTTATTTTATTTGATTGGAAAATGTGATATTATAAAATCGTAGAGATATTTTATATGGTGGAGGTTAAACAAAGATTGGAAAAAAATGATATCCGAATAGAACATATTCGTAAAAGCTTTGATGGTGTTGAAATTTTAAAAGACATCAATTTAACAATAAATCAAGGAGAGTTTTTCTCCATTCTAGGTCCTTCCGGTTGTGGGAAAACAACTCTATTACGAATGATAGCAGGCTTTATTTCCGCAGATGAGGGAGCTATTTATTTAGGAAACGAAAATTTGTTGGATTTACCCCCAAATTTAAGAAATGTAAATACAATTTTTCAAAAATATTCATTATTTCCACATTTAACAGTATATGAGAATGTTGCTTTTCCATTGCGTCTAAAAAAAGTAGAAGAAAAAATAATTGAAGAAGAAGTTAAGAAATATATTTCTCTTGTAGGCTTGGAAGAACATATGCAGAAAAAACCAAGTCAACTTTCTGGAGGACAACAGCAGAGAGTTGCAATTGCAAGAGCTCTAATTAACAAGCCGGGAGTTTTGCTTTTGGATGAACCTCTGTCTGCTTTGGATGCAAAATTACGACAAAATTTATTACTTGAATTAGATTTAATTCATGAAGAGGTAGGAATCACTTTTATTTTCATTACTCATGATCAACAGGAGGCTTTATCTATTTCGGATAGGATTGCTGTTATGAATAAGGGAGAAGTTTTACAAATTGGAACTCCGGCGGAAGTGTATGAATCTCCAGCTAATATGTTTGTAGCAGATTTCTTAGGGGATAATAATTTTTTAGAAGGCGAAGTTATTGAAATTTTAGAAAATAACTTTGCAAAAATTCAAACAAAAGATTTAGGAGAATTGATTATAGAGCAAGATAAAAAGGTAGAAATTGGAAATCATGTAAAAGTTTCTATTCGACCGGAAAAAATTAAAGTAACGAAGACAAAGCCAAAAGAAATTCGTTCTACAATCAATACTTTGCCCGTTTATGTAAATGAATTAATCTATACAGGATTTCAAAGTAAGTATTTTGTCCATTTGTGTAGTAAAGAAGAATATACGTTTAAAGTGTTTAAACAACATGCCGTTTACTTTGATGACAATGATGAAGGAGCAATTTGGTGGGATGAGGATGCTTTTATTTCATGGGATGCTGATGATGGTTTTCTAATTGAGGTGGTATAGCATGAAAGATAGTAAGAAAAAATATTTTTATGCCTTTCCTATTACTCTATGGTTGACTTTGTTTTTTATGATTCCTATGTTGATCGTATTGTCATATGCTTTCTTAAAAAAGGGAACTTATGGAGGAGTAGAGTTTTCATTTTCTATGGCAGCTTTTTCTATTTTTCAAGATAAAGTATTTTTGACAGTATTGTGGAAAACGATTTACATTTCGATGTGGATTACTGCCTTAACAGTATTTTTTTCGATACCGGTTGCTTATTATATTGCTCGTTCTCGTTATAAGCAGGAACTATTGTTTTTCATTATTATTCCATTTTGGACAAATTTTTTAGTTAGAATTTATTCTTGGATTTCTTTATTAGGAAGTAATGGTTTTATCAATTCTTTACTTATGAAATTTCATATTTTGGAAGAGCCTATTAAATTTTTATATAATCCTGCTGCGGTTGTTGTAATTTCTGTGTATACAAGTTTGCCTTTTGCAATTTTACCTTTATACGCAGTTGTTGAAAAATTTGATTTTTCTTTGTTGGAAGCTGCAAGAGATTTAGGAGCTACTAATTGCCAAGCATTTTTTAAAGTTTTCATTCCAAATATAAAGTCAGGAATTGTTGCAGCTACTTTGTTTACTTTGATTCCTTCTTTGGGATCTTATGCCGTTCCAAAATTAGTAGGAGGAACCAATGCAACCATGCTTGGAAATATTATTGCACAGCATTTAACCATTACAAGAAATTGGCCATTAGCATCGACTATTTCCGGTTCTTTGATTATTATTACGAGTATAGCTGTATGGCTATTTTCTAAAATAGAAAAAAAAGGGGGAAAAGAATATGATGAATAAACGAAGAACTTCTCTCTTTTTCTTTTGTTTTACGATGTTATTTTTTTATTTGCCTCTTATTATTTTAGTAGTGTATTCTTTTAATGAAGGGAAATCGATGGTTTGGAAAGGATTTTCTTTAAAATGGTATCGAGAGCTGTTTACCTACTCTGAAAATATTTGGAAAGCTTTTCGTTACAGTATTGGAGTTGCTCTTTTTTCCGGGTTTCTTTCAACCGTGATTGGAACCTTAGGAGCCATCGCATTAAAATGGTACTCTTTTAAAAGCAAAAAGTATTTACAATTATTGACAGTACTTCCTTTAGTAGTGCCAGATATTATTATTGGAGTTTCTTTGCTCATTATGTTTGCGAGTATCCATTGGAAATTAGGATTGCTAACAATTTTTATTGCTCATACAACATTTAATATTCCTTATGTTCTTTTCATCGTCATGGCAAGATTGGAAGAATTTGATTATTCTGTTGTAGAAGCAGCTTACGATTTGGGTGCAACAGAAAGACAAGCATTACAAAAAGTTATTTTACCTATGTTGTTTCCAGCGATTGTCTCAGGTTTTTTAATGGCGGTTACTTTGTCTTTTGACGATTTTGTAATTACTTTTTTTGTAGCAGGACCAGGATCTTCTACTCTGCCGCTTCGTATTTATTCTATGATACGGTTGGGAGTTTCTCCGGTTATCAATGCTCTTTCTGTCATTTTGATAGCTTTATCCATTTTATTAACAATTTCAACAAAAAAGTTACAAAAAAATTTTATTGGTTAACAAAAGCTTGTTATTTCCCAAAAATCTAGGTATAATAGTAACAGTTATATAGAAAAGACTTAAAACAAATTTTAGGAGGTCTCTATTTATGAAGAAATTAGTAAAGTTATTTTTGGCGATGTTCACAATGTTGTTGTTGACATCTTGTGCCAATGAAATGGTGAAGGATACCAAGAAATTATTTACTGATACAAGTGCTAAGTATAACAATATTGTTGCAACCTTTGTTACAACACAAGGAGAAATTGAGTTCTATTTATACCCGGAAGCAGCTCCAATTACGGTTGCCAATTTTATCAATTTAGCAAAACGAGGTTTTTATGACGAAACAAAAGTAACTCGTGCGGTTGAAAATTTTGTGGTGCAAGCCGGAGATCCTACCGGAACAGGAACAGGAGGACCAGGTTATACGATTCCGGATGAGTTTGTGGAATGGTTAGATTTTTATCAATATGGAATGTTAGCTATGGCAAATGCAGGACCAAATACAGGGGGATCACAATTTTTCTTTACCTTGTATCCGGCAGATTGGTTAAACGGATTGCACACTATTTTTGGAGAAATTAAATCAGAAGCAGATTTTCAAAAGATTAGAAAACTAGAAGTTGGAGATGTGATTAAAGAAGTAAAATTCACAGGAGATGTAGATTTAATTTTATCTCTAAATAAATATCAAGTCGAAGCATGGAATGAACGATTGGATCAAGTATATCCAAATCTAAAGAAATATCCAATTGTAGATCCAACACCGGAACAAATTAAAGCTTATCAAGCAGAGTTGGATAGAATTTTTACGAGAGATGATAAGAAAAATTCAGCAAAATTTGAATATCCAATTCCTAAATTGATTCGTGCTGTTGGAAATATGTTTCAAAATAAAAAAGAGGTAGTGGAATAATGAGAAAAAAAATAATGATACTTATGGTATTGATGTTTTCTGTTCTTTCTTTACAAAGTATGGCAGCACAGCCGATAAAAGAAGTAGAAAAAACGATTGTACTTGCATATCAAGATCTTGTTGGAAAAGAATATAAAATGATTAGTCCATTTGGGGGAAATAAAATTACTCTAGGATTTGATGTTCAAAATCGTATTTATGGTTATACAGGATTAAATCGTTTCTGGGGACAAGCTGAAATTGAAAATGGGAAAGTGAAAGTAGGAGAGGTTTTTACAACAGAAAATAAAGGAGTACAGGAGCAAAGAATTTTACAAGTGAAGTATTTAACTATTTTAAAAGATGTAGAAAGTATTCATTTTGAAGGAGAAAATTTAGTGTTAACTACTCCATTTCAAGAGAAATTAGTTTTTCAACCTATTTTATAATGAGAAAAAGAGAAATAGAATGAAAGAAGAGACTGTCTTAAATAGACAGCCTCTTTTATTTTGCCCTTTTTGCAATACTAATAAAGCTAAATTTATCAGGACGATAACTAGTTGTTCCATATTGTAAAATACTTCCATTGGACAGGTAAGTAATACTTTTAATAACAGCAACCATATTAAAGTTTTGTAAATCCATATATTTTTTTTCTTCTTCTGTGGCATGGCGAAAAAAGATTTCTCGACGAGAATGACTAATTTTTAATTTCAGAGTATTTTCTAGATATTCATAAGTAGATTTCGTTACAATCTCAGCTGTTAAATTAGGAACTAAATTTTTATCAAAATAAAAAATATCAAATTCTAAATTTTCTCTATCAATGGAACGACTTCTTTTTATCTTATAGAACTTTTTTTTGGAATTTGAAGAAAAAATTTCTATCAATTTTGTAGTGGCTGGGATGACTTCTAAAGAGATTAGTTTATTTTTAATGGAATATTTATTATCTCTATTTAATTCTTCGGATGTTTGAATACTTCCTAAAAAATTATTTTTCATTCTTCCATGCCCTAATACTGTCGAGTTTTTACCTTTTATTTTTTGGATATAGCCATTCATTTCTAATAGGGAAAGAGCTTTTCGTATCGTATCTTTAGAATAAGAGTACTGTTCACACAATTCTGTTTCACTAACAAGCTCTTCTCCTGTTTTTAATTCTCCTTTTTCGATCTTCTTTTTAATGTCTTGATATACTTCGATGTACTTTTTCATATTCTTCCTTCTTTTTTTCTTTTTTTTTATTATAGCATATTTTTTATAAATAAAATTTAAAGTTTTAGAAAACATTTCCGTAAATGTGTTGATTTTTTTTACAGAATAATTTATAATAAAATAAAATATGTTAAAAACAAATGGAGGAATTTATGATAAAGAGAAGCAGTGGAGTTTTAATGCATATTAGTTCTTTGCCTGGAAAATTTGGAATTGGAACTTTTGGAAAAGAGGCATATCAATTTGTAGATTTTTTAGAGGAAACGAAACAAAGCTATTGGCAAATATTACCTTTGACAACAACAAGTTATGGGGACTCTCCCTATCAATCTTTTTCTGCGATTGCAGGAAATACCAGTTTTATTGATTTTGATATTTTGCGAGATGAAGAGCTGTTATTGGAAGAAGATTATCAGAATATTTTTTATGGAGAAAACTTAGAAAGAGTAGATTATGCAGCTGTTTATGAAAGTAGACAGATTGTTTTAAGGAAAGTTGTGAAAAAATTTCAAGAAAGTAAAAAGTGGATGTCAGAGTTAGAAGTTTTTCAAAAGGAAAATAAGAATTGGTTAGATGATTTTTCAGAATATATGGCAATAAAAGGATATTTTTCAAATAAAGCTTTACAAGACTGGGAAGATATGGAAATTCGAAGAAGAGAGAAAAAATCTTTAGAAAAGTATCGTGAGATGTTAAAAGAGGAAATTCTTTATCATAGGATTACACAATTTTTATTTTTTTATCAATGGAAAAATTTAAAGAAGTATGCAAATCAAAAAGGGATTCAAATTATAGGAGATATGCCTATTTATGTTTCTAGTGACAGTGTAGAGATGTGGACTATGCCAGAGCTTTTTAAAGTAGATAAAGAGAATAGGCCTCTCTATGTTGCTGGTTGCCCTGCTGATGAATTTAGTCCTGATGGTCAGCTTTGGGGGAATCCTATTTATGATTGGAAAAAACACAAAGAAAAAAAATATAGCTGGTGGATTCATAGAATTCGAGAGAGTTTAAAAATGTATGATGTGATTAGAATTGATCATTTTAAAGGCTTTTCTGATTATTGGCAAATTGATAAGGATGCGATTGTAGCAAAAGAAGGAACATGGGAAGCAGGTCCGGGAATAGAATTATTTAAAACGATTCGAAAAGAATTAGGAGAAGTTCCTATTATTGCTGAAAATTTAGGATTTATCGATGAAAAGGCTCAAAAATTATTGGAGGACTGTGGTTTTCCAGGAATGAATATCCTACAATTTGCTTTTGAAGGTGGAGCTGACAATAAGGATTTACCGTATCACTATATTAAAAATTCTGTTTCTTATACAGGAACACACGACAATCCTGTTATCTATGCTTGGTTTGAAGATCAGACTGAAGAAGTCAAAAGATATGTATGTCAGTTTTTAAATATTCGAGAGGGAGAGACTATTCCACAAGCAATGATTCGAGGAATTTATTCTTCTGTTAGCATACTAGCGATTGTAACCATGCAAGATTTGCTAGAAAAAGGAAAAGAAGCTCGTATGAATACTCCATCTCTTATGGGAGGAAACTGGGAATGGAGAATGAGAGCAGAGGAATTATCATTTGATAAAAAAGGATTTTTACGTCATATGACAGGACTTTATGGGCGTGAAAGAGAAGATAAAGTTGAGGAAGAAGATGAAGTTACTAACAATAAATGTTCATAGTTGGTTAGAGGAAAAGCAAGAAGAAAAAATGGAATTGTTGGCTAAAGTCATAGCAGAAAAACGATATGATGTGATTGCTATGCAAGAAGTCAATCAAAAAATAGAGGCAAGATTATTAAAGGGAGAAATTCGAGAAGATAATTTTTTATATCAATTATGTAAAAAAATTGAAAAATATACGGAAGAAAAATATGAATATCATTGGAGCCATTCTCATATTGGTTTTGATATTTATGAGGAAGGAATTGCCCTTTTGACAAGGCATTCCATTCTAGAGAAAGAAGATTTTTATTGTACAAATTCCAAAACAGTTTACTCTATTTCTTCTAGGAAGATTGTAAAAATATTCTTAGAAATAGAAGGAAAAGAAATTGAATTTTATAGTTGTCATATGAATTTACCGGATTGTATAGAAGAAAATATGGAACAAAATATTCAAAATATTTTGAAACATTCTTCTAGAAATTGTTTGAAAATTTTAATGGGAGATTTCAACACAGATGCTTTTCATGATCAAAGTTCTTATCAAAAAATATTAGAACAAGGATTGTTTGATAGCTATACCTTATCAAAAAAGAAAGATGATGGTGTGACTGTTTATAAAAATATCAGTGGATGGGAAAACTCTGTGGAAGAAAAGAGATTGGATTATATTTTTTTAACAGAACAATACGAAGTGGAAAGTAGTTATGTGATTTTTAATGGAAAGAATTACCCGTGTATTTCAGATCATAATGGCTTAGAAGTTATTTTAAAGATAAAAGAATAAATAAAGGAGGACTTATGTTACAAAAGTTACAAAGATTTGGTGGAGCTATGTTAATGCCCTCAGTATTATTTGCCTTTGCAGGATTGGTAGTAGGATTGACTTCTATATTAAAGAATCCGAATCTAGTAGGAAACATTGCAGAACAAGGAACATTATGGTATCATTTTTGGGTTGTGGTAGAAGAAGGAGGATGGACTTTATTTCGACAAATGCCGGTTGTGTTTGCCCTTGGAATTCCTATTGGATTAGCTAAGAAAGCGAATGGAAGAGCTGCCTTAGAAACTTTTGTCATTTATATGACATTTAACTATTTTATCAATGCTTTTCTAACTCAATTTTCTTTTTTTGGAATTGATATGAGTATGGATAAAATTCCAGGAATTACTATGATAGCAGGAGTAAAAACTTTAGATACTTCAATTATCGGCTCTATTTTGATCGCAGGGATTTCTGTATATCTTCATAATAAATATTTTGATAAAAAATTACCGGAGTTATTAGGGATTTTTCAAGGAACTTCTTTTGTCATTATTTTAGGATTTTTACTAATGATACCGGTAGCTTTTGGGACTGCAATTATTTGGCCAAAAGTACAATTAGGAATTGCTGCTCTACAAGGATTCTTAAAAGGAGCAGGAGTGGCTGGAGTATTTAGTTATACTTTACTGGAAAGATTGTTGATTCCAACAGGACTTCATCACTTTATCTATGGACCATTTATGTTTGGGCCTGCTGTGGTAGAAAATGGAATCACTGCTTATTGGGCAACTCATATTCAAGAGTTTGCAGCAGCAGCAGAACCTTTAAAGGAAATTTTTCCACAAGGTGGCTTTGCTTTACATGGAAATTCAAAAGTTTTTGGTTTACCGGCTGCAGCTTTGGCGATGTATGTAACTTCAAAGTCTTCTAAAAAGAAAATTGTAGCTGGACTCTTAATACCAGCAGCTTTGACTGGATTTTTAACAGGAATTACAGAGCCAATCGAATTTACTTTCTTATTTGCTGCCCCGGTTTTATTTGTAGCTCATGCTATTTTAGGAGCTTGTATGTCAAGTTTGATGTATGTCTTTGGGGTAGTAGGAAACTTTGGAAGTGGTTTGATTGATTTCTTAGCAATTAACTGGTTGCCAATGTTCTCAAATCACTCTGCACAAGTGATAGTACAGATTGGAATTGGACTTATTTTTTCTGTTATTTATTTCTTTGTATTCCGTTTTCTAATTTTGAAATTGAATTTAAAAACTCCAGGTAGGGAAGAAGAGGAAGAAGAAACAAAATTATACAGTAAGAAAGAATATCGAGAACGAGAAAGTCAAAAATCATCCCAAGCGAAAACAACGGATGAAGAAAATTATTTAGAACAAGCAAAAATGATTTTAGAAGCTTTGGGAGGAAAAGAAAATATTGCTGAGGTTACCAATTGTGTGACTAGACTTCGAGTAACAGTAAAGGATGAGACATTAATACAAGCAGATAAGGATTTTAAAAAAGCAGGAGCTAAGGGAGTTGTTCGAAATGGAAAATCTTTTCAAGTGATTATTGGATTTTCTGTGGGGCAAGTGAGAGCGGCTTTTGATAGTTTGTTGTAAAGAAAATAAAAATCTGAGATTTCACAGAAATCTCAGATTTTTATTCTTATATAACTTATTTTTGAAGAATTTCTGCATCATAACGTGCAAGAATGAAAAGTAAGTCTGAAGAACGGTTAATATATTTTAGAAGATTTTCTTGTAACGTTTCTGTTTCAGCTAGGGCTACCATAGCTCTTTCAGCACGTCTAGCTACTGTTCTAGCTACATGAAGATAGCTCGAAACTTCTGTATCTCCTGGAAGAATAAAAGCAAACAAATCAGGTAATTTTGCATTGTAAAAGTCGATTTTTTCTTCTAAAAAACGAATATCTTCTTCTTCAATTTTTACTTTCATCATCGCTTGTCCCTTTTCATCGCTTGCTAGGAAACCACCGACAATTAGTAATTTTTTTTCTAATTCTAACATTAAGGATTTAATATCTTCTTCCTTAGAATAAAAACGAACTAAACCAAGAAAAGCACCTAATTCATCAATAGCTCCGTAAGCATTTACTTTTAAACTTGCTTTTGAAGCTTGGCTTCCTCCGAACAAGTCTGTTTTTCCTTTGTCTCCTCGTTTTGTATAGACTTTATTTAGATTTACATACTTTGTCTCTGCCATCATAATCCTCCTAAAAATATATATTAGAATGGGAATTCATCGTCTAACATTGCTTCTGAATTTAGATTGTCTTCAAATGTATCTTTCTTAGGTGTAGATGACATTCTATTTTCTGTATTTTTTGTTTCATAGGATCTAGAGTCATATGAATTTTCATAATTTCTAGTATCAGAAGATGATTTTGTACTGATGAAGTCAAAACTGTCTACCACAACGTCATAAGAAGTTCGTTTTTCTCCGTTGGATTCGTATTGATTCATTTGTAATCTTCCGACAAGGGCAATTTGATGTCCCTTTCTAAAATATTCTCCAATCAATTCTGCTGTTTTCCCAAAAGAAACACAGTTAATAAAATCTGCTTCGTCTTTTGAAAAAGGTCGATTGACTGCAACAGAAAAACGACAGTAAGCTTTTCCACTTTGTCCAAACTTTACTTCAGGGTCTCGAGTTAATCTTCCCATGAGTGAAATAACGTTCATAAAAATACCTCCTTGTTATATTGATATAATTTATTATAGCAAAAAAAAAGATTTTTCGCCATCTTTAGTAAAATTTATTTTTACTTTTTTTTAGAAATAACATTTCTTATTTATAAGAAATATATGTTATAATATAAAAAGAGACTAAAAAATTATGCTTAAAAAAAGAAGGGGGAGCATGAAAATGAAAAGAGCATTACTCCTAGATGTTAGTGCAATGATGTATAGAGCTTATTATGCAAATATGAATATGAGGACGAAAGAAATGCCGACAGGAGCTGTATATGGTTTCCTTTTAACTTTATTTCAATTGTTAAAAGAGTATGAACCGGAATATATGGCAGCAGCTTTTGATATTAAACGTAGTCATTTAAAAAGAACAGAATTATATGCAGAATATAAATCCAATCGAGATTCCGCTCCGGAGGATTTGTTAAAGCAAATTCCTTATATTGAAGCGGTATTAGATGCTTTTGGCATTCAAAGAATCAAGATAGAAGGCTATGAAGCGGATGATGTATTAGGAAGTTTATCTACCAAATTGTCAAAAAAAGGAATTCCGGTTACGATTGTAACGGGAGATAAAGATATTTCTCAATTACTGGATGAGAATATAGAGATTTACTTATTGGGAAAAGAAGTATTAAAAACCAGAGAAGATGTAAAAAATTATATTGATGTTTACCCCGAAAAAATTCCTGATTTATTTGGGCTCATTGGAGATAGTAGTGACTGTATTCCGGGGGTTCGAAAAATTGGGCCTAAGAAAGCAGTTCCGATGTTGGATAAATATGAAAATTTGGAAGGAATTTATGAAAATATTGATAAATTAATAGAAATTCCAGGAGTAGGAAAAACCTTAATTCAGATTATGAAAGAAGATAAGGAACTTGCTTTTTTAAGTAGAACCCTTGCAAAAATTGAAAAAAACTTAGATTTTTCTTTTTCATTGGAAGATTTATATTTTGAGAAAAAAGAAGAAGCTTTGCGAGAAATTTTTCAAAAATTAGAATTTAAATCTTTTTTGAAACGTCTTGAACAGAAAGAAGAAAAAGAACAAATAAAAGTAGCAGAAGTTATCCCTCAAAAGAAAAAATCAGAAAAATCAGAAAATAGGATTGTGAATTCCATAGAGGAATTAAAAGCCGAAATTAAAGAATTTACTGAGGAGGAAAAAATTATTCTTCTGTATGATAGATTAGGACTGACATGTACCTTTTCTAATAAAAGCATCTATATTCCGCTATTTCATATAGGGCTATTAGAAAGCAATATAGATTTAGAGGAATGTCAAAAATTATTCTTTTCTTTAAAAGGAAAATTGTATACTTACAATTTGAAAGAATTGCTAAAACTTGGCTTCTCTTTTCAAAAGCCGGTCTATGATATGATGATTGCATACCACTTGGTAAGTTCTCAAACGAAAGAAGATTATACTTCCATTGGTCAATATTACTTGAAAACAATAGCCGAGGATGAAAAAACAGTATTTGCAAAACAAAAAATAGAAACCTTATCGATAGATTCCTATGGAAATTTTTTATTAAAGCGTTCTCAAATTTTATATTCTTGTTTAGAGTCTTTAGAAAAAGATGTAAAGGAAAAAGAATTAGAAAATGTTTTATGGGAAACAGAACTACCTTTAATTCCTGTTTTGGCCTCTATGGAAAAGCAAGGGATTAAGATAGATAGAAAATATTTTCAAAAGTATTCTCTGGAGTTAAATGAAAAATTAGTTTTATTGGAAAAAGAAATTTGGAAAGAAGCAGGAGAAGAATTTAATATCAATTCTCCAAAACAGTTGGGAGAGATTTTGTTTTTAAAGTTAAATTTACCTACAGGAAAAAAGACAAAAACAGGTTTTTCGACAGATGTAGAAGTCTTAGAAAATTTAAGCTCTCAAGGGTTTCAAATTGCGACGAACCTATTAGAGTATCGAAAGTTAGCAAAATTAAAAAATACCTATGTAGACCCTATTCCTAAAATGGTAAAATTTGGTGATAGAATTCACACTTGTTATCATCAAATAGGAACTGTTACCGGACGTTTATCTTCTTCAGATCCTAACTTACAAAATATTCCTGTAAAAACAGAAGAAGGAATTCGAATTCGTCAAGGTTTTATTGCAAGGGATGGATGGAAATTATTAAGTATTGATTATTCTCAAGTAGAGTTACGGGTATTAGCTGCTCTTTCTAAAGATGAAAATTTAGTGAAAGCCTACCAAGAGAAACAAGATTTGCATAGTGTAACTGCAAAGAAAATTTTTGAATTAGAGGAAAAGGAAGAAGTAAGTCGAGAACAAAGAACGATGGCAAAGATCATAAATTTCAGTATTATTTATGGGAAAACTCCATTTGGGCTGGCTAAGGAATTAGGAATTTCTGTCAAGGATGCAGCAGAATACATCAAGAGATATTTTGAACAATATCCAAGAGTTGCTCAATTTGAGACAGAAATCATAGAATTTGCAGAACAGCATGGTTATGTAGAAACATATTTTGGAAGAAAAAGAATTATTGACGGAATCCATTCTAAAAATCGAATGGTAAAAAATCAAGCTGAGAGAATGGCTGTCAATACCGTTGTACAAGGAACAGCAGCAGAAATTTTAAAAAAAGTCATGATAAAAATTTATTCTTGGTTATTAGGTAAAACAGATATTTATTTACTATTACAAGTGCATGATGAGTTGATTTTTGAAATTCAAGAGGAAAGAGTAGAAGAATATGTGAAAACATTGACTAATTTTATGAAAAATACAATACAACTGGAAGAAGTTGAATTGGAAGTAAATACAAACATTGGAAATACTTGGGCAGAAGCAAAATAGAAAGGAGTTCAAATGTCTTATAGTTCTCAAGTAAAAACAGAGATTACGAGTAGAGAAAGCATTACTAATTTAGAAAAATTAGCAGAATTGTATGGTATTTTTCAGAGTAAAGATGCCATAGGGAGATATGAAATCAATTTACGAGTGGAGAATTCTTTTTTAGCAAAAAGAGTTTATTCTTTGCTAAAGGAAGTAACAACACTGAAAATAGGGATTAAATATTCTATTTGTAATAAATTGGGAGAGCATAATGTGTTTAGTATTGAAGTATTCCGTCAAAAGGGGATCAAAGAGTTTTTGAGTTCTTTACAATTTCGATATATTGATATTGTATCTCATGAAGAAATTTTAAAGGGATATATTAAAGGGATGTTTTTAGCTTGTGGATATATGAAAGACCCAAAAAAAGAATATGCTATGGATTTTTTTATTGATAAGAAAGAAATTGCAGAAGATTTTTATAGGATTTTGCTTCATAATAAGAAGAAAGTATTTATTACTAAAAAACGAAATAAGACTTTAGTCTATCTAAGAAATTCAGAAGATATTATGGATATGCTAGTGTTAATGGGAGCTATGAAACAATTTTTTTCTTATGAAGAAACTACTATGATGAAAGATCTAAAAAATAAAACGATTCGAGAAATGAATTGGGAAGTGGCAAATGAAACAAAGACTCTAAATACTGGAAATTATCAAATAAAAATGATAGAATATATAGAAGAAAATATGGGACTCAATAATTTAACTCCAGTTTTATTGGAAGCAGTACAAATTCGTTTAGAACATCCAGAAAGCAGCTTACAGGAATTAGCAGATTTTATTGGAATATCAAAATCAGGAATTCGAAACCGTTTTCGTAGAATTGAAGGTATTTATGAAAAATTAAAGGAAGAAGCATAAAGGAAAGAGAATGAAGGTCATAAAAAATATACTAGATATAGAAGAAAATTTACAAAAATCGTATGTGGCAATTGGAAATTTTGATGGATTACATACAGGACATAGAACGATTATTAAAAGAGCTATGGAAAGAGCCAAAGAAAAAGATGGAGTATCTATTGTTTTTACATTTCAAAATCATCCGATGGAATTGCTTCGAAAAGATGGTAGAAGTGTAAAATATATCAACACAAATGAAGAAAAATTATTTATGTTAGAAAAAATAGGAGTAGATTATGTAGTATTACAACCTTTTACCCAAGATTTTGCAGATTTAACTCCATTAGAATTCGTAAGGTTATTAAAAAATAAATTAGGTGTGGAAGAAATTTTTGTAGGTTTTAATTTTTCTTTTGGAAAAGGTGGAGTCGCAAAAACAAAAGATTTAGTATATTTAGGAGAAGGAGAAGGAATTTATGTCCATGAATTTAAGGCGATTACTTCAGGGGAAGACGTCATCAGTTCTACCTTAATTAGAAAATCTATGATGACTGGAGAATTTGAAAGAGCTTTAAAGTTGTTAGGACATCCAATGATCGTGATTGGGGAAGTGATTCATGGAAAAAAAATAGCTAGGAAATTAGGATTTCCCACTGCTAACATTCAAATTAAAGATAGGTTATATCCTCCGTTTGGAATCTATGGAGCAAAACTTCAGATAGAAGGAGAAGACCAGATTCGTTATGGAGTTATCAATGTAGGAGTGAATCCTACTTTAAAACCCGGTGAATTTAGTTTAGAGGTTCATATCTTAAATTTTGATGAAGATATTTATGGTAAGAAGATGTATATCGAGTTGATGGAATACCTTAGAACGGAAGAGAAGTTTGATAGTGTAGAAGAGTTGGTAGCTTGTATTGCTAATGATGTTGCTGTGTGGACAAAGCGTTCGGAAGAGTTGAAAGATGGATGTTGTATTAAAATTGGAGAATTTTGAGGGACCTTTGGATCTCTTATTACAATTGATAGAAAAGAAAAAAGTAAAAATAGCAGAAATTCAAATTTCTCAATTGATTGATGAGTATTTAGAAATTATTTCTCAAGCAAAAGAAGAAAACTTAGAATTAAAAGCAGATTTTTTGGTTGTTGCTTCTGAACTTTTAGAAATGAAAGCTCTTTCTTTGTTAAAGTTAGAAAAAGAGAAAGAGAAGGAGGAAGAGCTACGAGGAAGACTAGAGGAGTATAAAATTTTTAAAGAATTGGGTGTACAGTTAAGTCTTTTTGAAAAAGAATATAATATTTCTTATTCTAGGGGAGAAGGCCGAAAGGTCATTAAGAAAATTAAAAAAGAATACGACTTGATTCATTTTGGAAGTAATGACTTGTATCAAATATATAAAAAATATTCAGAACAATTAGAAAAAAAAGAGTATCTTGAATTAGCTTTGGAAAAAGCTTACTCTTTACGAGATGAAATGGATAAACTTTATTTACATATTTATCAAAAAAACTATTCTTTTGCGGAATTGTTCGATTTCGCAGAAAATAAAACACATCTTATCTATATTTTTTTAGCAATTTTAGAATTGTATAAAGATGGGAAAATTGAAATAGAGGAAGAAGGAGTCAGAAAATGTTTAAAAGCTCAATAGGAACGATGATAATTACGATGATAAGTCGGGTATTAGGACTTTTTCGAGGGAGTTTGATTGCTTATTATTTTGGCTCTTCTTATTTAACAGATGCTTATTTTAGTGCTTTTAAAATAAGCAATTTTTTTCGCCAATTATTAGGAGAAGGAGCTTTAGGAAATACATTTATTCCTTTATATAATCAAAAATGTGAACAAGAGGGAGAAGAAAAAGGAAAAGCCTATATTTTTTCTGTATTAAATCTTGTTTTTTTATTTAGTTTTTTGATTAGTTTGGGGACTGTCTTTTTATCAAATTCAATTATTGATTTTATTGTTGTAGGATTTCCTGAAGAAACTAAAAGTTTGGCAGCAATTTTATTAAAGATTATGTCTTTTTATTTTTTATTTATTTCTCTTTCTGGAATGATGGGATCTATTTTAAATAATTTTGGAGAATTTTTAATTCCGGCTTCTACTTCAATTTTTTTTAATTTAGCGATTATTGTATCAGCTATGTTTTTCTCTAAAACTTATGGGATTTATGCTCTTGCTTTTGGAGTATTGATCGGAGGAATTTTTCAATTTTTAGTTGTTTGGTACCCGCTTTGGAAAAAAATAGGGAAACATTCCTTTCATATAGATTGGAAAGATAAATATTTAGGGCTTTTGGGTTATCGTCTAATTCCTATGCTCGTTGGAGTAGTGGCAAGACAAGTCAATACGATTGTTGATCAATTTTTTGCTTCTTTTTTAGTAGTTGGAGGAGTTACTGCTTTAGAAAATGCCAGTCGAGTATATCTACTTCCTGTGGGTGTGTTTGGAGTTTCTCTTTCCAATGTTGTGTTTCCTTCTTTGTCTAAAGCAGCAGCAAAAAAAGATTACACGAAGATTCAAAGAGAATTGGAGAGAGGATTGAATATTTTGTTATTTTTAGTAGTTCCTTCTATGGTAGTTTGTATTTTGTATGCAAAAGAAGTGATACGGCTTTTATTCTCCTATGGAAAATTTGGAGAGGATGCTGTTACTATTACAGCACAAGCTCTTTTATTTTATTCCATTGGTTTATATGCCTATGTAGGAGTACAATTTTTAAGTAAAGGGTTCTATGCTTTAGGAGATAATAAGCGACCAGCTAGGTATTCTATTATGGCAATTGTTATCAATATAGCTTTGAATGCATTATTGATCCAAAAATTGGAGTATCGAGGCTTAGCTTTGGCAACTTCTGTGGCATCCTGTTGTAATTTTATAGCATTAGTTTTTACCTTTCATAAAAAATATATTTCTTTGGCATTTCTATCATGCATCAAAATAGCAATGCTCTCTATTGCGGCTTCTTTGTTTGCATATTTTATTAGCCGAGCTTTACCTTATATATTATTAAAATTTGTTGCCTTTGCAATCCTTTATTTACTCTGTTGGATACCTTTATTTTATAAGAAACGAAGGGAGATATTTTAGTGGGGAAAAAGCATTATGTAATCTATACTCCGATCCAAGAAAGTAAACAAATAGCAAAATTAGCTTTTACTTATGCTCCTCCTAAAGTGAAATGGAAACTTGCTGATTTATCTTGTGGAAATGGAAATTTACTTGTTTCTTTTGCAGGATATATGAAAGAACAAAATCGTATGATTCCTATTCAGTATTATGGTTATGACATTGATGAAAAAGCTATAATAGAAGCAAGAAATAGACTTCTTAACGAAAATTGTTATTTTTCTTGTGAAGATAGTTTATTTTTAGGAAAGGAAAAAAAATTTGATATTATTTTGGGAAACCCGCCTTATTTGGGAGAAAAAAATCATAAAGAAATTTTTGATGATTTAAAAAAGACAGAATTTGGAAAAAAATATTACGAAGGCAAGATGGATTACCTTTATTTTTTTATTGAAAAGGCGATTGATTTGTTGGAAGAAGAGGGAATTTTAGTCTATTTAACGACTGATTATTGGTTAGTAGCAGATGGGGCAAAAACACTACGAAGAACTTTAAAGAAAGAGGGAGAATTTTTATATTTTCAAGATTATAACACTTCTCTTTTTGAAGGAGCCTTAGGGCAACATAATTTACTTTTTATCTGGAGAAAAGGTAAGAAAGGTAGTCAAGTTCTAGTTCAAGAAAAAGAAATAAAGTTTTATATAGAGCAAGAAGAGTTATATGCAGAAAATGGTAATATTTATTTATGGCAGCCAAAGATAAAAAAACAATTACAGGCAATCAAAGAAAAAGCAAATTATCGTTTAGGGGATTTATTAGATATTAAGCAAGGGATTGTTAGTGGTTGTGATAAAGCTTTTGTGTTGAATCATTATGAAGAAGAGCTAAAGGAATATTTGAAACCCTTCTATAAAAATAAAGATATTTTTTCTTATTCTCTGGAAAAACAGGAAGAATTTTGGATTCTGTATTTAAATGAGAAAAGAGAATGGAATGATATTCTAGAGAAGTATCTTTCTCCTTATCGAGAAAAATTAGCAGCAAGAAGAGAGGTTCGTTTAGGAAAGATAGCATGGTGGAATTTACAATGGGCGAGAGAAGAAAAAATATTTACACAAGCTAAAATTTTAGGAAGGCAGCGTTGTAAAGGAAATTGGTTTGCTTATTCAGAAGAAGATGTCTATGGGAGTGCTGATATCTATTACTTTTTGCCGAAATATGAAGATTTAGATTTATTTTATATCTTAGCATATTTAAATTCCTCTTTATTCTCTTTTTGGTATTCTCATTGTGGAAAAAAGAAGGGAAATTTATTAGAATTTTATAGTAAGCCTTTAATGGAAGTTCCCATTTATTATCCGGAGAATTTATCTGAGAGAAGAGAAGTTTCTAATTTGGCAAAGTTACAGATTCAAAAATATTCTATCGAAAGGCAACAAAAAATAGATAATTATTTCAAATTCTGAAAGAAATGGTTGAATCTTATGGTAATTTATTTTATAATAAAAAAAACGTTTGAAGAGGGAGGAGCTATGAGTTTATTAAGTTCATTATTTGGAAGCAAAGAAGTTGAAAAAGAGAATCTAGAAAAGATTGAAAGATTAGAACAAAAAATATTGGGAAAAGAAAAAGAAATTGAAAGACTTATTTTAGAACTAGAAACTGTGAATAACTCCACAAAAATAAAGCCAAGACAATTAGAAATTTTTGAAAAGAATGTAAAAGACAGTAGAGAGGAAATCAATCGTTTAAATTCTGTTTTGAAATCTTTTGGAATCCCTGTAAAAAAACAGTATTATAGATATAAAGTTGAATTAGCGAAACTATATTCTGCTTCCAGATTTCGTGAAGTTTTGGATTTCCTATTAGCAAAAGGCTATATTTTTATTTCAGATGTTCCTTTTTCCAGTTTACAAGAGGAAATTATCGTCTTGAAGAATGGAGAAGAAGCATTAAAACGCCATTCTGATTATCTACAAGACAATTATGATTGGGAAATTGCAACATACCGAAATAAAGGGGAGAAATTGATTAAAATTTTTGGACGTGGGAAAAAATTGACCCAATTTTTTTCAGAATATTATTTAGAATATATGGATGATTTAGATCGAATTGACTTGAATATTTTAGCACAGTATGGTTGCGATGCAGAATTGATTCAAGAAGTGAAAGAAAAAAGAGAACAATACTATTTAGAACAACGAGAACAATAGGAGTTAAAGAATGAAAAAAATTTTGTTGGGAGTTACTGGTGGAATTGCAGCATATAAGGCGGCTAATTTTACCTCTTTATTGAAAAAAAGAGGGTATGAAGTCAAAATTATTATGACAGAAAATGCCACCAAAATTATTACTCCCTTGACTTTAGAAACTTTATCCAAGAATCCGGTTTGTGTAGATATGTGGCATGAAAAGGCTCACTATGAAGTAGAACATATTTCGTTAGCTCATTGGGCAGATGTCGTGGTTATTTTACCAGCAACTTATAATATCGTAGGAAAAATTGCAAATGGAATTGCAGATGATATGTTATCCACTGTGATAGCTGCTACGAATAAGCCTGTATTTTTTGCTTTGGCAATGAATGTACAGATGTATGAAAACCCAATTTTATATGAAAATATTGAAAAATTAAAAAAATATCATTATCATTTTATTGAAGCGGCAGAGGGAATGTTAGCTTGTCAAGATGTCGGAAAAGGAAAATTAGAAAAAGAAGAAGACGTGATTTGGGAAATTGAAAGTTATTTCTTAGCACAAACATTAGAAGGAAAATTAAAAAATAAAAAAGTTCTCATCACAGGAGGACCAACAGAAGAAGCGATTGATCCGATTCGTTATCTTTCAAATCGTTCTAGCGGGAAAATGGCTTATGCTTTAGCAAAGGCAGCCGTAGCAGCAGGAGCAAAAGTGTCTTTGATTTCCGGGCCAACTCACTTGGAAAAACCAAGAAGACTGCAAGAATTTGTTTCTATCCGTGGAGCAAGAGAAATGTATCAAGAAGTAGAAAGTCGTTTTGAGACTTGTGATATTTTTGTTTCTTGTTCTGCTGTAGCAGATTATAGACCTAAAGAATATTCTCCTATTAAGATTAAGAAAAAAGAAGGAGATTTGAGGATTGATTTAGAAAGAAATCCTGATATTTTATTGGAGATGGGAAAAAGAAAATCTCACCAAATCTTAGTAGGGTTTGCAGCAGAAACAAATGATATTGAAGAAAATGCACAGAGAAAATTAGAAAAGAAGAATTTAGATTATATTGTGGCGAATGATTCTAAGACCATGAATCAGGAAATGAATACGGTGAGTATTATAAAAAAAGGAGGGAGTAAACTAGAGATTCAAGAAAAAGCTAAGGAAGAATTAGCCTATGATATTTGGAAGAATATTTTATAAAGGAAGTAGAGAGTTATGAAAAAAGAAGCAGAATTATTTTGGTCGTTTTTTAAGATTGGAGCTTTCACCTTAGGTGGTGGATATGCAATGATACCTTTGATGCAAGATGAAATTGTAACGAAAAAAAAGTGGCTCACAGATGAAGAATTTTTAGATGCTTTAGCCATTGCACAATCCAGTCCGGGAGTATTAGCTGTAAACACTTCGATTATGACAGGTTATCGAATTTCCGGTAGATTAGGAATTGCAGCTGCAGTGTTAGGAGCGGTCCTGCCTTCTTTTTTGATTATACTATGTTTGAGTACTGTTATTATTCAATATCGAGAAGCAAAATTATTTCAACAGGTTTTCTTTGGAGTGAAACCGGCTACGGTTGCTTTGATTTTTATTGCAGTATATAAATTATGTAAATCTACAAAATTAAACTGGACACAATACTGGATCCCTTTATTAGTAGCTGTTCTTGTCGGGATGAATTTTATGTCTCCCGTTTGGATTATTATTTGTACCATGATAATCGGAAATTTGTACTATGCTTGGAGGGATAAAAAATGATTTATATACATCTATTTTTAGTTTTTTTGAAAATTGGTTTATTTAGTTTTGGTGGAGGATATGCCGTTCTTAGTTTAATACAGCAAGAAGTGATTGAAAAATATCAATGGGTAAGTTTGTCAGAATTTACAGAAATTGTTGCAGTATCGCAAGTAACGCCTGGACCTATCGGAATTAACTCTGCAACTTTTATAGGTTATAAGGTAACAGGCAATGCTTTTGGTTCTTTGTGTTCCACAACAGGAGTTGTATTACCTTCTATCATTATTTTAGTTTTAATTTCCTTGTTTTTACAAAAATTTAAAGATTCCCTTACAGTCAAGAGAATCTTTCTATCTTTAAGACCTGTCGTTTTAGGATTGGTCCTAGGAGCAGGAGTTTCTTTATTGCATCCTGAAAATTTTGGACATCCTGCGACATATGTGGTTTTTGCTATGGTTGTATTGGCTGGAATTTTTACGAAAATAAATCCTATACTTTTGATTCTTTTATCTGGAACAGTGGGATTCTTTGTCCTGTAAGGATATTAAAGTAATAACATTTCGAAAGGGGAAAGTCTAAAAAGAGTCTATCCCCTTTTTTATATTCTTTTGTAGTAGGAATTTCTATGATAAAAGGAGTATCTCTCACTTGACCATGGAGATAGGAGCGACTTCCTAAAAATTCTGTAAATTCAGAAAGAAAAAGATAGCTGTCTTCGGTTTCTTTTTCTATAATTTTAATATCTTCCGAACGGATTCCTAAAAGGTAGTTTTCTGATTTTAAAAAGTTCATGCTAGGATTTCCTAGAAAAGAAGCAACAAAAGTAGTCTTTGGATCTAGATAAATTTCTTTTGGGGTTCCAATTTGTTCAATATGACCTTCTTTCATGACAACAATGCGATCTCCCATTGTCATGGCTTCTGTTTGATCATGGGTTACATAAATAAAAGTTTTGTTTATTTTTTTTTGTAGAGAGAGAAGTTCATACCTCATTTGACTTCGTAAGTTTGTATCTAAATTGGCTAAGGCTTCATCAAATAGAAAAATATTAGCATCTCTTACCATGGCTCTTCCTAAAGCTACTCTTTGTTTTTGACCTCCTGATAGCTCATTTGGCTTTCTTTGTAGTAGAGTTTCGATTTCTAAAATTTTTGCAATTTCAAGAATTTTATTCTTTATTTTTTCGGAACTCCATGATTTTACTTTTAGGGGAAAAGCCAGATTCTCGTAGACTGTCATATGAGGGTAAAGAGTATAGTTCTGAAATACCATAGCAATATCTTTTTTATTAGAGTGGAAAAGAATTTCTCCTTCTGTCACTTCTTCAAGTCCTGCAATTAAACGCAATAATGTAGATTTTCCACAACCGGATGGTCCAACCAAAATTAGGAATTCTCCTTCTGTAATTTCCAAATTGATGTGACGAAGAGCCCATTCTTTTTTTTGATATTGTTTTCCTAAATTTTTTATAGTTAAGATGTTCATAAGTCTCCTTTTCATTTTTTTTTGTTTTTATAGTATCATAGTGTAATAAAAGTATAGCATATAATACATAAAATATACAAAAAACTATTGTAAAATATTTAAAATTCGGTATAATAGGAGAAGGAGGGGTATTATGATCAACTACAATCGCTTTATCGAGGAGTTTACACAAGGGAAATGTCATTCTTTTGAAGATTTTCAAAGGATTGCCAAACAATTTGGGCTATTCTTTGAAAAAATAAATGGAGAAATGATTTTAGGATACCAAGGGAGAGGAGAGGTAGATCAGGTATGCTATGAATTCTATCGATATTTTTTCCCAGAAACGAAGTTACAAGCAAAAAACTTTAATTTAATTTCTAAAATTCATGAGCTACATTTTCAATTCGTATTAGAGCAAGTCAATGAAGTATATCAAAAATATAATTTACCACCAAGATATGATAGAACTTTATCGATTCGAGAAAATGCAGTTCTATTATTAAATACTCTAAAAATAAAAACAGCAATCCGAAAAGAAGATTTAGATTTTATTCAATATATTTTAAGGTACTAATTTGTTTTTTATTTTATATATTATTAAAGAAGGAGGGGGTATGATAAGTTTTAGAAACACTTATCATACAAGAGAAAAATGTCTGAAAAGAAAAAAAGAAGTTTTCCGACTGCGTTTACAGTACTATTTATCATTTTAATTTTGGCTGCAGGACTAACGTATTTAGTTCCATCGGGTAAGTTTTCCAGATTGACTTATGATGATATCACGAATGAGTTTGTGATTACAGACCACAATGATGAAGTGAGCACAGAGGCAGCAACACAAGAAGTATTGGACCGATTACATATCCAATTAGCTTTGGATAAATTTACAGAGGGAATCATTCGAAAACCTATCGCGATTCCAGGAAGTTATCAAAGAATTGAACAACATCCTCAAGGATTTTTAGATGTTGTTCGAGCACCTATTACAGGAACAATGGATACGGTTGATATTATGATTTTCGTATTGATTCTGGGAGGAATTATAGGGATCGTTAATAAAATTGGAGCTTTTGATGCAGGAATGTCTGCTCTGTCTAAAAAAACAAAAGGGAAGGAATTCTTATTAGTTGTTTTAGTATTTGCCTTGACAACTTTAGGAGGAACCACTTTTGGATTGGCAGAAGAAACCATTGCTTTTTATCCTATTTTAATGCCAATTTTCTTGGTCAGCGGATTTGATGCTTTGACTTGTATTGCAGCCATTTATATGGGTTCTGCTATTGGAACTATGTTTTCGACTGTAAATCCATTTTCAGTAGTCATTGCATCCAATGCAGCAGGAATTTCTTTTACAGAAGGATTAATTTTTAGAATCGTGACTTTGATTTTAGCTTCGATTGTAACACTAGGATATATGTATTGGTATGCAAAACGAGTAAATAAAGATAAAACCAAATCTTTTGTGTATTCCGATGAAGCGACAATTCAAGAAAGGTTTTTAGGAAATTATGATGCGAGTGCAGAAACTCCTTTCACTTGGAGAAGAAAGTTATGCTTAATTATTTTTGCTCTTGCTTTTCCTATTTTGATTTGGGGAGTTGCTTTAGGTGGATGGTGGTTTGAAGAAATGTCAGCTTTATTTTTAGTCGTTGCTATTGTCATTATGTTTTTATCCGGATTATCAGAAAAAGAGGCTGTAAATACTTTTGTGTCAGGTTCTTCTGAATTGGTGGGAGTTGTATTAACGATTGGATTAGCACGTTCTATCAATATTGTTATGGATAATGGATTTATTTCTGATACCTTATTATATTATTCTACTGAATTTGTAGCAGGAATGAGTCAAGGAGTTTTCGCAGTGGCACAATTAGTGATTTTCTCTTTCTTGGGATTTTTTATTCCATCTTCTTCAGGACTTGCAGTATTGTCTATGCCTATTATGGCACCTCTTGCAGATACTGTTGGATTGTCAAGAGAAATTGTTATCAATGCCTATAACTGGGGACAAGGTTGGATGTCATTTATCACACCGACCGGTTTGATTTTAGTTACACTAGAAATGGCAGGAACTACTTTTGATAAGTGGTTAAAATATATTTTACCGTTGATGGGAATTATGGGTATATTCTCTGTGGTAATGTTAATTATTAATACAATGTTATAAGAACGAAAGATAAGGAGATATGAGATGAGAAAATTGGAAGGATTGAAACCGGAAAGAGTTTTTTACTATTTTGAAGAAATTTCTAAAATTCCTAGAGAATCGTATCATGAAAAAGAAATTAGTGATTATTTAGTTCAATTTGGAAAAGATCATAACTTAGAAGTGTATCAAGACGAATCTTTGAATGTGGTACTTAGAAAAAAAGCAAGTTCAGGGTATGAAAATGCACCTGGAGTTATTTTACAAGGTCATATGGATATGGTTTGTGAAAAGGAAGAAGATAGTAAGCATGATTTTTCAAAAGATCCAATTGACTTGCTCATAGAAGGAAATCATATTACAGCAAACAAAACAACCTTAGGAGCAGATAATGGTATTGCCGTAGCGATGGGATTGGCTGTTTTAGAAGATGAGAATCTGTTACATGGACCTTTAGAATTGTTAGTAACCACATCTGAAGAAGTTGACTTAGGGGGAGCTTTAGCACTAAAATCAGGTATTCTACAAGGTAAGATGTTAATCAATATTGATTCTGAAGAAGAGGGAATTTTAACAGTCGGTTCTGCCGGAGGAGAAGGAGTTGAAATTACATTACCAATTGAAAAAATCAATATTCGTCATCCTTTTGCTTATCGGATTAAAATTCAAAATTTCCTAGGAGGGCACTCCGGTGCAGAAATTCATAAACAAAGAGGAAATGCAAATAAAGCAATGGTAGAAGTGTTAGATTTGTTAAAAGAAAAGGTAGATTTCTTACTAGTTTCTGTCAAAGGAGGAAGTAAGGATAATGCCATTCCAAGAGCAGCAGAGGTTATTATTGCGACAGAAGAAAAATTAGATATGACACTTCGTGAAGTCTTGAAAGAAGTCAAAGAATTGTACATTTCTTTTGAACCGCAAGTGGAGATGTTTTTTGAAGAAATTATCAATGTATATGAAGCAATAGATGAAAATTCTTTCTATCAATATGTGAATTTAATGGAAGAAATTCCAACCGGAGTTTACACTTGGATGAAAGACTATCCTGAAATAGTAGAAGCTTCTGACAATTTAGCCATTGTAAAGACCGAAGAAGAGTCTATTAAGATTACAATTTCTTTAAGAAGTTCAGAACCGGATATTTTAGCTAGATTAAAAAAATGTATTTCTGAAATTGCAGAAAAATATAAAGCAAAGTATGAATTTTCTGCCGGATATCCGGAATGGAGATATCGATCAGACTCTCCTTTACGAGAAAAAGCAATTCAGATTTGGAAAGAGTTAACAGGGGAAGAAATGAAAGTAGCCATTATTCATGCCGGATTAGAATGTGGAGCACTTTCTCAAAATTACCCAGATATTGACTTTATCAGTATTGGACCAAATATGCAAGATGTCCATACACCGGAAGAAAAATTAGAGATTGCTTCTACTGAGAAGGCATATCAATACTTAGTAAAATTATTACAAGAGTTAAAATAAAAGAATATAAATTAGGGGAGAGGAATGATAAAAAAAGAAGACAGAATCTATTTTGAAAAATTATTTCCTTTTTGGGAAAAATTAACTCATCAAGAAAAAAATTATTTTATCATAAATAGCAGAACGATGACTTTTACCAAAGGAGTAGATATCAGCAGCTCTCCAGAATGTTTTGGATTAACTATTATAAAAAATGGAAAAATTCGAGTTTTTTTAACTTCAAAAGAGGGAAAAGAATTAAGTTTATTTTTTTTAGAAACTATGGACATTGGAATCTTAACGGCTCAATGTATTTATCCAAAGTTACAAGTTTCTATTAACTTACATACAGAAGAAGTGACAGAAGTCATTGTGATGAATCCGGAAGCATTTTCTCTCATGAGAAAACGAAATTCGGAAGTGAGTAATTTCAACATGGATTTAATTTATACACGTTTTAGTGAAATTATTGAACAAATGGAAACAGCTCTTTTTGTTCCTCTAAGTGTTCGATTGATTCGTTATTTATTAAAACAAGAAAAAAAAGAACTGATTATCACACAAGAAGAAATAGCAAGGCATTTGGGAAGTGCAAGGGAAGTCATCACAAGAAATTTAAAATTATTGCAGAATGCCGGATGTTTACAAGTATCAAGAGGGAAAATTCAAATTCTTTCCGAAGAAAAACTAAAGACGATGTTAGATTAAAACAGAGCAGCCAAAATCAGGCTGCTTTTTCTATTGCGAAATCTTTTATTTTTATGGTATGATGTAAAAGAGAATGGTGTGAATTTAGGAGGCATTGATGTATAATATTATAGAGAAGAAAAATTTAAGTAAAAATATATACTTAATGAAAATAAAGGCAGAGGCTTTAGTAGAAGCCGCAAAGCCGGGGCAATTTTTAATCGTGAAAATAGATGAAAAAGGAGAAAGAATTCCTTTAACGATTTGTGATTATGATAAAGAAGAAGGAAGTGTCACCATTGTATTTCAAGTGCTAGGAGAGAGTACAAAAGAGATGGCAAAAATGGAAGTAGGAGATTTTTTTGCCGATGTCCTAGGACCATTAGGAAAAGAGAGTGATTTACTTCACGAAGAAAAGAAAGTATTAGAAAAGAAAAAATATCTTTTTGTTGCAGGAGGAGTCGGAACGGCCCCTGTGTATCCACAAGTGAAATGGATGAAACAACAAGACTGTTTTGTGGATGTTATTATAGGAAGTAAAAACAAAGAGAGCCTTATTTTTGAAGAGGAAATGAGAAAAGTAGCCACTAATGTATATGTATGTACAGATGATGGAAGCTATGGAAGTAAAGGATTGGTAACAGATAAAATTCAAGAATTGGTAGAACTTGGAAAAAAATATGACCATGCTATCATTATAGGCCCTATGATTATGATGAAGTTTGCAGTGGAAGTTTGTAAACAGTATGGTATTTCTACTACTGTGAGTTTAAATCCTTTGATGGTAGATGGGACAGGAATGTGTGGAGCTTGTCGAGTTAGCATTGGAAAAGAAGTGAAGTTTGCTTGTGTGGATGGGCCGGAATTTCATGGAGAAGAAGTGAACTTTGACGAAGCATTAAGAAGACAGAGAATGTATCGTACAGAGGAAGGAAGAAATATTTTAAAATTAGAGGATGGAGAAAATCACCATAATCCTTCTTGTCCAAATCATGAAGTTGTTTTCGTGGATAGAAAAAAAAGAATCCCTGTGAGAGAACAAAAACCGGAAGAAAGAAATCAAAATTTTGAGGAAGTTTGTTATGGATATAGTTTAGAAGAGGCAAAATTAGAAGCGAGTCGATGTTTACAATGTAAAAATCCTCTTTGTGTACAAGCCTGTCCTGTTTCTATTGATATTCCAACATTTATACGAGAAATTAAGGAAGATAATTTGCAAGCAGCAGCAGATACCATTGCAAAATATTCTAGTTTACCGGCAATCTGTGGAAGAGTTTGTCCACAAGAAAGTCAATGTGAAGGAAAATGTATTGTTGGAATTCGAGGAGAGGCAGTATCCATTGGAAAGTTGGAAAGATTTGTAGGAGATTGGGCGATTGAAAATAAAACTTCTTTCTGTATTCCGGAGAAAAAGCAGCAAAAAGTTGCTATTGTTGGAGGAGGACCGGCAGGTCTTACTGCAGCGGGAGATTTAGCAAAAAAAGGATATGAGGTAACCATTTTTGAAGCTCTTCATAAATTAGGAGGAGTCTTGAGTTATGGAATTCCGGAATTTAGACTTCCCAAAGAAAAAATAGTAGAGAAAGAAATTGAAAATTTACTTCAATTAGGAGTGAAAGTAGAAACGAATTCCCTTATTGGAAGAACCTTTACTGTGGATGAGTTGTTAGATAAAAAAGGTTTTTCAGCTGTATTTATTGCTAGTGGAGCAGGGCTACCAAGATTTATGAATATAGCAGGGGAAAATCTAAATGGTGTTATTTCTGCAAATGAGTTTTTAACGAGAGTAAACTTGATGAAAGCACATCAAAGTACTTATGCTACCCCTGTTAAAATTGGAAAAAGAGTTTTAGTCATTGGCGGAGGAAACGTAGCAATGGATGCTGCAAGAACTGCTAAAAGATTGGGAGCAGAGACAAAAATTGTTTACCGAAGAAGTGAAAAAGAATTACCGGCAAGATTGGAAGAAATTCAACATGCAAAAGAAGAGGGAATTAGCTTTTTATTTTTGAGTTCTCCTATTGAAATTTTGGGAGATGAAAATGCTTGGGTAAAAGGAGTAAAATGTATTCGAATGAAATTGGGAGAAATGGATGAAAGTGGGAGAGCAGCTTTTTCTCAAGTTCCAAATAGTGAATTTATCATAGAAGCAGAAACCATTATTATGGCATTAGGGACTTCTCCTAACCCTTTGATTCTAGAAACAACAAAAGATTTACAACAGAATCGTTGGAAAGGAATTGCAACCACGTCAGAATTTGGAGAAACTTCTAGAATTGGAATTTTTGCAGGAGGAGATGCCGTTTCAGGAGCGGCTACTGTCATTTTAGCGATGGAAGCCGGAAAGAAAGCCGCAAGAAAAATTGATGAGTATTTACAAAGTATGCTATAATAGCTAAAGAAATAACAAATTAGAAAAGGAACAAAGATGAAAAATATATTGGAAATTGAAGAAAGTATCCGTGCTGGGTATCGAAAAAAAATTTGGAAAAAATTTGTAAAGGCTGTGCAGGATTTTGAGTTAATAGAAGATGGAGATAGGATTGCAGTAGGTGTTTCCGGTGGAAAAGATAGTTTACTTCTTTGTAAATTATTTCAAGAATTAAAAAAGGATAGAAGTAAGAATTTTGAACTACAATTTATTTCTATGAATCCTGGTTTTGAGGCCATGGATATAGATAAATTTGAACAAAATTTAAAAGATTTGGAAATTGACTGCACTATTTTTGATGCCAATGTTTGGCAGGTTGCTTTTGATCAAGATCCGGAAAGCCCTTGCTTTTTATGTGCGAAGATGAGAAGAGGCGTATTGTATAAGAAGGTAGAGGAATTGGGTTGCAACAAATTAGCTTTAGGGCATCATTTCGATGATGTGATAGAAACAACAATGATTAATTTATTTTATGCAAGCACCGTGAAAACAATGTTACCAAAAGTATCTTCTACAAGTGGAAAATTACAGATTATTCGTCCTCTTGTCTATGTAAAAGAGCAAGACATCAAATCTTTTATGAAAAGTAATGAAATTGAAGCCATGAGTTGTGGATGTCCGGTGGAATCTGATAAAACAGATTCTAAGAGAAAAGAAATAAAAATCCTTTTGGAAGAATTGGAACAAAAAAATCCAAATATTAAACAAAGTATTTTTTCTGCCATGAAAAATATCAATTTAGATTATATTTTAGGTTATACTCGAGGAAATAAGAATGACAGATAGAGAAATTTTAAATTTTATAGAGGGGAAAAAATTTAGTAAGCAATTGTGGAGCCCTGTTGGAAGAGCCATGCATAAATATCATATGATACAAGAGGGAGATAAAATTGCTGTTGGAATTTCCGGTGGGAAAGATAGTTTAACAACTTTGAATGCTCTCATTCGTATTCAAAAAATTGCACAAGTTTCTTTTGAAATCATTCCTATTCATATTCATCCGAATACGGATAAAGCTTCTTATCAAAAAATGAAAGAGTATTGTGAAAAACTAGGATTAGAGCTTGTTGTGGAAACAACAAATTTAGAAGAGATTTTATTTAATGAAGAAAACCCTATGAAGAATCCATGTTTTTTATGTGGAAGAATTCGGCGTGGAATCTTGTATCGAATGTTACAAGAAAGGAAGATTAATAAATTGGCTTTAGGACATCATAAAGATGATATTATTGAAACTTTTTTAATGAATGTCTTTTATCAAGGAAATTTACATATGATGAAACCCTCTTATTATGCTGAGGAATATGGAGTACAAGTGATTCGGCCTCTAGCTTTTGTTGAAGAAAAAAATATTATTCGTTATGTAAATCGTTTGGAACTTCCTGTGACAAAATCAGATTGTCCTTATGAAGTAAGTGAACAATCCAGAAGATTGAAAATGAAGAATTTAATTCATGAGATGACAAAAGACAATCCAAATGTAAGAAGTACTATTTTTAGCAGTATAGAGGATTTATTATAGGAGAATGCAATGAATATTTTGTTAATTCAGAGAAGACAAGAATTTGCAAAAGAATTAAAAATAGCTTGGAAAGAAAAAGAACATATTGTAGATATTGCAGGGAACTACGAGAGTGGCTTACAATTTTTTTATGCCGGGCACTATGATATTGTATTATTAGATACGTGGATAAAAGGAGGAGATGCTTATCTTCTGGCTGAAAAAATTCGAGAACGAAGTCGAAAGATAGGTCTTATTTTTTTGAGTGAAGAACATAGTTTTTTCTTTAAAAAAAGAGCTTATGAAGTAGGAGCCGATACGTATTTATCCCTACCGATTTCTGTGGAAGAAGTTTCTTTGCAGGTTTTTGCTTTAGGAAAGCGAGTCAAAGCAGAAGCAGAATATAGAAAATATCGTTATCTTTATGGAGAAATTGAAGTAGATGCTTTACAAAGGAAAGTTTATAGAAAGGGAGAAGATCTAAACTTTACAGAGAAAGAGTTTTTACTTCTTACAGTATTGCTAAAAAATCAAGGTTTAGCTTTGCACAAAGATATGATACGAAAAGAAGTATGGGGAGAGGATTTTGTAGGGGCGAGTAATATTCTAGAGAGCTATATAAAAAAGATACGAAAAAAATTACAAGATACAGAACATAAATGGATTAAAACAATCCGAGGTTATGGTTATGGAATAGAGGAAAGGAAGGGAAAATAGATGGAAGGAACTGTATTTTTATATGACAGACAAAAGACAGCCATTATTTATAAAGAAAAAGAGTATTCTTACAAAGAGATGATCGAAGGAATTAAATATTATGCAACCTTGCTAGAGATAGAAGCAAAGGATAGGGTCATGGTTTGTTTAGAAAATAGACCGGAATCTATGATGACTTTGTTTTCCATCTGGGAAAATAAAGGAATTTCGGTGAATGTAGATGCCGGCTCTACTGAGGAACAGTTGACTTATTTCATTCAAGATGCAGAACCAAAATATATCTATGCTTCCAATAAAAATATAAAAAATATTACAAATGCAGTAGAAGAAAGTGGATTGGCAACGAAAATAATCAATGTGGACGAAGTCAAAATTCCGGAACATTTTCCAGTGGAAGAATATTCTGTGAAAATTGAAGATGAAACACAGACTGCTGTGATGTTGTATACTTCTGGGACAACAGGAAATCCCAAAGGAGTTATGCTAAGTTATGAAAACATTATGGAGAACATTCGAGGGGTAAAAGCGGTCGATTTGGTAACGGAAACAGACCGATTATTGGCAGTATTACCTTATCATCATATTATGCCTTTGAGTTTTACTTTAGTCATGCCTTTACATTTTGGAGTATTAACAGTCCTATTAGACGACTTATCATCTGAAGGTTTGAAGAAGGCCTTAAAAAAGTATAAGATTAGTGTGATTATAGGAGTTCCTAGGTTATGGGAGGTCATTGGAAAATCTATTTTACGACAAATTCAAGCAAAAACTCTTACGAAAAAGGTATTTGAGTTTGCTCAAAAACATGTAAGAAGTATTTCCTTACGAAAGAAAATTTTTAAAAAGGTTCATACAGAATTAGGAGGAAATATTCGCATCATGGTTTCCGGAGGAGCAAAGTTAGATTCTGAAATTGGAGAATTATTTGAAACATTAGGGTTTCATATGATTCAAGGTTACGGATTGACAGAAACAGCTCCGATAGTATCTTTTAATGTTCCCGGAAGAGAAAGGCAGGACAGTGTAGGAGAGATTATTCCAAAAGTAGAAGTGAAATTTCTAGAAGATGGAGAGATTTTAGTTCGTGGAAAAAATGTAATGCAAGGTTACTATAAAAAACCGGAAGCAACGAAAATGGTGATTGATGAAGAAGGATGGTTCCATACAGGAGATTTGGGAAGGATGGAAGGAAAGCATCTTTTAGTGATTGGTCGAAAAAAAGATATGATTGTGTTAGCGAATGGAAAGAATATTAACCCTAGTGATATTGAATCTGAACTTTTTAAGTTGACCGACTTTGTTCAAGATATTGCTGTCATTGAGTACGAGAAAAAATTAGTTGCCATTGTCTATCCTAATTTTGATTTAATGAAAGCAAGAGGAATTCATAATGTCAATGAAACCTTGAAATGGGATATTATAGATAAATATAATGTGAGTGCACCAAGCTATCGAAAAATACATGATATTAAAGTGGTGAAAGAAGAATTGCCAAAAACGAAAATGGGAAAAATTCGTCGCTTCCTATTACCGGATTTGTTGAAAAAACAAGAGCAACAAGGAAATTCTGCAGAAGAAGTAAAAAAAGAAATAGAAATAGCAGCAGAATATTTAGAAGAATATAAGATATTACAAGAATATTTAGAAAGTACAAAGGGAGAGAAAGTATATCCTGATTCTCATTTAGAAATTGATTTGAGTTTGGATTCTTTGGATATGGTAGAATTGATTGCCTTTTTAGAAAGTAATTTTGGAGTAAAACTTTCAGAAGAGGAATTTGTAGACTTAAAAACTCCTCTAGCAGTTGTAAAAGCAATTCATAGTCGAGACAAAGAAACAATTTCTAAAGATAGTAGTTTTAAAAAGATTTTAGAAGAATGTGATGATGTGACTCTACCTGTCTCTTCTTGGGTCGGAAAATTTGTTCATATTCTAATTTCTATTTTGTTAGGGCTACTTTTTAAAATTAAAATTGAAAATAAAGAAAAGTTGGCAAGAGAAGGAGCTGCTGTCTATATTGCAAATCATCAAAGTTTTTTGGATGTCTTGTTAATCAATAAGGCTCTTAGCATGAAACAAATTGGAGAACTTTTCTATATTGCTACTATTATCCATTTTAGAGGAACTTTTAAACAATATTTATGTAATCATGGAAATGTGGTTTTAGTTGATGTCAACCGAAACTTAAGAAATACTTTGAAAGCTGCCGCTAAAATTTTAAAGTCAAATAAAAAATTAATGATTTTTCCGGAAGGAGCAAGAACTCGTGATGGAGAATTACAAGAATTCAAAAAGACTTATGCGATGCTGGCAAAAGAATTAAATCTTCCTATTATTCCTATGGTTGTGAAAGGAGCTTTTGAGGCAATGCCGTTTGGACAAAAACCGAAATGGGGATCTCAAATGAGCTTAAAAGCCTTGGATCCTATTTATCCGGAAGGGAAAACAATAGAAGAAATTATAGAAGAAAGTAAAAGAGTGATTGCAGAGGAATTAAAGAAGTAGTATAATTTTGTAAAAACATACTTGACAAAAAAGAAAAAAATAGTATAATTTTTCATTATATAACAAATTGAATAAAAGAAATCGGATGAAGATATAAGGAGAGAGCGAGAGCCACCGAAGAAGTAAATCTTTCAGGTAAAAGGACTTATATTGGACGAGCCTCTGGAGAGAGCGGTTGCCACCGAAGGAGATAAAAACTCTCAGGTAAAAGGACAGAGGAATTATGCAATACTTTTTAGGCTTTTTTATTTGCCTATTTTGTATAATTCTTTTAAATTTCTGGGAGGTAATAGTTAATATTACTTCCTTTTTTTATTCAATGGAAATTTTAAAGGAGATGTATGAAAGATGGAACAAGCAGTTGTACAAGTGAATGAAATTTTATGGGGAAGTATTTTAATTTTCTTATTGATGGGAACAGGAATTTTTTATACCTTTAAGTTACGTTTTATACAAATTCGTAAGTTTGGACAAGGGATTCGAAGAGTAACTTCGGGATTTTCTTTTCATGGAAAAGATGCAGATCATAATGGAATGTCTTCCTTCCAAGCTTTAGCTACTGCAGTAGCAGCTCAAGTGGGAACAGGGAATTTGGCAGGAGCAGCGACAGCGATTGCTTCCGGAGGAGCTGGAGCTATTTTCTGGATGTGGTTGAGTGCTTTCTTTGGAATGGCAACGATTTATGCAGAAGCTACCTTAGGACAAATCTATAAGACGAAAGTAAACGGAGCGATTACAGGGGGACCTGCTTATTATATTCAAGCAATTTTTAAGCATAGTTTTTTCAGTAGATTATTAGCTTATTTCTTTTCGATTTCTTGTATTTTAGCACTTGGATTTATGGGAAATGCAGTGCAGGCAAATTCGATAGCTTCTGCTTTTGAAATAGCTTTTCATATCAATCCTATGATAGTTGGAATTGTAGTTGCTATTCTTTCTGGTTTGATTTTCTTTGGTGGAACGAAAAGAATTGCTTCTGTAACAGAAAAAGTCGTTCCTCTAATGGCAGGAATGTATATTATTATCTGTATTGTTATTTTAATATTGAATTATCAAAATTTCTTTCCAGCACTTCAATCTATTTTTGTAGAAGCATTTACAGGAAGAGCTGCTATGGGAGGAGCTTTGGGAATTACAGTACAAAAAGCTATGAGATATGGAGTAGCAAGAGGACTATTTTCGAATGAAGCAGGAATGGGATCCACACCTCATGCTCATGCAATCGCTAAAGTCAATACTCCGGTAGAACAAGGAGACGTCGCTATTATTACAGTTTTTATTGATACTTTTGTTGTATTAACAGCAACAGCGATGGTTATTTTGACTTCCGGATTGGCTTTTAAAGGAAAAACAGGGATTGAGTTAACGCAAGCTGCTTTTGAAATGAGATTAGGACAATTTGGAACTGTATTTATTGCAATTGCTTTATTCTTCTTTGCATTATCGACTATTATTGGATGGTATTTCTTTGGGGAAGCAAATGTGAAGTATTTATTTCATGAAAAAGGAAATTCTATTACAATTTATAGAGCTTTGGTTATGTGTATGATTGTATTTGGATCTATGCAAAAGGTAGGTCTTGTTTGGGAATTGGCAGATATGTTAAATGGATTTATGGTACTTCCTAATTTAATAGCTTTATTACTTATGAGCTCTTTGGTAAAAGCGACTTCAGATCGATATGAAAAACGAGAATTGAAAAAATAGAAAATAGTGAAAAACAACAAGACTTATTCTTTTCAATAGGTCTTGTTCCATTTATAATTTCCTAAAGAATTAAAAAGGATTTCAGAAATTTTACTTCTGAAGTCCTTTTTCTGTTTCTATTTTTTTAAAATAACAGAAAAATTTGAAATTTTTACAAAAAAGTATTATTATATCATTAAGGAAAAATAAAAATGAAATAAAATTTCAAATGAAAGGAGAAGCTATGATTTTAAAGAATGCAAAAATGGTGCTATTTAATCGTATGTTTCAAGGAGATTTACGAATAGAGGGAAGTAGTATTACAAATATAGAAGAAAATTTAATTCCAAATACGAAGGAAGAAGTTTTTGATTTACAAGGGAAATTACTGATTCCGGGATTCATTGATGTACATATTCATGGAGCCGATGGAGCGGATGCTATGGATGGAAGTGTGGAATCTTTACAAAAAATTTCTAAATATTTAGCAACAAGAGGGACGACTAACTTTTTAGCAACTACTTTGACAAGCAGTAAAGAAATTTTAAAAAAAGTGCTTGCTTGTATTGGGGAAGTACAAAATCAAGAAATGGATGGAGCTAATATTTTTGGAGCACATATGGAAGGACCTTATTTTGATGTGCAATATAAGGGAGCACAAAATGAGAAATATATTAAAATGGCAGGAATGGAAGAAATCAAAGAATATCTTTCTGTGAAAAAAGGCTTAGTAAAATTATTTGCGATGTCTCCAAATGCAAATAATTTAGATGTGATTCGATATTTGGTAAAAGAAGGAGTTATTGTTTCTGTGGGACACTCTGCATCTTCTTTTGAGGAAGTAATGGCAGCAGTGGAAGCCGGTCTGTCTCATGCTACTCATACTTTCAATGGAATGAAAGGATTTACTCATAGGGATCCTGGGGTTGTCGGTGCAGTATTAAATTCTGATGAAATTACAGCAGAAGTGATTTTTGATAAAATTCATGTACATCCGGATGCTGTTCGAGTTTTAATAAAAACAAAAGGGGTGGAAAGAGTCGTATGTATTACGGACTCTATGTCTGCAACAGGGCTTCCATGTGGAAGATATAAATTAGGAGAGTTGGATGTAGATGTGGTTGATAATCAAGCAAGACTTTCTAGTAATGGAGCTTTAGCAGGAAGTGTATTGACTATGGATAAAGCATTTCGACATCTATTAGAATTAGGCTATAGTTTGATTGATGCAGTAAAACTAACAAGTACAAATGTAGCAAAAGAATTCAATTTGAATACAGGAATGATTCGTGCTGGAAAAGATGCTGATTTGGTAGTTTTGGATGAAAAGAATGAAGTAGCTATGACCGTTGTCAAAGGAAAAATAAAGTATACAAATCTATAAGGAGGAGTTGGATTGATTCTATTATCACCATCAAAAGAAATGTCAAAGGATGGAATACTTTCTCATAAAATCCCAACTTTTCAAAAAGAAGCAGAAGAACTTCTTCCTGAAATCCAAGGAAAAGACAAATATGAAGCTTGGTCTTTATATCATGGTTTAGCTTTTCGATATTTAAAAAAAGGAGAATTTTCAGAAAAAGATTTAGTGTTTATGGAAAAAAATCTTTGTATTTTTTCTGCTTTGTATGGACTATTATCAGCAAAAGATGGGATTTCAGAATATCGTTTGGATTTTTCTAAAAAAGGACTTTATGCTTATTGGGGAGATAAAATCTATCAGGAATTATTGAAAAGATGTTCTTCTTCAGAAGAATGGATTATTAATTTGGCTTCTGATGAATTTTCAAAAACAATTCTAAAGTATTTACCAAAAGAAAATAAGTTTTTACAAATAGATTTTTTAGAAGAGAAGCAGAGAGAATTGAAAAAACACTCTACAGTTTCTAAAAAAGGGAGAGGAGCCATGGCTCGATATTTGATTCTTTCTCATGATACAAGCATAGAAAGAATTAAAAAATTTAAAGAAGAGAATTTCAAATTTCGAGAAGATTTAAGTACAGAGAAACATTTTGTTTTTGTAAGATAAGATATAAATATGTGGTATTGATAATAGAATTATTTTCAATACCATTTTAATTTGTAAAAAAAAGTTTGAGAGCTTTTTCTTTTTTTGTTATTATATAAAATATGACATAGAGGAAGTGTAAAATGCAGACAAAAGAAGACAAATTTTTAGAAGGACAGATTTTAGATAAAATACTGCAATGTCAAGAAGATTATATTTTTACAAATACTAATTTTTTAGATTTGCATCAACAAAGTGTAGCACAGGCAATATTACATCGTGAGAAAAAAAGGCAGCGAGTAAAAGCAGTGTTTTGGGGAGGATATGAAGGAGCAATGAGAAGAATATTGTTTTTTCTCCCTGAATATTTAGAAGAACATTCCTATGAGACTTTTGAAGATGTTTTAGGGGTCTTAGAAGTTACAAAATTAGATAAGAACCTTTCTTTAAACCATAGAGACTATTTAGGAGCTTTTACAGGATTAGGCTTAAAAAGAGAAACCATGGGAGATATTTTAGTTCGTGAGAATGGAGCAGATTTGATTGTGTTAAAAGAAATGATTCCGATTCTTTTAGAAGAATATTGTAGTGTTGGAAAAAGCTCTGTACAAGTTCAAGAAAAATCATTGAAAAAATTGATTTTTGTAGAAGAAAATCAAAAAAAGGAAAGAGGAACGGTTGCTTCTTTACGTTTGGATAATGTTCTTTGTGAAATTTTTAATCTTTCTAGAACACAGGCACAAGAATGGATTCAAAAAGGAAGTGTATATGTAAATTATGTAGAAAAGTATAAAAATGAGAGTGGAATCAAAGCTGGAGATATTATTGTTCTTCGTGGAATGGGGAAGGCAAAAATAGAAGAGACAGGAAGCCTTACTAAAAAGAATAAGGTTCCGATATATTATATCAAATACTAGGAGGAGATATGATTTTAATCAAAAATATTGACGTATATAGCCCTGCATTTTTAGGAAAGCGAGATGTTTTAATTTCAGGAAATCAGATAGAAAAAATCGCTGAAAAGATTGAATGTGGAAATATAGAAGTAGAAGTATTTGATGGAAGTGGGAAAAAATTAGTTCCAGGTTTTATTGATCAGCATGTGCATTTGATTGGAGGCGGAGGAGAGGGAGGCTTTCATACAAGAACACCGGAAACTCCGTTTTCTAAGTTGATTGAAGGGGGAATTACTACAGTGGTTGGTGTCTTAGGCACAGATTCTACAACGAGAAGTATTGAAAATCTTTTAGCAAAGGTCAAGGCTTTAAAGAATGAGGGAATTACAGCTTATATGACAACAGGAGCTTATTCTGTTCCTTCTCCCACGTTGACAGGAAGTGTTGAGAAAGATATTACCTTTATTGAGGAAATAGTAGGCGTAAAAATTGCTATTTCAGATCATAGAGCTTCTTATGTAGATACTCCAATTTTAGAGAAGATAGCATCTCAAGTGAGAAGAGCTGGAATGTTCTCCGGTAAACACGGAATGGTTGTCATGCATATGGGAGATGGAAGAGAAATTCTAAATTCAGTTTGGAACCTGTTACAACATTCTGAAATTCCGATTCATCATTTTTTACCAACTCATGTAAATCGAAAAAAAGAAGTTTGGGAAGATAGTTTAGAATTTTTAAAACAAGGAGCTTATATTGATCTTACGAGTTCTTTTGAAGAAGATGATTTTTTAAGTGCATCTCAAGGGATTGATTTTTTGAAGAAAAACGGGTATGATTTATCTAGAGTTACCATAAGTTCTGATGGATATGGAAGTGCTCCTGTATTCGATGAGGGAGGAAGATTAGTCAAAATTACTTATTCTCCAGTCAATACAAATTATCAAGAAATTAAAAAGTTAGTACAAAAATATCATTTTTCTTTAGAAGAAGCTTTAATTTTCACTACAAAAAATCCGGCTATGGAATTTGGGTGGTATCCAAAGAAAGGAAGTATCCAGGAAAAAAGTGATGCTGATTTTCTTATTTTAGATGAAAATTTAAGTATTTTTGGAGTATTTGCTTTGGGAGAAATTTGTATGTGGGAGTATGAAATAAGAAAAAAAGGAACTTATGAGGAATAAAATAGAAAAGAGGAAAAAGATTGGAAACAAATATTTTACATCAAGTTGTAGGAAATGTTGGACAGATTATTTTAAATCGTCCTAAAAAATTGAATGCTTTAGACAGAGCCAGTGTGAGAGAGTTACGAGAAATTTTGGAGAAGTTTGCAAAAGATTCTGAAGTTTGTTTTGTAATTTTGCGATCCAATATCGAGAAAGCTTTTTGTGCCGGTGGGGACTTGCTATCGGATAAAAAGATTTTGGAAGAAGAAGGATTGGAAGCTATGGTTGATGAGTTAAGAGCAGAATACGCTCTTGCAAGTCAAATCACTCACTTTGACAAACCAATTTTAGTATATTTAAATGGAATTACTATGGGTGGAGGAGCTGGAATTAGTGTCGGAGCGGATATTCGTATTGTAACAGAAACGACACAATGGGCTATGCCTGAAATGAGAATAGGACTTTTTCCAGATGTGGCTCTTTCTTATTATTTTGCTAGAATGCAAGCAGGTCTAGGAGAATATTTAGCAATTACCTCTAATAGTATTCAGGCAGAAGATTGTCTGTGGGCCGGAGTTGCAGACTATAAAATACAAAGTGGAGATTATACTTCATTAGAAAAAGAATTATTAGCTATGGATTGGTATGGAATAGAGAAAGAGGAAATTTTAAAGAAAATTCAAAAAAAGGTAGAACAGTATTCTTCTCCTAAATGTATCGGAAATTTAGAAAAAAGAAGTAAAGAATTAAAACAACATTTTACAAAGTCATCTTTTAAGGAAGTTTTCCAAAGCTTAGAGCAAGAAAAAGAAACTTCAGATTTTGCAAGAAGTATTTTGGACAGTCTTAATAAAAATTCTACATTATCTATGGCAATCACTTGGGAATTATTAAAAAGAGCAAAAAAATTATCTTTGGAAGAATGTTATCAATTAGATTTGGTATTGATTCGTAGTTATTTTCAAGGAAAGGATATTTTTGAAGGGATACGAGCAATCCTGATTGAGAAAACAAAAGATCCTAAGTGGGAATATAAAAATATAGACGAGATACCAACGGAAGTCGTTTTATCTTATTTTAACTAAAAAAGTGGCTGTTTTTATGCAGCCACTTTTCCTTTTTTAACCTTGTAAAGCTTTATCTAAAACAGACTTTACAATTTCTTTGCTAGGAACTCCCTCGTGTAGTTTTTCATCTTCTAAGAAAAAAGTAGGGACATAGTAGTAGTCAAAATTTAACTCATTTACTTTATTTACTTCTTTTTCTTCATCAATGATTTCTAAAGGTATTGTTTCATATTTTGGGTTTTCAGCTTTTAATTCTTGAATCCAATTTTTTGCATTTTTACAATGTGGGCACCATGAAGTAACGAACATATATAATTTTTTCATTATGATCATCTCCTTTTTAAGCATTATATCATCTTCATGAAATAAGAAATGTAACTACATCACAATAAAAAAAGAATAGATTGGATATAATAGAAAAAAGAAGAAAAATAAAGGAGGTTTCCATGAAAAAATATGATGTAATTGTAATTGGGACAGGAGCAGGAAATATTCTAACAGATGCAGCTTTGGACTCAGGACTCAAAGTGGCACAGATTGAAAAAGATAAATTTGGAGGGACTTGCTTAACAAAGGGATGTATTCCGACAAAAGTGATGGTAACGGCTGCAGACATGATTCGAAATAATGAAGAAGTTCATAAAATTGGGGTTGAATCACAGCCTATGAAAATAAATTGGGAAGTACTGAGTCGAAGAGTTTGGCAAAAAATTGATGAAAGTAAAGAGATTGTAGAAGAATATAAGCAAGAAAAGAATTTAGATGTTTACGAAGGAAGAGCTTTTTTTGTTCGAGATAAAGTTTTACAAGTGGAATACAATCAAGGTGGTTTTAGTGAGGAAATAACTGCGGATATTATTGTATTGGCAGCCGGAGCGAGAAGTCGAAGAATAAAATTACAAGGAATGGAAACGACTTCTTATCTTACAAGTGAAGATATTTTTGGAGCTTCTTGGCCCCAAAAATCTTATAAAAGTCTGATTATTGTAGGAGCTGGAGCCATTGGAACAGAGTTTGCTCATGCTTTTTCTTCTTTTGGAACAAAGGTAACAGTAGTGCAATTTGAAGACAGATTGCTTCCTAAGATGGATAAGGATATTTCGAAATATTTAGGAGAACGTTTTGCAGATTTAGGAATTAAAGTACATTACAATCAAATTTCTAAAAAAATAACGCAGAAAGATGGAGAAAAAGTATTACAAATTGAGGATAAAATCACAGGAGAAATAAAAGAGTTAAAAGCAGAAGAAATTTTAGTCGCTGCAGGTGTAGTTCCAAATACTGATTTATTGGAGTTATCAAATACCTCTATTCAAATGAATGAACAGGGGTGGATTCGTACCAATGAGTTTTTAGAAACTTCGGTAGAGGGAGTCTATGCCATAGGAGATATCAATGGACATGGGCAGTTAAGACATAAGGCAAATTACGAAGCGGATATTTTAGTACATAATTTATTTCCAGAAGCTCTCCCTCCAGGACAAGTGGCAGAGGGAATGAAACCGGAAAGAAGATTTGCTCGTTTTGAATACATTCCTTCTGTGACCTATACTTATCCACAGGTATCTTCGATTGGACTTTCAGAAGAGGAAGCAAGGAAACAAGCTTCGGAAAAAGGTTGGGATATTCGAGTGGGTTATCATCATTACTCAAGTACTGCAAAAGGCTATGCTATGGGATTTGAACCGGGTGATAAGGAAGATGGATTTATTAAGGTTATTATTGATGCTAAAAGTAAATATATTTTAGGAGTACATATTATTGGAGCAGAGGCGGGAATTTTATTACAACCTTATGCAAGTTTGCTTGGCTCCGGAAGAATAGAACACGTAGTCTATGAACAAGAAATTGGCTCCGAAGAAACGAAAAAAGCTAGAGCAACAGATTATAGCCGCTATTTAGATCCACATAAGGTCACGAGTATTACGGAAGCTATGACAGCTCATCCAGCATTAACGGAATTAGTGATGTGGACACAGTATTTTGTGCCTATGAAATAAGTAGACTATTTTATATATTTAAGTTTAAGGAAAGGTGTGAAAAAATGAAATTTCAATTTATTCATGAGAATTTTAATGTCATGGACTTAGAAAAAAGTTTAAAATTTTATGAGGAAGCTTTGGGTTTAAAAGAAGGAAGAAGAAAGGAAGCAGCAGATGGAAGTTATATCCTTGTGTATTTGCGAGATGGTATTACAGACTTTGAACTAGAATTGACTTGGTTAAAAGATAGAAGTGAAAACTATGACTTAGGAGATGAAGAATTCCATTTGGCATTTCGAGTAGATGACTATGAGGCTGCTTATAAAAAACATAAAGAAATGGGCTGTATCGCATACGAAAATCCTAGTATGGGAATTTATTTTATCACAGACCCTGATGGATATTGGTTGGAAATTGTTCCGACTCGAAAATAGTTAAGAAAAAATAGAAAAGAGGGAAGACATGAAAAGTAGAGAGTATTCGACCAAAGAATTGATAGCAAGATTTTTACCGTATTTTTCAAAATACAAACATATTTTATTATTCGATTTGACTTGTGCAGCGTTTACTACCTTGTGTGATTTGGCTTTGCCCTTAATTTTACGCTTTATAACACAGACAGGAATGAAAGATTTATCTTTGTTGAATATACAACTTATTCTACAATTAGGAGCACTTTATATAGTATTACGATTAGTGGATACCTCTGCTAATTATTTTATGGCAAATGTAGGACATGTGATGGGAGCAAAGATAGAAACGGATATGAGACGAGATGTTTTTAATCATTTGCAAGGTTTGTCATATTCTTTTTATAATGAGAATAAAAGTGGACAGATTTTAACAAGGGTAACAACTGACTTATTTGATGTTACAGAGTTTGCCCATCATTGTCCGGAAGAATTTTTTATTGCAGGGATTAAAATTTTAATTTCTTTTATTATCTTAATCAATATCAATGTGCCATTGACTTTGTTGTTATTTGCAATGATTCCTCTTATGATTTTATCTGTTTATAAATTTAATCAGAAGATGAGAAATGCACAAAAAGATCAAAGAAATCATATAGGAGAAATCAATTCCGGAATTGAAAATAATATTTTAGGTGCAAAAGTTGTAAAATCTTTTGCGAATGAAGAGATTGAAAAAGAGAAGTTTGAAGTGCAAAATCAGCAATTTTTAGGAATCAAAAAAGTATTTTATAAATATATGGCCTCTTTTCATGCTGTATCTAGATTGTATGACGGTTTAATGTATGTTACCGTTATTATTCTTGGTGGTATTTTTATGCTGCAAGGGAAATTAAGTCCTGCTGATTTATTTTTATACGCTCTTTATATTTCAACTCTATTGGCAACGGTTAAAAGAATTGTAGAATTTATGGAACAATTTCAAAAAGGGATGACAGGGATTGAGAGATTTTTAGAGCTTATGGATACAGAAACGGATGTTGAAGACTCTGAAAATGCAAAATCTGTAAATAATGTAAAAGGAGATATTGCATTTGAAGAAGTAGGCTTTCGTTATCAATCAACAGGGGAAAGTGTTCTAGAACATTTAAATTTTTCGATAGAAGCAGGTAAAAATATTGCTATTGTAGGTCCATCTGGAGTTGGGAAAACAACAATTTGTAATTTAATTCCTCGTTTCTATGATGTAACAGAGGGAGCAATCTATTTAGATGGAACAAATATCAAAGAATTGAAAGTACAGGATTTAAGACAAAACATTGGGATTGTACAACAAGATGTCTATCTATTTTCGGGAACCGTCTTTGAAAATATTGAATATGGAAAACCGGGGGCTAGCTTAAAGGAAATAGAACGAGCAGCAAAATTAGCAGGAGCTTATGAGTTTATTGATGCTTTACCTGAAAAGTTCAATACTTATATTGGAGAAAGAGGAACCAAATTATCCGGGGGACAAAAGCAAAGAATCAGTATTGCTAGAGTTTTTCTAAAAAATCCGCCTATTTTGATTTTAGACGAAGCAACTTCTGCTTTAGATAATCAAAGTGAAAAAATCGTTCAGACTTCTTTGGAATTATTGTCAAAGGGCAGAACAACCATTACGATTGCACACAGATTGAGTACTATTATGAATGCAGATGAAATTTTAGTATTAACGGAGCAAGGAATTGTTGAGAAAGGGAAACATCAAGAATTATTAGATCGTCATGGATTTTATCATGAATTATATTACGGAAATCAATGGTCACAAAAATAATAGAAAAAGCATTTACTTTATCAATAGAAGTAAGTGCTTTTTTTAAAACTACTTGTAGAATTTAGAAAAATGATGTATATTGAAGAAAGATAATTTAAAAATGAGAGAGGGAATTTTATGAAACCACGAGTTACTTGGATTTTATTCTTAGTTATCTTTATTTTTAGCTCTTGTATGTCAAGGTGGGCTTTTATTTCTGAAACTGATTATACCAAAAGAGAAGAACAAATTGTAAAAATTTATGAGAAACTTTCTAAGAAATACGACCGGCTTTTAGAAGATCCTATAGAAGAAAAAGAAAGGAAAGCATTAGAAGAAAAATTTCAGACTTTCTATGTGAATTTAAATGAATTAACAGTCAAGAATGATCCGAAACATTTACAATTTTTACAGGAATATAGGAATCAGGTCAGAATTAAGCTAAATTATTTACAAGATTTAAAGGAGGACTAAGTAACATATGAAGCAAGAGGCAACAATCAACAGAGATAGTATTGTATTGGATTTTAGTACTAAATTTTGTAATAGCCATGAGGCATTATTAGAAAGTGACGGTTTTCGTAGAATTTTAACTGCCTATCTAGCAAAATTAGAAACAAGAGATACTCCGGTATATGAATATTTATTAGAAGCCGTGGGGACAAAAGAAGAAATTCCGGATCGAGTAACGAAGTTATTTAAGTTGTTAATTATTTTGGATTTAGAAGAAGTACATATTCTGGATCAAAAATATTCTGTTTTATTGAAAGATAAAAGTATTTTTATTGAGTTTTTAGAGGGTTTATATAATTTCTGGAGAAAATTTGAGAGATATGCTATTATTTCAAACAATACTCGCGGAGAAGGACTGCAAAATGTCAACTTTATTGAAGCTTTGAATAATTTTAAAAATTTAGTTATTACAACGTATCGATTGATAGAAGAAGCTTTGATGGGATATAAAAATCGTGTGTATAGACAATTAAATGCAGGGGTTAATGCAGGAGTTATTTTAAATGGAGCAAAGAGAAATTGTCCCGCAGAATATTCTATTTTAGAAAAAATTCCATTTATAGATACTGTAATTTTACAACCTCCTTTTATTACTTATCCAAAAAGAAATACAAGAAAGGGGATTTTCCAAGAAGTATTTGAGAATCCGATCAAGGATATGGTGATTAATCGAGATAATTGGTTTTGTTATCCCGCAAAAGTAGGAGAATCTTTAGTCTTTATTTATTTTAATCGTTATTTTATGTCACAAGGACTTTCTCTATGTAATTTATTTGAATTGGCAAAAGAAGAAGAATATGTAAATAAAGCTCCGGATATTATCTATGTATATGGAGTAAAAGATTATGAGACAGAAATGAAAACTGTTTTTTACAGAGATAAAGAAAATAATAGAATGGTAGGATATGCGAATTACTGTGAAGATATTGACTACTTCGGCTATATGAAGAAGATGATTTTAACCCTACATAATATTCGTATGATAGAGCAAGGACATTTACCAATTCATGGTGCTATGGTAAACATTACTATGAAAAGTGGAGCAGTACATAATGTTGTGATTATGGGAGATAGTGGAGCAGGAAAATCAGAATCTCTAGAAGCATTCCGAAGTTTGAGTGAAGAATATGTGAAAGATATGAAAACAATTTTTGATGATATGGGAACTTTAAAGCTAGCTTCTAAAGCACCTTTAGCTTATGGAACCGAAATCGGAGCTTTTGTAAGACTAGATGATTTAGATACAGGTTATGCGTATAAGGAAATCGATAGAAGTATTTTCATGAATCCGGATAAGATTAACTCTCGAATTATTATTCCAATTTCTTCTTATGAAGAAATTATGAGAGGATATCCAATTGACATGTTTCTATATGCAAATAACTATGAAGCAGAAGGAGATTTGATAGAATTCTTTAAAAAGAAAGAAGAAGCAATTCCAGTTTTTAAGGCAGGGCGAAGAAAAGCAAAAGGAACTACATCAGAAACAGGAATTGTAGATTCCTATTTTGCAAATCCATTTGGACCGGTACAAACTCAAGAAAAGACAGATATTTTAATTGAAAATTTCTTTGAAGATATGTTTAAAAAAGGAGTTAAGGTTGGGCAAATTAGAACAAAGTTGGGAATTGCCGGAGAAGAACATTCAGGGCCAAAAGCAGCGGCAACAGTTTTATTTGAAATGTTAAAACCTTTAAAATAATTATGGAGAAAAAATCAATCAATCGATTATTTTTAGAATATATGATTCCTTCTACAACAGGGCTGTTAGTGACAGCCCTGTACGTTATTGTAGATAGTATTTTTATCGGGCGTGGAATCGGACAAAATGCATTAGCCTCTTTAAATATCGCTTATCCTATTATTACGGTTTCTTCTGCAATTAGCTTAATGATAGGAATGGGAGCTTCTACTGTTATGACCTTACATGCAGGAAAAAAAAGAATACGAGAGTTAAGCTTATCTTATGTTCTATTTTTTAATGGTTTTTTTTATCTTTTCCTTATTTTTTTAGTATTCTGTTTTCCAAAATTTTTGATGGAACTTTTGGGTTCTACTCCAGAAATTGATAACATGGTAAAAACTTATATTTCTTTTTGTTCTATTGGACTTATTTTTCTAATGATTTCCACAGGACTGAATGCAGCAGTCAGAAACTTAGGATCTCCAAGATATGCATTTTTTAGTATGGTAATGGGTGCACTTTGTAATGTCATTTTAGATTGGCTTTTTATTTTTGTATTTGATTTTGGAATTGCCGGAGCTGCTGCCGCAACTTCACTGGGGCAAATTTTGTCTTTTTTCTTATTATATTGTTATCTTCGTAAGAGAGAAATTCGTTTTTCTTTTTGGCCTAAGAGATTTCAAAAGCAGATGATAGAAAAAATTTTTTCTATCGGTTTTTCTTCTTTTATCATGGAGTTTGCTCATGCCGTTATGCTAGTCCTATTTAACAAACAATTTGTAAAGTATGGTGGTGAAATTAGTGTCGCAGCTTTCTGTATTGTAGCAAGTACTTTTTATCTTTTTCGTATGGTATTTACCGGTTTAAGTCAAGGTTTGCAACCTATTCTTAGCTATTTTTATGGAAAAAAGGATTATACTTTTGTACAGGAAGCTTATCAAAAAGCAAAAATACTTTCTATTATCATTGGGATGATTGGATTTTTTATTTGTGTGATTTGGAAAAGGTCTATTATGGGAATGTATCATAGCGATCCTGATTTTGTAAGTTTATCTGCGAATGGTTTATTTTTATATGTGACATCTATGATTTTTGTAGCATTTAATTTTATTGTGATTGCTTATTATCAATCCATTGGAGATGGAAGAAGAGCGATTTTTTTCTCATTTATTCGAAGTGCTATTTTTTTAATTCCTTATCTATATATCCTGCCTATTTTCATAGGGGTAAAAGGAATTTGGTTGACTTTGACTTGTGCAGAAATATCCACAACCATATTGATGTTATTTTTTGAAAAAAAGAATAAAATACAACTTGACAGAAAATTGCTTTTGTGATAATATCTTTAATGTTCGGTACGGAATATAGCGCAGTCCGGTAGCGCATCTGCCTTGGGAGCAGAGGGCCGCAAGTTCGAATCTTGCTATTCCGACCATTTTGGGATGTCGCCAAGCGGTAAGGCAACGGACTTTGACTCCGTTATGCGTTGGTTCGAATCCAGCCATCCCAGCCATTTACTGATTAAAAGGTTATCTTAATTTTTTAGGATAGCCTTTTTTATTTGCTTTATTTTATCTTTGAATATGAGAATAAAACATGTTATACTATTGATGAACTAAATTTATTATTTTACACATTTAAAATCTAGGTTGCCTTCTTTATGGACAAGAAGTTATTTTGCTTGTTCAATAGGGCACATTAGTGAGGAAACTATCAAAAAATATATTGAAAATCAAAAAAATGAATAGTTGGTGTGCTGTTTAGAGCAGTTATTACGAAAATAAATGTTGTAAACAGTACATCAGCATAAAGGAGGAACTCATATGTCTAAGATGAAAAAAGAGACGATTGAAGCAAAAGGTTTTGCTATTCAAATTTATACTGAAGACTTTAAAAACGACTATATAAGTCTAACGGATATTGCTAGATATAAAAGTGATGAACCATTTATAGTTATTAATAACTGGTTGAGAAGCAAAGATAATATTCAATTTTTAGGTTTATGGGAATCAATGCATAATCCTGATTTTAAACCTATCGAATTCGATAGGTTTAGAAATGAAGCAGGTAGTAACGCATTTACACTATCACCACAAAAATGGATTGAAAAGACAAATGCAATAGGTATTGTTTCTAAGTCAGGACGATATGGAGGTACATTTGCTCATAGTGATATAGCAATGGAATTCGCTTCATGGATTTCACCAGAATTTAAGCTTTACATTATTCAAGATTATAAGAGACTTAAATCAGATGAAAATTCTAAGCTATCACTAAGTTGGAATCTTAATCGAGAAATTTCCAAGATCAACTATAAAATTCATACGGACGCAATCAAAGAATATCTTTTAAAGGATCTTAGCGATGAACAGTTATCCTATAAGTACGCCAGTGAAGCAGATATGCTAAATGTTGCTTTATTTAACAAAAGAGCTAAACAGTGGCGAGAAGAAAATCCAGATTTGAACGGTAATATGAGAGACTATGCAAGTCTGAATGAGTTGTTGGTGCTTGCAAATATGGAAAGCTATAATGCAGTTCTTATTGGTAAAGGTATAGACCAAAAAGAAAGAATGATTGAACTTAGAAAGCTTGCCAGAACACAATTAATGTCACTTGAAAAACTTAGTGATAGTGGCATTAAAAAATTGGAAGGAAAGAAATAATAACATTTAGTATTTTATTAGATAAACAAATTAGAATTTATGGGGTGTGGCTATTTGAAGAACGGTAGACCTGATTTCAGAGATATAAAATCATTTGAAGAATTTTCTAGATATTATTGGTACAGAGAGGAACTTTCCAAAATTTGCAAGTCACTTGGATTAGAATATAGAAGTACAAAGCAAGAACTGAATCATATCATAGAACAATATTTTATGGGAAATAGAATAGAGAAGTCTCAGAGAAATGGAAACAAAAATCAAACAGAAGTTGTAACATTATGTACACCATTACTTGAATGTGCTTTTTCCTTTAATCAAAAATTTAGGGACTATTTTTCTGCAGTAACGTGTGTTAGTCCATTTAAGTTCAATGCCGATATGGCAACGGCATGGAGAAAAGTGAAAACAGAAAATGACTTAAACTTTACAATTCAAGATATGCTCAAAGTATATTATGGCGAGTCAGACTACGCTAAGTATGATAACTCAGCTTGTCAATGGAATCAATTCCTAAAGGACTTTTGCTCAGATGAATTTAGCGACTATTATTCTAACAAGTTAAAAGTTGCTGCTATTATATGGAAAGAAGTTAGAGACTCAAAAAATGAAAAAATTTATTCGAGACAACTCCTAAACGAATATGGAGATAAAATAGAGGAGTATCATAAATAAATTCCAGTTTGTAGCATTAACAATCCACCTGAATATGCAAAAATACAGGATCTGTAAGTATTGATTTTACTATAAGATTTTACACCCGGAAGTGGTTCGTTACTTCTACAAATGAAAAAGCAATTTGAAGAGCATATCATTGAAGAAGGATTTTTTGGTCAAGAAATCAATATGACAAACTTTAACTTGGCTCGTATGAATATGTTTTTGCATAATGTAAATTACAATAATTTTTCCATTAAACGAGGGGATACTCTTTTGAATCCACTTCATAATGAAGAGAAGCCTTTTGATGCTATTGTTTCTAATCGACCATATTCTATTAAATGGGTAGGTGATGCAGATCCTACTTTGATAAATGACGAAAGATTTGCTCCAGCAGGAAAGTTAGCTCCTAAATCTTATGCTGACTATGCTTTTATTATGCATTCTTTGAGTTATTTATCTAGTAAAGGAAGAGCGGCTATTGTTTGTTTTCCGGGTATTTTTTATCGGAAAGGAGCAGAAAGAACAATTCGGAAGTATTTAGTCGATAATAACTTTGTGGATTGTGTGATTCAACTTCCAGACAACTTATTTTTTGGAACTTCGATTGCTACTTGCATTTTAGTGATGGCTAAGAATAAGACAGAGAATAGAGTTTTATTTATTGATGCAAGTAAGGAGTTTAAAAAAGAAACCAATAATAATATTTTAGAAGAAAAGAATATAAATACCATTATAGAAGAATTTAGAAATCGAGAAGAAAAAGAAGATACCAGAGAAATTATAGATATAAAAGTACTAAACCAAGAAATTGAAGAAACGGTTCGAAAAATTGATTCGTTAAGAGCTTCTATCAATGAAATTATAAAGAAATTGGAAGAAGAAGGTGAAAGTTGATGAAGGCTTTGACATGTAATCTTTATACAGATATTTACAAATTTAACAGACGCCGTCTGTTAAATTGAGTTGGTCACATTATTGTGAGTTATTGTCTATTGATGATGAAATCAGTCGTAAAATTTTACGTCGCATTTACGACTGCTTTATGATATAATTTTCTTGGAGGGATTTTATGAAAGAAAGTAGAGAATTAGAATTTAAAGCAACAATAACAAATACTTTTTTAAAGACAGTTAGTGCCTTTTCTAATTATCATTCAGGAAGAATTATATTTGGAATCGATGATAACGGAAACGTGGTAGGCTTAGATGAAATAGAAGAATTTTGTTTAGTTTAGAAAATAAAATTAACGATAATATCAGTCCTAAGCCGGATTTTCGATTTATAAAAGACAGAAAACAAAAGACAATAACACTTGTTGTTGATGAAGGAGTGAATAAGCCATATTTATATAAAGGGAAAGCATATAAACGAAATGACACATCAACAGTGGAAGTTGATAGAATTGAGTTAAATAGATTAACATTATTGGGATTAAATCGATATTATAAAGAGTTAAAAGCTAAGAATCAAAATTTAGAATTTACAGTCTTAAAAAAAGAATTGGAAGAAAAGGTATCTCTAAAAGAATTTTCAAAAGATGTTTTAAAAACTTTAAATTTATATGACGATAAAAATGGGTATAATCATGCAGCAGAAATTTTGGCAGATGAGAATGCATTTTCAGGCATTGATATTGCAAAATTTGGAAAAAATATAGATGAAATTTTGGATAGAAACTTATTTACTCATATATCTATTATTTCTCAATACAAAAAGACGATGGAAATTTTTAATAGATACTATAAATACGAACAAGTTGTGGGTTCAGAAAGAATTGAAAAAGAGTTAATTCCGGAGAGAGCATTTCGAGAGGTACTTGCAAATGCTTTAATTCATAGAACGTGGGATATTAACTCTAATATCAGAATAGCTATGTATGATGATAAAATAGAAGTATCTTCTCCCGGAGGATTACCAAGTGGTATCAGTAAAAAGGAATATTTGAATGGACAAATTTCACAACTGAGAAATCCAATTTTAGGAAATATATTTTTTCGATTAAAATATATTGAAATGTTCGGAACGGGAATCCGAAGAATCAATGAAAGTTATAAGAACTTTATGGTTAAACCAAGTTTTGAAATTTTTGAAAATTCAATAAAAATAGTTTTACCGGTACTTGTAACAAAATTATTGCTAACAACAGATGAAGAGAGAATTATGGAAGTTTTTAAAGAAGGAAATATACTGTCCAGTGGTGAGATTTTAAAAATGACAGAGTTCAAAAAAGATAAATTGAATCGACTATTAAAAAAATTAATTCAAAAGAATTACATTGAGATGATAGGAAATGGAAGAGGAACGAAGTATCTAAAAAGATAGAAATCAGTCGTAAAATTTTACGTCGCATTTACGACTGCGATGAATTTTACGATAAAAAAATTTTTTGAAAGATGGAAGAAAAAGAAGAAGAAATGGAAATAAGTAGAATAATTTTATTGTAATTTTACCATAGATATGGTATTATAACTACATCGAAATGTAAAAGTCATGCTCTCCTTTTTATATAGGAAAGGTGACTTTTTTTTTACAGAAAACTTAGGAGGTAAGATGAAATATAAAGCAGTTGTCTGTGATATGGATGGAACTCTATTGAATGGAGAACATCGAGTCAGCGAAAGAAGTAAAAATATTATAAAAACGATTATAGAAAAAGGGGTAAAGGTATTTCTGGCATCAGGCAGACCATATCCGGATATTCAGTATTTTAAGAAAAGTTTAGGCTTAAATTCTTATAGTATAAGTAGTAATGGAGCAGTTGTTCATGATGAACAAGGGAAGGAAATTATGTATTATTCTTTGGAAAAGGAATTGTTGTCAGAATTATTAAATCTTCCTTTTGGAAATCTCCATAGAAACTTGTATACTAGAAATTCTTGGTATGTGGAAGTTGCTTTAAAGGAATTATTAGAGTTTCATAAAGAATCCGGTTTTGCTTTCCAACAAATATCAAATTTAGCAGAAAAAAATGATGGAAATGCTACTAAATTATTCTTTTTAGATGAAAGTGAAAAAAGTATTTTAGATTTTGAAAAAAAATTAAAAGCAAAGTTTGAAGATAGAGTCAGTATTACCCTTTCTACACCAAATTGTTTAGAAATCATGAAAAAAGGAGTCAATAAAGGGAGAGCTGTGAAAGATACCATGCAGAAATTAGGAATTCCTTTAGAAGAAGTGATTGCTTTTGGAGATGGATTAAATGATTATGAAATGCTTTCTTTGGTAGGAAATCCTTTTGTTATGTCAAATGCAAGTCCGAGATTATTAAAAGCTCTTTCAGAAGTACCCAGAGCTCCTAAAAATACTGACGATGGAGTAGCACAAATTTTAGAAAGATTATTTTTAAAATAATCTAAAACTTATGATATAATAGAAGAAGATTATAATTTTACAATAGGGGGGAAAGAATGAAAAAACTTTTACTTACACTTTGTTCATCACTATTATTATTAGCTTGTGGAGCAAAAGATGAAACTAATTCTTTGTATGTGTATGGTTGGGCTGATTATATTCCACATGAAATTTATGAGGACTTTGAGAAAGAAACCGGGATTCATGTGGTAGAGGATATTTTTTCTTCCAATGAAGAAATGTATACGAAATTAAAGGCCGGTGGAGATGGCTATGATATCGTGATGCCGTCAAGTGATTATGTAGAAATTATGATGAAAGAAGGAATGATTGAAAAGTTAGATAAGTCAAAAATTTCAACTTTAGAAAATATTGCTCCTTTTATTATGAAGAAATTACAAGCTTTTGATACAAACAATGACTATGCAGTCCCATATAATACCAGTGTAACAGTGATTGCTGTCAATAAAAATTATGTAAAAGATTATCCAAAATCTTTTGATATTTTTAATCGAGAAGATTTACAAGGAAGAATGACTTTATTAGATGATATGAGAGAGGTCATGACTTCAGCATTAGCAATTCACGGTTATGATCAAAAAACTCCATCGGTAGAAGCGATGGAAAAAGCAAAACAAACTATTTTATCTTGGAAAAAGAATATTGCTAAGTTTGATTCTGAATCTTATGGTAAAGGATTTGCTGCCGGAGATTTTTGGGTAGTACAAGGATACCCTGATAATATTTTTCGGGAATTAAGTGAAGAAGAAAGAGCTAATGTAGATTTAATTATTCCGGAAGTAGGAGCTTTTGGAGCGATTGATTCTTTTGTTATTCTAGGGAATGCAAAACATAAGGAAAATGCATATAAATTTATTGAGTATATTCATCGGCCAGAAGTTTATGCAAAATTATCAGATATTTTAGAATTACCTTCCATCAATGAACCGGCTGCGAAATTGATGAAAACAAAACCACTTTATGATTTATCAGAATTAGAAAAAGTTCAAGTTTTAATGGATATTCATGAAACACTAGATTTACAAAACAAATATTGGCAAGAAATTTTGATTGCAGACTAGGAGTATATTATGAAATTTAAAATAAAAAGAGAAGAATTTATTTCTGTTTTATCGGATTATGCAAGTATTCTGAAAGAGAATTCCATTAAACCGATTCTTTCAGCACTTTTCATGGAAGCAAAAGAGAATGAGTTAGTTTTTATGGGAAGTAGCATGGAAATGGATTATAAAAAACAAATTCAATGTGAGGGAATGGAAGCAGGAGCTGCTGCTTTTAAGCCGGCTTTAGTATTAGAATATGTAAAACTATTAGAAGAAGAATGGATTATTGTAGAGAAATTAGATGGATTTTTAAAAATTGCGAATGGAGAATTTGCTATTTTAGAAGAGGAAAATTATCCTAAAATTGTAGAATTAGCTTCTATGAGTTTACTACAAATTCAAGGGAATGAATTTGCAAAATATTTAGAAACTGTAAAATTTTCTTCTGCTCAAACACCGGAAAATTTAGCATTAAATTGTATTCGTGTTGTATTTGGAAAAGAAAAGATAAATTTTGTTTCTACCGATTCTTATCGATTACTATATTTGGAAAAGAAAATAGGGGCACAGTTTGAAAGAGCTATTTCTTTGCCATTAGAGGCCGTGAATGTGATTATCAAATTATTGAAAGAAAAAACGGAAGTCATCTCATTAGAATTAAGTGGAGAGAATTTATTACTTTTATGGGAAGGTACTTATTTTAGTTGTCGATTGACAGCTGTTCCTTATCCTAATTTCCAAGGAATTTTAAATCAAAATTTCTTTGATAAAAAAATGGAATTTTGTTTGGAAGATTTAAAGGCGGCTATGAAAAGAGTTATTACGGTTGCTAAGACAAGTATTGATGCAAAGTATGGTGGAACTTTTGATTTTAAAGGAAAACAATTGGTTGTAAAAGCAGTCACAACAGGTCGAGCAAAAACACAACAAAAAGTTGCGATGATGAAAGAAGGAGATGACTTTATAGCTTCTCTAAACTGTAAATATTTATCAGAATTTTTAGATACTATTTCAAAAAATGTCATTATTTATGGAAAAAATTCTTCCAGTATGTTTCGAGTGATGGAAGAAGGAAATGAAGAGTTGATTTATATTTTGATGCCATTGGCTTTGCGAGAAGTATAATATGAGGGATATATTAAAAATTTCAAGCCTAGAAAATGAACAGCTAAAGTTTTTTTCTAAGTTGAAGAAGAAAAAGTATAGAGAAGAAGCAAAACTATTTTTAGCAGAAGGGCGTAAATTTTTAGAATATTCTGAAAATGCTAGCTATGTATTATTCCGAGAAGATATTCCTATAGAAGAAACAATCTTGGAAAAGTTTAATTGTCCGATTATTTCTTTATCCAGCAAATGCTTTGAAAAAGTGAGTGTTCAAGAAAACTCACAAGGTGTGATTATCCTATATTCTTATAAAAATATTGTGCTCTCAAGGGATGCAAGACAATTAATTATTTTGGATGATATTCAAGACCCTGGAAATCTAGGGACAATTATTCGTTTGGTGGATGCTTCTGGTTTTTCAGACATTATTTTAACAAAAAATTCAGTAGATTATTACAATGAAAAAGTAGTTCGAAGTTCTATGGGATCTATTTTTCATGTTAATTTACACACTATGGAAAAAATAGAGATTGTAGACTATTTGAAGAAGCAACAATATAATATTGTGGTAACGAGTTTACAAGAAGATTCCATTCCTTACATGGAAATGAGTTTAGACGAACGAAATGCTTTTGTTTTTGGAAATGAAGGGCATGGAGTATCCAAAGAATTTTTGGATATCGCCGATGAAAAAGTGATTATTCCTATTTCCGGGCAAGCTGAGTCTTTAAATGTTGCGATGGCATTGGGAATCTTATTATTTTACAGTAGAGACTTGAAAAGAGTCTTAGAATAATTTATAATAGTAGTAATACGAAATTGAAGGAGGAATTTAGATGGGATTATTTAATAACTTATTTGGAAAAAAAGAAGAAAAGAAGGTAGTGACTATTTACGCTCCTGTAAATGGAACAGTCATTGATTTAGCAGAAATTCCGGATCCTGCATTTGCTGAAAAAATGGTAGGAGACGGTTGTGGAATGGAACCAAAAGAAGGAGCCATCTGTTCCCCAGTGAATGGAGAAATTGCAAATATATTTGACACAAGACATGCAGTGAGTTTTGATTCTGAAGATGGTTTAGAAATGATTGTTCACTTTGGGATTGACACTGTAAAATTAAAAGGAGAAGGATTTAAAGCATTAAGAGGAGAAGGGGAAACAAAAGTAGGAGATGCTATCGTGGAATATGATTTGGCATACATCGCTGCAAATGCACCATCTACTAGAACTCCTGTTATTATCAATAACATGGAAGAAGTTGAAAAAATTGAAGTCATTGCTTTAGGAAAAGAAGTAAAGGCTGGAGATCCTATTATGAAGGTAACATTAAAATAATGTATTTAGATGATTTTCGAGATAGTTTAGCTTTTTATGATGAAGAAACTCATAAGGTATTGAAGGTTGTCAATTTTCAACCTGTTTTGCGTTATGTACATAGTGAATATGTATCGGACGGAAGGAAATATGTACATGAAATTTTGAAAGAATATCCAAAATATCGAAAAATAATAGTAGATGAAATTTCAGAAGAATATTATGCAAGAGAATATGCAGATACTATGTGGCAAAGAGATTGTGAGTTTTTTTTTCAGGAAGTGAAAACTATTTTAAAACAATGTAATTATGAATTTTTGTCTATGCCTAAATTGGAAAGAAAGAAAAAAATTATAAGATTAGAAGAGTTATTTTCTCGATATGAAAATACTTGGCAATATCAGTATGTAGATTTTGAGAATGTAAAGGAAGATTATCGTTACATACTACAATGGAAAAATAGATAAAAGAAGGGGGAGCATTTTGGATGCTCCTTTCTTATTCAAAGTAGGAGGGAAGATGACAGAATTTCAAAAAGAATATTATTCAGGTATGATTGAGTTTCTATCTGCTACCTTTGGAGAAACAATAGAGATCAGTTTATTTGAAGTGTTAGAAAATAAGAGGACAAGCTTATGTGCTAAAAGTAAAAACTGCTTAAAAGACCTTGGAGATGAAGTTGATAGAAACTTACTTTTTTGCATAAGAGAATATAAAAAAGAGCAAAAGTATACTGCAAAATTACCATGGAAAGAAAAAAATGGAGATTTGTCTAGAGTTTCTTTTTACTATATTCAAGATGAAAAAAAGAATTTAACAGGAATTTTGTGCATTAAAAAAAATATCAGTCCTATGATAGTTGCCGCCAATTTTTTAAATGAAAGTCTAAAGGCTTTGACAGGAGGGCCGGAAAGAAATTTAGAGGAAGAGGTTTCTAACAAAGGAAAATGGAAACAAGAAAATACCTTATTGAAATATTCTCAATATGTAATTGAAGATTATTTTGATAGTTTGAATGTTCCTAGCTATGCAATGACAGTAGAAGAAAGAATAAAAGTGGTAGAGACTTTAAATCAGAAAGGAATTTTTCAATTAAAGGGAAATATCATAGAAGTAGCGAAACGTTTAGATATTTCTGAAAAAACCTTATATCGTTATCTAAAGAAAGAAATAGAATAAAAATTAAAAATGAGAAAAAATTCTTATTAAAATAATTGAAAAATAAAAATAATAATAGTGTATCAGATGTTTTATGAATTTATGATGTAAAATATATAATAAAATCAATGGAAATAAAATATATAAACAAAGAAAATAATCTTAATTTAAAAAATAAATTTTATTTTTCTTAGAACTTCCTTTATAATAAGCCATGTTATAAAAATAAAAAGATAAGGAAGGTGAGAGAAATGGAGAAACATTTCAAGAAAAGAGATTCTTTTCAGAACAAAATTGGTTTTATTTTAGCGTGTGTCGGTTCAGCAGTTGGGATGGGGAATATCTGGTTATTTCCTTATCGAGTAGGAGAATTTGGAGGGGCAGCTTTTTTATTTCCCTATTTATTTTTTGTCGTTTTACTGGGGCTGACGGGTGTAAGTGGTGAGATGGCTTTTGGTAGAGCTATGAGAAGTGGACCTTTAGGAGCTTTTAAAAAAGCATTAGAGAAACGTGGAAAAAAATATGGAGCTTTTTTAGGATTTATTCCTGTTTTGGGTTCTTTAGGAATTGCCATTGGATATGCAGTTGTAGTAGGATGGATTTTAAAGTATACGGTCCAATCTTTTAGTGGAATTTTACAAGTAACTGAAAATTATGGAGAGTTATTTGGAACTATTACAACAAGATACTCCAGTTTAACTTGGCATTTTACTGCAATACTAATTAGTTTACTGATTATGGTAGCTGGGATTCAAGGCGGAATTGAAAAAATCAATCGAGTTCTCATGCCTTTATTTTTTGGTTTATTTTGTCTTTTAGCTATTCGAGTTTTCTTTTTAGAAAATTCTATTTCTGGATATGAATTTTTATGGAAAACAGATTTTGAGAAAATTTTTCAAATAAAAACATGGATTTTTGCGTTGGGACAAGCTTTTTTTTCTTTATCCTTAGCAGGCTCAGGAACAGTAGTATATGGAAGCTATTTGAAAGAGGAAGTAGATGTTATCAATTCTTCTATTCATGTCGCATTTTATGATACATTTGCAGCGATTCTTGCAGCTTTGGTTATCATTCCAGCAGTGTTTTCTTTTGGTATGGAAGTAAGTGCAGGACCTGGTTTAATGTTTTTAGTGATGCCTAGTGTATTTCAACAAATGCCTTTTGGAAGAATTTTTAGTTCTCTTTTCTTTTTGGCAGTTTTTTTTGCAGGAATTACCTCTTTGGTAAATTTATTTGAATCTTCTATTGAAGCTTTAGAAGAAAAGTTTTCTTTTTCAAGAAGAAAAGCAGTATCTATTGTTATGATTTTTTCTTTTCTTATAGGAATTTTTGTCGAAGATGTGAATTACTTGGGAAAATTAATGGATATTGTAAGTATTTATTTGATTCCTTTAGGAGCTTTTCTTTCAGCAATTCTATTTTACTGGGTTTGTGGAGATGAGTTTGTAAGACGAGAAATTCAAAAAGGAAGACTAAAAAGCTTTCCAAAGTGCTTACTACCCATGGGAAAATATGTATTCTGTGGGATTAGTTTTGTAGTATTTATTTTAGGAATTTTTTATCATGGAATTGGGTAAAGAAGTTAAAGAGGTCTTAAAAAGCCTCTTTTTTTTTATGTGAAATAGTCATAGAAAAAATATTAGAAACATGATACTCTAAGAATATAGAAACGGAGGAAAAATATGAAAAGAATATTAAATTTTGATGAAGATATGGAACAAATTTTAAGAAAAATGGAAGAAGAAGTTGGAATTTTTTGTAGTAGAAAAAGGAATAGGAATCTAGGAATTCAAAATTTAGGAGATTATTGTTATTTTAGTGTAGGAAAGACAATGGATGAATTAGAAAAAGAAGGAATAAATTTCTATAAATCGAAAGATGTTGCAAATGATTACAATGGACCAAAACCAAGTTATAGTATGGTACATATTAAATTATTATACTCTCCAGAATTTAAAATTTTAGGAGCACAAATGATAGGAAGAGGAAATTTAGAGAGGCGTTATGAAGTATTGAAAAAATTTTTATCAGAAGGAAAAGGACTGAAAGAATTGGCAGAATATTCTATCTATGGGAAAACTTTAGAGGAAGAAATGGATATTTTAAATCTTTCTGCTTTTTATGCAATGGAAGTTTCTAAACCTCTTGTTCCGGTAGAAGAAGTGAGAAAATTACAAGAATCAGAAGCTTTCTTTTTAGACGTAAGGGAAGAAGAAGAGCATGAATATGCTTGTATTTTAGGAAGTACAAATATTCCTCTTCATAGTTTAGTTCAAAGGCTTTCTGAAATTCCAAGAGATAAAAAAGTTTTTGTATATTGTCGAAGTGCCCACCGAAGTTTAGATGCTGTCAATTTTTTAAGAGGAATGGGCTATAACAATGTTTATAATGTAGAGGGTGGATTTATTGCGATTTCTTATGAGGAATATACAAAAGATAAGGAAGAAAAGAGAGAAAAAATAGTAAGTCGTTACAATTTTGAATAGAGGGGAGCAGTTATGAAATGGGTTATTTCCGATTTAGATGGAACTTTGCTAAATAATGATAGAACAGTAGGGGAAAAGACAATTCTAGGAGTGCAAAATTTATTGAAAAAAGGTTATCCTTTTGTGATAGCGACAGGAAGAGGTTTTGCTTCTGCGAATACAATTCGAGAAAAATTAGGAGTTCCTATTTATATGGTTTGTAACAATGGAGCAACCATTTATTCTCCAAAAGGAGAATTGATTTTTGAAAATTATATTCCCGTAGAGATGGTAAAAAAAGTGACAGCTTGTTTAGAAAAATATAGAGTGGATTATCGAGGTTTTTTTCAGGATTATTATTTTATGCCAAACTATGGAAAAGAGGATATGAAAAGAATCGAGTACAAAGCAGTGATTTTGGAAAAGGACGAAGACTTTCAAATTTTGGAAAAGATATTGGTAGTAGATCCAAACACAGATTTATTAAGAAAGATTCAAAAAGAATTACAAGAGGAAGTGGGAGAGGAATTGACTATTACATTATCTTCTTCCGAATGCTTGGACATTAACAGCAAAAATTGTAGTAAAGCAGCAGGAATAGAAAAAGTTGCCACTTATTTACAATTACATTTACAAGATGCGATTGCTTTTGGGGATAGTGAAAACGATTTTGCTATGTTAGCTTCGGTAGGAAAAGCTGTTTCGATGAAGGGAACTTATGCAGCTCAGGAGAAAGACTATGAGGTAACAGAGTTTACAAATCATGAAGATGGAGTAATAAGACATTTGGAAAAATATATAAAATTTTAAAAAAGATTTGCTTTTTTGAGAACTAGGGGTATAATAGTAAAAATACAAAAAATAAGGAGGTATGGTATGAAAAAATGGACTATGTCAATCATCTTATGTTTATTTAGTTTTTTACTATTGGCTTGTGGAGGAAAAGAAGCTGTTGAAGGGGAAAAGAAAGATACTTTAGTGTATGCTCAAATTTCGGAAGGAAAAACCTTGGATCCACAAGATACTACGGAACAATATTCTCAAAGATCAGTAAGTCTTATTTATAGTCGTTTGGTAGAAATCAATGAAAAGACAGGAGGGATAGATCCGGGATTAGCAAGATCTTGGGAAAGACCGAATCCAAATGAAATTATTTTTCATTTACGAAATGATGTAAAATTTAGTAATGGTTATGATTTTACAGCGGAAGATGTAAAATTTACGATTGAAAGAGCTCAAAGTTTACCAAAGGTAGCTCATCTATATAAGCCAATCACAGAGATTACTATTTTGGATCCTTATACTATTTCTTTAAAAACAACAGAGGCATTTGCTCCATTGTTAAATCACTTAACACATAAAACCTCATCTATTTTAAGTAAAAAATATTATGATGAAGTTGGAGATAAGTATTTTGAAAATCCTGTTGGAACAGGACCATACATGTTAAAAGAATGGAAAATAGGGGATAGATTGGAATTAGAAGCAAATCCTAATTACTTTGATGGAGAACCTAGTATCAAACATGTGGTCTTTAGAGCAATTCCAGAAGAAAGCACAAAAGTAATTGCTCTACAAACCGGTGAAATTGATATGGTTGGAGATGTAGAAGCCGTTTCTAGAGAAACTATTGCAGCAGATGATAATTTAGGTCTTATTGAAGGAAGCTCTGTGAATACTATTTATTTAGGAATGAATACAGAAAGAAAGATTTTTGCAGATAAAGAAGTGAGAAAAGCAATTTCTATGGGAGTAAACCGAGACGACATTGTCAATTCTTTATTAGCCGGAGCAGGACAAAAAGCAAATTCATTCTTAGCACCGACAGTATTTGGATATTCTAAAGACAGCAAAGTGTATGAATACAATCCGGAAGAAGCAAAGAAAATTATTGCAGAAAAAGGTTTGGTAGGAAGTAAAATTAAAATTGCAGTAAGTAACAGTCAATTACGAAGTCAAATGGCAGAAATTATTCAAGCTCAATTAAAAGAAATCGGTTTGGAAGTAAGTATTGAAAACTTAGAATGGGGAACTTTCTTATCTGCTACTGCGAATGGTGACGTTGATATGTTTATCTTAGGATGGGGACCTTCTACTTATGATGGAGATTATGGTTTATTCCCTAACTTCCATAGTAGCCAAAAAGGTGGAGAAGGAAATCGTTCTCAATATGCAAATCCAAAAATGGATCAATTATTGGAAGATGCCCGTAAAGAAATGGATGTAGAAAAGAGAAGAAGTTTATATATTGAAGCAACTGATTTAATCAATGAAGAAGCTGTTGTGCTTCCGCTATATTATCCTTTAACAAGTGTTGGATATAACAAGGCATTAAAAGGAGTAGAAGCGGAATCATATCCTATGATACATAAATATTCTTACTAATTTTGGAGGCAGAAATGAAACGAGTATTAGAAATGACAAAGGCTTTTACCAATGCTTTTGGAGCACCTGGCTTTGAAGATGATGTATTGGAAGAAATAAAAAAACAAATTCCAGACATGAAATGGGAAAGAGATTCTATCAATAACTTATTCATTTATTTTTCAGAAAAAGAAAAACAAAAGCCAACAGTCCTTTTGGATTGTCATAGTGATGAAGTTGGATTTATGATAGAACATATCAATGATAATGGAAGTTTACGTTTTCTTCCTTTGGGAGGTTGGCATATAGGAAATATTCCAGCGATGTCAGTGATTATTAAAAATAGTCAAGGAGAATATATTCCTGGTGTTGTAGCAAGCAAACCACCTCATTTTATGACGGAAGAAGAAAGAAGTAGATTACCGAAATTATCAGAATTGAGTATTGATATCGGAACAAGTTCCTACGAAGAAACTGTAAATCTTTATGGAATAGAAATAGGGAATCCGGTAGTTCCGGATGTGAATTTTTCTTATGATGAAAAAATTGGAATTATGAGAGCAAAGGCTTTTGATAATCGTCTCGGAGCAGTTGCTGCGATTGAAGTGTTAAAACAATTTCAAGAAATGGGGAAAATGTTAGATGTTAACTTGGTCGTTTCTATCAGTTCTCAAGAAGAAGTAGGATTAAGAGGAGCTCAGGTTGCAGCTCAACGAATTCAACCGGATTTTGTGATTGTGTTTGAAGGATCACCTGCAGATGACAGCTTTCAATCCGGAAGAGAAGCAAAAGGTAAATTACGAGGTGGAGTACAATTAAGAGCTTTGGATGCAGCTATGGTGTCTAATCCAAGAGTCTTAGAATTTGCGAAGAGGATTGCTAGAGAAAAGCAAATTCCATTTCAAATGATTGTCCGAGAAAAAGGAAGTACAAATGGAGGGAAATACCATATTACCGGGAGAGGGATTCCTACTTTAGTCTTAGGAATTCCAACGAGATATGCTCATACCAGTTATTGTTATGCTTCTTTACTTGACACGAAAGCGGCGATTGATTTAGCAAGAGAAGTTATAGAAGAATTAGATAGGGAACAAATAGAAACATTTTAATTATCTATGAAAAGAAAAGAGGCTAGAACTGAACTGTTATTCTAGTCTCTTTTTATATTTTATTATTTATTTTTTAGCAGCTACTTTATCAGCTAAAGCTTTTCCAACTTTGAATTTTACAACTCTTTTAGCTGCAATTTTCATTTCTTTTCCAGTTTGTGGGTTTCTTAATTTTCGAGCTTCTCTTT
>UMHQ01070549.1_pt1 | contig 73560 bp, 58 predicted proteins | sample 1965531 | NCBI WGS metagenome assembly UMHQ01 (sample SAMEA4836098, study PRJEB28245) | human gut metagenome | biome: gut microbiome; material: fecal sample | place: Denmark | collected 2008 | reverse complement strand
AGAAGTACATTAATGAGTCGGCAAGTAAAAAGGGATACTCTAAGCCTAATATCGATTATGCAGGCATAAGCCAAGTAGCCTATCAAAGTGCTACTTATGAAAGGATAACTGGTTATCATAAGAAAACTGTAAAGAAGGAGGGAGCTTGGGGTACCTTGCAGCGGTTTTTGTCGTTTGGAGTGTATGGTTATGAAGAAGTTGATGACCTTTCCAGACCAATAAAAAAGAAAGATCTTGATGTGTCGGAAGCCAGAAGAATTTTCTCGTCAAGATTGCAAAGGGAGTACAATGCCTCTTTTGATTCTTTTTTGAAGGGTATTGGTGAGGATATTGATAAGATTGGGCGAACGATAAATGATGAGTTTAAGGAGAGCCTTGAAAATAATAGAAAGCGTCAAAAAGAGCTGATGGCAGAGTGCCAAAATGAGCGTGCGATACTAGCAAAGCTAGAAGAGCTACAGAAGCTGGTTGAGTACCTTAATGAGAATGTAATGAATGTAAATAGTTTGAAGGAAAGAATATGATAAGTAAAGAGGAAGTAAATAGGGAGGTAAAGCGTATCGCCGATGAGAGTGTTGGTGGTTTTGTATCTATGGAGTCTTTAACCTTATTCATCACTAGAGCACAGGGGTATGCAGAGGACAAGTTGGAGGAGTATCTATTTGCAAGAGCAGAGGACAGTGATCTACTAGGGAAGGTAGATGAGGTGGCATTTAATGACTTCTCTGATGGCTATATAGCTAAAATGCGTGATTGGCAAAGGAGTAATCCTATGTATGTAAGTAAAACAGAGGATAATCTGGCCGATGAAATTTCCGATGCTTCTACTTCTTCAGATGATGAGGCTAAAGCAATTACTCGGAAGAGCGTTACTGAATTTTCACTTGGTTCTCTAATTGCACTAGGTTTCGGTGCTGGTGTATATATCTGTGGTGGCAAGGGGGTAATTGTAGCCCTCATTGCTGAAGCAATCGTAGTAGCATGGGCAAAAAAACGCCATGGTGACAATATGACAGCGTATAATGAGCGAAGAGAGCAAAAGAGAAAAGAGAGGGAGGTTCGGGTAATGAATGATCTTGTGGATCAGGTTGCAACAGAGGTCAATGATTGGCTCGCTATGGGTATGAATAAGGGTAAAGAGGTGGAAAAAACATTCTATACGGCATAGTATTATGGGTGATAGACATTCTCTAAGTAATGCAATGCCTCAGAGGGAGTTCAGCAGGAATGTAACCTCTGAAGCCCCTAAGCCTGTGTACAAAGAATCAAGTGGCCTTGATGCTTTGGATGTGCTGGATAGTAAGTGGAGTGATATTCATGCCATTTTGACTAAAAGCTATCTTCAGAGGCTCAATGAAAACGAAGTAGTTCCTTTCCAAAAGGAGTATTCGCAAGACCGGCTTCGGACTCTCCGCTGGTTTAGAATTGATCGCATTGTTTATGAGCAAGGCACTTTCTTTGTGGATAAGTTCTCTATGATCCTTAGTGCCCTTCATAATGAGGCAAGAGAGTTAGTACTTCTGCTCCACAAAGAAAAAGGTGGCAGAATACAGTTGTATCTGGGAACGTGTGACCAAAGTGATGAGAATCGATTTTATGCTGGAGAGACACTCTCTTCTTCACTAAGAGGAGTATTTCCTGGTATACAGATGACTCAAATGCGACCAGACAAGCTACTGGATTTTGAGGGTAAAGCAATTTCCGCTGTATCTGTGGTGGGCTCCCTGCACGATGATGATAAGGAGGGATTTGTGCAAGGTCTTGATCGTTTGATCAATGCAACGGAAAACATCAATGACTTTACTGCCATGATGGTGGCAGAGTGTGTTGGAGAGGAAGAAAGACTTCGACTAATGGAAGGGTATGCAGATATGTATAGTATGCTTGCTCCATTGGCTAGCGTGCAGATTGCTACAAATCAGGAGATCTCCAGAAGCCTAACTGCTGGTGAAAGCGAAGCCTTGAGTGAGACATTAACAGAAGGTGTCAATCGCACCATTACACATGGAACAAATAGTAGCCGAACAGTTACAGATACCAAAGGAACGACTAAGACAGATGGAAAGACAATTACTAACGGTTTTAGTTATAATAAAACTTTTACGGCAGGAGGGGGTGCTGGTGTCTCAGGTGTCTCTGCGTTTTTTGCAACATCGGATTCGTATGGGGTAAACCATTCAGTCGCTAAATCATCTAGTACTAGTGAAAGCTCAAGTACTTCTATAGGTGAGACTAGAGGAGTATCTGAATCTACGAGTGAGGGAATAAATAGGAGTACAAGTAGTGGCACGACCTATTCAACCAACAAGAGCGAAAGCTTAACTCAAGGAGAAGGGCGGACAATTACTCTTACCCAGTATAATAAGCGGGTTGAGCACCTATTGGAGCGTATTGAGAAGCAGATGGAGCGTATTGATGATCACAGTGCCTATGGTATGTGGAATTGTGCTACCTATATTATAGCTCCTACGACTACAACCTCCAAGCAGTTGGCGAATATCTACAAGGGATGTGTTGTAGGGGAGGAGTCCAATTTTGAAGTGACAGCGGTCAATACTTGGTCTAAAGAGCAATCAGATAAGGTGGCATCCTTGGCACCTTATCTCAAGCATTATGTGCACCCTCGATTCTTGATTGATGGGCAATACGATGTATCTGCTGGTTCTCTTGTCAATAGCAAGGATCTCGCTGTCCATATGGCATTGCCACAGAGTAGTGTTTGTGGCGTGTTAGTACAAGAGAGAGCACCTTTTGGTCGAGAGGTTTTTGGACCTATTCCTAAAAGGCCTTTAGAGTTGGGGAATATTTATCACTTAGGGTTGAAAGAGCCTACTACAGTTTCGCTTGATGCGAGTGCATTTACAAAACATATTTTTGTGACTGGTAGCACTGGTTCCGGAAAGTCTAATACGGTCTATCATCTATTAGACCAGCTAATGCATCCTACAGATGATAATGATCCAGTAAAAGTATTGGTCATTGAACCCGCCAAAGGTGAGTACAAAAATGTATTAAAGGAGGCTAAGGTGTACGGAACGAATCCAAGCCTTTCTACGCTCCTTAGGATCAATCCTTTTGCTTTCCCTGAAGAGGTTCGCGTAGATGAGCATGTAGATCGCCTTGTGGAAATATTTAATGTCTGCTGGCCTATGTATGCAGCGATGCCTGCAGTGCTAAAGGATTCTATCTTAAGAGCATACCAATCGGCAGGATGGGATCTTTCTCTCTCCGTTCCTAAACGTAAGGGTTTATTTCCAACCTTTACAGATGTGCTAAGAGAGTTACGTAATGTGATGCGTAGTAGTGAGTACTCTGCCGATACCCAAGGCGACTATATCGGATCACTGGAGACCCGTATTCGTTCTCTTACGAATGGTATCAATGCTCATATATTCTCTTCATGCAATTGTATAGAGGATGCGGCGTTATTTGATGAGAATGTGGTAGTTGACTTGAGCCGTATTGGATCTAGTGAGACACGTTCACTCATTATGGGAATATTGATGCTCAAGCTATCAGAGTATAGAATGGCTACTGCCAATGGAGTGATGAACCAGCCCTTGCGGCATGTAACTGTGTTGGAGGAGGCACACAATCTACTTAAGCGAACTTCTAAGGAACAGAGTCAGGAAGGGGCGAATTTAGTAGGTAAGTCGGTGGAGATGATCGCCAACGCCATAGCAGAGATGCGTACTTATGGAGAGGGGTTCATTATTGCTGATCAGTCGCCTACTTCTGTTGATGAATCGGCTATTAAGAATACCAATACTAAGATAATAATGTCGCTCCCTGATGGGGATGATAAGCAGGTGGCAGGAAAATCTGTTGGGTTGACTGATGAGCAAATAGAGGAAATAACTCGTATGCCCGTAGGTGTCGGAATTATTTATCAGAATAATTGGAGTGAGGCGGTAATGTGTCAAATTAAAGAGTTTGAATTAGAAGAGGAATCTATGAGGGCAGTAGAACCTGATGCTTTATTCGGTAATGCCACTATAGACCCTGATATCATCTCGCTCTTATTAAGACCTAATCGTAGATTAGATAGACGTAACTTGGTTGATCGAATCCTAAGTGTTGATGTCTCTGCTGCAGATAAGTTGAAACTCCTAGAGATGGTCGATGACTACACTCAATTATCTGGTAACGATTACTTTGAAAAGTGGATTGCTAGGGTGAGAGCAGGAATATTAACATGCTACCTTAATCTCAATGTCGCAGTTCAAGAGATTTGTCAGGAGTTCGGCATTGAGCAGATGGAGGCCATTATCTTGCATATTAAGCAATTAATGCCAAAGGAGCTTGCGAAAATCAATGTGGAGCCAAACCATTTTGCGGATTTTATCCTATTGTCTACAGTTGATAGTCTTAAAGAAGGTATGGCTATATTTGAAAAGTGGAGAAAGTTAACATATCACAATTAATGAAGTATTATGATTGAATGTCTAGTTGAGGCAGCTGCTTCTGCGGGAGAAGTTGCTGAGGGTTCAGAATTAGGTGGATTGCAAGATGCAGAAGGTCAAGGCTCTTTTGATATTAATAGTGCTCGATCGCCATTTGAGCAACTTAGGGATGGGGATATCAAGAATATGTCAAGTATGGATGAGGGTTTGAAAAAACCCTCCACCAATGACACGTATGATATTAATAGTGCCCGATCGCCATTTGAACAATTGAGAGATGAAAACGAAAGTGGATTAGGACAAGTCGAGAAACACAATGACCAATCAGAAAGAACCATTATTGATAGCTATGATGGAAGATTTGGTCGGTTTGAGATTTATGATGATCAAAGCTCTGTGGTACATTTAGATGAAAACTATGTATGGCCTAATGGCAATAGTTATCATAATCCAGATGGAAAGACAATTGGAGAGCTGGCTAAGGATTTAGGAACAGATGATCTTACTGTTCGTTATAATCCAGAGGGAGAGCCAATCTTTGACTGTGATCCAGGAACAGAGACAGGGCGTCCTTATGAGGTTACATTTTCAGATGGTATTGGCTCGTATCTAGATGATAAAGGCGGTCAAATTGATAGAAAAGGACTTCATGAAGAGGCGTTTAATAAACTAGCAGATCAACTTAACTGCTCTGTTGATGAGATTCGCGTGTTTAAGGGAGATGCAGATCCAATTCAAAGGTTGCAAGACAAATGGAACTGCTCTGAAGATGAAGTGTGGCAACGGTGTAATAATCCTAATCACGTGAATCGAACTTGGCATGAATGCAGGGATCAAAAAACTGTTCAACTTGTGCCCAATATGTTCCATAATATTAGTCACGATGGTGGGGTGAGTGAGTTCAAGAAGTTTAAAGGGTAATAAAATCCTTTTGATTGTAGAAGAAGGTAGAGGGAGCAAACTTAGACTCTCTACCTTTCTTTTCTCCTCCAAAAAAACTTTGGTGGGGGCTTTGTGGTGGCGGTAGTTTTTGGTATCTTGCACGAAAGGTAATTGTATCGGATAACTATTTAATTGGAGTTGGAACGTATGGAACAGGGAAAGGCAAAATTGATCGGGACGTTGGCTATAGCAGTGGCGATTATCGTGGCTGTAGCGATTGGAGGACATGCTCTTGTGCATCGTAATGATGGGCCTAAGACACTCAGTGTGAAGGGTGGGGCAGAGCAAGACTTTGTCAGTGACTTGGTGGTGTGGAATGTAACGATCCAGAGCCATTCGTCTACTCCATTGGAGGGGCTGAAGGATGTGGAGCGTCAGCAAAAGATACTTGCTAACTTTCTCACCACTCGTAAGGTGCAGGAGAGTGAGGTGGTCTTTGGACCCGTCTCTTATCGGGAGGATATCACCGGCTACTACGATCCTAAGCAGGAGCGGTATATTGAGATTAAGAATGGCTTTATCGTACAGCAAACTGCTACGGTGACTAGCCAGAGAGTGGATGAGATAGAGAATGTGGTGCGTGAGGTGGGTGAGCTCATTGCCCAGGATGTGACCGCTAACTCTCAGAACCCTCGTTATTACTACACTAAGTTGGCCGACCTGAAGCTACAGATGGTGGCAGCCGCCTCTGAGGATGCTCGTATGAGGGCAAAGCAGATTGCCGATGAGAGCAAGGCACGCCTGGGAGGGCTTCGGAAAGCGAGCCTAGGGACTTTCCAGATAATAGGGAAGCACTCTAATGAGGATTATTCGTGGGGTGGCAACTTCAATACCTCTAGTAAGGAGAAAACGGTGAGCATCACGGTCACTGCGGAGTATCTAGTGAAGTAAAGAAAACCCATAAATATCTCAGATCCCTCTACATAAGCATCTATGGATTTATTTCAGGCAGATTATGATCGGATAGCGGAGCTTCGGAAGCTTCTGGAGCGGTATGAGCAGGAGTACTATGTGCTGAATGCTCCTACCATTAGTGACCAGGAGTTTGACCTCTTGATGAAGGAGTTGGAGGCGCTGGAGGAGCAATATCCCGACCGTGTGACTCCCGATTCACCCACACAGCGGGTGGGCAGTGAGTTTTGGAAGGAGGGTAAACTGGGGAGGGTGAGCCAGTCTGAAGGATCAACGTTTAAGCATCGCTACCCGATGCTTTCGCTTGCCAATAGTTACTCGTGGGAGGAGACGTTGGACTTCTACCGGCGGGTTCATCAATTGGCGGGGAAGGATGCCGACTTGGTGGCGGAGCTGAAGTTCGATGGTACCTCTATCTCTATTATCTATGAAGGGGGAGTCTTGAGCCGGGCTTTGACGCGAGGTGATGGCACAGTAGGCGAAGATGTGACGAGGGCTATTCAAGCGATGGAGTGTGTGCCGAAAAGGCTTGCGGGCGATCATCTACCTAGCTATGTGGAGGTGCGTGGGGAGATCTTACTCCCTTGGGCGGAATTTCAGAGAATCAATAAGGAGCGTGAGGAGGAGGAACTTCCTCCATTTGCCAACCCTCGAAATGCAGTGGCGGGAACCATTAAGACGAAGGAGCATGTGGAGGCGGTGATCCGTAGTCGTCGCCCAACCGCTTTCTTTTATTACCTACTGAGTGATGATGAGCAGTGGTTGCCAGACCTGCATCACGACCGCTTGGCGCTGATGAGGAAGCTGGGTCTTCCTGTGGATGAGTATAGCCAGGTATGCGATTCGCTAGAAGGTCTGAAGGCTTATCTGGACTATTGGAATACCCATAGGCATCAACTACCAGTGGCAACTGATGGAGTAGTGGTGAAGGTGGATAGCTATGCGCTGCACGCTCTTTTGGGCACCACGGCGAAGTCGCCCCGCTGGGCGATGGCCTATAAGTTTTCGGCAGAGAAGGCTCTGACGCGATTGGAATCGGTGAGCTATCAGGTGGCACGGACGGGAGTGATGACTCCTGTGGCGAATCTGGAGCCGATAGAGCTCTCTGGGACGACTGTCTCTAGGGCTACGCTCCATAATGCCGATATCATTAGTGAGCTGGATCTGCATATTGGGGACTTGGTGATGGTGGAGAAGGGGGGTGAGATTATCCCGAAAATCACCTCGGTGAGGTACGACCTTAGGGATGAGAAGACGGGTGCTGCGGTGACGATGCCGAAGGTTTGTCCGGATTGCGGAACTCCACTGGAGCGTGAGGAGGGGTTGAGTGCCACTTTTTGCCCCAATGAGTGGGGCTGTCCGGCTCAGATCGAGGGTAAGATAGAGCATTTCTGTAGCCGTAAGGCGATGGATATCAATATCGGTCCTAAGACCATTCATCTGCTCTGCACTTTGCTGGGGGTGAGGAGTGTGGCAGATCTGTACGATCTTACTGAGGGGGAGCTTCTGAGGTTGCCTAGCTTTAAGGAGCAGAAGGCGACCAATCTACTCAAGAGTATTGAGGCCTCTAAGGCGACCCCCTTTGATCGGGTGCTTTTCGGCCTTGGCATTCGTCAGGTAGGGAGTACGGTGGCAGCACATTTGGCCGATCACTTTCGGTCACTGGAGGCTCTGCGGTCGGCAAGCCGTGAGGAGCTTTTGGAGCTAGAGGATATTGGTCCAGTGATTGCGGAGAATATTCTGAGGTATTTTGTGGAAAGCCACAATGTGGAGACTTTGGAGCGACTAGAGAGGGTGGGGCTACAATTGCGGTTTACGGAAGACACTGCTCCTAAGCCAAAGGGTTCGCTACTGGAGGGGATGAGCATTGTGGTGAGTGGTGTATTCCATACGATTACACGTGACGAACTGAAGGAGCTGATTGTGGCCAATGGAGGGAAGAATGTATCGAGTATCAGCGGAAAGACGTCGCTGGTGATCGCTGGGGAGAATATGGGGCCAAGTAAGCGGGAGAAGGCTGAGAAGCTAGGAATTGAGATGATGAGCGAAGAGCAGTTTTTCGCTAAGTATGATGAATTGAAGGGGAGGTAATATAGATGCAGAACTTTGTACACTTACATGTCCACTCCTACTACTCTGTACTGGATGGACAGTCGTCAATAGAGGGGTTGCTGGAGCAGGCCAAGAAGAATGGACAGCCAGGGCTTGCCCTTACAGATCACGGGGTAATGCTAGGGATTAAGTCTTTTTGGGACGCCCCTAAATCGATGAAGAAGAAAAAGATCAAGGATCTTACGAAAAAGCTCGAAGGGGCTTCGGAGGAGGATAAACCTAAGATCCTTGAGGAGATAAAGGGGTGGGAGGATTGGAACTTTAAGCCCATCATTGGCTGTGAGTGCTATGTGGCAAGGAACGGACGCCTGAGCAAGAAGGGAAAGCAGGACTTGAGTGGCTATCACCTGATTGTTTTGGCGAAGAATATGCAGGGGTACAAGAACCTCATTAAGATGGTTTCGAGGTCTTCGTCCGAAGGCTTTTATGGTCGTCCTAGGATTGATAAGGAGCTGCTGGAGGAGTATCATGAGGGATTGATTGTGCTGAGTGCTTGTCTCGGTGGAGAGATTCCGCAGCTGATCATGAATGGTCGGCTGGAAGAGGCTAAGCAGGCGGTGCTATGGCATAAGGAGGTCTTTGGGGAGGACTATTATCTGGAGTTGCAGCGACACAAGACCGATAAGCCAAGGGGAAATCAGGAAACTTATGCTCATCAAGTGAAGGTGAATGAGGTTTTGGTGCAACTCTCTAAGGAGACGGGTGTAAAGCTGGTAGCCACTAATGATGTCCACTTTGTACGAGAGGAGGATGGAGAGGCGCACGATAGGCTGATCTGCGTGAGTATGGCAAAGAACTACGAGGACCCTAACCGTCTGACCTATACTAAGCAGGAGTGGCTCAAGAGTACGGAGCAGATGGTGGAGCTATTTGCCGATATCCCTGAGGCGATAGCCAATACCATGGAGATTTTTGATAAGGTTGAGACCTATTCTATTGAGAATAAACCTCTGATGCCACACTTTGAGATCCCAACTGAGTTTGAGAATGATGATGACTACCTCCGCCATCTAGCCTATGAAGGGGCTCATAAAAGGTTTGGTGAGGAGCTGAGTGCTGAGGTAACGGAGCGACTAGACTTTGAGCTCTCTACCATTAAGAACATGGGTTTCCCTGGCTATTTCTTGATTGTGCAAGACTTCATTGCCGAAGCTCGCAAACTGGGCGTGGCTGTTGGACCAGGTAGAGGTTCTGCCGCTGGCTCATTGGTATCCTATTGTCTGCGGATTACCGACTTGGATCCACTGAAGTATGATCTGCTTTTTGAGCGTTTCTTAAATCCTGACCGTATTTCATTGCCGGATATTGATATCGACTTCGATGATGACGGTCGGCAAGATATCCTGAGGTGGGTGACGGAGCATTATGGCAAGGAGCGAGTGGCACATATCGTTACCTATGGTACGATGGCAGCTAAGATGGCCATTAAAGACCTTGGTCGTGTACTAGGATTGCCCCTTTCGGAGACCAATGCTCTGGCAAAGATGATCCCTGACCGTATGCCTGAGGGAGGAAAGGTCAATATCAATAATACGCTGAAGCAGATACCAGAGTTTAGGGATGCCTATTACGAAGGTGACCCTCTCAAACATGATGTGATAGAATATGCACGGCAACTAGAGGGAACCGTGCGTAATACAGGCGTGCATGCTTGCGGTATTATTATCGGTCAGACAGATATCTCGGACGTCGTTCCGACCTTTGTGACCACTGATAAGGATACTGGTGAGGATATTTTGGTAACTCAATACGAGGGGAGTGTGATTGAGTCAACCGGCTTGATCAAGATGGACTTCTTGGGTCTTAAGACCCTCTCCATTATTCGTGAGACGCTCAATAATATTAAGCTTCGCCATGGGATTGACTTGGATATTTCAAAGATTCCTCTGGATGATGCCAAGACTTATGAGCTCTTCAGCGCGGGAAAGACTTCGGCTGTATTCCAATTTGAGTCTCCTGGTATGCAGAAGTCGCTGATGCAACTGAAGCCTTCTAAGTTTGAGGACTTGATTGCTATGGTGGCACTCTATCGACCGGGTCCTATGGATAATATCCCCTCCTTTATCGCTCGTAAGCATGGTCGAGAGCCGATTACTTACGACCTCTCTGTGATGGAGGAGTATCTTGAGGAGACGTATGGTATTACCGTTTATCAGGAGCAGGTGATGCTTCTCTCCCGAAAGATTGCCAACTTTACTAGAGGGCAGTCGGACTCTCTTCGTAAGGCGATGGGTAAGAAGCTGATTGACCAGATGGCTTCGCTGAAGGAGCTATTTATGGAGGGAGGTCAGAAGAATGGTCACCCTGCGGAGATTCTAGAAAAGATTTGGGGCGACTGGCTCAAGTTCGCTTCGTATGCCTTCAATAAGAGCCACGCTGCTTGCTATGCTTGGGTGGCGTATCAAACGGCTTATCTCAAGGCTAATTATCCTGCAGAGTTTATGGCAGGTGTGATGAGCCGAAACCTCAATAACATCACGGAGATTACGAAGTATATCGATGAGAGTAAGAAGATGGGGATTGAGGTCTTCAATCCTGATGTAAACGAATCCAACTTCGCCTTTTCGGTGAATAAGGCTGGGCATATCCGTTTCGGATTGGGTGCTATTAAAGGCTTTAGTAGTTCGGCAGCTCGTGAGATTATTGAGGAGCGGCGCGAGAATGGACTTTTTGCCGATGTCTATGACTTTTTCGCTCGGGTCGAAGGAAAAGCGACCACTAAGAAGGTCTCTGAAGCATTAGTGCTGAGTGGCGCATTTGACTCTTTCGAGACTTTCACTCGTGAGGATTACTATCAAATGGAGGGCAATAAAGAGGAGACCTTCTTGGATAAGTTGATCAACTATGGCAATAGAACTCAGGAGGAGAAGGCACACTCAATGGGCTCTCTCTTTGGTGATGACCTCTTTCAAGAGATGGCGAAGCCAACGCTCTCGGAGCATGCTCCTCAGTGGAATGATATGGACCGCCTGAATAAGGAGAAGGAATTATTGGGCTTTTATCTCACAGCTTCGCCACTAGACCAGTATGCACTTCCACTGAAGTATAAGTGCAATATTGGAGTGTCAGAACTACGAGACGTGATGGATTATGTGGGGAAGGAGCTGATCTTCGGTGGCATTGTGACCGGTTTCCGTGAGATGATGACTAAGAAGAATACCAAGGCGGGCTTTATTAAGATTCAAGACTACAATGGCGAAGGGGAGCTGGCACTCTTTGGTGACTCCTACCTTAAGTACTCTATGTATGGCCGTGAGGGACTATTTATTTTAGTGCGTGCTGAGGCAGAGATGGGCTACTCGGGTGACCGTGCTTTCCTTAAGATCAATAGCATACAACTACTGGAGGAGGTGGCTGATTCACTACTGAGCGATCTGCAGATTACTATCCCCACATGGGCTATTACTGAGCAGTTTTATGAGGATATTATGCCTCCGCTGAATAATTGTAGAGAGACAAAGGGACCTATGTCCATAGGTTTTTATATCTTTGATAGCACTCAGGATGTTTATGTCAATCTCGAGTCGTCGCAGCTCTCAGGAGTATCAGTCTCTACGGAGCTATTAGATAAGCTGGCTCTTTATGAGGAGAGTGGGGTTAGTTTTGAATTGAAATGAACTATCTAGGCGAGTGATGTGTTGAATATAGTAGAAGAGAGAATATAAACAGTATAAATTTTATAGAGATAAGTATTATGGCTTTAACTTTTACAGATGCTAACTTCCAAGAGGAGGTAGCTAAAGGTGGTGCAATGGTGATTGACTTCTGGGCACCTTGGTGTGGTCCATGTCGTATGGTTTCACCTATCATTGATGAACTTGCTGAGGAGTACGGTGATAAGGTACGTATCGGTAAGATGAATGTGGATGAGAATAACGATGTGGTAGCACAGTTCGGAGTTCGCAATATTCCTACAATCCTTTTTGTTAAGGATGGCGAGGTAGTTGACCGTAAGGTGGGTGCCCAAAGCAAGGACTCTTTGAAGCAGTCTATTGAAAAGATCCTATAAGCTATCGGCTTTGTGACAAATAAAGGGGTGTATACTACGCGTATGCACCCCTTTTGATACTATCGCACGAAGGCGATATTATTGATTATCTATTAGCTGGGAAGTAGAAACCGGCAGGATAAGCTACCTTATTTTCGTACTTCTTAACGAGCTTACCAGTGTCGCCAGAGAGATCTAGCTCAAGGATGGCATTTACATCGTTTTCACTCCAATCTTTGATACGAGTGATGTAGACGTGACCTGTGCGTGGGTGTACTCCTAGGCTATTGTAAGTGATGGTTCCTTCAGGATAAAAGCCTTCGCTAGCGACATCGACCATTGCCTTTGTTTCGTTTTTAGCAAAGTCGTGACGATAGATGACTGAGCCACCACCAGCGTAGTAGATAATGTCGTCTTTTGCAACAATCACTGATGACCTACCCCAGTAGTTATTTCCCATAGCCTTACCTTCTGCACCTGTAATTTCATTTTGCTTAATGATAGAGAGGTCGTTGGAGTTGATTCTGTAAATGGTGCTCTTCTCACCTGCAGGAGTTGCTACAAACACATCTCTACGGCAAGCTTGTGCTATGCCCTTGATGCTAGCATCTAGTGTAAGCTCTTTGGTAACCTTATCTTCGTTTCTATTGATAGAGACTAGTTTCTTGCCTACTGCGGCTACTACTCTATTGTTTAGAGCTACCATTTGCATCTCGGAAGCACCGTCAGTGCCCTCTACCTTGGTGAGTTTGCCATTCACGAGGTCTAGACGATGGATCGCCTTTGCGTCACGAATAAAAATATTGTGTAGGTCGAGAATGGCGATGTGTGAAGGCTTTTCTAGATCTGAGATGAGTTCTGAGTAATCCTTATCTATGCTATAATCAGCAGTTTTTAGAGAAACCAATCGACCTTTGTGCGTTCCTTCTATTGGATCCTTGGCAATAACGTAGGTATAATCACTGAAGAAAGCGAGATCTTGTGCTGTGCCTCCTAGGTTTGATTTATCAACCTTAGACTGGTAGCCGCCTTCTGCATTAATGACGTCAAGGAAGCCAGTCTCTTTATTGTATACTCCTTCGTTGAGGACAAATACACGAGCATCATTTTTGCTCTTTTGTGAGTCTGGAGTCTTGTCAGAATCGGAGATACAGCTAAATAGCGCTAAGCTACTTAGTAGCGTGAGTAGTAGTAAATTAAGTCTTTTCATCGTTCTACTGTTTTATGAATTAATGAATACTATTTTTATTTATCTGGTATAGTAGCGGCAGTAAAGGTGGTGCTGAGTAGTTCTCCCTTCATTGAGCCATTGTTTAATGGGCTCCAGGATATTCCGTGCCAGCTGCCATCTATTAGTAGCGTATTCCAAATACCAGTGCTGGAGTAGCCAAATGGGTTGAGACGTCTTTCTTTGTGAAAGTAAGACCAATAACCAATTTTGTAAAACCCAGTCTGCCATCTAGCGGTAGGGTCACTGATGGTGAAATGGTCCACAGCATCGTCCTTCTTTGGATCGAAGTCCACGGTATAGACACCTTCGCTCTTAAGTTTAAGAGGTTTTTCCTGGTATCTTATCTCATAGGGTTTAGCACCAATGATAGGACGATAAGCAATGCTGAATAAACAAGTGCCACTTTTCATACCTTCACCGATAGCAATCAGTAGTCTAGGATCTTGATTAGCAATCTCCTCTAGCATTTCACCTGTACTCTTCTTCCCATCAAAATGATAGCCCCATACAAGTGCTTCGGGTTGTTTTCCATCGTGCCAATCAATCACTAGTGCTACCTTTTTGCTTCCTGTGCCAATCCAATACTTGATATCTCTGAATGCGAAGTAAGGATCTCCGCCACCGGAGCTATTTGCTGGGTCGTAATTAAAAAGCTGTCTACTAAGTGAGATCTTATCCGCAGTCTCTAAGCTAATGGCCATTTCGTCGCTGAAAGGAACGGCGTTACTTTCAATGTCGTTGGCAGTGATATGTACCTTGGTATCTTTGTTTACCTCGGGAAGCCATAATAGGATCTTTTGACTTTCCTTTGGTTGCAGCTCTTGGGCATTGAAAGTGAGTGGAAGGGAAGAGAGACTCTTTTCTCCTTTTAATTTGCCCTCTACATAATCATAAGCAGAAGTGGGGCTTTCCCATAGCCAAGGTGTGTCGGAAGTAAGCCGCAGCTCCTTTGGAGCCGTAAGTGGTTGATCAGACTGATTGGATAGCTCAATAATAGAGAAGTGCCCAAGCGTGGAGAGCTGTAAGGATTGTTTGCCTGATGACCTGTGTAGAGTCGTCTCTGGTAGATAGATTGGTGGGTTAATGCCCTTCTCGCGAAGATTGAAGGAGGGGTTCTTGTCATTATCTTGTAGTGGCGCTTGATAGGCTAGTAGAGTAGGGGTCGAATGGTCGCCCTTTCTTTTCACCTCCCCCCGAATGGTTAGTCCTGTGGTACGCATATCCTCAGGTAGGGTGATGGAAAGAGTCGCTTTCAGTCCATCGGAATGGCGGGTGGGGGTCAGTTCGTGGAGGGTGATGCTTTTGCCACCGCTGCGAATTTCTAGCGTAACTAGATCATCTTCTTGCCAGAAGTAGCTTAAGTTTTTGCTTATCTCTTGGCCGGAGAACATTGTTGGCATGGAGAGCTCTAATTGAAGATCTCCAGTGTCAGGGGTAGACTCTTCGCCCTTACATGCTGTTAGGAGCAGCGATAGTAGGACAAGTAGGGAAATGATAATTTTCTTCATGATTAAAACCTTATTTGTAGTGAGCCGAGTACTGTGCGTCTAGGCATTGGGTAGTACTTGGTCGATTCGTAGTAAGTGTTGAATAGGTTGTCTATCCTTATTTGCGGGGTGATAGCGTACTTTCCGATGGTATAATAATATCCGAGGAGTAGGTGGGATACATTGTAGGGTCGGGTAAAGTAGCTTTGGTCGGTGGTGATGTATCGTACACCGACATAAGAGGTCTGTAGGTTAAGGAAGCAGCGTGCATAATCGAGTGTGAAGCGGAGGCTCCACTTCTGCCGAGGCACATAGGGAAGTTGATGGAGGAGTGCACCATCATCATTATGTTGCTTGGTGCGAGTAAAGGCTCGGGTAAAAGCGTAGCTCCAAGAGAGAGAACTTCGGACCTTCTCGCCAGTGTAGGCTACTTTGAGGAGCAGGTCCGTGCCGTAAGAGCGCGTGTCTCTCTTATTTTGTGGTCGCCAAAGCCATTGATTGTGGCTCTGACCAGATCGCACCGTTTCGTCTACTGGTAGCCAGAGAATCCAATCGTCGATATCCATAAAGTATCCGGTTGCCTCAGCTGAGAAATCTATTGGGGCTTTGAAAGGGTGGATCTTGAATAGTAGAGTGGCATCATAAGTGTATCCTTTTTCAGGACGAAGGTGGGGATTACCCCCCGGGTGCCAGTACAATTCATTGAGGGTGGGCTGTCGGTAGTTGTAGGAGAAGGAAGAGCGTAGGTGGAGCATTTCGGGAAGTATCGTAGCGGATGCCCCTAGGGAGTAGGTGAGGACAGGGCGGCGCCAGTCTATACTCTCAATCATCAATCGACCATCGGTAATTAGCCACTCTATAGGCTTATAGCGGAGTGCTTGGTGCCATGCGATCATATCTCTCGTGGCACCTGCGATGGGGTCTTCTTCTCTGCTATCCTCTGCTTTGGCACGGTCGTGCCGGTAGGTGAGGGTGGTATTGTAAAGCCACTTTGGGCTAAAGGAATGGCTAAAGTCAATGCTGGAGTGTACAGTCCGTGAGCCATTGAGGTTATTAGTCGGTAGAAAGTAGTCGTTATCGAACCACCGATGATACTTCATACCATACTGGATGTAGGCTATCTTGCCCTCCAGTTTACTAGCTCCAAAGTAGCCATTGTACCCTATGTATGCTCTTAGGTTTTGCTCCTCTTGACGCTCGTGAACTGTGGTTTCAATACCTAGCGGCTGTGGTAGCATTCGATTGCCACGTTGATACCAAAGTGCCGATGAGAGAAAGGCTTGGTCGCCTAGCCGGAAGTGTAGTTCCTGCATAGCCGAGAGCATTGAGAAGCTTGCATCTTGTCGACGTTCCTTAAAGGCATCAAGGCCTGAGACTTTATTGATGTATTGATAGTCATTATCGGAGTGCTGGTAGTAGGCTCTGCTTTTGCCAGAAAAGCGACGGGTGCCGTATCGGGCATACCCTTTAGCCGTGTAGGTGTTGTAGGAGCCATACTCGGCACCAAGGTCAAAGTGAGAAGTTCCGTCCCAATAGGGGAGGTTATCGATGTTGACACTTCCGCCAACCGCTCCTGAACCACTCTTGATATCGTTGGCACCGTGATAGAGAGCTACCTGGTCGGCAAAGAAGACTGGCATCTGGGAAAAGTCGAATATCCCTGCCATCACAGGGGTGATATTGATCCCATTCCAATTAACTCTTGTCTGAGCTGCACTGGCCCCACGAAAGGAAGCGGTCGCATTGGCTCCAAGCCCCTGGCTCTTGACGCTGATAGAGGTGTTTTCGGCAAGTAACTCTGCCATATTTCTAGAGCTATTGATCTGTAGTAGCTCAATAGGTATTTGCTCTATTTTAGCTCCTGTATTAACTTCGGAGCGGGTGGTGATGGATTTGGAGACCACAAATAGCGTATCTAATACGGTGGTCTGCTCTTGTGCGTAAGAGACTATAGCGCCAGCACAAAAGGTAAGTACGATGCTAAGAATTCGCCTCATTGCCAATCTCCTTTCGGTGGAAAGAATATGCGATTGGGGTATACACCAACCTTATAACTTCGTACTTCACCACCATCTTTGGGAAACTGACGAATATACCCACGCTGTGCTGAGTAATCGAGGCAGTCGCAGATAAAGACATCTCCATCGGGTGAGACATTCATGCCATACATCATCTTAACTCCAGGAAGCTCGAGATATTTGGAGACTTTGTGACTGTCCACATCAATAGTGAATAGGGTCTGTAGAGGTTGCCCCTCTTTCGACTGAGTGTAAAGATTGATATAGATATATTGCCCAGTGGGGTCTATATCTACACGATTGTTTTTGGGCATGCCGATGATATCGCCCTCGTGAGGCTCTGAGCGATCAAAGGATAGTGCCACCTCAGCTACGATCGTTTCACTCTGAGAGTCGATAGCCGATAGCTTTACTCCATTGGGCAGAAGGCTAGTGCACCACACTCTCTGGTGATGGTCAACTAGCAATTGGCAACCACCAAGCTCCCATGGAATATCTAGCCCATCTATAAGTCGCATATTGGGTATCCATAGCTTTTCGGCATCTAAAATGGCAATTCCTCGATTGAGGTAGGCGCCAAATACCTTGTTTCTGACTGTAACCATCTGCTCTATGCCTGAACTTGCAGTGGGGAGTGAGATATACTCTAGTACCTCATAGGGTGGGGTGGTGCTGATCTTCACTAGCTGGCCATAGAGGTCACTAACCAGTGCGGTATTATTGGTCAGGGGAGTGATGTAACGTGGTGAGCCACTTTGGCTATAACGTAGGGAGGCAACAGACTTAAAGGTGGTGGGGTCTAGCACTTCTATGCGCCGACTATTATTAATGGCTACGAAAAGCTTGCCATTGATAAGCGTGATGCTTTGGGCAACATCGCCAAGTGGTCGCTGATTGATTGGCTCAAAGACATCCCAGTAAATGGTACCATCCTTATAGACAGCGGAGAGTGCTGCTGTATTGGTGGTGAAAAGCCCTTCATTGACCACTAGAAACTGGAGTGGGTTATCCTTTGAGAGCTGGATAGAAGGTAGCTCTGGTACTCTATCGCATGCCAATGCAAGCAACGAGATGAGCAATACTATTAATCGATAGCACTTAGACATAATTGTCTTTGATATTTGCCGTGACAAGTGGGGTTAATAAGTGGAGTTAATAAGGAATAACCAATCGCTGACCGGGCCGTATGTTATTTCCACGAATGTTATTGGCTCGCCTTATCTTTTGTACGGTGGCTCCTTTATGCTTTTGAGCTATTCCGCTTAGGGTGTCACCCTTCTTTACCGTATAATACCTGACCTTTGGAGAAGCACTACTTTGTTTGGAGCTTCTTTGGCTACTACCTTTGGAGCCGTTGATGGAGAGCTTTTGCCCAACCCTTAGGCTGTTACTAGAGAGGTTATTCCATGCTTTGATATCATTTATTGTGACCCCGTATTTAGAGGCTATCTTGGAGAGCGTCTCACCTCGCCTTACGATATGGGTGATCGCATAGGCAACGGTATCATTGCTAGACTCCTTAAGCTCTGCGGTACTCTGCTCCGACTGTCGCTTGGCGAGTAGCTGATCCTTTTGTATACTAAAAGCAGTAGCATTGGCAGTGGGTAATCTAAGTATCTGTGTACCGTTATTACCGGGGATAATCCTCTTTTTATACATTGGGTTGAGATCCTCAATCACCTTCATATCCACTCCGCTGGCATGCTGTATCTCATCGAAGCTGAGTCGGAAGTTAATATGTACGGTATCGGTGGCGAGAGGGACATTGACTATATTGGGTCGGATATCGTGCTCATCGTAGTGCTCCATCGCATAGAAAGCAGCAATGAAGAAGGGCACGTATGAGCGGGTCTCACGAGGTAGGTATTGATAAATCTGCCAGAAATCGGTCTTACCTCCTGAGCGGCGGATTGCTTTATTGACATTCCCTGGGCCACAATTATAGGCTGCAATGGAGAGCATCCAATCGCCGTATAGAGCGTACATATCCTGAAAGTAGCGTGCCATTGCTTCGGAGCTCTTGTAGGGGTCGCACCGTTCGTCGACCATACTATCGATATGAAGTCCGTAAGCCTTGCCCGTGGGGAGCATAAACTGCCAAAGCCCTGTGGCTCCAGCCCTACTGACAGCAGTTGGGTTGAGGGCACTCTCTACGATGGCGAGGTATTTTAGCTCTAAAGGCATTCCATACTTATCCAAGGCCGACTCTATGATGGGAAAGTAGTAGGTGGCCTTAGCAAGCATTAGGCTGAGCAGGCGACTTCGCTTATTGACATAGAGCTCAATGGCTTCGCGAACTATGGGATTGTATGTGAGGGGTATGGCACTCTCCATCGCGTGTAGACGACTGCGATAGAGTTGATCTAGTGTCCGAGTACTTTGGGTACTGGGCTTATCTCTCTTGGAGAGATTGTAATATTCTTTATATCTACGATTGAATAGTGAATCAAGGCTCATCTCAAAGCTTTCGGGAAGTCGGCCAAGATCCTCTATGTTTACCTCCTCCCCATTATTGGGCTCTTGACTGAAAAGTGCAGTGCAAAAACCAAGTAATAGGGTAGCTGTAAGAAGAAGTCTATTCATCGTCATAAGTCTAAAATGCTTAGAATGTAAGTGCTAATTGCACGCCTATCCCGCTGTCGGGCGTTTGTGGGGTGGAGGGGATATAGGCTGGGGCATAGGAAAGGGTGAGATTAGGCGAAATGTCGAAGCTATATAGCTCAGCATCGACATAGGCATCAATCATAAATAGGGCATAGATACCTACAGTAATGATGATGCTGAGATCGCGATTGCGTCGATAGAAGTCACGACCTCTCCTAAGTTGTTCGTGAAAGCCTGTATTATTGACATAGCTCTTGGGGTCTGCACCGTAGGGAATAAAGTCTTTCCAACTTTGATGCTCCATAGGTGTGGAGCTCTTGATGTCCCTAAATGCAGTTGCGTAATCAAGGAGGTTATTATTATTCCAAGAGATAGCATAGTAGCAAGCAGTATAGGCACCAATTACTATAGGGAGTTTCCAATATACTCGGTTGTACACTTGTCCACCACCAGGGATGATGCTAAATAGTACGGCTTTTGTGGAATTGGGTTGAAAGCTCTTTACCTCTTTACTCTTTTTATTTGGCACTACCTCTTCTACCACCTTGTCTCTAGTGGCACTTTGAACGACGGAGTCGGGAGGTATGCTATCAGTTGGCACAAGGTCTGCTTTGGCCGATAGCGATAGTGCCAGCCAAAAGAGTGCTAGCAATGAGATTTGCTGAACTCTCCTCATAGTCGGTCTAGCAGTGCAAGAATATGCTCAAGCTGGTCATTGGAGTCAAATGGAATATTTATTTTCCCCTTGCCCTGCTCACTGAGCGTCATGGTCACCTTGGTCCCAAAGAGACTTCTGAAGCGATTGGTGAGTAGCTCTACCTCTTCGCTATTGGTGGGTTTCCTTTTGCTGTTGTTGGAGGAGCGTGGTTTATCGGGTATCTCTTCCTCTGGCTCATTGTATAGCTTGACCATCTGCTCTAGGCTACGTACTGAGATGTGGTCTGCGATTACTTGCTCGTAGAAAGCTAGTTGCACCTCAGGATCGTCGATGCCTAGAAGAGAACGGGCATGCCCCATAGAGACTTTGTTATCCTTTAAGCCCATTTGTATCTCTGCAGGGAGCTTTAAGAGCCGGATGTAGTTGGAAATAGTGGCTCTCTTCTTGCCCACTCTATTGCTCAGCTCTTCCTGTGTAAGGTCGTAGCCTTCGATCAGCTTCTTAAAGGCGAGTGCTACTTCGATGGCGTTGAGGTCTTGGCGCTGAATGTTTTCAATCAGAGCCATTTCCATAATCTGCTCATCTTCGGCGGTGCGTATATAGGCAGGGATGCGCTCGAGCCCAGCTATCTTGGCTGCTCTATACCGGCGCTCTCCACTGATGATACGGTACTTCCCTATATTATCGGAGAGTGCATGCACGGTGATTGGCTGAATAATACCTAGGTGCCTAATAGACTGTGCTAGCTCCTCGAGGGCTTCAGGGTCAAACTCCTCTCTCGGCTGCTCGGGATTAGGTATGATATCCTCAAGATTTATTTCATTAAAGGAGGAAGAGCCCTGCACATCCACATCACTGAGTGTTGGTGTGATCAGAGCATCTAGTCCTCTGCCAAGGCTATTTTTCTTATTGATGTTTTTGCTCATAATTGTTTGTTCTTCTCCAGAAGCTCGCGAGCTAGTTGAAGGTAATTTTGACTGCCACGAGAGTCTATATCAAAGTCTAGCACCGACTGCCCGAAGCTAGGAGCTTCACTAAGTCTCACGTTACGATGTATGACACTGGAGAATACTAAGCTCTTAAAGTGTTTCTTAACCTCCTCGTACACTTGATTGGAGTGACGAGTACGGGCATCATACATGGTCATAAGGAAGCCCTCAATATCTATCTTTGGATTGATTCTTCGCTTAACTACCTGCAAGGTGCTCAATAGCTTGCTGATCCCCTCCAGTGCGAAGTATTCACACTGTACAGGTATGATTACAGAATCTGCTGCAGCCAAGACCGATACCGTGATGAGTCCTAAGCTTGGAGAACAATCGATAAAAATAAAGTCATAATCGTTTCGAAGCTGATCCGTAATCTTACGCATCACGAACTCACGGTCAGGGACAGAGACTAGCTCTACTTCTGCCCCAGAGAGATCGCTATGAGAGGGAAGTATCATGAGCCCTTCCACGGAGGTCTCCACAAGACACTCACGAGGATTGGCTTCGCCTAGCATGCAGTTGTAGACCGTCTTATTGGGTGATAAAGGGGTAGCTCCCAAGCCACTTGTTGCATTGGCCTGAGGGTCAGCATCTATGATTAGTACCTTTTTCTCTAAGGCCACTAGTGATGCGGCGAGATTGATTGTCGTAGTCGTCTTACCTACGCCACCCTTTTGATTGGATATTGCTATTACCTTTCCCATCTATTGCTCTATGAAGTCACTTTTTCACACTAGCAAAGGTAATCAATTATCTATTATTCCCCAAAAAGATGTCAGAAGTAGACGTGCCGGGGTGTTGGCAATGATTGAGGCTTATCTACTTAGCGCTTACAGTGTGGGCAAATCCCCTTGAGTATGAGTGTGTAGCCATCCACCTGAAAGCCCTCTGGAATGGCAAGCTGTGTAAGGTCCAAAGTGATACCTTCGAGGCAAATGGTTTCAGCACACTTCCGACAAGTGAAATGAGCATGGGTTGTGGGGTGTTCAACGCTCTCTACCTGACTTACGGCATACTTGGCAACGCCACTACCATCCTGTATTTGATGGATGAGACCAGCCTCGAGAAATAATTGTAGGTTCCGAAAGATACTACTCTTATCTATCGTGCGTAGCTCTACCTCTAGATCGCTCAGACTCATTGCCACAGTCGCTTCCTCTAGAGCCTGATACAAGAGGTATCTCACTGGAGTTACCCTCACGCCAAAGTGGCTTAGTAGCTTTGATAGTCTTTCTCGTTCCATAGTCTTTCCTATCATTCTTGAAGTGTTTTGGCTCTAAAGTAAAGTGCACGGAGTGAATTGAGTACTGCAAGGAGTGTCACACCTACATCGGCAAGTACAGCAAGCGTTAAGGAAGCAAAGCCCAATAGTGCCAAAATCATCACTGCAAACTTAAACCCTAGTGCAAAGATAATATTTTGTACTACAATCTTATGGGTATGCCTTGAAACTTCTATTCCTTGCACCACTTTATATGGGTCGTTACCTTGTATTACGATGTCTGCTGCCTCTATAGTGGCATCACTGGCGATACCACCCATTGCTATTCCCACGTGGCTCATGGTCATTACTGGAGCATCGTTCAGTCCATCCCCGACAAAGGCTACCCGATCATTTACCATCAGCTCCTCCACTGCCCTCATCTTATCATCAGGGAGTAGGGAGCCTCTTGCATCCTGAAGACCTATTTCTTTAGCTGTTGCTAGCACCACTTCTGGTTTGTCGCCAGAGAGCATCACCAGTTTATTGATTCCAAGGTGTTGGAGATCCGATATAGTTGCCTTGCTCTGAGGCTTTATTTGGTCGGAAAGAATTACAGTTGCTTTGACAGCTCTGTCTATGGCAAGCAGTACGGCACTTTCTCCCTGAGGAGATAGAGATTGGGGCACCTCAAGCCCTTCCTTGAGCATCATTCGTTCGCTTCCTACTAGTAACCGTTCGCCATTACTGCCAATTGCTGTCAGCCCCATTCCGGTAACCTCTTCAATGTCCTTTACTTCCTTCCGCTCACTATTTGTAGTGTGCCTCAGAATGGCTTGTGCCATTGGGTGGCTACTATGTGCTTCAACTGCCGATATGTACCCCAATGCATCTTCACTGCTGATGCTAGATGTGAGCACCTTTTTTACCTCAAACTCTCCTACTGTGAGGGTTCCAGTCTTATCGAATACTACTGCTGTGATCCTCCTTAATTCTTCCAAATAGAGTGCTCCTTTAAATAGTAGCCCATGACGACTAGTAGCCCCCATTCCGCTAAAATAGGTCAGAGGGACACTGATGACCAATGCACAAGGACAAGAGATTACCAAGAAGACTAGTGCCTTATAGAGCCAATCAGAGAACTCGTATTGGAAGCTAGAAGATGCCAAGCTCCATATCCATGGTGCTAATACTACAAGGAGAGCAAGCCCGAAAACAATTGGGGTATAGACTCTTGCAAATCGACGAATAAGTCGCTCTGTTTCAGGTTTTCGTTCGCTCGCCTCTTCGGTCATCTGAAGGATACGTGCCAATGTGCTATCCTCGTATGGTTTGGTCACTACAATATCTATAGGGCGTGTGCTCACTACACTGCCGGCAAGGATTTCTGCACCCTTCTCCCGCTCCTCAAGCATACTCTCACCTGTAAGTGCAGAGAGGTCCAAAAGGGCTTCCTCCGAGAGAAGCTTTCCATCCAGCGATACTCGCATGCCTGGGATTACTCTCAAGTAATCGCCCACTTGCGCCTCTTTTGCTGGTATCTCTTTTGTCTCTTGTCCCTCTATTTTAAGGACTGTTTGGCTACGCACATCGGCAGTCTTGGAGATACTGCGGCGCACCTTGTGTACCGCTTTATCTTGCAGGTACTCTCCTAATTGGTAGAGAAGCATAAGGAGTACCGCTTCATTTTGTTGGTCAATACAAAATGCCCCAATGGTTGCTATCGACATCAATGCACACTCATTAAAGAAGGAGTGCTCCTTCCAGAGGAGCTCCCACGCCTCTATAAGGACAGGAATTCCTACAGGGCAAAATGCGAGGATGTAAAGCACATCTTGTAACCACCCTTGTGGCCACCAACTCCAGAAGTGTTGGCCCACAACGATTAACACTAATATGGCTGCCGAAATGAAAATCGGCTTAAGGCTTACCTCCTCTTCCTCATGTCCGTGAACTTGACTATGATTATCTCCCATAATTCTTGTACCTGTTTGATTGTTATTACTTCCACAAAGATAGACCCTTTTCTCTGCAACCTAGTTGCAGAGTTGATCCTACTATAGCTCTACTGATAAGGTGGCAATAATTCAATTTTACCTGCGAACTTCTTGAGGAAAATAGGGCGTTAAAAGATGTTTTTGTAATAGGTTGATACTCAGTGTCGTATAAAGGCGCTAGTTTAGTTGCAACTAAGCAATCGGTTCGTTGCAACTAAGCAAATGATTAGATGCATCTAAGCAAATGCTTAGTTGCATCTAATTTTTTGCCTTGATATACCATCGGGTTATGAAGCTCTATAGCTAGGCTCAAAAGAGGCTAATTGGAGAATGGCACTTCGTGCAACATTATCGTGCACTTATTGAGCATTACCATGATACAGAAAAAAATCACCCCGACGCCTTCGAGGCGTCGAGGTGACTGCAATCATCATTTAAAATCCCAAATGTATCGAATGTCAACCAAGGTCAACACCCGAGCAAGGGCTCTTGCCAACCCTTACTATCGTTGTCCAAACTTGGAGGCGCCTATTTTGCTTTCAAGTTGGCTATATCTTCATACTATATGCTAGTTAGCTTATGCAACACTCGGAGCAATGACCTCTCATTCACTCCCGTTAATTCCCTTTGTTGGCAAATATACACTAAAAATTTCAATTGCAAAGACTTTTGACTTGTAAATTTTCTGTTTCTCTAACATTAAAAGGAATGGCACCCTAAGAATAAACTCTTAAGGTGCCATTTTAGGTCACTTATAATGTAGATTTACCGATAGTCACTCAATTGCTCTTGAAGCTGCTTGCGAGCAAAGAATATTCGACTTTTGATTGTCCCTATTGGGAGATCAAGTTGGTCCGCTATCTCCTTATATTTAAAGCCCGAAAGGTAGAGTGAAAATGGGATCTGATATAATTCGTCTAATGCCTCTATTGCTTGATTGATCTCTTTAAGACTTAGCTCGTGATCGGGAGCCCCAAGCCCCTCTGTATCTCTTTGGCTACCAATATAGGAGAGGTCGGCAGAGTCATCAATAATATTATTGGTCCGAACGCTTCTGTGGTAGCTATTAATAAAGAGGTTGCGCATCACGGTAAATACCCACCCTTTGAAGTTGGTATTGGGTCGATACTTGTCTCTATTATCCAGCACCCTGAGCGAGGTCTCTTGCATCAAGTCTTCGGCATTTGTGGGATTAGCGGTTAATGAGAGGGCAAAGCTGTACATATTTGGCTGTAGGCCAACGAGCTCTTTTTCAAAGTCGGCTTGATCCTTTTTGGTTGGTAGTTTATGGTCGTTTATCATTATATATGTATCTGTTTCTGGTCTTTGATTTGCTTTTCAAATATACAAAAACTTCGGCAGTTAATCTCCCCTGACATCTCTATTTTCTTTTTCTTAACAAAGAGACTCCTGCCACTATGAACGTCGTGCGATAATGGCCTTTCTAAGGTGTGGCCCCTACTTACTTGGGGTGGTGGCTTGGAGTGTCATTAAAAATGAGTACATTTGAGCACTTGATCAATTTGTCATCGTAAATGATACTTATGAAGCTTATAAGGAATTTTAAATGTCTTGCTGTGACCTCAGCGTTATGGCTTTCTTTAGCTCTTGTGGCTTGTGGGGGAGCTGAGAGTAAAAATGAGTCGCTATTCTCTAGTGAGGTAGTGCGTAGTGCCGAAAGTGCACTCTCTGATAAGTTGGCATACTTGGGTATTGAAGCTATTGACTTTGGTGACTCTCTCACTTCAAATGAAAAGGCCGCAATGACTTGGCTCTATGCCTATTCTTATACTCCTGATATATTGGATCATTCCCCTGAGTTTTATCGAGCCAATATCGATGTGGCAATCAAAGCGCGTCAGGAGCTTCCATGGGGAAGTAGCGTGCCACTCGATCAGTGGAGAGCTTTTGTCTTACCATTAAGGGTGAATAATGAAATTCTTGACGACTTTCGCACTACCTACTATGAGGAGCTTAGAGATCTTGTGAAGGATATGACCATGGAGCAGGCAGTGATAGAGCTCAATCACTGGGCTCATCAACACATTACTTATGCTCCTAGTGATGGTCGTACCTCTTCGCCTTTGGCTACTCTTCGAAATGCGCTAGGACGGTGCGGGGAGCAGAGTACCTTTTTTGTTTCAGTATTGCGTACGGTAGGTATCCCCGCTCGGCAAGTATACACTCCAAGGTGGGCACATACTGATGATAATCACGCTTGGGTCGAGGCGTGGGTAGATGGCGAATGGCACTATTTAGGAGCTAGTGAGCCTGCTCCTGTACTAGACCACGCTTGGTTTGATGCTCCAGTGCTTAGGGCGATGCTCTTGCATACTAGGGCTTTCGGACCGTATGTGGGTAAGGAAGAGTGGCTTGGCGCTGATCTCAATACGACTGAGCTCAACGTCTCTGAGAATTATATCCCTGTAGCTCCAGCGATGGTGACCGTAGTGGATAAAGAGGGAAAGCCACTGGAGGGGGTTAAGGTGACCTTTAGAATTTATAACTATGCCGATCTCTATCCTGCTGTAACTCGCACTACCAATCGATTGGGTGAAGCCTCGGTAGAGCTAGGTTTTGGAGATGTAGTGGTGGTGGCTAGTCGTAGTCCGCAGGAGATGGCGATAGGCAAACTCACTAATAAAGAGGGCGGTGGTACTCTGAAGCTTACTCTAGGTGATTGGAGTGAGGTCCCCTCTGAGATGCATCTGACCATCACACCTCCTATTGAGAGAGTGCCCCAAATTGCCGTCACGGAGGAGATGGAGCACATCAACGCTAAGCGAATGGAGGAAAATAATGCCCTTCGCCAATCATATACCGATACCTTCCCTACTGATGAGCAGGCAAATTCGTTGGCTACAGAGCTAGGACTTTCTGGAGAAAAAGCAGCACAGCTGTCACGTCTGTATAAGGAAAGTCGTGGCTATCATAGGGAGATTGCGGACTTCCTGAGATCTTCGGCACAGCAGGGGAAAGTCCAAGAAGCCATAGCCATATTAGCCTCATTGACCGATAAGGATCTCCATGACGTCAATATTGACGTACTGAGAGAGACTTTGTCTCGTGACCTCACCTCTGTTCAATGGAGTGATGCCGAACTATTCTCTCCTAGAGTGATGTTGGAGCATCTCTATCCTGTCCAGAAGCAACTCGATGAAGCGATCAAGGAGATAAAGAGTGCACACCCAGAGTGGGAAACTCTTTCTATAGCAGAAAAGGCCAAGACGCTTGCAATGGTGGTTGATGGATTTAAGGTTGATGAGTCATATAATCCGAGGGAGATTGTAATAAGCCCAGCATCTGTGTGGCAGTATAAAGTTGGTGATTTGCGTAGCCTTCAGGTGCTATTGGTGCGTTTGCTTCGTACAGCAGGTATCTCTGCGAAGTACGACACAGCTAATGGTGTGATTCTTTTCAAGGACGAGCAACAGCGTGCAGAGATTTTGCCATTCAAAGAAAAAACTGAAAGTGAAGAGGTCAGTGCCGACTGCCAGCTTCTACTCTCCTATAAGCCTGAAGGATACCTTAAGACACCTAAGTATGAGACCAACTTTTCAATAGGCTATGTCGATGATGAGGGACAGCTATCTACTTATGGCTTTGATTGGCAGCTTCCATATGATCAAGTCGCAGGAGCTAAGCTTCTCCATGATAGAAATTACCTTCTTACTGGTACAAGGCTTGCCAATGGTGCTGTATTGATGGCTTTACGTAAGCAAGAGTGTGGCAAGGTCACTCCTCTCATTTTTGATCGAGATGAAACAGCAATTGGTGTAATAGGAAGCCTTAATGCCGAGTCTCTTTACCACGATCTAACTAGCGATAGCGATAAGTCACTTATTAGTTCTACTGGGCGTGGGTATTATCTCCTTATTTTAGGACGTGCCCATCATGAGCCTACCGATCACATCCTGCGAGATATGCAAGCGATAAAGGGGGCTGATGGAAAGCTTTTGTTGCCTACTGTGGTACTTATCAATGACCCCTCTGCTGAGCTGAAGTCGCTATTACCAGAAGCAATTTGGGGTGAGGATAAATGGGATATAGAGTACGACTTCGTGAAGAGCAACGAGCTATCTGGCAGGTTGGATAAACCAGTGGTGATCATTGCAGATACATTCAATAGAGTGGTATTTATCTCCCAAGGTTATACCATCGGTATTGGTGAGAGGGTGGCTCAGATTGTAGAGGAACTCAAGTCGAAGTGACAGAATTATGGCGACCGATGGTCATAGTAGCAAGCTAAAGCAAAAGCTTGCGCAAAACCTCTCTACCTGGCAGATACAGGTGATGAATATGGTGATGCTTCCTCATACGGAGCTAGCTGAGCGTGTCAAACAGGAGCTGATCGAAAACCCAGCACTGGAGGAGGGGCATGACTCGGATCCTGATGAGCCTCTTGACAGCCTGTCTGACGAGATGCAATCAGAGGAGGAGATCTCCATGGATGACTATGCAGATGTGGATGACATCCCTGAGACCACTCTGCGTCGCTACTATGAAGGGCAGAAAGGTGCTGATGAGATTCCTTTTGCAGAGGAGCAGAGCCTTCAAGAGTCTCTGAATGAGCAATTGCCACTCACGGAATTGAGTGAGCGAGATCAGCAAATTGCTAGTTTCCTCGTTGGTAGCCTAGATGATGATGGTTATCTCCGGCGATCACTGCTGGGTATTTCGGACGATTTAGCAATCTACCAGGGTATAGAAATATCGGAAGCACACCTTATATATATATTGAGTGTAGTGCAGAGTTTGGAGCCTGCAGGGATAGCAGCTCGCTCTTTGCAGGAGTGTCTGATGCTACAATTGGAGCGTCGTAAGCCTACCGAAGTGGTGCAACTAGCGCGAAAGCTTGTAAGAGACCACTTTGATGAGCTGACTCACAAGCAGATTGACCGTCTTTCAGAAAGTACTAAAGCAAGTGAGGAGGAGCTAAGGGCAGCTATCCGTTTGATTACTAGTCTCAATCCTAGTCCAGGGCTAGACTTTTCTAGTAAGTTGCAGGATACGCTGATGACGGTGATACCCGACTTTGAGGTTACTGAGCGCGATGGGGAACTTCTGGTGACACTCCATAGTGGTGATATACCCGAGGTAAGAGTAAGCCATGAGTTTGAGGAGCAGCTACAGGAACTTACTCAAAGAGAACCTAAGGGTAAGGAGGAGCGTGAAGCAAGTCGATTTGTTAAGCAGAAGATTGATGACGCTCGCGGGTTTGTGGAGATGATCAAGCAACGCAATAATACCCTCATTACTACTATGATGGCGATTGTCCGATTACAGCGCGACTACTTTCTTACGGGTGATGTGGCGTTGCTTAAGCCGATGATTCTTCAGGATGTGGCCGATATAGTAGGGTATGATGTCAGTACCATCTCCAGAGTGACTAGTACCAAGTATGTGCAAACCGATTTCGGGATCATCCCTTTGAAACAACTCTTCTCTGAGGGTATCACCAATGATGACGGAGATGAGGTGACTACGCATTCGGTAAAGCAGTTATTGAAGCAATTGATTGAGGAGGAGGATAAGAATAATCCCCTTTCCGACGAAGCTCTCCGACACAAATTAAAGGAGGAGGGATTTACCGTAGCACGCCGAACAATAGCTAAGTATAGAGATGGTTTGGGCATACCTATTGCGAGATTGAGAAAAGTTTGGTAACTTTGGCGAATAAAAGTTGTAAATCAAAACAAAACTAAAAACAAAAGACGCAGTTATGAATTTTCCAGAGAACTTGAAGTACAGCAAGGATCACGAATGGTTCCTTATAGAAGGCGACAAGGCCACTGTAGGTATCACAGACTTCGCTCAGAGCGAGCTTGGTGAGATCGTATATGTAGATGTGGAGGATAGCGTAGGTGAGGACATTGCAGCGGGTGAGGCTTTTGGCTCAATTGAGGCTGTGAAGACTGTTTCTGACCTTCTTACTCCAGTAGCATTTACTGTAGATGAGTTTAACGAAGAGCTCGAGGACGCTCCTGAGCTTGTGAATAGCGATCCATACGGAAAAGGTTGGATTATCAAGGTGACCCTTGAGGATCCTGATCAGGTTGGTGATTTGATGAGTGCTGAGGAGTACAAGGCACTTATCCAGAAGTAAGAGAGCCCATAGCTCTGTTTACACCCTATTAATATATTAGTAAGAGATGTCTTTACAGCCAAGAGTAAGCATTATTATGGGCAGTACTAGTGACTTGCCTGTAATGCAAAAAGCAATTGACCTACTAGAGCAGATGGAGGTGCCTTATGAGGTACACGCCTTGTCGGCACATAGGACTCCAGAGCAGGTAGAGACTTTTGCTAAGCAAGCTGAGGGGCGTGGTATTAAAGTGATCATCGCTGCAGCTGGTATGGCGGCCCACCTATGTGGAGTTATTGCAGCTTTCACCACACTCCCAGTGATTGGAGTGCCTATCAAGTCGACCCTTGAGGGGATGGATGCTCTACTTGCTATCGTACAGATGCCTCCTGGAGTGCCTGTGGCAACGGTAGGTATCAATGCTTCTCTTAACGCTGCACTGCTAGCCGTCCAGATGCTTTCATTAGCAGATAGTGACCTAGCAAGCAGATATGCAGCTTACAAAGAGAATCTTAAGCAGAAAATAGTTAAGGCCAATAAGGAGCTCCAAGCTCTAGAAGGGCTTAAGTATAAAACAAATTGAATTGTTCACAAGAACTTATCTTTTATTTATCACAACATTTTTAGAGATTGTATTATGAAGAAGTTATTTATCGCAGCAGCCGCTGTAGCAGTTGCTCTCGCTTTCACTTCATGCAAGTCTGAGTCTAACAATAACGACCAGCAACAACAAGCTGAAGAGGCTATCGAGACTGTTCAGGAAGGTGTTGAACAAGGTGCTGACCAAGTGGTTGATACTCTTGATTCCCTTAAGAACGAGGTAAAGGAAGGCGCTGAGGCTGCTGAGCAAGTGATGGAGGGTGCTGCTGAGAATGCACCTGCAAAGTAAATTGAGATTGTGACTTGCGGTGTTCTGAATACCGTTGTTGTAGTCTAATTACTTTAAAGTAAAAAGAAGAGGGGTTGACTGCCGACTGGCAATCAACCCCTCTTATTTATGTGAGGAGTGCACCTCGTGCAACAGACCCTAATTCATTGCCCAAATCTCCTCGTCAGTAGGGACATGGATGGTCTCAGACATTCGTGCAATACGAGTAATATTGAGTAGGTGCTTGTAGGTTAAATTCTCAGATATGGAGTTGTTACCCCAAGTACCACAACCAAGGGTAGTAGTTACAGAGAGCCCATTCTGAATAGATCCACCAGCAGTGATAGAGCAAGGGGCATTGACTATTAGTCGAGACACCTTGATGTCGTTACCGGCCTTGATGATATTACCTTGGTTATTGGAGTGAATACCAGCTGAGTGCCCGCTTCCCTCCATATTAAGGTTGGCGTTGGCAAGAGCTATTGCTTCGTCGAAGTGATCGTAAGGAAGACAGGTCATTACTGGACACATTTTCTCCTTGCAGATAAGATCGGCTTGAGCTACTCCCTTTGCAGGTACTACTAAAATACGGGTGTCTTTTGGAATCTCGATGCCAGCCATTTTGGCGATGATCTCTACGTCCTTACCCACTACATCTTTACTAATAGTCCCATTTACAAATATGGTATTGACCATTTTATCGTGGTATTCTTCGGGTACGAAGTAGGCTCCATTGCGCTTGAAAGCCTCAAAAATCTCCTCCTTATACTTCTTTGGGTAGATGAAGCACTGCTCTCCAGAGCAGATGATCCCATTATCAAAGGCTCTACCCTTGATGATGATCTTGGCGGTTTCATCAAAGTCATTGATGTTTTCATCAATAATAACCTGTACGTTTCCAGCACCAACACCGAATGAAGGTTTGCCAGAAGAATAGGCGGAGTGTACCATACCCATCCCACCAGTAGCTACTACTACGTCTACAAGCGACATCAGTTCTTGAGTCTCATTTAGACCAGGTTCGGCTAGGTATTGTACTAGGTTTTCAGGGACTTTATGCTCTTTCAGTACCCCTTTGATTAGTTCAATAGCATGTCCAGAGCAGTTCTTGGAGCGTGGGTGTGGAGATACGATGATAGCATTCTTTGTTTTGAGTGCAAAAGCAATGTTGGCCATAGGGGTCACGATAGGATTCGTTGTAGGAGTGATAGCGGCTACTACCCCTACCGGCTTTGCTATCTTAATTAATCCCGTGCCTTCCTCAATGTCTATTACCCCCATAGTTTTCTTCCCTTGGAGGTTCTGCCATACGCCTTTGGACTTATTGCGGTTCTTTGCCACCTTGTCCTCGTAACGTCCCATGCCGGTCTCATCTACTGCCTCTCGTGCAAGTATCTCGGCGTTGTCATAGATTACCTTGCAGAGTGCCTTAACTACGCTGTCAGTACTCTTTTGATCGAACTTCCGATCAAACTCTTGTTGTGCCACCTTTGCAAGTGCCACCATTTCTTTAATTTCCATATTGTATCGTGATTAGTGATGTAATGTCCTTAGTATAGTTTCTTATAAATGTCTCTGATTTCGTCTCTGCTAAGTGCCACATAATTATTGGCTAGTAATCGCTGTTGTGTGGCGAGAACTGCATCAGCAAAGCCCTCTATCTCCTCCTCCTTCATGCCATAAGTATGTAGCGGATTTTTAGAAATAAGTGCTGAGAGTAGGCGATCCATCTCCACAAATACCTCCTCAGGCGTGCATCCGAGCTCCTTTGACAGCTTCTGCTTAAGCTCAGCGATGCGCCCGTTTGGGTTCTTGCACTCGTAGGTCATAAACACTTCGGTAAAGAACTGGTAGTTGGCTTCGCCATGAGGAACATGGTAGGCACCTCCAAGAGGGTAGGAGAGGGCATGGACTGCACCAACTCCAGCGTTACCAAAGGCGATACCAGCAAAGTTACTCGCCATAATCATCTCACCCATTACCTCAAATCGATACGCTTCACCCTTTTCTTTGATTTGGCGGAATACATTGATAATGATACGCCAAGCGGCCTCGCTAAATAGCTCAGTATAGGGATTAGCTTTAGGAGAAACATATGACTCTACTGCGTGAATCAGTGCGTCAATGGCACTACAGGCGTAGAACTTAAAGGGGAGCCCCTTGAGTAGCTCAGGGATAATCACTGCATTGTCTGCTACAATTGCATCATCTGCTAGACCCATCTTAGTGCCTCTACTCTTAATCTCCGCGATTGAGATATTAGTCACCTCGCTACCAGTGCCACAGGTGGTAGGGATTACGATCAGTTGCTTCTCTTTCTCGAGAGAAATTTTGCGATCAAATGCTCTGAGGACATCATCCTTTAGCCCCTTGAGGACAAAGAGCTTGGAAATATCGATAACCGTACCTCCACCGATGGCGATGACTCTCTCAAAGTCTTTCCCCTGTACGTCATGAAGAATATTATTCATCATCTCGTCCGATGGTTCTCCCAAGCCATACTTCTCCTGCATAACGAAGTGGCAGTGGAGGTTGCAAGCCTTCATATAAGGCTCATAGAGAAAGTCGTTGGTGATTACCAAGTCCTTCTCTCCTAGGTTGAATGCCTTGGCAAAGTCTGCAAAGGTATCAAACTGGTCAATGGTTGTTTTAAGTTTGAATAGTTGCATAACAGTATCGTTATTGATTAGTATTAATATTTTGCTCTGTAAGCTGCTTCTAGCTCGGATCTGAATGAGGGATGAGCGATATCTATGAGTGCTTTCGCACGCTCTCGGAGTGTTTTCCCTTTGAGTTTGGCAATGCCATACTCGGTCACTATGTAGTCCACGTCATTACGAGAAGTAGTAACCGCAGCACCCTCTGCGATAGTAGGTACGATGCGGGATAATTTACCATTTCCAGCAGTTGATGGCATAGCGATAATGCTCTTGCCACCTCTAGAACGTGCTGCACCTCTTACGAAGTCTACTTGACCGCCCACACCACTGATCTGGCGAGGACCAATGCTCTCGGAGACTACCTGCCCCATAAGATCAACCTCCACACAGCTATTGATGCTGACGACATGATCGTTTTGAGCAATAACCCAAGGGTCATTGACATAGTCTACTGGGTACATCTCCACATCATTATTATTGTTGACAAAGTCGTAGAGTACTTGAGTACCCATTAGAAAAGTTGCCACGATCTTCCCCTTGTTTATCTTCTTTTGGCTACCATTGATGACCCCCGAATTGACTAGTTCAACTACTCCATCCGAGACCATCTCTGAGTGAATTCCGAGATCCTTTTTCTCTTTTAGAAAGAGTAGTACTGCATCAGGAATAGCTCCTATACCGAGCTGTAGCGTGTCGCCATTATCTACAAGTTCAGCACAATATTTCCCAATGCTCTCTTCTACTTCTTTGATTTCTGTAGGTGCGATCGTATGTAAGGGATAGTCTGCTTTGACCACATAATTCATCTTAGAAATATGGATGAGGTTGTCACCTCCTATGAATGGCATCTGTGCATTCATCTCAGCGATAACTACTTTGGCTTGCTCAGCAGCAGGCTTAGTATAATCGCAGGAGACCCCGAAGCTACAGTACCCTTCGGCATTGGGGTAGGAGACCTGTATCAGTGCGACATCAGGGTGCAATAATTCACCTGGATTCATCATCGCTGGCACTTCTGAGAAATATCCAGGGAAAAAGTCCACTCTATTCTCTTTCATGGCTTGACGCATATTGCCTCCTATGAAGTTTGTAATATGTTGTAGGTGGCCTGCCATCTCTGGTGGGTTGCAGATTCCCTTGCCCAGTGTAAGCATATGAAAAACGCGTACATTGTGGTATGCTTGGTAGTTATTTATCAGAGCATCCACACACAATTGAGGTGCACCGGCTGCATGTGCTACGACTACGAGGTCGTTGTCTTTAATGTGTGTAACAGCCTCTTCCGCAGAAATCTGCGGAACACTATACAATTTACTCCAGTCCATACAAGTGATTGGAAATATGATGGTTACTTATTTACGAATAATCTTGAGTGCTTCTTGGATTAAGCTAGGGCTTACCCCTCTATCCACTTCTACCTGAATGGTGGTGTCGTTAAGGGCGTCCTGCAGGGATTGTAAAACAATTTCCTCGATAGTGTCGTTAAGGGAAGGGCAAGATTGGCATGTCCCCGTGACCTTAAGGCGAATGGTATTACCTTTGATATCAAGGAGGTGGAGGTCACCCCCGTGTACTTGGAGCTGAGGCTTGATGACCTCTTCAAGTACACGGGAGACCTTCTCCGTTGTTATTTGGGATTTTAAGAGCATCTTATACTCTCCTTTTTTATTATTTGCGATCCAATGTGGTATCTACACCTGCTATAGTTCTAGCAAGCTCCTTTTTACCCTCCATATTACATTGTCTAGAAATCATAATGCGCTGAGCTTGTGGTGAGCCAGCACCATGCAAGCTCTCTGTGCGGTAGCCTACAGCTGCTGTCCCTAAGCAGAGATTCTCAATGAGGCGCAGTATTCGCATACGGTTGGTAGTATCGGTCCCCTTTGCACCAGCCAAATACTTCTTTACGATAGGACCAATCTCAGCATGCTTTAGATCTGCTTCGGATGGCATCGTCACCATAAGACCTCCAGCAATATCCTCAGCAAGGCGAGTGATATCGTATGGGAAGCGTGTTACATTCTGCTTGCAAACATTCGCAAGCAACATATCTATCAGGTAGTTGCCAGATGAAGTGGCCTTGCCTTCAGCCGAACAAGCGATGCCACAGCTGTAGAGAGTTTCATTAAGGTGTACCATTTCAATGAGCTTATCCTTGATGTGAGAAGCCTTGGGTACACCATTGTAGTCGGCAGCTAGTGCTGCAGCACCAATTAATACGTCACCTACACCTACTTTGCAACCACCATAGGATTGTCTGTGGTAGCCAGCAAAGCGCTCAACCAGCATATTAGTGAACTGGTACTCACGGCACATAAAGATGCGCTCATTAGGGACAAATACATGATCCATCACAAAGAGGGTTTCGTGACCACCAAAGGTGGCATTACCGAGGTCTATCTCTGCCCCTGGCTCTAGTTTTCGGGTGTCGCAAGATTGGCGGCCATAGATAATGGTCACACCCTCGGCGTCGCTTGGTATTGCAAATGATATAGCGTAGTCGGCATCCTCTTCTCTCATCGTGCAGGTGGGCATTATGAGGTGCTCGTGAGAATTGACCGAACCCGTCTGGTGTGCCTTGGCTCCTGTTACGACGATGCCATCAGGGCGAATCTCATTGATGTGGACGTAAAGATCAGGATCCTCTTGCTGGGATGGAGAGCAGCTACGATCACCCTTGGGATCGGTCATAGCACCATCCACTACTAGGTCATTTTCCTGTACATACTCTACATATTTCCTAAAGCGTTGGTGGTAGTCTGTGCCTAGAGCTTCGTCCATTTCGTAGGTCGTACTCCATACAGCATTGAAAGCATCCATACCGACACAGCGCTGAAAGCATGAAGCTGTCTTTTGTCCCAATAGGCGTTGCATCTTAACCTTATTTACGAGATCTTCAGTGCTCTGATGGATGTGGCAAAAGCGATTAATGGTGTGTCCTGTGAGGTTGGACTTAGCAGTCATCAAGTCCTTGTACTCCTCTTGTTGTGCCAGTTCATAGGTCATCGCTAGAGAGTTAAGGGATGGTCTCATCATAGGGTGGTCCACAGGATTATCGATTTTCTTTCCCATAAACCATACATTTAGGTTGAGCTTCCTTAGGCTCTCGATGTACTCTTCTCTTGTTTTCATTTACTACTTTTTTTAGTGGTTTGTATTAGTTGTATTTACTTGTTATTTTTCCACTATTGTTTTTATTGCTGAAGAGAAAGTTGAGAAGGTACATTGCACTATCTCTATTCTAACTATACCATAGGGCAAGATGCCCCTATCTGTGGAGCAACTATGGGTACACCAAATAAAGAGGATACACCTCTTTTATGGGTAAAAAATAGTCTATCTTAGTAACAATGTCCGTCCTTTGTTCCCAAATTCCCCAGAAACAAAAAACTATCAGTGAAAAGGCAGGTCTTCTGACTCATTCTGTTGCTTATTGGCATTTGCTTTGCGGTCTTCCCATAGACTTCTCCCGCACTCGGAAGAGCTGTCTACAGTGACATTTTCTAGAGGGCAAAGCTGTATACAGAACATACAGCTGAGGGTCCAGTCTCAGATTCTCACTGAGTTCCCTTTTCAATCAAAACACATAGGCAATGTCCTTTGATCACCTTTTCAAAAGCAAAGGTATGAATTTATTCCTAATTGCCAAAACTTTTCCATAATATATTTAATGAAGGCTCTTACACAAAGGCGATCTGCACTACCTAGATATCCTTACGGAGGACTAAGTATTGCAAATCGCCTTTGTGTAAGAGCCTCTACTTAGGGCATTTGATTCGTAACCCTCATAGCGACCCAGCCACCTGGCATTTCAATGTGCCCAGAGTGGGTGAGACCATGTGCCGATACAGCATCCATAATCTGTGGAAGGTCTTCATCAAGAAATCCTGAAAGGAGCATGATACCACTTGGGTGCATACGCGAGACGTATCGCTCGAGGTCTTGCAGAATAATATTCCGATTGATATTTGCCAGGAATATATCGGCACGTGGTATCTTCTGTAGTATATTGGCATCACCTTGAAGTACTTTGAGTGCTACATTATTTTGGCGGGCATTCTCTTCTGCATTCTCTATGCACCAATCGTCAATGTCTATGCTCACGCACTCTTTTGCGCCTTTCATCATCGCATATATGCCGAGAATTCCGCTACCACAACCCATATCAATCACTGAGCAACCCTCTAGGTAAATTTGGCTGAGGAGTGTGAGCATAGCCTGTGTGGTAGCGTGGTTGCCTGTGCCAAAGGCCATTTTGGGTTCAATAACGATTTCGTGCTTTACCCCCTCAATAGGTTGATGAAATGGTGCCCGTATCCCTAGCTCTCCCTCCACCACTACCACAGGGTCGAAATAGTGCTTCTCCCACTCTTCATTCCAGTTTTTATCCTCCACCTCTTCAACTTTGGTTTGCATCTGCAATGCTTCAAAAGGGGGCTCAGAAAGTGTTGCTTCTACACTTGCTTCGTTGTAGGAGCTAACTGGTATGTAAGCATGTAACTCTTTGCCGTCATTTTCAAAGGAGTCAAAACCGATATCCCCTAGCTTTTGCATCAATATATCTGTCGCCCACTCATCGGCTGGAGTAGGTAGTGTTACTCTATAATATTTCATTTATTCATCCAATACTTTAGCGTTAATACTCTATTATTCCTTTCAAAGCTACTTAAAAGCTACTAGATAGGCAAAATATATCTGACTTATTTGCTATCTTTGTGCGTATGAAAAGAATACGTCTAGATAAATGGCTATTATGTGGCTTGCTATTGTGGCTATGTTCGTCAGCGACCATGGCACAGCAGCCTACTCGCCCCACTATCTTTCAGGCACTTCAGGCGATGGAGCCTGGTGCTGGAGTAGTGCTCGTAACTCAAAGTCCTGAGATCGAATCCCTTGTAGGGATGAAGTCCGCTAGTTTGTTGGATAATGCACGCATCGTGAATGGCCTTGCGGTTATCTCGGGCTTTCGAATTCAGGTTTATAGTGGCAACCTGCGGAATAGTAAGGCGATCGCAACGCAGCGACGCAATCAGATTAATGCTCTTTACCCTGAGCTACTACCAACAGTGGAGTATGATGCTCCCTTTTGGAGAGTGAGGGTGGGTAACTTTGTAGACCAGAGTGAAGCGCATACTAAGATGCAAGAGCTCAAGAAATCATTTCCTGCCTTTGCTAGAGAAATGTACATAATCAGGTCACAGGTGCGTCTAGATCCTCAAGACTTATAAATTAGTAGATCAAGAATATGTCACATCACGATAACCCTTATTACACAGAGAAGATTGACCAAGAAGAGGAGATTCAATTGATTGCCGATTTGGCAGCACATAATAAAGAGATACTTCAGCTTATCGGAGAAGACCCTACAAGAGAAGGACTGCTAAAGACGCCTGAGCGTGTTGCAAGAGCCCTACGTTTTTTAACCCAAGGTTACCGTCAAGACCCAGCAGCAGTGTTGGAGTCGGCTAAATTTAGAGAAGACTACAAGCAGATGGTGATTGTCAAGGATATTGGTTTCTATTCTATGTGTGAGCACCATATGTTGCCCTTTTTCGGTAAGGTCCACATTGCTTATATCCCAAATAAGTACATTACGGGACTGAGCAAGCTCCCTAGAATCGTTAATATTCTTTCCCGTCGATTGCAGGTTCAGGAGCGACTGACCACACAGATTAAGGAGTGTATCCAAGACACCCTTAAGCCTTTGGGCGTGATGGTGGTTATTGAGGCGCAGCATATGTGTATGCAGATGCGTGGAGTTCAAAAGGAGGGCTCTATTACTACTACTAGCGACTTTACAGGAGCTTTTCAGGACTTTAAGACCCGAGAGGAATTTATGAGCCTCATTAAGTAACGCCACTATTATTAGATGTGGGAGGCCGTGTTATACTAAGCCCCATGCAACGCTGTGTGCATGGGGCTTAGCTTTGTTTGAAAAAGCAGTCACAGAGAGTCGGAGTTTATACTTTCTAGAGATACCATAGCTATGGGAAGCAAAAAAATGAGACTGTTGCACGATGTCTCACGCCCTAGTTAGGAGAGCAAAAGTTGAGTTGCAACTAAGCATTTGCTGAGATGCAACTAACCATTTGCTTAGTTGCAACTAACCGATCGCTTAGATGCAACTCGAAAACCGCTAAAATATACACCTGGTTATCAGACGTTTACAAAAACGCTTCTAACGGTCTATATTTCATAATAATTCAATGCCATTAACCCCCTCCCCCATGAAACGCCCTAACATGATTTTATGCAAGTGTCTGAGAATGGCACTTTGTGCTACATTCTCTCTCAATGTGAAATTAGTGGGAATTCTCATTAGTGTATGTGGTGATAAATTGGTATCTTGCAATGTCGGAGGTTAGGTCAATACCTTATGCGATTAAGAGGGTATTTGGCTCAATGTTTTTACTTGAATAATAGCACGGATAGCGTAATTATAGATTATTGAAGGATGAAAAGTTTTCTTAAAGTAGTTTTTGGCTCTTGTCTTGGAGTCATTTTAGCAAGTGTAATAGTATTTATTATCTTTTTCTCAATGTTGGGTGCTGCAGTTGGTGGAGTAATGGGTGCCTTTAATGGAGAAAAAGAGACAAAGAAGGTAAAGGCGGAGAGTGTACTACTCCTGGATATGAATGGCGTTGTGACCGATACTTCCGTGGAGAATCCTTTTGACTTCTTGAGTAAAGAGGTACGTAAAAACTACACTCTCCCTGAGATCCTAAAGGCTCTTGAGGTGGCTCGTGAAAATTCGGATATCGAAGCAGTGGTATTGAAGTTAGAGAATACAGGTCTCAACTTCGCAACTGCCAAGGAGTTGCGAGATGCTTTGAAGCGTTTCCAAGAGTCGGGGAAAGAGGTGATTGCCTATTCGGATAATTATAGTTTCCTTAATTATTACGTGAGTAGCGTTGCCGACCAAGTGATAGGTGGTCCTGAGGGGAGCCTAAATATTATTGGACTTACTAGCTCCACAGTGTTTACCAAAGGGCTACTTCAGAAGCTCGGTGTGGAGATGCAGGTCTTTAAGGTAGGTACCTTTAAGGGGGCTGTGGAACCCTATATCCTTGACGGTCTAAGCCCAGCTAATCGCTTGCAAATTGAGGAGTATCTTCAGGGTCTATGGCAAGGAACTACCACTGAGATGGCAGTGAGTAGAGGGGTAGATGCTAGTGTATTCCAGCAGTTTGCCGATAATGTTCAATTTATGGATAAGTTGGACATTGCCGAGCAACTAGGTTTGATTGACACCCTTGTGTATCGTGTAGATCTAGATCAGACACTTGCCGAGAGGTTATTTGGAGATAGTGAATATGAGATGGATTACCTCCATGTGGAGGACCTTCTCCCACTTTATGATTCAGGTAGTGGTAGTGATGAGGTTGCTGTTATCTATGCCGAGGGTAATATCGTGATAGGTACTGGTGAGGATTCTGATGACCTATGGTCTTCAGAACGTGTGATTACGGAGCGTGTGGTGAAGCAACTTCGTGAAGCTGCTGAAGACGATGACGTGAAAGCGGTAGTCTTGAGAGTTAATTCGGGTGGCGGTGCAGTGACGACCTCTGAATTGATTTGCCATGAACTGGCACAGTTGAAGCAAGAGAAGCCTGTGGTAGTCTCTATGGGTGACTACGCTGCATCGGGTGGCTATTATATCTCATCACATGCTAGTGCTATTGTTGCTAACCCTTATACTCTTACGGGCTCTATCGGTATCTTTGGTATCATTCCTAATGCTGAAGGCACTATGAAGAAGTTGGGGCTAAAAGAGGAGCAAGTAAGCACTTCTACTGCTGGTAGTCTCTCTGTTACTAAGCCACTAAGCCCTCGTGTAGCTGGTAAACTTCAGGAGATGATAGAGCGTGGCTACGATCAGTTTATTACGCGCGTGGCAACAGGCCGTGACTTATCAAAAGAGACTGTCGACTCTATTGGTCAAGGGCGTGTATGGCTCGGTGCTAAGGCCATTGAGCTTGGGCTAGTAGATCAGTTGGGTGGTCTTGATGTGGCTATTCAAGAGGCAGCCAGATTGGCCGAACTAGATAGCTATACCGTTGTGGAGAGTAAGGAGGAGGTTGATTGGCTACAAAAAATATTTGGAATCAATGTCGGTGCCAGTGTACAGACCCTCTATGAGTATTTCACCCTCACCAATGAGGAGAAACTCTATAGGCGTACCAAGCAGTACATTAAGCAGATGAGCGGGGTAAAGGCACTCCCTCCCTATGATCTTACTAGGGTAGGGGCTACCGCATGTGAGACTACTCAGACGACTCTAGGCATGATGTAAAATAGAGATGACTTAAGCATGGGGAGACCAGAGCGTAAAAATATTTTATTGTGGATACCCACAGCCCTTTATTCGATGGCTGTAGGTATCCGCAATTTTGCTTATGATCACCGCCTAGTCTCCTCTTGGAAGTCGGAAATACCCACTATTTGTGTCGGTAATCTATCCGTGGGAGGAAGTGGTAAAACCCCTCATATTGAGTTGCTTATATCTCTCTTGAAGCGAGAATATAAGGTCGCTGTCCTCTCTCGTGGTTATGGTCGTCGCACGCGTAGGCCTATCATCGCATCTCTGGAGGATAACGCAGATAGAATAGGTGACGAACCTTTCCAAATCAAGCAAAAACATCCAGAGGTGATGGTCTATATTGATGGAGACCGTCGGCGCGCTCTCGAGACGATGGAGGCGATGCCAGAGGAGGAGCGTCCCGACGTGGTGCTCATGGACGATGGTTTCCAGCACCGCAAAGTGACCCCATCTTTTTCTATACTACTGACTCCTTACTGCAAACCTTACTATGACGATTATTTGATGCCGTATGGGCGACTACGTGAGAGTAGAAAGGAGGCAGCTAGAGCTGAGGCAATTATCCTTACTGGAACTCCTCGACAGGTCAATGTAACTGAGATGCGCTTAAAAATGGACAATCTCGGGACTATGGCCTATCAAGATGTCTTCTGTACCAGTGTAAGATATGAGCAACCAAGACCACTCTTTACTGAGGCAGATACTACTTCAAGTCATAGGCTAACACAAGATAGCCCAATCTTGGTGGTGAGTGGCATTGCACGTCCGGCTGCTTTTCAGCAGACATGCAAAAGCACTTTCCCTAAGGTGGTTGATTACATAGATTACCCCGACCATCATCGTTTTACTAAAGAGGAGGTAGAGGTGCTAGTGGATGACCTCCAAAGTGACCAGGATCTCTTTGTTCTCACAACGGAGAAGGATGGAATGCGCCTGCTCACCTGCCAGCAATGGATTCCAAAGGAGGTAAGGAATAGAATATGGATATTGCCAATATCTATTGACATTGCTTTGGAGGATAAGATAAAATTGCTACAAAAAGCTAAGAAAGCAATCAAGTATAATGGTTTACCACTATAGATAGAATATATGAATAATCAAGTAGAGATTAAAATAATCAATCAAAGTCCTTACCCACTTCCTGAGTATGCCACACCCTTATCGGCGGGTCTTGATATTCGGGCAAATATAGAGTATCCAATAGAGTTGGAACCTCTGCAGAGAGTGGCAGTACCGACGGGCTTGTATATTGCATTGCCTGAGGGATATGAGGCACAGATAAGGCCACGAAGCGGATTGGCACTAAAGCACGGCCTCACACTGCTCAATGCACCAGGTACTATCGATGCCGACTATAGGGGTGAGATTAAGGCAATCGTTGCCAACCTTTCGGATACCAAGTATACGATTGAACCAGGCGAGCGAATCTGTCAGATGGTAGTGGCGAAGCATGCTCATGTGACATGGCATGTGACTGAAGCACTAGAAGAGACTGAGCGTGGAGCAGGAGGGTTTGGACATACGGGAATTAAGTAGAGAATAATTGAGGATAATAGAGATGAGTAAAAAACTGATGTGTATGCTAGGTTTGCTAGCTACACTTTTGATGGTTGGTTGCAAGGAGAGTAAGCAACAGGTAGTGGCAGAATTGATCCCTACAGATTATGTAGACCCATGGATCGGTACTGGAGGTCATGGACATGTGTTCCTTGGAGCTTCTGTCCCTTGGGGAATGGTTCAATTGGGTCCCACCAGTGTCACCACTGGGTGGGATTGGTGTAGCGGTTATCACGTAAGCGACTCTACGGTGATAGGTTTTTCACACACTCATCTCAGTGGTACTGGAATTGGTGACTTGCTAGATATCACCGTGATGCCCGTCACTGGCGAGGTGACTTATGCACGTGGTAATCACGATGACCCACAGAGTGGGCTTTGGAGCTATAGCCGTCGCTCGGTAGAGCAGGTGGAGCCGGGCTATTACTCTACCCACTTGGAGCGATATGGCATTGATGTAGAGCTGACCACTACTAGTCGTATTGGCTACCACAAGTACACCTTCCCAGAAGGGTCAGAGGAGCGTGCCATTGTCTTTGACTTAGAGAATGGAGGCAACTGGGATAAGGCTACAGAGGGATACATCATTATGGTTAATGATACGCAACTAGAGGGGTATCGCTATTCTACTGGTTGGGCAAAGGATCAGAAGGTTTACTTCGCAGTAGAGCTATCTCAACCTATCGAGGATCTGACAGTGATAACCGATGGTCAGCCACGTGAGAAGGAGGGTCGTGGTGAGATTGTCTATGGTCGAATTGACTTAGACCCCAAGCTTGATAGAGAGGTAATGATGAAGGTCGCCCTTTCCCCTACTTCTATAGAGGGAGCGTGGAAGAATATGGAAGCCGAGCAAAAAGGATGGCAGTTTGATGAGATCCGTGCTGAGGCAAAGCAACTATGGAATAAGGAGCTCAGCAAGGTGAAAATAGAGAGTCACCTACCTGATGTAATGAAGATATTCTATACCGGTCTATATCATACCATGATAGCACCTAGCCTCTTTTCTGATGTCGATGGTAGCTACTATGGCGCTGACCAAAAGGTGCACGAAAAGGCCGACTTCACCAACTATACGATCTTCTCACTATGGGATACCTATCGGGCAGCACACCCATTGATGACGCTGATTCACCCCGAGATGATGCCCGACATAGTAGCAACGATGATGGCGATCTATGAGGAGCAAGGTGAGCTACCTATCTGGCACTTAGTGGGTAATGAGACCTACACCATGGTCGGTGCCCCTGGCATTCCAGTACTGGCAGATGCTATCCTCAAGGGATACGTCACTGATAAGGAGAAGGCTTATGAAGCACTTAAGGCATCGGCTATGGTACCCAAGCGAGGACAGGAGTATCGTATCCAGTACGGCTATATCCCTTACGATAGTATGCTAGAGAGTGTAGCTTATGACCTTGAATATGCACTAGCCGATTGGTCGGTTGCTATGGTGGCGCAAGCACTGGGGCACGAGGAGGATTATACCTATTTCCTCAAGCGTAGCAAGAGCTACCACTACCATTACGACCCTGTCACACGCTTTATGCGCGGCGTGGACCAAAAGGGTAACTTTAACCCCGACTTTAATCCACTGGCCTCTACCCACCGCAATGATGACTATTGTGAGGGAAATGCATGGCAATACACCTTCTTGGTACCTCACGATGTGACGGGCTTGGTAGAGTGCTTTGGTAGCGAAGAGCAGTTCCTCTCCAAGTTGGATAGTCTCTTTATCCTCCCCTCAGTCATTGAGGGCGATGACGTATCTCCAGATATTTCAGGTCTGATCGGCCAGTTTGCCCACGGCAATGAGCCAAGCCATCACATACTTTATATGTATAGTATGCTAGGGAAGCAGAGCAAGGCCGCTCCTTTGCTCAGACAGGTGATGACCGAGCTGTATCATGCCGATTACGATGGTCTGTCGGGTAACGAAGATGCTGGGCAGATGAGTGCGTGGTACATTTTGTCGGCGCTGGGCTTTTATCAGATGGAGCCTTGCGGTGGACGTTATTACTTCGGTAGTCCTATGATTGATAGTGCTGAGCTACAGGTTCGTGATGGCCTCTTTAAGATCAAAGTGCTGGATAATAGCAGTGAAAATATCTATATCCAAAGCATTCGACTCAATGGCGAGCCCTTGAATGAGCGGTATATTACCTTTGAGCAGATGGCTAAGGGAGGTAATCTTGAGATACAGATGGGTCACACACCACATGATTGGTAAATTTAAGGTGAAGATGAAAAAGAAGAAGTTAGTAGCTCTTACTGGAGCTGGAATAAGTGCGGAGAGTGGCATCGCCACGTTTAGAGATAGTGATGGACTTTGGGAGCACTACTCAGTGGAGGAGGTGGCTTCGGCCGAAGGATATCGGAGAAATCCTAAGCTGGTGATTGACTTTGCCAACGACCGTCGTGAGCAGTGTGTGAATGCTCAGCCTAATCAAGGACATAAGCTACTTGCCGAGCTGGAGAAGGAGTATGACGTTACCGTCATTACCCAAAACATCGACGACCTCCACGAGCGAGCTGGGAGTAGCCACATCATTCACCTTCATGGAGAGCTGATGAAGTGCTGTAGTGAGAATGACCTCTCCACTCCGCTTCCCTTACCAGAAGGACGGCTAAGGATGACCACCGAGGATAGAGATGCCCAAGGCCATCGCCTCCGTCCCTTCATCGTCTATTTTGGCGAGCCTGTCCCTCGTATGGAGGATGCTGTGCGTGAGGTTGAAACCGCCGATATCTTCGTAATCATTGGCACAAGCCTCAACGTCTACCCAGCAGCTGGGCTAGTACAGTTTGTGCCAAGAGGTACACCTATCTACCTCATTGACCCTAAAGATGTGCCCGGATCAAGCCAGTTCGTTCATATCAAGATGGGAGCAGGCAAAGGTATGGCAGAGTTAATCAATAAGCTCCATAATTCTTGAGCAATGAGTAGCGAAATGATGCAATGGGGGAGGCTGATAAGCGATAGGCGATTTGGACTTGAGTCACACAGCCAAAAGCAGGAAAATCGAACCGATTTCCAAAGAGACTACGACCGACTTATCTTCTCTCCACCCTTTAGACGGTTGCAAAATAAGACTCAGGTATTCCCCCTACCAGGGAAGGTGTTCGTTCATAACCGATTGACTCATAGCCTAGAGGTTTCCTGTATTGGGCGTTCTCTCGGCACACAGATAGGGCGAGAGGTATGCCGAAGATACCCCGATTTACTCCCCGATCATGCCGACTTTGGCGCCATTGTATCGGCTGCTTGTTTGGCTCATGATATGGGTAACCCTCCCTTTGGGCACGCTGGAGAGCGGGCTATCAGTGCCTACTTTACCGAAGGCAAAGGGACTCGATGGAAGCAACAAGTGCTAGATGAGGGTGGCCGTTGGGAAGACTTTGCCCACTTTGAAGGCAATGCCAATGCTCTGCGGCTACTCACACATGGATTCAAAGGGCGTCGAAAAGGGGGCTTCGTACTCACATATAGTACCATTGCTTCCGTGGTCAAGTACCCTTATACATCGCTCAGCTCCCAAGGAAAGTTCGGCTTTTTTGAGACCGAACAAGCTAGCTATCAAAAGATTGCCGACCACTTAGGTCTCATCTTGAAGTCCAAGAAAGGCGAGCCACCAGTCTACGCACGCCATCCCTTGGTCTATCTTGTAGAGTCAGCCGATGATATCTGCTACCAGATTATGGACCTCGAAGATGCCTACAAACTAAAGCTAATCAGCCGAGAGGAGTGTATGGAGCTGATGCAAGCCTTTATCCCCACCGACCAGCATAAGTATGTGGATGAGATTCTCTCCAAGGTCACCGACCACAATGAGCAAGTAGCTTACCTTCGTTCGGTCGCTATAGGCCGATTAGTGGCCACCACTACCGCAGCCTTCTTGGACCACGAAGAAGAGATCCTCAAGGGCACTTTTGAAGGGTCGATAATCCACTCCTTGCCAGATCGCGAACGTACTGCCTTTGAGCATGCTCGTGAAATAGCTTTTGATAAGATCTACTTTACCAAGGAGGTGCTAGATATCGAGTTTGCCGGCTTCCGTATCTTTGAGTACCTATTAGATACCTTGATAGAGGCACAGACCAAGCCCGATAACGCCTATAGCCACCTATGGTTCAGGCGTATTCCTGAACAGTACGATATGCACCGCGACACCATGTACGGCAAGATACAGAGCGCCCTAGACTATATAAGTGGAATGACCGATGTCTATGCCCTCGACCTTTATCGCAAGTTTACAGGAATGAGTTTACCTGCTATTTAATCCATTTCCCCCGAACGTATGAATACAATAATTGACGAAATCATTCTCAAAACAGACAAAATAAAAGCAGCCCTTCAGGCAGCGTCCATTGATAGCTTGCTACTCGGTAGTGTCCCCAACTTCCTATACCTCACTGGGAGCGTGGCACAAGGGTATATCTTTATCCATAAAGATGAGGCCCTACCGCTACTCTTTTTGGAGCGCCCCACCTACGTGCTAGAAGGCTATCCCGAGGAGCTTATCTTTAATGTGCGCAAGCCCGAGTTGATTCCCGATCTACTTAAGGGTAGGGGGCTCGCTATATCTTCCACCACAGCCCTAGAGCTAGGCTACCTCCCCGTGACCGACTATCAGAGACTTTCCAAACTCTCTCCCGAGGGAGTGAGTAGTGTGGATGCCTCATCACTTATGCGGAGCGTAAGGAGCATCAAGACCGAGCAAGAGCTCACCGCTATACGCCACCTTGCAGAGGTGCATATGGAGATCTATCGGCTGGTACCAGAGCTTTATCAGAGTGGTATGTCAGAGCTCGATCTCCAGCATCAGCTAGAGTATCAGATGCGTCGTCGCGGTTCCATAGGCCTCTTCCGTTCCTTCGGAGCTAGGTCGGAGATATTTATGGGCAATGTGATATCTGGTCGCAATGCCGATAACCCTGCCCCTTACGACTTTACAATGGGAGGAAAAGGCACCTTTGCCATGCCTATGGGCGCGTCCAATCAGGAGATAGCCCCCAATACCACGGTGATGGTGGATATGTCGGGCAATTATGGGGTGTACCAAACCGATATCACCCGCACCTATTACTTAGGGACACTGCCAGAGGAGGTGCATAAAGCCCACCAGCTTTCTATGGAGCTTCATCAGTGGTTCCAAACCTATGCCAAGGAGGGGGCACCAGTTGCCGAAGTCTTTAATCATTGCGCTACTCGTGCCGAAGAGGAGGGGCTTTCCAATTACTTTATGGGACACGCCAATAAGGTGAAGTTTGTTGGCCATGGCTTTGGTATTGAGATCAATGAAGTGCCGGTGCTCACCGCGCGCTCTCGAGATACCTTCAGAAGCGGTATGACCATTGCCCTCGAGCCGAAGTTTGTATTCCCTGAAGTGGGGGCGGTAGGATTGGAGAATAGTTATATCATTGGCACGGAAGGAGCTGAGAATATCACCCCTCTACCCGAGGAGCTGACTCCATTGTGCCAGGACGACCTTAGTATTTAATTGATAAATAAATATTGACAATGAAACGAACACTTTGTGTACTCGCTACCTTGCTCTTCGCTTTGCCACAGTTGTTGGTAGCAGAGCAACCAACCAAGCCAGTTAAAAACGTCATCTTTATGATTTCTGATGGTACATCGCTCAGTACCATCTCACTAGCACGCTGGTATCAAAATCTACAGGCTGATTCACTTACCAAACTGCACCTTGACCCTTACATAAGTGGTACCGTGCTCACCTTTTGCTCCGATGCCCCTATTGGTGATTCCGCCCCTACCACCTCTACCTATATGAATGGTATGCCTTCCATTCAAGGAATGATTGGCACTTATCCTTATGCCACTTCCCAAGATCTGATCCCCGTAGATAGCACCATGGGGTACCGACCAGTCGTTTCACTGATGGAGGCCACTAGGGTGTTACAAGATCGTAAGGTTGGGGTAGTGGTTACTTGTGAATTTCCACACGCAACGCCCGCCGATGCCACTGCACATAGCTACAGTAGAAAGCGCTACGATTGGATTATCCCACAAATGGTACACAATCACCTTGATGTAGTGATTGGGGGTGGGGCAGGCTTGATCAGTGAAGAGCAGGTGAATTACCTACGTAGTCAGGATTATGGCGTCTACCTCAATGACCACGCCTCACTTACCTCCAACCAAAAGGATCGTATGTGGAGCCTTTTCTCTCATCGTGATATCCCGTACGATATGGATGGGGTGGCTGGAAAAGATCCTAAGCTGAGCGAGATGGTCTCCTCGGCAATTTCTTTACTTGATCGCAATAATCCTAACGGTTTCTTTTTGCTCGTTGAGGGCTCCAAAGTAGATTGGGCGGCACACGCCAATGACCCAGTGGCGATGGCTACAGAATACCTCGCCTTCGATCGTGCCGTGCAGGTGGCACTTGACTTTGCTAAGGCCGATGGCAATACCATTGTGGTCGTTACCGTAGACCATGGTAATAGTGGACTGAGCCTTGGGCGAGGTGACCTTCCCAATTATGCCGGTGCCTCCAAAGAGACCCTCTTCGGACCACTCATCAAGATAAAAAAGAGCTCCGTCGGACTGGCCGAAATGATCAAGGCGGCCGAGGAGAGCCAGTTGGCAAAGATCTTTGAAGAGGTGACTACCTTTACACCCACAGAGGAGGAGTTAGTGGCACTTAAGTTGCTTCGTCAGCTAGAACTCGCTCCCGATGCCGAGCGTGCAGCCATTAAGCAGCAATTAAAGGCTCTCAACATTTCAGGCGAAGGTGCACTCTATACTGCCGGACTATCCGACTTCATCGCATCTATCTACCGCGATCGTATGTATCTAGGATTTACCACCCATGGGCATACCGCTGAGGATGTATTCCTAGCTAGTTATGCACCAACTGAAGAGCAGAGACTCATGGGTGTCCATAATAATATGGAGCTCCATGACTACTTACGTCGCTCACTCGGCTTAGAGCCTACTATGCTTGAGCTGACCCATCAGTACTTCGCCCCACACAGTGAAGTCTTCAGTGGTCTCAAGGTAACCATAAGTGGTGATGAGCCACAGAATAAGGTGCTGACTGTAAAGAAGGGACGTAAGACGCTTCAGATTAAGAGTTTTACCAACCAGCTCTATCTCAATAAAGAGCTACACGAGCTACCAATGCCAGTGGTTTATGTCGATAAAACCAATCAGTTTTATCTCCCCACTTCTCTCCGTGCACTGCTAGATTAGTCGGTAGACGCATAATATAAGGCGACCGTGGAAAAGGTACCAAGTCGGTATCCATCCACGGTCGCTTACTTTTATAGAGAATTAGAGGGAGGAACTGGTGAACTCGAAGCTTTGACTTACTCCATTGTGCTCAAGCTCAATAGCTTCCTTTTTATCTCTAGCCTTTTTGCCATTAAGTCGCTCCTCAAATTGGTAGGAGCCTTTGGTCCCCATTGAATTGGGTGCAACGATCTTTCCTTTGACCGATACTCGCCTTGCCTCCTTGATTCTAAAGGTGTAGGTCTTAGTCTCACCCTCTTTGATGTTGGTGAATGTCTTTTCTTTATTCGCTATTGGGCGGTGCTCTTCACTCCACAAGATTTCCTTGGCGTCAGTGTCAAAGGTGTAGAATATATGCATCTCACCTTTTTCTGCTGTCACCGTAAAGATGTATTCGTAATCATTGACAGAGCCTTCCTTCGGAAGGTTATCACCATTACCACAACTTACCATCAACACCGCAGCCAATGCTGCTACAAGGGACCATAAAATCTTCTTTTCCATATTCATTCAATCTTTCTTTTATTGTTGTAAATAATTCAGCGGCAAAGATATCATATCGCCGCAATATGGCTATTTAATAAATCATAAACTTGATATCGTCTCCTCAATTTGGTAAGTTTGTAGTGAACTAAGATGAATGTATTATTACCTAAATTCTTTTATTATGCCAATAGATTCTATGTCGCAGACACTTCCAGAGAGTTTTGAACTTTGTTTTGCCAATCATTGCTCCAAGAAGGAGAGTTGCTTGCACTTTCTCAAAGGGCAGGAGTTGCCACCTAGCAATATGCCTATCCTTTGCTTCCACCCTAATAAACCCGATGTGGGGGCGAATTGCCAAGTGTATGTAGAGGATCGATTGATCCCTCATTATGTTGGCTTTATGAAGGGGGCAGGTAAAGTCCCCACCAAACTGCTAACTACTTTTAACCGACGCTGTATGCAAGAGCTCGGCATGCAAAAAACACGCTTCTATCAGCTGCGTAAAGGCGAAATGCCTTTGCGTCCTTGGGAGGCAGAACGTATCGCATCGATCTTTGCCGAGATGGGTATTAATCCCGATGACGTCTTTGATGAAGTGGTTATGCGTTTCGATATTTAGTCCGATGCATCAAAGCTTCATTCCGTATGCGTGCGGAATCCATTCCGTAGCCGTGCGGAATGCGTTCCGCACGCATGCGGAATATATGCGTGCCCTAGTGTCCTATTCCTAATTTAGTAAACACCGACAAAGGTTTATTCCTAAATAAGTAGACACTCCCTATGGAATTGTACCGGTACCATGTACATTTTCCTGTCCAATAAGCATCTGAGTTCCGTATTAAATGAGTCTGTCGCATGAAGGATTGAATACCGATATCTGTCAAGGCTTCTCATGGATTGGAAGGACCTCGGCAGAGGTCCCTCTTAAATAGGCACAGGTCGGAGGGGCTTGCCCCGAACGACCTGTGTACAAGGGTATTTCCGCAACTTCATGACCCCGGCTGAGGGGTCAGACCAGGATAAGGTCGTCCGACCCCTCGACCGGGGTCGTAACGTACATGTGCATACTTATATACACAGGTCTTCGGCACTACGTGCCTTGACCTGTGCCTATTTAACAAGGACCTCTGCCGAGGTCCTTCTGTGATTCTTGATTGTTACAATGGTTTCCGTGGATATAAAAATAGAGTGATGGACTGACTTTTCAGCTCATCACTCTATTATAGATAAAGTGTAAATGTGAGTTGGTTACTTCTTAGCTGGTACCTTGAGGTGCTCTACGTTGTCGCCCTCTGCTACGTGACGGTAGAAGTCTTCGCTATAGCCTGGTTGCTCTGGGAAGGCTACGAGTCCGTGCTCCTCTACAAATTGACCATCTTTCTCTAGCTTTACATTGCCATCAATGTACTTCACTAGCAGGTACTCTCCAAGTTGCTTCCACTCAGCTGTCGATTGGTCGGCAATCTGGCAGGAGTAGTTGGTAAGGAATTCTACTGCAGCTGCTTCACCTTGGCTCTTAGCAATCTCCATGGCTCTTGCCTCGATGGCTGGCTGTATGCTTTGCCATTGTCCCTCGATCTCTTGCTGCTTCTTGCGGATATCCTTAATCATATAGCTGTACTTGCCATATGCCATATTGGCTACCCAGTTGTGCATCCAAAAGGCTGAGGTCCAAGAGAACTTAGTCATAGATCCATTGCCTGGTGCAAAACTATGAGGTACGCGGGTCATAGAGGCGTACATAGGCTTGAAGAGGGTCATATCTGCGTCATCCACACCAAACCATAGGATACCTCCAACATAATCGGGTAGGTCTTTACGCATCTGAGCCACTAGTACAAAACCAGTTTGCTGTGTTGCGATAGCACGTTCATTGACATACTCTTGGCCATCTACCTCAAAGCCCATAGGTCTCCAGCGATAGGGAACCTTATAAGCACCTGCACCACGATCCTTGGTCATATCCATTGGGGTATCCTCGTAGTGGTCACGCATCATATTCTGCACGTCGGCAAGTGAGAGCTTGCGATTAGGCTTTACATAAAGTGGCATTGGCTCTGCATCTGGCTCGTATCCCATAACTAGAGGTAGGTATTTATCCATGCCATCGGCAAAGCGATTGAAGAAAGACCAAACTCTTGCCTCACAGCCACGTAGACCACCAAAGTCGTAGGGGTTGTAAGCTTTTTGGAAGCTAAAGTCCTTGTCACTTCCCTTGTAGAGACCCTTTTTGCGAGCAAACTCTACAACGTCGGGACTGTAGAGGCAGTTCTCCTTGTCATTAAAAGGAATCTGCTGGATACGAGCTTGGTTGGCGTGTGCTGAGATAGCATCGTCGGGGATGCGAATAGCTACCCAAACGGCACCCTTCTCGCCTTTGCCCTTACCGATCATCTCCATTACCCATACTTCGTTTTTATCGGCAATGGTAAAGCTTTCACCGCTACTTCTGTAGCCATATTGATCTACTAGACCTGTGATGACGTCAATAGCTTCGCGAGCTGTTGCAGACCTTTGAAGTGCAATGTAGATTAGGCTACCATAGTCCATAAGACCCTCTGTGCCTTGGCACTTGTCGCAACCGCCCCAGGTGCTCTCTGTGATGGCTACTTGCTTTTCATTCATGTTGCCAATCACATTGTAGGTGCGACCTACATACTGTGCAATCTCACCTGTTGGAATACCTGAATCCCACTCAGTTACCTTAAGGATGCTTCCCGCTGTCCAAGTGGCGGCAGGCCAATGGTATAGCTCGCCATATAATGTGTGGCTATCTGCAGCGTAGCTAATAAAGACGCTCCCGTCTGTAGATGCCTTGGGTCCTACAATTAGGTCGGTACAAGCCTCTGCTGAGACTCCCGCTCCTAGAGTGGCGATAACTAGTGCCATAGCCACCTTGCATAGAGTTTTCTTCATGTTGTTACAGTCTTTTGTATTATTGGTTTGAAAATCTTCAGCAAGTTACCCTTTTTTTGGCAGATAACCAAGGGAATTGGCAAAGTTATAGCTAACCCTTTATTACTGCTATAGGAGCCAACTGTATCAAAGGCTGTACTAGGTCAGCTTGATTGGCCATCACCTCTTCAATTTCCTTGTAGGCACTTGGGGCTTCGTCAAGTCCATTCTTTCTGAGGCCATGGATGATCCCTAACTGGTCCATATGTTCTTGTTCTTCTTTTAGCGACAACTGTCTGAGAGCGGCGGTGCGGCTTAGTTTTCTACCAGCACCATGAGAACAACTCATAAAGGACTCTGGATTTCCAAGCCCCTTCACGATGTATGAGAAGCTTCCCATAGAGCCAGGTATGATTCCGATTTCATCTTTGTAGGCTCTAGTGGCTCCTTTGCGGTGAACGATTACCTTTTCGCCAAAGTGCTCTTCCCATGCTGCATAGTTGTGGGCGATATTAATCAGTGGTTCGAATTCTACCTCTGGGACAATATCCTCCAGCCCATCCATTACAAAGTGCATCATTGTACGACGATTGGCAAAAGCCAACTCCTTACAATATTCCATCTCCGCCATATAATCCTTTGCCATTTGGCTTTCAATAGGGAGAAAAGAGAGATTGGGGAGTGTCTCGGCATACCACTTCTCGCACCAAAAGCGAGCCAATTCATTATAGTGCTCTGCCACCTTGTAGCCAACGTTACGGCTACCAGAGTGGATCATTACCCACACTTCATCAGAGGCGGTATCCTTTTGGAGCTCAATGAAGTGATTGCCACCTCCTAAAGTACCAATCTGTCGTAGCATCGCCTCCTTTTTGTCTTTTAGATAAGGTAGTTCGTCTAGTGGCAAGTCGGGGAGTAAAGATTCATCTAACGGTGTCTTGCGATGAGCAAAGCCAAGTGGTATCTGCTCTCGAATATGAGCCATTAGATAGGTGAGTTCCTTACGTGTTAGGTCACTAGCAATTAGATTGGTCTTGAGGGCACACATACCACAACCAATATCTACTCCTACCGCATTGGGAATGACTACCCCCTTTGTGGCGAGGACTCCACCAATTGGCATTCCTTTGCCAGTGTGCGCATCGGGCATGATGGCGATATGTTTGAAGGCATAGGGCAGAGAGGCAAGTGCGATAATCTGCTCCATGCAAGAGTCCTCCACCTCAGTTAGCCACAGCTTTGCGGGCAACCTGGTTCCTTGTACTACTTTCAGTATCATATTCATTCTGCGTTTAGTGTTGTAACCTATTCAAAGGCAAAGGTAGGTAGGGTGTGCGACATCTATTGTCGTAGTGCTCATTTTTCTTTAAATTTGTGGAAAAAGAGAAGCTAGCTATGCCGATTAATCGAAATGTACTGATGCGAATTCGCACTATTGACGCTTGCCTAAGGCGTCGGAATAGGAGGTGGACACTTGAGGATCTTCGGAAAGCGTGCGAAGAAGCACTCTATGATTTTGAAGGAATATCAGGTATCAGTAGTCGTACTGTGCAGAGGGATATTGAATTGATGCGGAGCGACAAACTGGGTTACAATGCCCCCATTGAGGTGGTGGACCGCAAGTACTATATCTGTTCTGATCCAGAGTATAGCATCACTGAACTTCCTCTTACACAAGATGATTTAGCACAATTGAGTGGGGCACTAGATATCATCAATCATTATAAGGGCTTCAGAGGGCTCCAAGGATTAGATGATACCCTCACGCAGATGCGAGATAGGATTCATAGCCAAGAGAGCCATCGCCAAGTAGTCTTCATTGATACTAATGATCGGCTGAAGGGGCTAGAGTTTCTCAGTTCTCTCTATGATTTTATTGTGCGATCGAAGCCCCTATTAATTCATTACCAATCTTTTAAGTCGGAGCGGGTAAGTAGGTTTAAGTTTTCCCCATACCTTCTGAAAGAGTACAATAACCGTTGGTTTGTAATAGGCTATTCTTCTAGGCTGAAGGATATTCAGGTATTGGCGTTAGATAGGCTCAAACAGATAGAGGAGGATATGGGTGGCACCTATGTTGAGAATACCTTTTTCGAGCCAAATGACTACTTTGATGCAATGGTAGGGGTGACACGTAACCTCAAATCCAAAAAGGAGAGGGTTACTTTATGGGTCGACGCTAACCAGGCCCCCTATGTACTTACTAAGCCCTTTCACTCAAGCCAAGAAGTGATAGAGTATCGCGATGATGGCAGTGTAATAGTAGCGATGGAGCTGATCCTTAATTTAGAGTTGGAGCGAGCTATCCTTGGTTATGCCAATCATGTAGAGGTGATCGCTCCACGCTCATTAAGGAGTAGTATTGCACGACGCATCCTTCATGCTGCCACCCGATATAAAGAGTAGTGATTACTCTTGTGGAGGGTACCAGGAGGCGTACATTTGGTAGTTATCGGAGATACGCTTATTGATGGTTTGCTGTTGCTCAGGGTCTAGCATCTTCACAAACTTAGCAGGGACGCCGGCGTAAAGTGCACCAGGTTCTATTACCGTATTGGAGAGGACTACAGCTCCACCAGCTACAATTGCTCCTCTCCCTACCACGGCATGATCCATCACAATAGCTCCCATTCCTACTAGGGCTCCCTCTTCGATCTTAGCACCGTGAATGATAGCGTTGTGTCCGACAGAGACGTTATCCTCTAGTATTGAGACCGACTTTTGATATAGGGTGTGGATGACAGCTCCATCCTGTACATTCACGTTTTTGCCTATGCGAATGCTATTGACATCGCCACGCACCACAGCACCAAACCATATACTGCTCCCTTCGCCTATCTCTACATCTCCCACCACGGTAGCATTGGTAGCGAGAAAAACATTGTGAGCGATCTTGGGTGTAAAACCCCTCACCTCTTGAATTATTGCCATATAAAAATGAAAAAAAAGTAGGAGGTACTCTGGAAGTACCTCCTACCATTAGTCTAAAAAATTACCTACTCAAGGGTGCTGTTTTGGCTTTGAGCCAAGCAGCCTCATCGCTATTAAGAAGTGGTGATACCTCTCGGTATACTCGTTCTTGATAGTTATTGTACCACTCCAGCTCCTTATCGGTAAGCTGTGGAAGGTCTACCAAGCTATTATCTAGATAGCAGAGGGTGAGTGTCTCGAAGCAGAAGAACTTGCCAAAGTCTCCCTCAGAATGTGGCTTGGTATAGATGAGGTTCTCAATACGAATGCCATACTTACCTGTGATGTAGATACCTGGCTCATTGGAGGTAACCATACCTGGCTGAAGCACAGTAGGATTCTCGTCCATTCGGATGTTTTGTGGTCCCTCGTGAACATTGAGGAAGTAGCCCACACCGTGCCCAGTGCCGTGTCCATAGTTCTGACTATTATCCCAAAGGGCTTTGCGTGCAAGGATATCCAACTGCGAGCCTCGCGTCCCCTCAGGGAAGATAGCTGTTGCCAACTGAATATGTCCCTTCAGTACACGCGTATAGTCGGCCTTTTCTTCTGCTGTAGGCTTGCCATCCAGCGAAATGGTACGGGTAATATCTGTGGTGCCGTCGTAATATTGACCACCAGAGTCCAGCAAGAACATCCCATTGTGCTGCAGCTTGTGCGAACTCTCGGGAGTAGCACTATAATGGACAATAGCCCCGTGGTCGCGATAACCAGCGATAGGGGCAAAGCTATCATTGACATACTGCTCATCCATCGCTCGGAACTTAGCTAATTGGACACCTACCTCATACTCGGTAGGAGTTTCGCCACTCTCTAGTGTCTTTTCAAGCCAAATGAAGAAGCGGGTGAGGGCAGCACCATCACGCTTCATCACATTCACATAGCCTTGGTGCTCTGTTTCATTCTTCACCGCCTTAAGTAGCGTGATAGGGCTCAATTGCTCAATTACGGTTACGCCCTCAGGGATCGCTCTGTAGAAAGCGTAGTTGTTTCGAGCTGGGTCAAAAGAGAGCACCGTCTTCTTAGGAAGCGCTGCCACATCGGCATAAACTGCTTCGTATGGTTTGATGTTCACGCCATTCTCCTTAAGATGCTGGCGTACCTCGTCTGGCAACTTTTCGGGGAAAGCATATAGCGTCACTTGATCCTTAGTTAGTAGACCATATCCGATGCCTACAGGATTAAAGGCTACATCATTACTTCGGATATTAAATAGCCAAGCCAGCTCACACAGCATATTGATGATGATAGCATTGGCCCCCTTTGCCTCTAGTGCAGCACGAACATTAGCCACCTTCTCCTTAGTGGTGAGACCCGCATATTTCGTAGGCATGATAAAGAAAGGATTGCGTGGAATCTCAGGGGCATCTGTGTAGACCTCCGAGATCAGATCCTTCTCCGTCACCATCTCAATACCAGCGATATCCAGCACCTTCTTGTAGCTAAGTGCCTCTGCTGTACTCATCGACTTCTCAAAGAATCCTACCCGCTTCACCCCCTTCTTTGTGCGAAAGTAATCGGCGATAGAGGGCGTCTCTGGAAGACCCTCCTTGCGTAGGTCAATGGTTGTCCCCTCCAATTGCTGAGTTGCCTGAAGGAAGTAGCGTGAGTCGGTCCAAAGACCAGCCTCATCCATTGCTACCACGGCGGTACCAGCCGAACCATTAAATCCTGTAATCCACTCCCTATGCTTCCAGCAAGTAGGGGTATATTCACTCAGATGGTGGTCTGAGCTAGGTACAATGTATGCATCTATCTGCTCCCTTTTCATCGCACCTCTCAGTGCTTTCAGTCGCTCCTTGATATTTTCTTTCATATTGTTTAATATCTATTGATTATTATCTCTTTCTTATGATAGTTGGTGGCTTGGGCGGAGTAGGTCATTCACCTTCTTCACTGGGTTGAAAGTGGTTCCAGGTACCGCCACAAACGCCGTGAGCCAATTGCTCATCGCCCCATTCCATAAGCCTGGAAGCTCCAGAGCCTTTAGCTCCTGCCCTTCTTGGCTCTTGTGGCTGATAAATCCAGTCTCCTCGTCCACAAACGAAAGGAGGTCAAACTTATTGCCACGATAATCCTTCACGCAAAGCACTAGATCCACAGGATTGAAGTAAGTGCTTGTCTCAAATAGCTCCTTATCCACAGGGTCATTCATATTGATCTGAGTGCTTTCCAAGATCTGCAGACCTGTAGTGCCATTTTCATTCTTAACAATGTAAGGGCCACCCCCTGGCTCACCCGTATTTCGCACCATGCCACAAACGCGGATAGGTCGATTGAGGATCCTCCTTAGGAAGTTGGCCTGCTCCTCCAGGGATAGCTCATCAAGTGCCGAGGTCTCGATGCAGAAGTTCTCCTCCACAAAGGTTTTGATCTCGCTGATAAGATTATTACTCACCTTTTTATCCTCCCCTAATTGCGCCATATACTTGTAGACCTTATTGCGGAGCTGTACTAGATAGCCTCCAATTGCCTTTTTGTAGATCAGCGTGTCACACCAGTAGGGCTGAGGAATTACATTATCAATATTCTTAATAAAGATAATGTCCGAATCGATTTCGTTAAGGTTATGGATCAGAGCCCCATGCCCTCCTGGACGGAAAAGCAAAGCCCCCTCCTTAGTCCTCATCGGCTGGTTATCCATATCCACAGCAATGGTATCTGTATTACTTCTCTGAATAGAATAGGTCACCTCCAGTACAGAGGAGTAGCGCTCCTCTATCTCACCCCTTTTTCGCTTGAGGAGTGTCTGGAAAGGCTCAATATGCTCAGGGCTTAGGGTGAAGTGTATCTTTACCGTACCATCGGCATTGCGTGCGTATTTAGCACTCTCCCCCAGCTGCTCCTCCATAGCTGTGCGGCTTCCCTCGGGGTAGCGATGAAATTGAAGCAACGCCTTAGGTAAATGCCCGTAGTTAAGCCCCTTTTCCGTTAAAAGGTATTCAATCACCGTATGCTCTTTGCCCGATTGGATCAACTTCAGACAGCCCTTGCCACCCTCACCCAGCATACAAGCACGATTGAGGCTATCAAAAAAGGCAAAGTCGGTGATGTGGTCTAGCACCTCACGGGTATCATCGTTCATCTCCTCCGTGTGTAGATAGGCAAAGAGCGCCTTAAACATTCGCGAGGCAGCACCACTAGCCGGCACAAATCGGCTCACTACCGAGGTGGGGGAGGATAGCGTCCGCTCCCACTCCTTGAGTGCTGAATCTAGTGCATCGCCCTCTAGTGTCACGATGCCCTCCTCCTCCGAGGCCGCTTTTACCAAATGTAGGTAGGGAAATCCTTGGGCAAATCGCCGTAGCTGCCCTTCAAGTTGAGTCTGTGAGATGCCCTTCTCCTGCAATTGCTTTAGGTCCTTGTCCGATAAGTGTAGGTCTGCCATAGTCTCTGTCGATTGCTTAATAAATGAATACCTTCCCCCTCTCCTCCTGCACACAAATGTACTCATTTTTCACGAGACTTCCCGAAAAATAGAGCACTAAAAAGGGAGGTGACCATTACTGGCGCCTCCCTTTTGTGAAAAGAGCTATTTTACTTGTGAAAAGGGTTACTTCACCTCCCAGCTCGAAAGGCTATTAAGGTAACTTTGGAGCGTTAGCTCGGGCTTCTTCTCCTGCTCCCCAATGATCTGGCGAGTCACCTCACGGTCATATGTGGGTGCCTCCACATTGCGGATCACACCGAGTGCTAGTGGCATTCCAGGTGTCGTGTGCATCATTGCCAGCATTGAGTGGAGTACGGGGCTCTCTGTGGTGGCATCGTGCACCAGGATATCCTTCTCCGTCACCCCATTTTCACCAATCGTCACACTCTTCAGTTGCAGACCGTCCAGCACTAGCCCCTTATTCTTTTCCTTGCCATAGATCATAGGCTCTCCATGGCGGAGCGTAATCGTCACATCGGCACGAATAGTACGGTCGGTGTACATTAAATGGGTGCCATTATTGAAAATCATACAGTTCACCAAGCTCTCCACCACACTAGTGCCTCGGTGCTTAGCCGCCTCTATCATGATCTCCTCTGAAAGACCCATGTCCACATCAATGGTACGGGCAAAGAAGGTCCCTCTTGCCCCAAAGACCAATTCTCCAGGGATAAAAGGATCCTCCACAGTGCCAAAAGGCGACGACTTCGAGACAAAGCCACGGTCGCTAGTAGGCGAATACTGCCCCTTGGTGAGCCCATAAATCTTATTGTTAAAGAGCACCATATTGATATCCACATTACGCCGAATCATATGGATAAAGTGGTTGCCCCCAATCGCCATGCTATCGCCATCCCCCGAGGTAAGCCATACGCAAAGGTCGGGATTCGCCACCTTCACTCCAGTAGCCACGGCAGCTCCACGACCGTGGATGGTATGCATTCCATAAGTACCCATATAGTAGGGTAGGCGAGAAGAGCAACCGATACCACTCACCACCACTGTATTGTGTGGGGCAATGCCTATTTTTGCCATTGCCTTATGTAGCGAATTCAATACAGCGTGGTCGCCACACCCTGGGCACCACTTCACTTGTCCACCACTGTGGAAGTCCTTTCCCGTATATGTGAGTCCTGAGGGCTGTGGCCCTATTACTTGATTTAGTTTCATATCTTTATAGCCCTCCTTGCTTTACATTTTCACCATCCAGTATATGCAGTAGATAGTCTGCGATCTCTCGTACCTTGAGCGGCTGACCCTCCACCTTATTAAACCTATAGAGGTCTAGCCCACCTATCTGACCACTGAGGTAAGCGGCAAACTGACCCAAGTTTTGCTCCACTACCACCACCTTTTCAAAGCGCTTTATCAGCTCAGCAGTGTTGCTAGGTAGTGGGTTGATGTACTTGAAGTGCGTCATCGCAATCTTCCGTCCAGCAGCACGAATCTCCTCTACTGCCGAAAGAATATGCCCATAGGTGCTTCCCCAGCCTACCACTAGTAGCTCAGCATCCTCATCACCTATGACCTCCTGCTGAGGAAGGCGATGGGCAATGCGTGCAATCTTTTCCTTACGGTACCCTACCATACGTGCGTGGTTGCGTGGGTCGGTGCTAATCACACCCGTCTCACTATCCTTCTCCAGGCCTCCTACGCGGTGGGTAAAGCCCTCCACACCAGGGATCGCCCAATAGCGGACATAGCTCTCAGGGTCACGGAAATAAGGTTTCCAAGGTTGCTCCCCCTGGTAGTTGCTCTCTACGTATGGAGGCTTGATCTCAGGATAAGTGCTCAGATCAGGAATCCGCCAAGCCGAAGCACCATTACCTAGGTAGGCATCGGTGAGGAGGATCACAGGTGTCATATGCTCAAGGGCTATCTGAGCCGCTTCAAAGGCGGTATCAAAGCAGTCGGTTGGCGTGGTCGCTGCCATTACCACCAGCGGACTCTCACCATTACGTCCATAGAGAGCCTGCATCAAGTCAGTCTGCTCACTCTTGGTAGGCAAACCAGTAGAAGGGCCACCTCGCATCACATCTATCAGTAGCAATGGTAGCTCCGTAATCACTGCATACCCTAGTGCCTCACTCTTCAGGGCTAGTCCAGGTCCCGAGGTACTAGTCACCCCAAGGGCACCGGCATACGAAGCCCCGATAGCAGTAGTGATGCCAGCAATCTCATCCTCTGCCTGCACCGTCTTCACACCGAGTGCTTTCAGCTTTGACAAGGTGTGCAGAATGTCGGTCGCAGGGGTAATGGGGTAGCTCCCGAGGAATAGCTGTTGGCCCGACTTCTCAGCAGCCGCCACCAAACCGAGGGCAGTCGCCTCATTTCCCGTAATCTCTGTATAGTGCCCAGGTCGTTGATCTCGCCCCTCGATATGATAAGTGGTGGCCGAAGCATGGGTGTTGTGCCCATAATTGTAGCCATCGGTCAGCACCTTGATATTAGCTTGTAGGATAGTTGGCTTCTTGCCAAACTTCTTCTTCAGCAGTTCCTCTGCCGGAGAGATGTCCTTATTATATAGCCAAAGCACCACGCCCAGTGCTAGCATATTTCGGCATCGATCTACCGACTTCAGATCCATATCAAATTCCTTTAGGCTCTCTCGGGTCATCTCCGTGATTGCCACGGGGATAATGGTATTATTCGTTAGCCCAAGCTCCAAGAATGGATCCTCCGACGTGTACTCCCCCTTCTTCAGCCCACTGGCATCAAAGGCGCTACTATCGTAGATAATCGTCGCATTGTTTTTAATCGCCTTTACATTCACCTTGAGGGCAGAAGGGTTCATCGCTACCAGCACATCGGAATAGTCGCCAGGGGTATAGACCCCCTCGGTGCCAATCCTTACCTGAAAGCTCGAGACCCCAGCCAAGCTCCCGTGGGGTGCCCTGATCTCCGCAGGGTAATTGGGGAAAGTAGAGATCTGATTTCCCAGAATTGCTGCAACATCCGAGAAGATAGAGCCCGATAGCTGCATCCCATCCCCCGAGTCTCCAGCAAAGCGAATCACCACATCGTTGATGGTGCTCACATTGGTTGTTTTGCTCATAGTAGAGTTGTCTTAATGATGTTAGTTACTTCACACAAAAGTCTCTAGTTGCTATTTGAGATTTAAATATAATGTGTTTTGTAAAGGCAAATCTACATTATTTATTTGATATGATGCAATAATGAACCTCATTTTCGGTAAATATACCATCAGCGTTAAAACTACGAGGCAGAATCAGCTATCACCAACCCTCTGTAAGAGCCCCATTATGTGGGTAAAAGAAAGGGGTAAATAGACCCGCTACTGCAAGCCATTTGCCGAGATGCAACTAAGCATTTGCCGAGATGCAACTAAGCATTTGCTGAGATGCAACTAACCGATTGCTTTGTTGCATCTCGGCAGACGATAATATAGAGTGTTGGATATCAGTTGGTTATAAAAGTTCGGAAAATGGCCCATATCTAGTGGAGATTTTTAATGATGCAACCAATAAACAAGCTCTAAATTATGTGCAGAATATTAATCCAAGGCCCTAAAAAAACACCAGTGTAAAAAACAATAACTATATAACTGGAAAAATATAAGTAAATTGCACTAGTAATTTGAATCCACACTGAAATTAGACGGGATAAAGAGAATGAAAGAGAGAGTGATCTGTTTATTAGTGCTTGTGCTTGTTTCGAGCGCAACACTAGTGTTTGGTCAAGATAAAATACTTGACTATTGGGATAAGAAGGAAGTATTACCTGACTCTGTAATTTGTTCTGGTCAGCCACTGGGATCGTCAATTCCGGAAAATATTGTTTTGGATTACTTGTGCAATACTAGAAATGATTACTTTAATCCGAACAGTAGATATAGGTTACGATATTATCCTGTTTGCAAAGTCGAAGCGAGTAGCTATTGGCTATTAATGTATGCAATAACAGATGGTTACTCACGAGATTACTATATAGCTTCTTACATCCCATCTGAAAATCGAATAGCATACAAGATCCATGTATACAGCACAGTTTGCTGTGATCTGCCTACAATTTTTTACAAGCTAAAAGGGGATTCGATTGAAGTCTATCGTAAGATCCCTAAGATAGAAGATTATCCGGGAGAAGATATTATACAGGAAATCTATAGATTGGATAGTTCATTGAGTTTAGTTTCAAGAAATCCTCCAGAATATGACTTTATTCAGATTCAACCTGAAGATATTATACCTGTCTTCCGGGTGAATAGAGCAACCAATGAAACGACAATTACATATAATATCGAAGGGATAAGTAGTGAAGGAGCAGAGGCTAAAGTAACTTATGTAAACGGGAAAATATCAAAGAGCATTATATCCATTTACGGGGAGACAGGACAGGCAACAATAATATATGAGTTTGGAGCTGAAAAGATAAAGGTGTTGGAGACTAAATACTCCTATAAGAGTAGGAATGAGGAGGTGGAGTCGGATAGAGATTTGTCGTTGGATTACAAGATAAGTTACTTCATCAATTATAATGGAGAAATTGTAGGAGCAGAGGCTCCGGAGCATATTGATATTTTTCAGGAATTTCAAAGAGTGGTTCCTTTTGTATTCTAGAGAAATAGAATGGCAAATGAAAAGTAGTTATATGAGTATGGTGCTCGTCTTATTGACGGCTTTGTTGTGTTTGAGTTGCAGCCCTCAATTATGTTTACAAAAGAGGACTAGTAGATTGGTTGATCAGCTTCTTTTGAGTAACGATTCTGTCTATGTCTATTCGGTAGCATTTAATAATTACAACTTGCTCTGGTTTCATCATGGGAATTCAATACAGGCATATATGGTTAAGCCCTATCATGCCAAAAAGTATCCATCAATACCAGCTGAAAAATTTACTCTCCACTCTGATGGTGTAGATTATTTTGATAGATCTCTTGATAAAGATGTGGAGTGTTTTTGGCATATGCTTGATGGGGAAAGTATAGAATTATACCTCAAAGGCGGAGTCGTCTTGGATAGTAGTGTGGATACACAATGTTTATTCAGTAAAAAGTTTATGAGGGGGAGCTTTCCCTATCAGCTTCAATATGACCTCTTTCAACTAGGGCGAGCTCCAAAGGGTTATAACTTTGAGAAAGTGTACTTAAAATAGAGATTTAGCATGGGGCTAAAGATGATATATGGAAAAGCAAAATAAAGCCTTCGATGGGCTTCCTTCAATCCTTTCCTTTGTCGCTACTTTTCTCTTAATGATTCGGGTGTTTAACTTTTGGCTTGGCACAAAAGAGGATTGGTTGATGGCGATGAGAGAGCCATCCTTTTTAGTAATGAGAATTGCGATGACCTTTTTACTCGGTTTGGTGGTATGCTTTTTATTGGAGTTTATCCTATTGCGTTTATCATCTTTATGTGGGTTTAGAAGCTTAAGAGCTGTTAGTGCTGTAACCAAGATTCTAGTTGTACTTACAGAGGCATTGGTCATCTGCCTACTTTCGTTGTAACTGCTGGCTATCAAGGAAAATTATCGTACCTTTGAGTACTCTTATGTCTCCAATATATAGACCTAAATAATTGCGTATGAGGCTATTTATGTTAATATTATCACTTATTGTTTGCTCCAATATTTGGGGGCAATCAATAAGCTTGCCCATAGTCCCTTTGAATATCAATTTGAAGCATATTAATCAAACAGACTCTTTGGGTAAAAAAGATGGGTATTGGTGTGAAGTTTCGGATGATATGGTGTCACTCTGTATCTATGCTGGTGGAGTTAAAAACGGCTTTGCTCAAGTATACAGAAAGGTGGGACAAGATAAATTTTATCTTGAAGCTTCAGGATATTACCATAATGATAGGCAGGCGAATCAATGGCTATTTTTTTATGCTAATGGTATGGTGGCTACTTCCCAAACCGAGATCTCCAGGAATACTCACTTTTTGAAAGAGGCACGAGCTGCTGGATTCTATGATCCAGAGGCTACATGGCAGTGCTATATTCTGAATTATGATACCGATGGCCAACCGACTTCCGAAGGATGGTGGATATATGGAGATGATGTAGAAGCTGAAGGAGAGGAGGTGGGCTTGTGGAAATACTACACGCCTCAAGGGGTTAAAATTGTAGATAAGTCTTTGGCGTTTTGAAATGACCGATGTTGGCACAACATTGTCTTAGTGGGTGTAAGAGCCTTTTCACCACCTCCATCACTCCGTGTGGGGGTGCACTACCCCTGCATCGTGTTGTGTTATCTTTCAGAGGTTCGCTATTTTTTCATTACCTTTGCACCTGATGGAGTAGGGGGCATCAGCTCCTCCTGCTTCCCTTTTTTTGTTTTTACCAAAAGTAATAGAGAGATAGGAGGTCTCTAGTGAGATGATGAAGCGTGATGCGAGGTATATATTTGTGACAGGTGGTGTGGTCTCTTCGCTTGGGAAGGGTATTGTGGCGGCTTCGCTTGGGAAGCTCTTGCAGAGCCGTGGTTATAGTGTAACGATCCAGAAGTTCGACCCCTATATCAATGTGGACCCTGGCACGCTCAACCCCTACGAGCATGGTGAGTGCTATGTGGCTGAGGATGGTCATGAGGCTGACCTTGACCTTGGGCATTACGAGCGCTTCCTAGATATTCGTACTTCTCGAGACAATAATGTCACTTCGGGTAGAATCTATCAGAATGTGATTCAGCGGGAGCGTCGGGGTGACTTTCTAGGGAAGACGGTGCAGGTGGTCCCTCATATCACCGATGAGATTAAGCGTAATGTGAAGCGACTCGGTCTGACCGGGAAGTATGACTTTGTGATCACTGAGATAGGTGGTACGGTGGGAGATATCGAGAGCTTGCCTTTCCTGGAGAGTGTGCGACAACTGAAGTGGGAGCTGGAGGATAAGTGTATGGTGGTGCACCTCACCTACGTGCCCTATATCAAGGCGGCAGGCGAGGTGAAGACCAAACCAACTCAGCACTCTGTAAAACAGCTACAGGAGGAGGGTATTCAGCCCGATATGCTGGTGCTCCGGACGGAGATGAAGCTGGATGAGGGCATTCTGAATAAGGTGGCGCTCTTCTGTAATGTGCCTAAGCGTGCGGTGGTACAGAGCTACGATGTGCCTTCGATCTACGAAGTGCCTCTGGTGATGCAGGAGCAGGGCGCTGATGAGGTATTGCTTCGGAAGTTTGGCATGGAAGTGGGGCCTAAGCCTGAGATGAAGGAGTGGCGTGCCTTTATTGACCTGATGAATAAAGCGAAGGAGCACATTAATATTGCTCTAGTAGGTAAGTATGTGGAGCTACAGGATGCCTATAAATCAATCGATGAATCGCTTCAGCAATCGGCGATCTACAATGGTCGGAAGCTGAACCTAGTGCATGTGCAGTCGGAAACGCTGACGGAGGAAACTGTGGCGGAGCAGCTCTCTAAGGTGGATGGGGTGATCATTGCCCCTGGCTTTGGAGCGAGAGGTACGGAGGGCAAGCTGGTGGCGATCCGCTATTGTAGAGAGCATAATATGCCTACCTTTGGCATCTGCCTAGGAATGCAAATGATGGTGGTGGAGGGGGCTCGGAATGTGCTGGGATTGGAGGATGCCAATTCGGCGGAGATGGAGCCCAATACTGCCCACCCTGTGATTGACCTAATGGATGAGCAGAAGTCTGTGGTGAACCTTGGGGGTACAATGCGTCTGGGGGCGTATGAGTGCCATCTGAAGAAGGGGAGCAAGGTGGCAGAGGCGTATGGTAAGCAGGAGATCAGTGAGCGCCATAGACACCGCTATGAATTCAATAATAAGTATGAGGAGCCATTTGAGCAGGCAGGCTATGTGCTATCGGGTAAGAATAGTGACACTGGGCTGGTAGAAGTGGTGGAGCGTCCCGACCTGGATTGGTTTATTGGGGTGCAATTTCATCCTGAGTACTCTAGTACGCTACTCAATCCGCACCCACTATTTATGTCGTTTATGAGAGCAGCGATTAAGCATGCCGAGAATAGAAGTAAATAAGTTTTATTGATGGATAAAAATACGATTGCAGCGATTGTGCTGATGGGATTGGTCTTGGTGGTTTTCTCCTATTTAGGACGGCCATCACAGGCGGAGATAGAGGCACAGCGTAGATACAATGACTCCATTGCTGCCGTGCATCAGGCAGAGATGGAGGCGGCAGAGGCTCTTATTGCCAAGCCTGTGGAGAGTGATGAGCTAGAGGTGGCTGGGCTTACAGAAGAGGAGAAGGATTCTCTCTTACTCGCCAAGGCGAAGATGAGCTATGGTGAGCTAGCTACTGCTACCACTGGCGAGGAGCGGACTTTTGTGCTGGAAAATGATAGTGTCGCCTACCATTTTAGCACCAAGGGTGGTTTTTTGGTGGGTAGTGAGTTGAAGACCTACACCGATTTTCTGAAGCAGCCTATTCGGTTGATTCGTCCCGAGGAGGCGTCGTTTGGTTTTAGTTTTATTACCCGTACCAATCGGGTGGTGAGTACCAAGGATCTCTATTTTGAGCCTGATCAGATTGGACCGAACCGATTGCGCATGACGCTCCATAGTGAGGGTGGGGCAACGCTGAGCTTTATCTATACCCTGGAGCCTAACTATCTCCTAGATGTGCAGATTGAGAGCAACGGTTTTGACCAAGTGGTGGCTCCGAATGCCCCTTACCTAGATGCGATGATGAAGATGCCTATTTACCAAAATGAAAAGGCAGCAAAGACGGAGCAGCGGTACTCTGGTATCTCGTACGAGACGGCATCGGGCAGCGTGGAGAAGCTGAGCACCTCTAAGAGTGTGGAGGAAAATATCAGTGGGCGTGCTAAGTGGGTTGCCTTTCGAGATATGTTTTTCTCTACGATCTTCTACAGTCCGAATGGTCTGGAGTCGGTGGAGCTCATTAGCGATGTAAAGGATGCGAAGGGAGGCAGTGGTATCCTAAAGCAGATGGAGGCGAAGTATGTGATCCCAGTAGGAAATGAGGGTATTTCGATGAAGATCTATGTGGGACCTAATGACTACAATCTGCTGAAGGGGCTAGATGAGACGTTGGGCGGTGAGACGCACCTCTCTAAGGTGGTGGAGATGGGTGGATGGTTTAGATTTATCAATATCTGGATTATTCAGCCGGTCTTTAACTTCCTAGAGAAGTTTATCAGTAGCTATGGTCTTATCATCTTATTACTCACTATCTTTATTAAGCTATTGGTGCTGCCTTTTACCTACAAGAGCTACCAATCGCAAGCCAAGATGAGGGTGCTGCGTCCGCAGGTGGATGCGATCAATGAGAAGTACCCTGGTGAGGAGAATATGATGAAGCGACAGCAGGAGACGATGGCACTCTACCGAAAGGTGGGGGTGAGCAGTATGGGCGGTTGCTTGCCGATGCTTCTACAGATGCCTATCTTGATGGCGATGTACCAGTATTTCCCTACGAGTATCAACCTGAGGGGGCAGAGCTTCCTTTGGGCTAATGACCTCTCGACCTACGATGATGTGCTGAGCTGGGGCTTTAATGTTCCTTTGATTGGGGATCACTTGAGCTTATTCTGCTTGATCATGACTGTGGTGCAGATATTCTATATGAATATGACGCAGCGTGCTTCGGGTCAGAGTATGCCAGGAATGAAGTTGATGCCGTGGATTATGGGTATTATGCTCTTTTTCTTCCTCAATGAAAATGCGGCGGCACTTAGTTACTACCTGCTACTATCAATGCTGATTTCGATACTGCAGACGCAGATATTTAAGTGGACCACTAATGATGAGAAGCTACTGGCTGAGCTAGAGGCTAATAAGAAGAAGCCTAAGAAGAAGTCCAAGTGGATGGCTCGCCTAGAGGAGATGCAGAAGCAACAGGAGCAGATGCTCCGTGAGCAACAAAAGAAGAAATAACTGGTCATTAAATAGAGTACGCCTCGGAATCGGTAAGCGATTCCGAGGCGTACTCTATTTATTAGCTGGCTTAGAAGCGCTGGTCTAGTTCCTTGTGGGTGAGGATGGAGATGATGGTTTTTCCTTCGGGAGTGACGAGGTGCTCGGGCAGCTTCATAAGTTGTGTGAGTAGCTCTTGAGCCTCTTCGGGAGTAAACTTGGAGGGGCTTTGCTCTACCCTAAAGTGAATGAGCTGTCGGAGTAGTGCCTCGAGGATGTTTTCCTCTTGTCCTTTACTGCCACCGCTACACTCTGTGAGTAGCTGTATGAGTAGTAGCTCTTCACTTCCAGCCGAGATGCCATCGGGGATCGCGTTGATAGTAAAGGCATTTTGCCCCATATCGGAGATGTCAAAGCCAATGCGTGCGAGAAGCTCTTGATGTTTTTTGAGGAGGTCGGTCTCCTTGGCACTTAGTTCTATCAGTGATGGGAATAGCAGTCGCTGTGACGTAGCTCCGCCAGCTTTGTAGCCTCTCTTGACCTGCTCATAATATATCTTGTAGCGCACCCGTGAGAGGTCGGCAATGGCTAAGCCCATAGGGTGACTAAATAGCGCATACTTGCCATAGATCATTGGTCTAGGCACCTCAATGGAGGTAGTACTCTCCTCGGTAGGTGCCGTGATCAGCGGGTTTTGATGGGGTGCTTGTGACTTAGTGTGCAATCGTTGGGACTCAAACTCTTCATAAAACTTATCCCAATCCGATAGGTCGGGCATCTTGAAGTCGCTTTCTAGGAGCTGTATATTTTGTGCCGTATCGCCTCTGCTATTCATCTTGCTCGACACCTCTACCTCTGGTGAGATGGTAGGGGGCTCGGGGAAGAAGTCGCTATCATTCCGTTGTTTTGCTACAGGAATATCCAGAGGATTATGTGTGTCGAAGTCTAGTGAAGGTACTGCTGCTCCCATCATCAGTACTTCTCGGATGGAGGAGTAGAGGATGGAGGCGATATCTGTCTCTGCCTCAAACTTGATCTCTGTCTTGGTCGGGGAAATATTGACATCAATGGAGGCGGGATCTACCGTGAGGAAAATGAAGTACTCGGGGCTCTCTCCCTCGGGCATTAGGCCTCCATACGCATTGAGCACCATCCGATGGAAGTAGGGGTGCTTCATGTATCGCTCATTGACAAAGAAGTATTGCTGTGCCCCTCTTTTACGCCCTGCAGTATTCTTTGTGACAAAACCTCTGATTTGTACGAGTGGCGTCTCCATGTCAATGGTGAGCAAATTATCCTGTAGCCTTTTGCCAAAGATATCAATGATCCGTTGCTTTGGAGAAGTAGGGTCGAGGCGTAAGGTAATCGTCTCATTGTGCCGAAGAGTAAAGGCAATGCGCGGCCTCACTGCTGCGATATTCTGTACCTCATTGATGATATGTCGGAACTCCGTTTCGTCAGTTTTAAGAAACTTTCGGCGGGCTGGTACATTAAAGAATAGGTGCTTTATGGCAAAGTTGGCACCTACAGAGCAGACTACCGGCTCGCTACTCACCACTTTAGAGCCCTCTAGCTCTATCCGTATCCCTTGCTCAGAGTCTTCGGTGCGGGTTTGTAGTACCACATGCGATACCGCTGCAATTGAGGGAAGAGCTTCACCTCTAAAGCCCATCGTGGTGAGGGCAAAGAGGTCGTCGGCTTTGCGTATTTTGCTCGTGGCATGTCGCTCAAAGGCCATTCGTGCATCTATCGGTGCCATCCCTTTGCCATTATCTATGACTTGGATAAGCGTCCGCCCAGCCTCTTTGATCTCAATTTGTATCTCAGTGGCACCAGCGTCAACCGCATTCTCCACTAGCTCTTTGATGACTGAGGCTGGGCGCTGAATCACCTCGCCAGCAGCGATTTGATTGGCGATATTATCGGGTAAAAGTTTGATGAGACTATCCATTGATGCCTAGTAAGCTACCTATTTGTTGAAATCCTTGTAAAATGTATCGCATCAATCCTGAGTCGGAATTGCGGAGTAATGACAAGAGTAATACCGCTCCTAAAATCAGGAGTATGATAGGTGTGCGATTGGCCTCGGCAAAGGACTTCTTACGCACCCCCTCCTTGCCGTACTTTTGGAGTACCTCCGACTGCCGGCGAAAGGAGCCTTTGAGCTCCTCTTTAATATCCTCGGCATTCACTTCGTCGGTGAGGCCGAGCTCTCTCCGTATGCGACGACGTCGCTTTTCATCCTCCTCTTTCTTGGGGTCGTAGTAGCGGTAGACGTACCTGAATTTACTTGGCTTCGGTTGTTTGTAAAAGTTCCCTATACCCATATATCTCTATATCCTATTCATGTTTTGGTAATAGACAAAGATAACAATTCCTTGGGAGATTACTTCTTGGCGGTCGTACTATTTGTAATTGTGGAGAAAAGTGTTATCTTTACACTCGCAATTGCAAAATGCTTTAATATTAATGATTTTAGAGTATCAACTATGTATTGGACACTTGAACTAGCCTCTAAGCTCGACGATGCCCCATGGCCGGCGACTAAAGATGAATTGATCGACTACGCACAGCGTACGTGTGCTCCTATGGAGGTGATTGAAAATCTTCAAGAGATAGAGGATGATGAGATGATTTACGATAATATTGAGGAGATTTGGCCTGACTATC
>UMHQ01026945.1_pt1 | contig 73708 bp, 54 predicted proteins | sample 1965531 | NCBI WGS metagenome assembly UMHQ01 (sample SAMEA4836098, study PRJEB28245) | human gut metagenome | biome: gut microbiome; material: fecal sample | place: Denmark | collected 2008 | reverse complement strand
CGGATTCCAAATCCGTACCCATATAAAAATGTTTCGTTGTAATAGGGTAAATGGATGTTGTATTGCATGGTGGTCTATTTTCTCATTTCTGATTTGTTATTATTCCAGTTATGTGTCTCCCTATTATGAAATTCCCGTAAGTTGTGATCCCATTATTTATCATCTCATGGGACGCGGAATGATGGAAGGGTTGATGCCTTATCGGGATTTGTTTGATCAAAAGGGGCCCTTCATTTTTTTGATATATGGCTTTTCCTACGCCTTGTGTGGTTCTTACTGGCTTGTATTCGTTCTTGAGGTATTCGCAGTGACGGCCTCCATGATCTTTTGTTACAAGGCGGCCCTTCTCTTCGTATCTGGAAAAAAAGCGTTTATCGTTTCGCTGCTCATCCTTTATTCCATGTGCAGTTTCCACTATTATGCAGGAGGAGGTCATCCCTCCGAATTTATTCTGCCTTTCCAGTTTGCCGCGATTTATGGAGTGTGCCGCCTGTATCGGGATCCCGATCGCTTCGTAAGAACGGGCGTGGTGTTTGGCGCGGGCATCGGGATGGCGCTTCTGTTGAAATTCAACTTGGCCGCTTTTTGGTTCGTTCCCTTCCTGTATGTCCTGTATCGTGCGCGGATGACCGGGAAGGCATGGATTTTTACAGGAAGCGTGGGAGGAACGCTCCTGTTGATGCTGACGCCCTGCCTCTGGTATTTTTACAGCCGCGGCGCGTTGCTGGATTTATATGAAGGATACATTGTTTTTAATGCCGGTTACGGCGCCGATGCGGTATCGTTCAAGGAGATGTGCCGGAATTATTCCCAATGGGTGAAAAGGGATATCATGTATCCTAGCATGTTGATGTACATCGTGGGAGGAGCGGGGGTGATTTTAAGCCGGATGCCCGCCAGGGAAAAGATTTATTATACAGCCGCTTTTCTGATTACCTGCATGGGCGTCCAGGGAAATGGAAAGACGCATTTCAACCATTACGCCCAGACACTTATTCCCTTCGCTGCTGTGGGATACCTGGTGGTGGCCAGGATGATCCATGTGGAAGAGGTTGTTTCCCGAAAGTGGCGCCGATGGCTTTTTCCTCTGGTTGTTGCGGGAGTGATGGCTTGCACCTTCCTGAATTGCGTGGATTTTTCATGCAGAAGCCGCGCCCGCGAATGGATGTCCGCTTTTGCTCTTCCAGATACCAGTGATGAACCGGGGGGGGAGAATGCTTGTGCAGTCCTTGGGCGGCATGCCGTATGGTTTTACTGTGTCAATGGTTTGGTGCCGCCCATACGCACGTTTACGATTTGCGCTTCCGACAAACAGGGTGCAGAACGGGAAAGGATGCGTCAGTATCAGGAAATCCGCCGCGGAAAGATAGACTATGTGGTGATAGCGGGAGAATACTTCAAGCCGGACAACACGGAATCTCCCTCCCTGAGGGCTATGCGGGATTTGCTAAGTACGGAATATTGCTGGGAACGATCCTTTTTCAGAGAAGTGACGAACTTGGATATTTACCGCCGTGTGAAGAGGGATTAATGCCCCAGTTCTTCCATGATGCGTTCTGCAAGAGCCCGGGGAGAGTCGGAAGGGGAAGCCGGAAGTTTCCGGAGCCATTGTTCGCGTTTCAGCCAGGTGCGCTGCCGTTTGGCGTATTGCCGGGTGGCGAGGGCCAGCTGGCCCTGGCAGTTTTCACGGGAGATTTCCCCGCGCAGCATGCTTCGTATCAACGCCAGGCCCAGGGTGCGTTCCGCTGTGGCGGAGCATGGGCCGAGGGAAGCCGTTTCCTCCACGGCCCCCTCCTGCATCATGCGTGCGGCACGGTGGGCTATTCTTTCGTCCAGTTCAGGAACATCCCTGCTGATGACCCAGCCGGGCCCGCGCGGCGGGGTCAACCAGTTCCTCTTCCAGAAGGAAAGAGGTTTTCCTCCGGCAAGGACGATTTCCAGATTGCGTTCCACATAACGCCGGTTGGAGGCATCCGTCGAGGCCGCTCCTTCCGGATCCAGGGAAGAGAGTCTGGCGTATAGCGCTTCCGTGGAACAGTTCGCGAAAGCGGCGCGGAGAGCAGCGTCCCCCGGCGGCGCTTCCGACAGGCCGTGGGAGAGGAATTTGAAGTACAGGCCGGAACCGCCCGTGACGATGGCGATTTTTCCGCGTGCGTGAATTTCTTCCATGCAGCGCATGGCGCGGTGGTAGTGTTCCGTGGCATTCCAGTTCTTTTGGACCGGAATGATGGAAACCATGTGGTGGGGGACCCGTTCCCGGTCTGCCGGGGAAGGCGCCGCCGTCAGGATGGGCAGCTCCCGGTACACCTGGTAAGCGTCGGAACTGACGATTTCTGCGTCCAGCATCTCCGCCAGTTCCACGGCTACCGCGGATTTGCCCGATCCGGTGGGACCTGCCAGAAACAGGGTCATGGGAAGTGTTGCCTGATGGGGTGGAGAAGATTCAATCATCACGTGGAGTAATGGCGGATAAAGTTTGTTGTTCCTGTGAAGCCCTAAAAGCTGCTCCTGCTTAAAAGCTGTTGGAGGAAGCGGAAAAGCGGAGGCGAAATGGCTTCATATCCCAGGGCGTTGAGATGGAGGCCGTCCCAAGTATAAAGGCTGGCGTCTTTTCCCGGAAGGAAGAAATGGAGGGGGAGGACATGGACATTTTCTCCAAAGTCGTGTTGCAGCAGACAATTCCTGAAGGTTTCCATGCGCGACCCTTTTTGTGCGATGAGCGGGGGAATGACAATGATGGCGGTCGTTTCCGGGCTGTAAATCTCCCTGATTTTTTTGACGATGGCCACGTTTCCCTGAAAAGCCGTCCATCCCAGGCTTTTTTGTACTCCCAGATTGTTGACTCCCGAATACAGGACGATGATTCTGGGCGCCAGCGGGCTTGTCAGGCCGTCATTGAGGCGCCAGAGCAGGTTGCCCGTGGTCTCGCTCCTGGTTCCCAGGTTGAGGCATCCCAGAGGGGAAAACCAGGTTTCCCAGGAATGTTTCCCTTCTTTCAGCCAGAATTCCATGGTGGAGGAACCCAGGAACAACACGGGGGCATGGGGATTCAGCCGGGCATTGCGTTTGTCCTGCCGGTGTTTTTCCAGCAGGGCGCCCTGTTCCGGGGAATAGGGAAGGGGATGGACAGCCAAATGGTAGCGGTAGGCGTGTTTGGCGCACCAGACGGCGCCTAATGCGGCCGGAACGGTTAAAAGAAGAAAGAGGATACAGGCCTTAATTTTTTTTGGGAACATGGGTGATGCGGTCGTTGGCGACGTAGGGCAGGCAGGCCGGGAAGAATTTTCTCAGGAAAAGATAGAATGCGACGATCAGGAAAATGATGGCCGGTATTAATACAAAGGGAGCGAAAAAGGATTGTTTCCAGATGTGGGAGGGGATCAGCATGATCAAAGGATAATGAAGAACGAATATCAGGAAACAGGCGGGAGCATAGTTGGACAGCTTTCTGGCAACGGGAATTTTCTTTTCCAGCCAGATTCCAAGGGTCATGAGAAGAAGCGCCCCGAAGACTGGGCAGAGGGAATTCAAACGGACAGCCGGCCAGGAGATATTCCATACTCCATAGGATGCCAGTATTTTGTGCATGTTCCATTCCGGGTTATTCTGGCAAACGCTCAAGTAATTGGTGATGCTGAGCAGAAACCCGGTTCCTACGGCGAGCAGAACGAGGGGAGTAAAGGAATTTTTGTAAACGTGTTTTACTTCAGCCAGTTTGATGGAAGACAGGAAAAGGCCCAGACTGAACAGGGAGACGGTGGATGGAGCAAGGGTAATCTTGTTGGCCGGCACGGGGTATTGGAGCCAGTCCGTGCTGAAGCAGATCAGGATCAGGACAAAAACCGGATATTTCAATTTCAGCAGGATGGGGGAAATGAGGGAACAGAGAATGATATCCCTCAAAAACCATGTGGGAGGGGAAAAGGGTTCTCCCGTCAATCCATTGATGGAAAGAGGAATAAAATCGGGAGTGAAAAGGGAGCGGAAGCCTGCAAGGTTGCATAAGTATTCCGGCAGTCCCATATTCATGATTCCCGGATGGAGGAAAGAGATGACTATATTCCAGAACAGAAAGGGAATGAGAAGCGTATAACCCCGTTTGAACGCTTTGTTCCAGGAATTGTTCCGGCCCATGAAATAGCCTGCCAGAATCAGGAAAAATGCCACGCGGCCGTTGAAAACCGGAAGCTGGAACAGGCTGGCGAAAGAGAAGGCCGGCGCGTGGACGCATACAATCAGGCATGCCGCGAGGAATCGGGATATGTCAATCCAATGTTCCCGGGATGAGGGTAATAAAATTGTAGGATTTTGCGGTGTCATGAAAGAGTCTGCCTTTGGAGCCCCCTGAGGCAGGCAGGGGAAATGCTCAAGGGCAGATGGCTTTTTGTGTTTCCCGGGGATGTTTGAGACGTTCGGGGAGCGGTTTATTTACTGCGGGATTTCCGATGGCCAGGCAGCCGGGAGGCACATCCCGGGTGACGACGGCTCCTGCGGCGACTACGGAGCCGGAGCCGATGGTGACTCCTTTCAAGATGGTGGCCCTGGCGCCGATGAAGCATCCTTCCCCGATGGAAATGGGTTGTCCCTGTTCGGGTTTCCCCAGGGTTGATCCCCACCTGGCGCCGCTCCGGGGATAGTGCATGTCGTTGTCCAGAATCAGCGCGTCTGCTCCTATCAGCGTGTGGCGGCCGATGCGGATGCCGTTGACGCAGACCAGGGTGGCTCCGCTGATGCCGCAGCCGTCCTCCAGAGTGATGCTTGCCTGATTGGAAAGGGCGGCCAGGCAGGTGTGATGGGAAAGTACCGGATTCATCCGGGTCAGGGAGTGGATGGTGACTCCGTTGCCGATGGTGATGGACGCTCCCGGGAATTTTTTAATGAGGGGAAATCCGGAAAGAATGATGCCTGTTCCGGTGCGCACCCCCCTGAGCCTGAGCAGCAGGCGGCCTATCCCGGAAAGCAGATGGATAAGGAATAATTTCATCAGCGTGGATACAGCATGGTATGATAACGTGACAGGCACCCGGTTACTGTCTGCTTTACGTCCAGCAGGCGGCGGCATTCCTGATGCCGCTCCATTCCCATGGACATGGCTTTATCCAGGCTGACGGAAAGTTTCTGCGCGGCTTCCCTGACGGCGGCGCTGTTGCGGACAGGGACAATATAGCCGGATACGCCGTCCTGAACATATTGAGTCTGTCCGCCTTCTTCCGTGGTGATTACCGGAAGGCCCATGACTCTTGCCTCCTTCACGATGTTGGGGCAGCAATCCCCCAGGGTGGGATGCACCAGGAACCACGCCGTGGAAAGGTGCTGCTGAAGTTCTGCGCGGGAAATGCTGCCCAGCCAGTGGATATTGGGAGTGGACAGGGCTTCCAGCCTTTCCCTGAGGGTTCCGTTGCCCGCAATGAACAGCTGGACATGGGAAAGGGACGGATGCGTAAAGGCCTCCACCAGATAGGAAATGCCCTTCAACTCGTAAATGGTTCCGGCAAAGAGGCAGGAAGGTTCCGGGGAAGGTTTTCTGGCAAGATGGTAAAAGGAAGGTTCCACGCCGTATTCCATGCAGGATAGACGGGCATGGGGGGCAATTTCCGCAACGCGGCCGCACGCCCAGGGGGATTCGCACGTGATAAGATCATAATGTTTGACGGCCATCCGTTCCCAGAGGGCCTGCATATGGAGGAGGAAGGCCTGCGGAGCGCGCTGGCAGTAGGCGGTGAGGGCTCCCTGGTAGGAAAGGAGCTTCTTTCCCCGGAAGGCAATCCCCGCCAGAGCGTAAGCCTGCTCCACGCCCCATACGTGCAGGAGGTCCGGCTGGATATCGTTCAGGGTCTTGCGTATTCTCCGGACGGTCAGGAAATGGGCCGTCAGGATATTCCTGCCCATGCTGCCCAGGGGAAGGATGTGGATGGTCTGGTTGCGCATCCGGATGGTTTCCGGGGCAGAAACGGCTTTGCTGAGGGTGATCCAGTGGATGTCAAAATCTTCCTGAGATTCCAGAGCATGAAAAAGGGAAAAAATCCAGGGAATCGTACGCCGGTCCTTATTACGGAAAGACGTCAGCAGCCGGCCCAGAGGGAGGTCCGCTGCTATGGCTAATACGGGACGGAGGCGTTTGATCGGCATGGATTGGAAAGAGGAGGCAAGGTTAGCAGGTGGGTAAATGCTCCCGGACGATGGAAGACGCGAACGGAGGCTTTCCTTCCGGGCGGATGGAGGAAAAAAGCAGTTGCTCCCATTCCTGGTTTACTGCGTCGGGGGCGAAACAGGCTTTCCATTGCCGGCGGCCTTTACTCCCCAGTAGTTTGCGTGTTTTTTCGTCCGTCAACGATTCCACGGCTTTTTCCAGCACGGAGGGGGAAGTGTTTTTCAGGACGATTCCCCCCTCCAGGGTGGAAAGAGCTCCTGCGTCCGGAGCGAACCAGGGAACGCCGCATGACATCGCCTCCAGAATGGAGAGGGGCTGCTGTTCCTGATAAGAGTAAAGGAAAACGGCATCGCTTTCCATAATGGCGGCTTCTACTTCCAAACGGGGGAGCCTGTAGAGAATCCTGAATCTGGGGTCATCCCCGATGGCTTGTTCCATTTGTTCCGCGTAGGCATTGTGCTGGGGAATCAGAAAAAGAAAAATGATATGCCGCAGACGGGAGCGTTTCACATGGCGGATGAAGAGAAGCTGCCGTTTTCTCATGCTGGCGCCGGCAGGGCAGGTAAAAACGGGGGCGGAGGAAAGTCCGTATTTTTCCCGGAAAAAAGGAGCGGTTCTTTTCAGAGCCGGGAATGTGTTGGGAATGCAGGAGTAATGGGCAAGTTTGCTTCTGGATGCGCAGTAATAATCAAAGCTCTTGAACAGTGTCCCGTAAGGATCGAGAAAAACGAGACGGTTTAACGGTGATTTCCGGCATACGTTGAGGATATCCCTGCGTACTTGAAAAAAGGAGCAGAGCCATTTTTTCAGGCCGAAGAAAGGAGGGTAATTGAAGCGGAAAAAAGAGCGGAAATTGGTAGCTGCACCATGGGAGCGGAGGAAAAACGGAATGCCTGAATCCCGTGCCGCGTCCAGCAATTCTTCCCGGCACCAGTCCGCCCAGGAGTGGTAGATAATAACATCCGGCCGGAAATCTTTCAGAAACCCGTCCAGGTATTCCCTTAAACGGGCACTGTCCTTCGTCAGGGTGTCCGGCAGGGTTGTGAGAGGGCTGTATTGGTGGGAGCGGAAGGACTCATCCGGTGAATCCAGCGGGCGGGTGAGGACGTGGATATCCCAGTCCAGGGAGCTCAGGCTGCAGGCCATTTCATAGGCAGCCATGCCTACGCCTCCTTCCTCCGGAGGAAAAACATATGTAACGATGAGAACCCTGCCCTTGCTCACGGGCGGTAATGTAGATGAAAAGAAAAAATAAAACAAGGACACTTTATGGAACTGTTCCGGTCCATGGAACCTGTAAAAATGAGGAATTTGTTTTTTATCCGGTGAGCGATAAGGAGGCGTCATGGGAACAGGCGATTCTGCTAGGTTTCTATCCCCTGTGGAAGCCTGTTGGCTGAGGCTTCATAAAAAGATATTGATGCGGCAGGATGTTGTGCTAGATTGGCACCGCTTTCCGTACCCGTATAGCCGCAATATGCCGTTGGTATATTGCCGGTTGAATAAATAATCCGGTTATTAATAAAACAGATATTTTTAACTTCTCCCGGGAAAGGATAAGGTTGATGGAATAAATAACATGGAAGAATCCCGCGTAAAGAAAAGCCTGTTGAACGCCAGGGTCAATCTCATTTTTTATGTTTTGATTCTTCTCATTTCCTTTTTTTCAAGAAAGATATTCTTGAATTGCCTGGGTGCCGATTTTGTCGGTTTGACGGGAACATTAATGAGTCTGCTGAATTTCCTCAATTTGGCGGAACTTGGTATAAGCACGGCTATCGGGTATGTGCTTTACAAGCCGATCTTTGAGCATGATGAGACCAGGATTAATGAAATTATCTCCGTGCTGGGATACATGTACCGGTGGATAGGGCGGATAATCATTGCGGCTGGAGTAGCGCTTTCCTGTTTCCTGCCGGTTATTTTCCCTTCCACAGGTTTTTCCTATGGAATCATCTATTTTGCTTATTATTCCTTTCTGGCCTCTTCCCTGATCGGGTATTTTGCCAACTACAGGCAGACCCTTTTGGGAGCGGACCAGAGGAATTACGTAGTGGCGTTTTATTTCCAGACGGCATCCATCATCAAAATCATATGCCAGATGCTGTCTGCATGGTATACGGGAAGCTATTATTTATGGATAGGGATAGAGCTGTTCTTCGGCATTATTTATTCCTTCATCCTGAATTGGAAGATCAATCAGGTCTATCCCTGGCTGAAGAGCAATGTGGCCCTGGGAAAGGAGCTGTTCAAAAAATATCCTGAAGTCACTAAATACACCAAGCAGTTGTTTATGCATCGGCTGGGAAGCTTTTTCCAGTTCCAGGTGACGCCGTTTCTGGTATATGCCTTTGTTTCCCTCCAGATGGCGGCCTACTTCGGCAACTATTCCACCATTGTGGAGAAACTGCACCTTCTGGTCAATAACCTGCTCGGCAGTACGGAAGCCAGTGTGGGCAACTTGATTGCGGAGGGAAATGCGGGAAAAATCCGCAAGGTGTTCAGTGAATTGTTTTCCCTGCGCATGCTGATTGCCGGGACGGTATGTTTCCCCCTTTACCAGCTTTTGGAGCCATTCATCACGCTTTGGCTGGGAGCGGGCTATATCCTTCCCCGGGAAATCATGCTGCTGCTCGTTATCAGGCTGTTCATCACCATTACGCGGGGGGTTGTGGATCAGTTTTTATACGGTTACGGTTTGTTCTGGGATGTATGGGCTCCTCTTGCGGAAAGCGTGATCAACATTTCCGTGGCGATCATCGGAGGTTATTTATGGGGATTGCCCGGCGTTTTGCTGGGGGGCATCTCCAGCCTGATACTTATTGTGGGCATATGGAAGCCTTTCATGCTGTATAACTGGGGATTCAGGAAAAATGTGATGAACTACTGGTTCCAATTCGGTTACCAGCTGGCGCTGATTTTGATTTCGGCCGTGTTCATGGGCTGGATCTGGAAATTTGTTCCTCTGCAGCCTTCCGCGTCTTTCTTTTCCTGGTTTTTATGCGCCTTCCTCATGGCCGTTTCTTATGGAGGTGTGACGGTTCTTTTAATGTATTGCGGTACGCAGGGCATGCGCGGAATGGTGCGCCGTGCGCTGGAGATGGCGGGAACCCGGTTGCCGTGGCGGAAAAAAACTGAATAGGGACGCAGAGGTGTTGCTGGGTATCGGGAATGGGGAGGCTGCGTCATTCATGCTCAATCTTCGGTAATTGTTTCGGCTTCCGGGTCAACAAAATCCTCCACCGCCTCGGAGACAATGATATTGCTCTCCATGGAGGAAAATCCGTAATACGCCGGATTGACGTTATTGCAATGCAAGTGCATCGTCGCAGGAAGGAACGCTCCGGCCAACGCCCAGCTGTTGGTATTCTCCATATCAAGATAATATCCGGAAAATGGATAAATATTCTCAAAGCAATGGACTCCCTTCACCGTGGCGATTTTGACGCAGCCGCGGGAGGAATTCCCGCCATGCAGCAGCCACAGCGCACCCCTGTCTTCAGTATCATATCCTCCGTCCTGGTATTGCTCGTAAACCACCGCGTACACGCAGACGGGATAACCGTTATTGGAAGACGTCTCCTGCGCGAAGGCCTGCGTCGTCTTCATCTTCCATTTCTGTTCGGCATTGGAATAATAGATCTCCCGGACACGAATGTGGTATCCCCCTGCGTCCGCGTCCCGGATAGGATCAAACGTAATATCGATAATCTCCCCAATCTTGTAGCCGCCGGCCGCCTGATCCGGCACCAGCGTAAACGCGTCCCTGTCCCGCCCCATGCGCGCAACCGTTGTCATCTGGCCGAACCTGGCCGTGAATTTCGTGCTGACAGACGGCAGTCGCAGCGGGGCCACCCAACCCCGGATGCTGGAATAATTGTGCATGGGCCTCGCGTTGGTCGCGAGGCCGCATTTCACGGTAAAGGCGGAATTGGGAGGGACATTGAAATAAAGGGAATTGGGTTCCTTGTCCGTTTTGAAAACCGTCCCATTGGAAGACGAGCAATCCGCCAGGAGCGGATAACACCTGACGGAAAAAGCGTCAGTTACGGCAGCCAGCCCGGCGGCGTACAGGCGGTTGACCGCTGACGTATCCGTTGCCGCCCCCACGGCCAGCGGGATGTTGATGCCTCCGTTGGCGTTGACGGCCCCTGCAAAAGTCCCGGACTCAGCCGTCAGGTTTTTTAATTCGGCATTTTCTCCTTGCCTGATGCCGTTCTGGCCTGGCAACCCTGGAACGGCTGTTTTGAAAACCTGGGTGATCAGGGCGTCTTCATCGGATACTTCGACGGCGTCCGTCGGGGCTGCAAAACCGTATTGCCCTTTTTTCTCTGCTTCCAGAATAAGCATGGACGTCTCTCCGGAATTGAAGATGGCGCTTACAGTACAAGCTTTTGTACAGGTCATGACATAGGAACTTCCCTTAATAGTATTAACTTTCATAAATAAATTATTTTTTTAACTATTGATAAAACTCCGGAAAGATCATCAGGCATAAAACGTTGAGACGTTTCTGAAGAAGTATGCGGGCGGTTCTTTCCGGATTCGGGAAAATTCCGGAATGAAGCTGAGCCGGCTTGTTAAAAAAAATAGCCAGCTCCGGTATTTCCCCATAAAAGGCGGTTTTGTAAATGGCCGGATGTCAGAAAAATAAGGCCTTCCTCCGTATTTCTACTGATGCCTGCCTTGTAAAAGCCGTTTACCCTTTCCCAGGAGGCATCTCATTTTGGAGATGAACATCCGGCCGGGATCGTTTTGCTTCCGGAAATCCCTGATGTCATCTTTCCACGGAGATTTCTTCCAATACTTGTAGAACAATCCGTAATCCTGGCGAATGCTGTTGGGATGCCAGGGTTTGGGATGGCCCCAGTAGTGGATAATGCCCGGCCGCCTGGCGGCTTCCAGCAGGTCTGCCGGCTTTAGGGGATTATTCCTGAAGCTTGTCACGCCTTCCCAGCGAATGGACCAGATAGCCCCGTCGCAAATGTTCCACATGGGGTGAAGCAACAAGATACGCTGCTGATAGCATACATTCAAAATATCCTGATCCTGCCAGGAAAGGCGGTGAATATTGTTTTTCGCCCAGGATAAAACCTGGGATTCAAAACATTCTTCACGTATTCTTCCGATATGGTAAAGAATGACGCCGGCATTGATGTAAATGGAGTCCCGGCCCAGATTCATTTCTCTCTTCCAGCGTGAAAAAGACTCCTCGGATAAATCTTCCGTGGTGAAAACGCCGGCAATGAGGCAATCTCCGAATTCGGATTCATACATGGGGCTTATGTCCCTGTTGAAAATGGTATCAATATCCACGTAAAGGGCGCGTTCTACCGTGGCGGGAAGTTCCCCTGCGAGGCCAAGACGGTAATACGTCGCCGCCGACCATTTGGAACCGACGGGGAAATCCGTATATTTATCCTTCATGTCAATGAAGTGCAAATGGAGATTGTAGCCCTGTTGCAGGGAATGGAAACGGGCCGTATTATCCCCGCTTAACCCGCCAGTCATGATGTAAATATCGGCATGAACGCCGGGCGGCAAATTCTCCATGAGGGACACAATGCTCACGCCCGTTCCCAGCGCGCCGTTATCGTCTGTAGCGTATACGATATTCATGAGCGTGAACGGACTGGATCTTGGTGTTTGCCCCCCATTCCGTTATTGGTTTGCAGCCGGAAAAACAGGGAGCGGCCCATCCTTTCCAGGCGGTCCAGCCATTTGCAGGAGAACATGGTTCTGTCCATGAGCGCGGAAAATGACTGTTCCATGCCTGCCCTTGCGGAACACGCTTTCATATAGGAGTCCAAAAACGGCCGGTTCAGGCATGGGTGCATGATTTTCCTGATCCTGCCCGTCAGGGAAATCCGCTCCTCTGCGTTGAGCGATAACAGTCTTTTGGGATGCAATTCCCTGATGACCAGATAATGGACGGCAAATTGCCATTTGGGATTTTTCATGGCTTCAAGCTCATTCAGCAGAGGCGCAATGAGCGAGTGGAGGGAGACATGCTGGTAATGCTCGTCATGCATGGCGGAAGAAGCTCTCTGCCTGTAGATGGAGGTGACGGAGCCTCCCAGCCCGATCAGGCCTGTCCCCCGCATGCACCGTGTCCAGTACAGGCCGTCTTCCCCATAGGGCATCGCTTCTTCCCAGGGGGGAAGCCGGGACGCAAGAGACGAATTCAGGATTACGCTGCTGGAATTCATGAAAAGCACTCCCCGTATCCCCAATCTCCGGATAGATTCGGGATAAGATGGAGGGCGCGGCGGGATGGCCTCCAGTTCATCCCTCATGTAGCGGTTGGCATAGGCCAATATCTCCGGATGACGGTTGAAAAAATCGGCTGCCAGCTCCAGATGCTCGGGATACCAGTAATCGTCTCCGTCCAGGAAAGCGATGTAAGCCCCCACGGCCTTCTTCATCCCTGCGTTTCGCGCTCGCGATACGCCGCCGTTAACTTGGGAAACCAGGCGAATTCTGGGGTCATGAAAAGATTGGATGATGGAAACAGTCTCATCGGAAGAACCGTCATCCACGATGATGATCTCAAAATCCTGAAATGTTTGAACCAGTACTGACTGAAGGGTGGCAGCAATATAATTCTCCAGATTATAGGCCGGGATAATAATGCTGAAGAACGGTTTCTGCATACAAGGGGAATGATGAACTGCTTCGTGAGTGGAACGGGAATCAGGATATGGAGGACATGATTCTGATGGGGCTGTAACCATTGCAACCGGTGAATGGCAGGGGACGAATCCATCGTTCCTCCCATGATTCATCAGTGCGCGAATGAACCTGTCATAGCGAATTCCAAATTCGATTGGGAAATTCCGGATTCAGCATGAATGAACAGAGAATTGTCCCAAGACCTCATGGAACCGGTGGGGTATGGAGGTATTCCGGCTAGGTCTGGTTCTAAGAGTTCTATGATTCTAAAAAATAATTGCTTATGAAAAAATGTGTATGTTGGGAGCAGTAAGGGAAAGCAGAATCTTTCGTCCTGTTTTCCCGGCTTCGGACTCCCTGCCCGCAAGGGGGAGATTCTTGATGACAAAACGTCCGCGCAACATAAGTTCCTTGGTATAAAAATCAACCCTTGACCCCGGATTTGGAATCCGGTATGAACGTGATGCCTTATTAATAAACAGAAAAGGACATGCTCCTCTTCATGTTTGACGCTTTCTTTTCCGTGCTTTTTCTTCATGAACCCTTCGGAACTCCCTTCCATCAGCATTATCCTGACCGGGCATAATGAGGAGAGCAGCATCAGGGATGCTATCCGGAGCGTATTCGGGCAGGATTATGAAGGGCCGGTGGAAATCATCCTTTCGGACGACGGCTCTTCCGACGGAACCTTCTCCGTCATGCAGGAAATGGCGGCTCAATACAGGGGGCCGTACCGGGTAATCTTAAACCGGAATGAAACGCCGCTGGGGCGCGGGCCTCATATCCGGCAGGCGGTTGGTCTGGCTTCCCATGAATGGATTCTCCGTCAGGATGGGGACGATTGTTCCTTCCCCTGGAGATGCAGGCTTTTTGCCTGGGCAGTGATGGAACGCCCGGATGCCGTGGCTGTGGTCAGCCAGATGACCAGCGTCTATGAGGAACCGGGCATTGTGTTTGAATTCCCGGCCTTTCCTGCTGCTCCGCGGGAAAGGCCGGCTGTTGTGCTTCAGGCGGGAGCTTTTTCTTCTTCCGCCCATTACGGAGGAAGCATGATGATCAGGAAGAGCGCCTGCGAATGGGGTAGCTCCCTGCGGATGACGGCCAGTTTTGAAGACGACTTGATGGGGTTCCACGCATGGCTTCAGGGCAACATTTATGAAATGCCGGGCATATCCTTATATTATTACCGGTTTGCGCTTAAAAATATTTGCGCTGTCAACAGCGCGTTCCGGTTTGCCGACATGCGGGCGGCGGCGGCCTTTGAAAAAAGGGAGCTGGAAATGAAAAGCCAGTTGAAAAAAAGCAAGGAGGCGGGGTTGGAACTGTGCGGGGAATTGCTGGAGGGCCTTGCTCCGGTTTTTCGCTCGCGGGAAGAACTGCTTGCCGAAATGGAGGAGAGGAGAAAAATCATAGACAGCATTGACCGGCAGCAGAATTGGTGGAGTTATCCCTTTCGGCGGAGATGGGCGTTGAGGCGGCCGGGATGGATGGGTATCGTCCACTGCCTGCCGCAAAAGCTGTATTTATTCTGCATGGTTTTCTTTTTCAAGCTCAGGAAAGTGAAACGGGCCGTTTGCGGTGCCCGGCAGGATTTGGAATAAGGGTAAGGAAACGCTTGAAGAAGGAGGGGAACTTTTGCTCGGACGGGTTCTCCCCGGTTCGGTGTTGTTTTTGATGGAGAGGGGGGCGGAAGATGGCTTCTCCGGCTCGAAAGAAGCCGGCGTGCGGACTGGGAAGGTGGCCTGTTCCGGCTGGGATTGACGGGAAAACAGCTGGAACCGTCATGAGGGAAGCCGGGAGGGGGAGCCGGAGTGATGATGCGTGGCGGGTTTTCTCCGGAAAAAGAAAAAGCGCCTTTCCAGAAAAAATGGAAAGGCGCGGTGACAGGTTCAAGGGGGAGATCCTGAATTAGTACACGTCCCGCTGGTAACGGCGGTGCTGTTTCATATCCGCCACATATGCCGCGGCTTCCTCCGGAGTTTTATGGCCCCAGGTCTGGATGACTTCATGAAGGGCGTTGTCCACATCCTTCGCCATGCGGGAGGCGTCCCCGCAGACGTAGAAGCAGGCGCCGGCTTCCAGCCATTTCCAGAGCTCTTCGCCTTCCTGGACCATGAGGTGCTGCACATACACCTTCTTTTCCTGGTCTCGGGACCAGGCCACGGACAACTTCAGTTTGCCGGTGCCGGTCAACTGGTTCAGCTCGTCTTCATAACAGAAGTCGGTGGCCTTGTACGGATTGCCGAAGAACAGCCAGTTGCCGCCCTTGGCGCCGGAAGCGGCGCGTTCCTCCCAGAATGCCCGGAAAGGGGCGATGCCGGTGCCGGGGCCCACCATGATGATGGGGGTGTCCCCGTCTTCCGGAAGGCGGAAATTCTTGTTGGTATGTACGAATACCCTGGCCGTATGGCCCGGCTGGAGGCGGTCCGCCATATAGGTGGAACAAACGCCGCCGCGCTTGCGGTCACGGGCCGTATAGCGCACCGCGCCCACGCACAGGTGAACCTGTTCGGGATGGGCGTTCGGGCTGGAGGCGATGGAATAAAGGCGCGGCATGATCTTTTTCAGGATGCCGACGAAAGCCTCCGCGGATTCGAAGGAAGCGGGGTATTCCGTGGCCAGATCCAGCACGTCCCGGCCCCACAGGAAATCGCTGAGGGCGTCCTTATCCCCGGCCAGAAGCGTGTCCAGCTCCTGGCTGCCGGAGGCGGCGGCCCACTTGGTCAGCAGGGCTTTGTTGACATTGGTAATGTCATAGCAGTGAACCAGGGCGTCTTTCAGGCTTGCGGTTTCCCCTTCGGGCGTGGGAACCTGGGAATCCGGGCTGAGGCCGAGCCTGTCAATCAGGGCGTCCGCCAGGGCGGGATCATTGGCGGGAATGACGGCCAGGGCGTCCCCGGCAATATAATTCATCCCGGAACCGTCCAGGCTGTATTCAATGTGGATGGTTTCCTTGGGGCTGCCTTCCCCGGTGATGTGCCTGACGGAGAGGACGGGAGCGGGAAACGGATTTTTTTTGCCGTATGGTTCAGTGGTCATGATGATGGAGGGGGGTGAAAAAGAATATTACCAGCGGATAACGGCGGCGGACCAGGTAAGCCCGGCGCCGAATGTGACCAGGACGACGTTGTCTCCCTTGCCGAATCTGCCGGAACGGCGCGCTTCGTCAAAGGCGATGGCGACGGCGGCCGCGGACGTGTTGCCGTACTTCTCAATGTTCACGAACACCTTATCTTCAGGAATGGAAAGGCGCTGCGCTACGGCGTTAATGATGCGGAGATTGGCCTGGTGGGGAATAATCAGCTGGATATCGTCCGCCGTGAGGCCGGCGCGTTCAATGACGCTGGCGGCGGAGGCCTTCATGCGCGTGACGGCATGGCGGAAGGTCTCATTGCCGCGCATGGCCAGGGTAGCCAGGCGTTCATGGGCGTTTTCCGCTGTGGTGGGGCAGCGGGAGCCGCCGCCCGGAATCTGGAGCAGGTCATGCAGGGAGCCGTCCGAACCGATATCCGTGGCAAGGACGGAACCTTCTCCCTCTTCCCCTGTGGAAGCCTGGAGCACGGCGGCCCCGGCGCCGTCCCCGAACAGGACGCAGGTGCTGCGGTCCTCCCAGTTGACGACGGTGGAAAGTTTTTCCGCGGCGATGATGAGCGCCGTTTTCATCTGGCCGGTGCCGATGTACTGGACGGCGGTCTTCATGGCGAACAGGAAGCCGGAGCAGGCGGCGGAAATGTCAAAGGCGGCGGCATTCTTGGCTCCCAGAGCATCCTGGATATAGCAGGAAGTGGAAGGGGTGAACGTATCCGGCGTGATGGTGGCGACGATAATCAGGTCAATATCCTCCGGCTTCAGCCCACAGGATTCCAGAGCGCGCTGGGCGGCCTTCGTCCCCATATGGGAAGTGTACTCGTCAGGGGCGGCGATGCGGCGTTCCACAATGCCCGTGCGTTCAATAATCCATTCGTGGGAAGTGTCCACCATCTTTTCCAGATCCGCATTGGTCAGGCGGCGTTCCGGAACATAGGAACCCGTACCGATAATCTTGACGGGCAGTCTTTTAAAGGGAATATCAGAATGTGCGGCCATAGCTTTGGGCGTATGATGAACAGAAAACGTCCTGACGTTTTATGTGGAAACAGTCTAAAAGAAAGAGGGCCTGATGACCAGCATAAAACGCAGGACTCCTTCCATGTCGTAAATGAATGGCTTACAACAGCCACCCCTGGCCGTTGGCGGGCGGCGCGGCTCCCATCTTGAGATAGGCGGAGGGCATCGCCACGCGTCCCCTGGGGGTGCGGCTGATATACCCCTGCATAATCAGGAAAGGCTCGTGCACGTCCTCCAGCGTGGAAGCGTCCTCCCCTACGGCCACCGCTAGGGAGGAAAGGCCCACCGGGCCGCCGTTGAACTTGTAAATCATCGCTTCCAGCAGGCGCTTGTCCATTTCGTCCAGGCCGTCGTCGTCAATCTCAATCATGGTCAGGGCGTCGTGCGCCAACTGCTCCGTAATCACGCCGTCGCCGCGCACCTGGGCGTAATCCCGCACCCAGCGCAGCAGGGAATTGGCCACGCGGGGCGTGCCGCGGGAGCGCAGCGCGATTTGCAGGGCGCCCTCCGGGTCCACGGGCACGTTCAGCAGCCCCGCGGACCGTTCGATAATGGCGCACAGCTCCTCCCGCGTATAATAATCCAGCCGGTTCACTAGGCCGAAGCGGGAACGCAGCGGGCTGGTCAGCATCCCGGCGCGGGTGGTGGCCCCCACCAGGGTGAACTTGGGCAGGTTGAGCTGGATGGAGCGGGCATTTGGCCCCTGGTCAATAATAATATCCAGCCGGAAATCCTCCATGGCCGGGTACAGATACTCCTCAATGGCCGGGTGCAGGCGGTGGATCTCGTCAATAAACAGAATATCCCCCTTTTCCAGATTGGTCAGCACGCCGGCCAGGTCTCCCGCCTTTTCAATCTGGGGGCCGGAAGTCGTATGAATGCGGCAGCCGACGGCATTCGCAATAATATTGGCAAGCGTCGTCTTCCCCAGGCCCGGCGGGCCGCTCAACAGGATATGGTCCAGCACGTCGTCGCGCTGTCTGGCGGCTTCCACCATCAGCATCAGGCGGTCCTTAATCTTCTCCTGGCCGCAGAACTCGCTGAAAGCGGGCGGTCTGAGGGACAAATCGAAGGCGGAGGAGGGGGCCTCCGTGGTGCGTGTGTAAAAGGACTCTCCCATGCGCAGGACTAGCAAACCCGTCTTTGGGGCATCCGTCAAGGGGGAAGTGCGGTCGGGAAACGCCTTTTCCGGGACATGCCGGAAGCCTTTGGCTTTTTTTGAGGACGGGAGGAATGCGGAGCCGCGGAAATGATGATACGCGGAGAAACGGCATGTCCCGCCTTCTCTTCTTACAGCATGGATTCCCATTTCTGCCGCGCCTTCCCGGAACTCTCGGAACCCTGGGCTTCCGGAATCTTTCAGTCTTCTCTTCCCGTCTCGCTCCTGAAACTTCTCAAACGGCTGCTGGTTAATCCTGGAGCCCGGACGGAAAGAAGCTTATCAATAGCGGTTCTTACCTGAACCTTCCCCGATTGCACGGAAGCCGTAAAGGTGGAGAAAGAGAAAAATTCTTATTTGCTCTGCGGGAAAAACAGGGCAGGGATGGAGGAAATCTGCCATGCCCTCATGGATAATTTTTGTGGACCATGGAAACCTGTCCTTTCAAAACTTCTGAAAATACGCTTCGTTGCTGTTTATGCCCGTTGAAGATTTTCTCGCGCTGTCGGGGCGCTTTTCATCCTTTTCGAGCAGCCGCCGGAAACGTGAAAAAACTCGGGGTAAAACGGGAAAATCCCTTCCGGATAAAAAAAAGATTGCCAAACCTCTCTTCTGCCGTTACTCTGCTTCTGCTTTCCTATCTAGCACAATCTCCAACGGGCAGGTGTCAGAGTGGTCGAATGAGCACGCCTGGAAAGTGTGTGTACCGCAAATCGGTACCGAGGGTTCGAATCCCTCCCTGTCCGCCATCAATTTTCTGCCGCAATATATTCGTAATGAGTATATTGCGGTTTTTGTTTGTAGAGTCGTGGGAAAGAAATGGGGAAAAATGAGTAATCCTCTTATTGCTGTCCCTATCAGAAATCCCACAGGAAGAATTGACGATAGCTAAGGTCCTGAAGAATGGTAGTAATCTAATCACATTACATTTAAACACAGCATAATCTACAGGGCTTCGATGATATGCTGGAAATTATTTCCCTAGAAAAGTAATATGATGACTAAAAAATATTATACTATTCACTAAAATATATGGAATTCGAACATGTCAATTTTCTCTAGAACAATTTTATATCAAAAAAGAATTAGAAAATGGAGATAATCCAGGAACTTTCGTATGATTTTAGTATTTATTGTGTTCTAGCGAATATCAGATATCGAATAAAAGATAGAACTATAATCGGGATGATTGTCTATAAATTCAGTAGGGACAATTATTTTCCTATTAGCATTCTTTGTCTCTTTATGCAAGATGACTTTTGCATTGTCTAAATGATTTATCATGGCTTCCAATGCAATTTCATATGGAGAAAGCGTTGTCAAGCAACAACCTCGCCCCAAAGCTGTTTCTTGATCAATCCATTTAAATAAATCATTTTCGTTACAATGTGCTATTTTTAGTAACCGTATAATATTTTCCGCGAGTCGTTCAATGTGATTCCCCATCCCCTCAGGCCAACGATTTAGAATCATTATTTGAATCTTTTTTACCAATTTAATCCTTTCGCTTTCTTTTCGGAGAGGCTTGGCGCGGGATAGATGCTTAACCTGAGCAATAGAAATTTCTGCATGTTCTAACATTGCTTTGATTTGATATGCCACCCTTGCCATCGCCCAGTCTGCACCTCCAATTGGTTTATATATCAAATCATGTGTAGCAATAGCCCAAGCATGCTGTAAAAAGGTTTTAACTTGAAATTCAAAAATTACATTTTTCAATCTTTTTGTCGAATCTCGTTTCTTCAATTTTAAAAATAATCTCAAATCATCAAAAACAAATTCTTCCGGTTTTTTTTTAGTTAATTTTTTATGTTGAGGGCGCCTATCTACAAGAGAAAAATATGTCAACAATCGTTTCTCTGCATCGGATACCTGTGTCAGATTGTCTACGACAATTGTACATGCAAGAAAATCCTCGCATATTGCAGCAATACGTCCTGTTTGCAATTTAAAGTAGAAACTCTCATCGCTTTTTAGTCGATGCAGAAAAAGCCATTTTTCATTTAAAACATTGTTTTTTAGTATTTTACAAACAATGGCGTCTAGTTCCTCATATTTATCATACAAATCATTGTAATACTGTCGGATTGAATGGGGAATCTTCAGCATTTTTATCTTTGAAAATAGGCTTTCATCGCTTCAAATCTTGCTTTCCTCTCCGGCAGCTCCGTTGTTGCTCCTTTGTTGGCAGCATGATAATTAACTATATTTACATCAACTCCTGCAGCTATTGCCTCTGCAGGACCAGAAGTACTATTCAACTTTTCCACCTCTGTGAGAAGGGAGATATATTTTTCGGCGGAAAAACTAGGAATAGTTGGATCTATGTCTTCTAAAACAAGATAAGACCAAATACTGTAGAAAGTTTTATTATCTTTAAGAAATCCTATCAAAAAATTGTGCGAATTTGTCAATGCTTCTATTTTATTACGATATTGATTATATTGTGCTCTAATTTCATCTGGATCAATCTCAGGCAGTTTCCACTCATTATCATGATCAAAATCATTCAGATCATCGTACATCGAATAATAAAGGTCAATAACTTCCTGATCGAACCCAATAATTTCCTTTCTTATTACACAAATCAATAGTTCAGATAGAAATTGAATATCAGCCATCCTTTTGTTCTTTGCTTTCGTTGAGATTTTACATTTTTCCCAGAATTGATTAGAAATTTCATCTTCTACAAAAGCAATGAACCATCCTTCAAACTTAGCATGTCGTAGTTCCTGAGGATTAAGCAATTTTGAATTTCTATTAAGTCTATCAAAAACATCGTTCACATAGATAGAATTATCAAATGGTAGAGTAATAAATTCGACAGGAAAGACGTAATCCATAAATCTGGAAGCCAATTCCGCATCAGATTTAATATTTTTCCATTTTTTCCCATTCAATCTATCATCGCCTAAATTAGGTGGCAGAGAAATCTTATTAGAAAAAAAGCGAATAACTGTTTCTAATCGTTGCTTCCCATCAACAACAGCATAAATAGATTTTCCTTCTTGAAGGGTTTTGTGTAAATATATTGGAGGACAAGGGTAACCACGAAATATTGTATCCAAGAAGAAACGTTGATCCTTTAACGTCCAGACACTCTTACGTTGATAGGAAGGTGATAGCTCCAATTGCCCTGTAGAATTAATATCCAAAAACCAGGAAACATCTTGGGTTGAAGCTCGACGAATGACTTTGTTTTCTATGTTATTCATTACTCTTTTTCCTCTATATATGGAAGGTTTGATATGGCTGAAGTTGTAAGGTGTCGGCAGCGAATCATTTTATTGACGATTACATTACATTGCTGTGATACAAGGAAATTATAGGCTGCCCGACAGGTTTCAAGTTTTCCGTTCTTGGGGATTAGTACAATCAAATGGTTTTCAATGAAAAAATCCTCTGAACTGTTTATTATTGTGGTTGCACACCTTACTTTATCAGTCGGACTCGAAGTTCTTCGCATAACGAGAAATGGGCCCTTATGAGATGTTCTTAAAGATTCTCGTGTTTCCGTAAAAGAAGTTACCTCTCCTTTAGAAGGAAGATTCTTAGCTGTCAAGAAAAAATGAGACGGTCCTTTAATAGGATCTCTGTGCGGTACAACGGATCCCACATGGACAGAAAAGTAGGATGCGATTGTTTCAGTATTTTTCTTTATATCTTTATTATTTTGGGAAGAAATCTTGCTATTGTTGGAAATAGTGAAAACGTCAACATCAGTACGTTTATCAAATCGACCATATATCTGAGCACATTTCCAAGGGAACATAGACAAGTCTTGTCGCAATTTTATATATCTGCTCCCTGAACGAATTACATCAGGGAGAATCGCTGCTATGATGGCTTTAGGATATTTATAATAAAATTCATAAATAAATACAGCAGCCATAGAAATTTTCCCCTTTCCCCACGAATATATTTTATTTACCACGATTTGTTGATATGGGGGATTAAGCAAAACAATATCAATGTCTGGAGTATTAATATCAAGTGCATTTCCAACCGTTAAGAAAGGAAATGTATATTGTTCCCACGTTGAAATAACTTCTTGTATGGTTATACTTGGGATTAGGATGTAATTCGCCAACAAAACAAGCCTCAATTTTGTTATATTAACAAAATCCGCATTAGAATCGTTTCCATGCAATATCTTAGCCCACTCGAGTATGGTCGTTTTGGGATCAGCTAAAGGCGGTAACTTGACGGCGTATGCTAATAATAAATCACCAGCACCGCAGCATGGATCCATAACCTGATGCTGATAATCGTATTTTTGAATACAACTCAATAACTGTTTGGCCACTTCTCGACCTGAAAAAAATACACCATGCAGACGCAATTCATCATCTGAATAGTTTTCCCGAAGTAATTGATATGGCTTATCAAATATGATAGCCTCAGATAAACAATCCTCTTGGTGTGCCGTAAGAAACGAAATATATCTCTGACATAAGTACATCACTTTATAATCGTCTCTATTGAATAACTGAAGATTTGGGCTATCGATAAAATATGGATTCGACACCAACTGGATGTACATAATCTATCTTTTTCCTTCCAAATCGTCAAGGATCTCTAAAGTCGAACATGAAAAATCATTCATAATCTCGGGTTAACAAGTGCTTCCTATTACTTCTTCTACTCGTAATCATGTCAATCTTTCATGCATTCTCCAAACTCATGAGGATCATTTGGACTGGGATTGTAGCTCCAAAATCCGTTCCAATCAGGATTCTCTTCTTTTGAATTACTATTCATAGTTGACTGTTCTTGCCCTAAATCTCTCCAAGAGCCTTCCCTGCAATCTCTAAGTCTTTCCTCTATATCCTAAACAATTTTCATAGGAATCATTTTAGGATTAATTGCCTTCCATTATTTTAATTAAAAGTGCTTTCGTACAAAACTGATTGACATTGGAAGTCCTGAAATCCGGTCATACATAATTATGCATTTGGTAATTCCTCCACTTATTATATTCATATATTGAATGAGATCTATTTCCTTATAACTTATTTGTTTTCATGTTCTTGTGAATTATATGGAATTCCCGGGGAAACAATACCAGGTATACAGCAGTATACATTTGGAAACTCTCTTTTTATCTTTAATATACATTGTATGAGACCATATTTTCATAACTTTCTCATTACAATATATTTGTAAATTTTAAGCCCGTTTTCATAAGTCTTCTATACTCTCCATTACTCTAATGTACAGGATCACTTGGGGAATCCATGTTTTAGGAAATGCTGATAGTAGTATATGGAGCGTCATTTATACGCTGGTCATTTTATTCTGAATAGTCCCAGAATTGATTGTACGGATTTTCCAATGCCTCCCATTACCAATTACCTTCCTTCCTGAATAATTCCCGTAGAAATCAATTTAGAATTAATTGTCATGTATTCCTTTGATTCCAAGGGATGAGTTTGGTTTGAGCGGGTACAAGGAAATGTTTAATTAAAAATGGCTTCGTACAAAATCTTCATGGATGAATGATACCGAGTTTTTGGTCAATCGTACGCTGTATTCCTTGTCGATGGGGGGTAATTTATTCTGAATGATTCCAGGATCATTTGTAAGGATTCCAGAGGAATAATGGGTATTAACCTCTGTAAATCTGAAAAATTACCGTCAAAATTAGTTTTGCCTTACAAATGGCTGAATGGATTTTCCTCTTTTTCCAATTGATACATTTCCTAATGGAGAAAAAGTTTCCATTTTTTGAAAAAAACATTTCCTAAGTGTTTGAAAAAGTGCCCCCTTCATGTGGGAGTGTCTCTGTATATGTTGAGACCAAACAGGGATAGGCTTGTCAATTGGGGGAGTGTGTTTGGTGGGGATACCATGCCATTTGCCGTGCCCTGTATGGCGAGGAATAGCATATGGGCGTAAAAATGAAAAAGGATGGAACCATTTCTGATTCCGGCCTCTGTGCAGAAATTATTTAAAAGAACTATCTTCTGATAGAATAACTACTCTGACCAGGAAAGTATTTGTATTGTCTACCTTCAAATCAATAGAAGGATTCCGATAATATATATTTTTCATTTTTTCATTTTTTCCATCGGATTTTTTATGAATCCATCCATGCGATTTGAATAATATTCCAATAATAGAAAGAATAAATACTCCTCCTATTATACATTGAATCCAGTCTAGAGATATATCCTTCCTCCAATATTGATTTGCGTGAATGATGAAAATTAATCCCCAAACGACTAAAATTCCCCAAGAAACGTATTTAGCAAGTTTTGAAATAGATGGGAAATATTTTTTCTCCGAAAGGACGATTTTATAGAGAGAGCCGCATATATAATTCTCTAGTAATTCTATATGAGTTTCCCAGTTTTCTTGCCAGATTTTACTTGCGTAAATGATTTGTGTCCAAATAAAAGAAAAAAAAGCTCCGACTAAAATACATAATAATTCCAATCTCATGTATAAAATAGAAGCATTGTTCGAGCTTTCTGCAGGGTGTTTTGAGAAAAGATATCCATACGCACCAAACGCTAGGGCAATAAATGCCCAAAAAAAAGTAGCCCGAGACCAAAATTTATCGATTTCGAAATTTCTGCATTCCCAAGCTTTGTTGTAAGCTGCTTCAATATTTTTAATTTTTAACTCAATATTTCCGTCATAAATATTGAGCTTTTTCTTATACTCTTGATATAATATTTCATCTCCTATATTCATAAAATAAATAATCAAATGTTTTCTAATAATTAAGGATACCTTCTTCTTTGAGAATCCTGAGGGTTTCATTATGAGAAAAATTTTCATTTATCTCAGCCCAAAATAAAGGTGTTGTCCCGTCTTGAGCTTCTATCTTAGGATCTGCCTTATTTGCCAAAAGCCATTTAAATATCATATCATGAGAATTAATCGCTGCCGCAAATAATGGTGTTTTACCATCATCATTTCTTATGTTGACATCAACCCCATGCTTCAAAAGCAATTGTGCTATTTCTAAATATCCCATCTCTGAAGCCATGTATAAGGGAGTGACCCCGTATTTGTTTTTCATTTTGGTATCTGCCTTGTAACCTAAAAGTAGGTTGAGCATTTTCTCATTGCCTTGTACCACCGTCACAAAAAGAGGTGTTTCACCTCGATTATTTCTTATATTAAGATCGGCATTTCGATCTAAAAGAATCCGAACCATATTTTCGCGATCTTCTTGCACAGCTACGAAAAGAGGTGTTTCTCCCCTTTCATTTCTCATATTAGGGTTGGCCCCATAATCTAAAAGAAAGTTAGCCATTTCTGAATACCCTCCATTTGAGGCCCTGAATAGTAACATTCCGTCATTAGGATCCGCTTTATATTTTAAAAGTAATTTAACTATCTTTATATGACCTTTTTCAAACGCAATGGATAAAGGTGTTTCATTGTCCTTATTTTTCACATTTGGATTGGCTCCGTGTTCCAAAAATAGTCGAGTCATTTTCTTGTGACCTCTTCGTATTGCCCAATGCAAAGGTGTCTCATCTTTCTCATTTAGTGTATTTGGGTTAGCCTTATAGTTCAAAAGCAGTTGAACTATCTCTAAGCATCCATTCGCTGCTCCCAAATACAATGGCGTTCTGCCTTTTGAATCTTTTACATTTGGATCGACATTGTTCGTTAAAAGCATTTGAGCTATTTCCATATGAGAGCGATTTACCGATAGATGCAATGGTGTCTCGCAATATTGATTTTTAGTATTAAGATCAGCACCTTTTTTTATAAAAAACCTGATACATGATTCTGGAATATCGTCATACAAATCGTATATTTCTGAAATATAAGCAAAATCCTTTATGGATTCATCTCCATGCAAATACCTATTATAGTGTTCGATAATTTTATTGGAACGTTCTCTGTTGCAAAATGAACCTAACATTCCATAAGTCTCCAAATATTTCAAAGCATCTTGTGCACTAATAACATTTTCTGTAGAAACATTAACTTCTTCTTCGATATTGTTCCCTTGGCGCAAATCAATCTTTCCGTTTTCCTTCTCATGGCAGGAAGCTAAGAAGGAGGAATATACCAATATCCATACAAATACAGGCTTCATGGGTTTCTAGATTATTTTATAAAGGGCAATTGCAGTGATGCAGTATCTTCTTTAAAATAAATTATTCTAAAGGTCTTCTATTAATTCCCTGAAAGTAGTTCAATTATTATTGGTGGACAACCTTTTTGTTTAGCCCAATCCAATGGTGTTTTTCCTTCTGCATCTTTTGAATTTGGATCTGCCTTGTGGTGTAAAAGAAGTTGGATTATCTCTGCACTCTGTCTTTCTACAGCCAAATGCAATGGTGTTAGGTTTTCGTTCTCCAATATGTTCACGCTTACATTAGGATTTCCCTTATATTCTAAAAGTGATTTTATTGTTTCTGAGTTACCTAGTTGTACAGCAAGGATTAATGGAGTTATGCCGCTATCGCCCTGCGATGTTTGCAGGCTCACATTGGGATTGGCTTTATTGATCAGAAGCAATTGGACTATTTCTGGGTCTCCGGCTCTTGCAACATAAGCCAAATCAGATAATCTTATCCCGTCTTTATGATCTGAACGAAATTTTGTTATTGGATTGCCATTCCCCACTACGGCTATGCATAATGGTGTTACCCCTTTTTGATCTCTTACATTTGGATCAGCTTTATGGCTTAAAAGCAATCTAACTATTTGAATGTCACTTTCTCTTATAGCTATAAACAATGGGGTTGAGCCATCATCATTTTTGACATTAGGATTGGCTCCATTCTCCAAAAGCAATTGTATCGTCTTGATATTGCCTTTCTGTGCAGCAACACTCAATGCTGTTAATCCTTCATTATTTTTCACATTGATATCAGCTTTGTGGTCTAAAAGTAATTGAACTACCTCCAGATCTCCATTCTTTGAAGCTGAATTTAGTGCTGTTTCTCCGTTATAAGCCTTTAGGTTTGGATTAGCCCCTTTTTCGAGAAACGATTTAATGCATGCTTTTACAAGGCATGATCTTTCAACTGATTTATCTATAATAATTTTAGAATTTCTTCTGGGGCTAATATTTCTATTTTTAGTGAATTCTATATACAGTTCTGAAATATAAGGAAAATTTTCAATGGATTCATTTCCACATGTATACATATTATAATGTTCAAAAAATCCGGAATGATTTTTTGGTTCAAAAATTCCGTTTTCCTTTAATTTAATCAAAGATTTTTGAATATTCATTTGTTCTTCATTTCCTTTGCAAGAAACAGGAAAAAAAGAAAGACTTCCTATTAAGAGAAATTTCATAAATCCAGCTGATAGTTTTTTTGTAAGTTCCAATCGAGGTATTGTATTATTCATTTTTCGTGATGGTGTCGAATTTGTGGTTCTGTATCTGTTGGAATCCGTTCTAGGGAATTCTCAGCTGACGGTATGAATGTATCTCTTGGGGAGATTTTTGTAAATCACAAATATCGCAAAAAGATAATTTACTTGGGATGAAACTTGTGGCACAGTAACGCCATGAAGACACATAGAACAGGTGCTCAGTCTGCGAATGAATTTCGAAAATGGATGATAGACAATGGATTGAATTGTTCTTCCATTGCTTCTTTCTGCGGTGTTTCGGAACGTACGGTACATCAATGGGTGTCTCAAAAAGGTGTTCCTAAAAGATTTTCTGATTGTCTCAAGAGCCTGGTTGAGTCTTCCGAAAAGACAGTTACCTTTGTGGAAGGAAACCGGGAAGATGGCTTCAAGTTCGAATTATCTCTGGACGATTATGCGAAATTGTCCCGGAAAGCTTTGGAATCCGGTTGTTCTCTTGGAGAATTGGTTGCCCGCCATCTCCATTCGCTTCTTTAAGAGAGAGAATATGTCTCCAATAGAGATGCCTTGTCTTCTTTCGGAACTATGATAAACTTCCTCGCATGAAGCAAGAGGGAGATCAATCCGCATTCAAGGTCGAGGTGAAACAATGGCTCAAAAGCCATGGTTTTGATTACAAATGGATGGCGGATCAATGCGGAGTTTCAGAAATTACAGTCCGCAATTGGATGTCCCAGAAGATCATACCACCTTTGAAGCAACAGTTGATTGAGCGGGTAATGGTTCAGATGCCAACCAGGCAATCAGCATCATCCCCCAGTTCCATTCCCGGCGTTCAGGTAGATGCTTCCTTGTCCCTTACTGTTAAACTTTCTCCCGAACTTTATGCTCAACTCGAAGCCAAGGCAACCCGGCAGGGAATATCTCTGGGCGATATGGTGGCACAGGCTATTTCCTCTCTTGTCAACGAAAAACCGTTGTCCGCTCATTCCCTGAAAACACGGAAAGTCATTCTTCCTCCTCAATCCTGATTTTAGGATAAGCATTTCTTATGGGAGGAACATCATCATTGTCTTGTTGCCATCTTCCCAACGGAACTTTGCTGGGAAGTTATGAAATCAAGGGTGTATTGGGTCAAGGCGGATTCGGCATCAGCTACTGGGCGATTGATCGGCAGCTTGGACGTGAAATAGTCCTCAAGGAACATTATCCGGTTGGACTTTGTAAAAGAGATATAGATGGAGCGGAAGTCATTCCTGCCGATTCATCACAGGAAAACGATTATAACCGATCTCTTGCTTCCTTTTGCAGAGAGGCTCGTATTGTCGCCGCTTTGGATCATCCGGGAATTGTCCGTATTCATGATATCTTTCAGGCATTGGGAACTGCCTACATCGTCATGGCGTTTGCGGAAGGATGCACACTCGATCAATGGCTTGCTGAACATTCACAAGATACGAACCAGGTTCAGAAGCTTCTCCTATCTCTTCTGGATATATTATCCTATCTGCATTTGCGGGAAGTATTCCACCGGGATATCAAACCATCCAATATCATGGTCAAGGAGGATGGTTCTGCCGTTCTTCTGGATTTTGGTGCGGCTTTGGAAGGATTGCCGACGAGGACAATGACCGTGATGGCCTCGGCTGCCTTTTCTCCTCCTGAACAATATTTGGGAGATGGTAACATTGGTCCTTGGTCGGATTTGTTTGCCTTGGGAAGATCATTTTTGTCCGTATTAGACGGAAAGCTGGACTCCTATCCTAGGCCATTGAAGGCATCGCTTGGGAAAGCAACCAGGCTGGAGATTGAGGATAGATTCCAATCAGCGGAGGAATGGAAAATGTACCTTCTTGAAGAAGGAAAACAAAAGCGTTCTTACATCTGGGTTTGGTCTATAATCATTGTTTGTTTACTTATCGCAGCTGTCCCCCTCTATTTTGGAACAAGAAAAAGTCGTGATTCAGACAGTACAATTGAGCAGAAACAAACAAAATCCGTCATTCTTCCAATACAGGCACCGTCAGCAAACAATACTCCGCCCATTCCTTACCAAGAGGGTAATCCGCATCCTGTTCCAGAAGCTCCCTTGTCTTTAATGGGAACACGTTTAACCATGTCTTCGAAAACCCCCGTGTCCACTTATCTTTCCATGAGATCGGAAAATAATTATTCCATTGGTCAGCAGTTATTGCACTACCAGAAACTTTCCGGATGGAGGAAAGGAGAAGACGGGGAGGATTTTATACGAGGGACGTTGAAATTTACATCACCCTCGGCGTGGACAGCCGGATTGGGCCAATCAGGAGATTATGCCTACAAGAAACTGAGCAAGGACAAGGGGATGATCATTCTCCAGAAGTATGATGGGCTGGATGCTCCCAATCTTCATATTTTGCTTCATTTTACAACGCCGGATTCAGGAATGGCCGTTTATACGAATGGGGAGGAAAAACTGATCGGCAACGTCATGTTCATGCTGGAGACCAACAAGCCGCAGCTCCGGAGAAAAGATATTCCCGAAGTCCACTCACTCCTGTTTCCTGATTTAGAAGATTCCAGCCGGTTTTCCTCAAAGCCTGCCCAATCCATCGTAGGAAAAACACTGCAATTTAATACTGATCATATTCAACACCATGCAACGGAAGGAAAAACAGGATTACCGGTTAACGAAGAACAGCTTTTCATTGAGAAAAAATTACTGGAATCCCATGCCCTAACAGATTGGACGCCAGGAGGACATTTGCCCTTGAAAGGGGATGTGCTTTTTGTTTCACCCTTCACCTGCGAATATCAAAAACAAGCAGGAAACTATATTTATAAAATCATCGATAACCGAACCGCAATTGTGGAATTTTCCGATTTGGAGGGCAAAAAGGGAGAATCCTACTTTCTGCTTCATTTTACACAACCCGGTGCAGGTTTCGCCGCCCACTATGATGGAGGGGACAAAATCCTGAGAAATATCGGATTCAAGTTTTTGAATGCCGAGGAAACCGGATCAGACAAAGGAATCATGCCTCAGACTTTCTTTGAAAAAGTCATCGAATCCGAAGAATAGTTTCATTTTCCTCCTCGGCAAAAATAACTGATAGTTATTGAATTTTATCGCTTACAAATCTCGTGTTTTACGACATGATGAGGTCATGATTGGAGCTGCATACCAATAAGGAACACTTGTCCGTATAATATCCCCTGAAGGATAAACTCGCTTCACTCAAAAAGGAGAACTGCAGAGATTTTCTTTTGAAGTTGTTGCCATACTGGAGGGAAACACCATCCACGTTTGTGACCATCAGGGAAACACTCTATCCTCCCATCGCTATACGGATGACAAACCAGTTAAAAACGGTTCATCAAAAAACATCTTGTTTTACCTCCTGTTTGGATGCTTGACCAAAATGGGAGACGCATACCAATTGTATCAATTCCTGGGTAGGCTATCAAATGGGGGAATACATTTAATCTTGGGGTACCATGCCATTTGTCGTACCCAGTATGGCTGGGGATAGAAAGATGGATGTAGAAATGAAAAAGGGTGGAATCAGCAAAGATTCCACCCTTTGGTGAGGGAGTTTAACTTCTTAATAATCTTCCATCATCAAAAATACTTTCAAAAGAATTGAACTTGAGCCCCTGTTTTTCTTATCCGTTTGCAGCATATTTGATGATTAAAGGGAATCGTCGGGATTGCCGAATCACGCTACTCGCTTAATTCGGTGATGTCGGTTTCAGGTTTCGGGTAGCCTTTGCCGGCAATCCATTTTTTCGTCTCCGCCGCCATTTCGGGGGTGACGTTAAAGTCGTACTGGGCATAGTCGCCGATGTGGAATTTTCCGGGTTTGAAGAATCCCCATTTCTCAAAGAAGTCTGTCAGGTCGGTTTTTGTGACGTCACAGCATGCCTTGACGAATTCGAACTGGTATTTGACGGTGTCGTTTCCTCCGTAGTTTCCCGCGTTGTTGCGCAGGTACTCCATGACGTCAGGATAGAAGTCGGGGTGTCCGTTTTTGGTAAAGTAAAGATGGAGCTGCCACAGGGGAACCAGCTTGTTGAAGACATCCTTAGATTGCAGGTAGGCGATTTCCCCTTCGATGATTTCCTTGCGCGCCTTGTCGTAGCTGCCCTGGCGCTTCAGGCGGCTTTCATTGCCTGTTTTGGCTGCGGCCTGCAGGGAAAAGATGTTGTTGCTGACTTCCGTCATGCCGCCCCAGGTCATCGGGCGCATTTGCATGACGTGTCCGACTTCGTGGGAGAATCCCCAGCAGGCATCGCCCTTGAGAACGTTTTCAGGGTCGGTCACCATGCGCATTGTCCCGTCGTTTCCAAGGTAGGCGACTCCGTCTCCGTCGCGGAACATGTAGTAGTTGAAGTTCACGCGGGCCAGGACGCGGTTTTCCGGGATTTTGCCGTATTTATCCAGGCCCATCAGCTGGTATTGGATGCCGATGAGCTTGTCGTAGGCGTTGATGAGTTCGGTTCCGCGGTCTTTGGTGAATTTTTTCAGGAATTCTACGGGGTAGGCAACCTGGATGTATTTTCCCCGGGCATCCATGATCGGAGAGACGGCCTGGTCAAGCAGGCGAACCCAGTCCTTGTTGGTGTCGCCCCGGGTGGTGTCAAAGTAACCGTTGGCTTTGCCGGTTATGAAATGGACGGGAATTTTCGGCGCCTTGCCGACGTCTTCGGTGAAGTAGCTGATATAGGCGTTGGCGGGCGTTTCCACGTCAATGATGTTGATTCCTTCCTTGAGCGGAATCTGCTTTTTATGCAATCCCCAGCCGTTGGGGTCTTTTGTGGGCTGCACTCCTTCGGCCGGCTTGCGCATCAGGTTCGGCAGCAGAAGGCTGATTTCCTGCCCCTCCGTCTTGCCGACCAGGACGACATGCCTCCCCTTTTCCAGATAGACGCCCGTCATGTTGTCGTATTTGCTGAATCCATCGCCGATTCTGAGATTTTTCCCCGTCTGGCGCGGTGAGGGGAGGGCCCGGTATTCGGCATACAGGTAGTCCGGCTTGTAATGGCCTGCCAGGATTTTGGTCGCGAGTTCCTTCATCGCGTCAGACTGGAAGGCGGAGGTGTCTTTCACATCCGGCTTCAGGGAGGTGCAGGAGGAGTCTTTGAACAGTTTGAGGTCGTTGCCGATGTGTTCCGGCGTATTGGCGGCAAATACCGCTGCGAGCGACAGCAGGGGAAGGGATAGTAATGGAAGGATTCGGTTCATGACAGTACGGGAAGCAGGTGATTCTGTGATGTTACAAGATACAGGTTCCGTTTTCTTCTTCTTTCACTATTTTTCTCTTGATTAATAAATAGGCAGGTAGTTCGTCAGAAGAGAGGCCGGGCGGTTGATGTGTGGAATGGCTTTGGCGGTGCGGCAGGGATTTTTCAGACGATTTCGCGTTTCCGGATATTTTCCCCGGTTCCGGCGGGCGCTTTTCCGGGGATCCGTATTCGGCTGGGCACGTTTCTTGCTGGTTTGAATTTTGGGCCGAAGCCTTCCGGGCTGCCCGGCGGCGGTATCGCGTTCCTGCCGCGCGTTCCTCTTTAGTGTTCCTTTTTCTCTGGTCTTGGCGCACATGCATGACATGGTTGTTGTGCGGCAGGGGAAAATGGAATAAGGTGGAGAGGATGATGAATTCCGTATTCAAGTGTTTGATGAGTGCCGTATGCGCCGTGGCATTGCCGGCGTTCGGGCAGGAAGAGAAAACCGGTTTCCCTACGGACAGGGCTGTGACCGTATTCAGCGCCGGGGAGGGTAATCCCTATGCGTCCATCCGTATTCCCGCCCTGCTCAGTATCGGCAAGGGCCAGCTTCTGGCATTCGCCGAAGGACGGTACAAAAATACCGACCAGGGGGAGAACGATATTATCATGAGCGTCAGCAAGAATGGCGGGAAGACCTGGTCCCGTCCCCGGGCGATAGCCAAGGCCCATGGCGCCACGTTCAATAATCCGTGCCCCGTTTATGATGCCAAAACCAGGACCGTGACTGTCGTATTCCAGCGTTACCCTGCCGGGGTCAAGGAGCGGCAGCCCAATATCCCGGACGGATGGGATGATGAAAAGTGCATCCGCAATTTCATGATTCAGAGCAGGAACGGAGGTTCTTCCTGGACGAAGCCGCAGGAGATCACGAAGACGACCAAGCGTCCTTCCGGAGTGGATATTATGGCGTCCGGCCCGAATGCGGGAACCCAGCTGAAGAGCGGCGCCCACAAGGGCCGCCTGGTGATTCCGATGAATGAAGGGCCGTTCGGCAAATGGGTGATTTCCTGCATTTACAGCGATGACGGCGGCAAGAGCTGGAAGCTGGGCCAGCCGACTGCCAATATGAAGGGCATGGTGAACGAGACGTCCATTGCGGAAACGGATAACGGCGGCGTTGTGATGGTTGCGCGCCATTGGGGCGCAGGCAATTGCCGCCGTATTGCGTGGTCCCAGGATGGCGGGGAGACCTGGGGACAGGTGGAGGACGCTCCGGAGCTGTTTTGCGACAGTACCCAGAATTCCCTGATGACGTATTCCCTGAGCGACCAGCCTGCCTATGGCGGCAAAAGCCGCATTCTGTTTTCCGGGCCCAGTGCGGGCCGGCGCATTAAGGGACAGGTGGCCATGAGCTATGACAACGGCAAGACCTGGCCGGTGAAGAAATTGCTGGGCGAGGGCGGTTTTGCCTATTCCAGCCTTGCCATGGTGGAACCCGGCATCGTTGGGGTGCTTTATGAGGAGAACCAGGAGCATATTAAAAAGCTGAAGTTTGTTCCCATTACCATGGAATGGCTGACGGACGGAGAAGACACAGGGCTGGCTCCCGGCAGGAAACTTAAATAGAAAGGGACTTTGGGAAACAGCTTTTCCCGCTCCTTTTTTGTTTGTGATAAGCGCCGTTGTCGTAACGGTTCCGGTTTTGATGCTGGTCCGTGATTATCCCTGAATACGGAGATGCCGGGCCGTCAGGCCGGGGTAAAGGCAGATGGCGGAGAGCATGTAAACAGAAGCGTCAAACAATATTATTTTGTCATTAGAAGAGCTTTCTTCATGAAGTAGCGGTTTTCCGTTTGTCAGATTGCCTGTAACAGGCGCCACGATGGAATTTGTACAGGACAGAGGCGGGATTCCGACCCGGATGCCTGTGTTGTTCTGTATGACAGGGTGTGGAAGATTTACCTTCTTGATTCCAGAACGCTTGCGGATATTCTGCAAGGCATCCGTTGCCCTTGGAGCTTTTCCCATTTGGGAAGGCCGGTGAGCGGAAGGTGATTCCCCGTTTCGATATATGTCCTGGATTTATCTGGTGTTGGCCGGTCTCTGCGAGATCGGATGGCCTCTGGGTTTCAAACTTTCTCAAACGCCCGGCACAGGGCCCGGCAAATTCGCCGCCTGTATCGCCTGCTCCGTTTTCAGCATGGTTCTGAGCGGTTTTCTTTTGTGGCTTGCCCAGCGGAACATCCCCATCGGCACCGCTTATGCGGTATGGACCGGCATTGGCGCGTTGGGCACGTTCCTGGTTGGTATTCTGTGGTTCGGGGATTCTTCCAATATCTGGCGCATGCTGGCGGCATCCTTCCTGCTGATAGGCATTATCGGGCTGAAGTTGGCCCCCGGGCATTGATGCGGTCTTCGGCATCCTTGCCGGGTTTCGGGAAAAGCCGTCTCCGCGGCTTTCCGGATAGGAGGTCTCAGTAGTGGGAGATGGCTTTTTCCCACACGGTCCCGCAGGCGTCGGAAGGCATGCGCCAGTCCCCGCGCGGGGAAAGGGAAATGGTGCCCACTTTGGGGCCGTCCGGCATGCAGCTGCGCTTGAATTGCTGACGGAAGAAACGGCGGATGAAGATGCCGAGGCAGCGGCGGATGAAGTCCGGCTGAAATTCGCCGCGGAAGGCATGTTCCGCCAGGTGCAGGATTTTATCCGGTTCCGCACCGTATTTAATGAAGTGGAAGAGGAAAAAGTCGTGCAGGTCGTAAGGCCCAAGCACATCTTCCGTTTTCTGTTCAATGGTGCCGTCGTCCGACGGCGGCAGGAGTTCCGGGCTGACGGGAGTGTTGTTGATGTCCGTGAGGGTGGCTGCCAGTTCCGGGGATGATTCTTCCGCGATGTGTTCAATGAGGCAGCGTATCAGCGTTTTTGGAATGGAGCAGTTGACCGCGTACATGGACATGTGGTCCCCATTGTAGGTGCTCCATCCCAGGGCAATTTCCGACAAGTCCCCTGTTCCCACGACCAGCCCCCCGGTTTTATTGGCCAAATCCATCAGAATTTGCGTGCGTTCGCGGGCCTGGACGTTTTCATAAGTGGTGGTTCGTTCGGCAGGATCGTGCCCGATGTCGGCGAAGTGCCGGAGGCAGCATTCCGAGATGGGGATTTCACGAAGTTCCACGCCCAGAAGGCGGCACATGGTTACGGCATTGTCATGGGTTCTGTCCGTGGTGCCGAAACCGGGCATTGTCACGGCCAGAATGTCCGAGGCAGGGCGCTTCAGCGCACGGCAGGCGCGGGAGCAGATGAGCAGAGCCAGCGTGGAGTCCAGCCCGCCGGAGATGCCGATGACGAGCCGTTGCGCGCGGGTATGTTCCATTCTTTTGGCCAGACCTGCCGTTTGGATGGAGATGATTTCCTCACACCGTTCCCGGCGGCGGGACGGAGAAGGCAGAAAGGGCCGTGCCGGGTTGAATGCGTATTCTAGGTCGGGCGCTCCGGGAACCTGTTCCGGCAGGGCCAGATGCAGGGCATTCCCGGCAGGGAAAAAGAATTTGCTGTCATTGAAGGAGCTTTCAGAGAGGCGCGCCGCCTCCAGCCGTTCAAAATCCACGTCCGCAAAGATGAGGGTGCTTTCCCTGCAGAACCGTTCCCCCTCCGCTGCTGGCCTGCCGTTGTCCGCAATGAGGGAATGGCCGCCGAATACGGTGTCTGTGGTGGATTCATGCACGCCTGCGGAGGAAAGGACATAGGCGCAGAGGCATCTGCCGCTCTGCTGTCTGACCAGTTCCCTCCTGTATGCGGCCTTACCGGTGAGTTCCGTTCCTGCGGAAGGGTTGAGAATGGCTCTGGCTCCCAGAAGAGCCAGTTTGGAACTGGGGGGAATGACGCTCCACAGGTCTTCGCATATTTCCACGCCAAAACTGAAGGGGGAAGATTCTTCATGAAAAACGATTTCCGCCCCGAACGGGATATGCACCCCATTGACTGTGACGTTCTTCACCCCTGTACCCAATTCCCTGCCGGATGTGAATTGACGCTTTTCGTAGAATTCCCGGTAGTTGGGGAGCACGGTTTTGGGCACCAGAGCCAGAATGCGGCCGGACTGCACTACTGCCGCCGTATTATACAGAGCGTCTTCATGAAGGAAGGGCAGGCCCACCACGGCAATCGTGCCGGATCCTTCCGTGGCTTCCGTAAAGCGGAGCAGGCCGTTCAGGGCTGCTTTCCTCAGGTTCGGCTGGAAGAAAAGGTCTCCGCAGGAATAGCCCGTAATGCACAGTTCCGGGAAAACGACGGCCGCCGCCTGCTGTTCTGCGGCTTTCCGGAATCCCTCCGTAAGTTGGTCGACATTGTAGTCCACTTCAGCCACGCGGAGCTGGGGGACGGCGGAGGCAAGTCTGTAATATCCGAACATGGGCGGCGCAGTCTGAAAAATGGAACCCGCAGATGTTCGTTTTTCCCGTAGTCAGGACACAATCCGGGAAAGGCGGGCCTGAGCCGGATACTAAAAGTTCATGAAGGACTTGTAAAGCCATCTGTAGGGACTGCTCCGTCCATGTTGCCGGGGAATGGGCAAGGAACGCAATCTTTCCCGCATGCCTTTCTGCATGACGGTCACCGGGCAAATCCGTTTTTTCCCGGGCTCCCGCAGCATGGCGGCTTTTCTTGAGCCGGGTACGGCATTGAGGCTGGAACAGCGGGAGAAAAGGAGTAAACCATACCCTGAAAACTAATGAATAATACTGACCGATTTACTGGAAAAGCCCGGGCTTATGCCCAGGGCAGACCCGATTATCCCGCCTCCGTTGTTGGGCTTCTGACGCGGGAGAGCCGCCGGGAGAATCCCCGTCTGGCGGATATGGGTTCCGGAACGGGCATTCTTTCCCGCGCCATGCTGGAGCGCGGCTGGACCGTGTATGGCGTGGAGCCCAATGATGACATGCGGAAGGAAGCGGAGAAACGGCTGTCCGCTTTTCCCCGTTTTCATTCCGTGGCGGGAACGGCGGAGCGGACCGGGCTTCCCGGAGCTTCGGTGGATCTGGTGACGGCGGCGCAGTCATTCCACTGGTTTGACGCCGCCGCGTTCAAGAGGGAATGCCGCCGTATTCTGTCCGGAGGAGGCAAGGTTGCCCTGATTTGGAACTCCAGGGTGGAAGACAGTTCCATTGCCCGGGAGGAAGGAAATATCCACCGTCTTTACTGTCCGTGTTTTTATGGATTCAGCGGAGGGCTGGCGAAGTTGACGGACAGCATTGGAGCGTTTTTCAACCACCGTTTCCAGATATTCCGCTTTCCAAATGATTTGTCCTACACGCGGGAGCAGTATCTCCGCCGCATGATGTCCACCTCCTATGCCTTGACGGAGGGCGGAGAAGAGCGGTCCTCCTGGCTGGACGCCCTGGAAAAGCTGTTTGACCGGTTTGAAACGGAAGGACGCGTTACGGTTCCGAATGAAACTGTGGTGTATCTGGGGAAGTGCTGAGGATGCGGCGTTCATGCATGGCCTCCGGAAAAGGAAAGGCCTCTTTTCGGTTCAGGAACTGAAGATGATGACGGCAAGGACGGCAATGATTGCCAGAACGACAACGATGGCGGTAATATAGCCGGGTTTGTGGGCATCAAGAGTCCACTCCTTTTTGAGATGGGAAAGATCCTCCCCTGCCGCATAGCGTGAAAAAAGGTCATGGAGCCGAGAGTAGTCCAGGTCTTTGGGCGTCATGTAAAGCTCCCTGTCCTTTCCGCCGGCAAACGAAATTTCGCAATGGTAATTTTCCGGACTATTGCAGGTGGCCTGGAGGAATTCGTCACCGCGGCTGCAGATAATGAAAGCTTCCGTGTTATTTTTAATGCCGGACAGGGCTTGATCCCGCGTTTCACAGGGCTCTCCGGAAAGTTCCCAAACGATGGAGGGGGCGGAATGAAGGCTCATGGAATAAAAAATCAGAAAATATGGTAAAGAATTATTTTTCCTGCCGCCAGTAAAAACTTTCCTTTCTTTTTCCTGGGCGGAAAGTGTTCCCTGGCGCAACACTCCGGAGAGCGCTGGGAGCGCTTGAGGGTTGGGGCATTCAATGGCTGTTTTTCCGCTTATCATTCCGGTTTTGCATGGGTTCTTTCTGCCGGGGCGTTCCCTTCGCGTTTTTCCAGCTATGCAGGCTGACGTTTCCATTCCTCTGGAAATAATCATTCCGCGGCTTCAGGCATGGCTATTTTCTCTCGCTATTCTTGCTTTATTAAGGCAGGCCATCCATGTTACGATTATTTACTGCCATGATGCATCAGACTTTTTCCCAAGAGCCTTTTCTGGTTTCCGGATTGCATGGGGACCAGATTCTGGGCGCCCGCAGTAACCAACAGGATTCTTTCTCCATTCTGGCTGGAGAGGACGCATTGGTACTGGTGCTGGCGGACGGCATGGGTGGGTATACCGGCGGAGAGTTGGCCAGCCGCGCGGCGGTGGAAGGCTGTTCGCGGGCTTTTGAGCGGAAATCCGGTTTGCCCGGAGAGAGAATGAAAGCTGCAGTGACTGCCGCAAATGAACAGGTATGGTCCGCCCGGAAGAAAAGAGGGGAGGATGACGAGATGGGGACGACGCTGGTAGCAGCCTGGATAGGGGCGGATGGACTGAGGTGGGTCAGCGTGGGGGACTCCCTTCTGCTGCTTATCCGGGAAGAGAAAATGTTTCTGCTTAATGAGCTGCACCAGTATTCCGCGGAATTGGAGCGCATGGCGGATGAAGGGATCATCAGCCGGGAGGAGGCTTTGAGCCATCCTGCCCGCCATTCCCTGACTTCTGCCCTGATGGGGAAGGAAGTTCCTTTGGTGGATTTGCGGGAGGAATGCTTTCCCTTATTTCCGGGGGACCGTGTTTTGGTCGCCAGTGACGGAGTGGGGCCTTATCTGGATTCCCTGGGGCCGGCAGGGATGCGGTATTTGTCCATGCTTTCCGCGGAGGAACTGGTGCGTTCCGTTCTGGACGGCATTAACCGCGACGGCGCGCCCAACCAGGATAATGCCACATTGATTTGCGCGGAGATAGCAAGGGCTTGATCTGCATTAGTGCGGCAAGGAGGTAATCTGCGGACGGGCGATTTTTGAGATTCACATCCTCCGTCTGCCCGACGATGAATAAAACCCCGCATGCGTTTCAGGCATGCGGGGTTTTATTGAAATAGCCGGAGTATTTCCCGTTCAGGAATGGTATTCCTGGAGGGAACGGGGTGATACCTTCACGTGCTGGGCGGAGCGGATGCCCTCCACCGTGGCTCTGGCGGCTGCGATGGTAGTCATGTACGGAATTTTCTTCTGGATGGACTGCATGCGGATGAAGGAGTCGTCAATCATACTGGTGCGGTCCACTGGAGTGTTGATAATCAGGTCGATCTGCTTGTTGGTGATCATGTCGCCCAGGTTCGGGCGGCCTTCATGCAGCTTGTTGACTACTTCCGTTTCCACGCCCTGGCCGCGCAGGTATTCTGCGGTGCCGCCGGTGGAGACAATCGTAAATCCCAGGGAAATCAGGTCCCGGGCGATGGGTTCGATGAACTTCTTATCCCGGTCGGAAACCGTGACGAGCACCTTGCCGGCGGTAGGCAGAATGCAGCCCGCAGCTTCCTGGGCCTTGTAGTAGGCCATGCCGAAGTTGTCCGCAATGCCCATGACTTCACCCGTGGCGCGCATTTCCGGCCCCAGTACGGGATCCACTTCCGGGAACATGTTGAAGGGGAAGACAGCTTCCTTCACGCCGATGAAACGGCAGGCGCGCGACTTCAGGCCCAGCTCCTTGAGTTTCTTGCCCAGCATGATTTCCGTGGCGTAGCGCGCCAGGGAGATGCCCGTTACCTTGGAGACGATCGGCACCGTGCGGGAGGCGCGGGGATTGGCCTCAATAATGTAGACCTCATCGTTGCAGATGGCGAACTGCACGTTCAGAATGCCCTTTACCTGGAAGTCCTGGGCAATTTTGGCGGCATGTTCCTCAATGGTGCGGATGTGCTTGGGAGCGATTGTCACGGGAGGGATGGCGCAGGCGGAGTCGCCGGAATGGATGCCGGCCAGCTCAATGTGTTCCATGACCGTGGCTACAAAAGTGTCCGTGCCGTCGGCCAGAGCATCCACTTCCGCCTCAATGGCATTGTCCAGAAAACGATCGATCAGCATGGGATATTCCGGGCTGACCTGGATGGCCTCCACGCCGTAGCGCTTCAGGTTTTCTTCATCGTAAATGACTTCCATGCCGCGGCCGCCCAGCACGAAGGAGGGGCGCACCATGACCGGGTAGCCGATGCGGCGCCCCAGTTCCACGGCTTCCTCCAGGGAACGGGCCGTGCCGCTTTCCGGCTGGCGGATATTCAGGGCGATCATGCGTTCACGGAAATATTCGCGGTCTTCCGCCAGACGGATGCCTTCCGGCTGGGTTCCCATGATTTTCACGCCGGCGTCTTTGAGGGCCTGGGCGATGTTAAGCGGGGTTTGGCCTCCGAACTGGACGATGACGCCTTCCGGCTTTTCCTTCTCGTAAATAGCCAGCACGTCTTCCACAGTCACGGGTTCAAAGTACAGCTTGTTGGCCGTGTCAAAGTCCGTAGAAACCGTTTCCGGGTTGCAGTTCACCATGATGGATTCATACCCGTGGTCGCGCAGGGTGAAGGCGGCATGCACGCAGGTATAGTCGAATTCGATGCCCTGGCCGATGCGGTTGGGGCCGCCGCCCAGAATCATGATTTTCTTCTTGTCGTTCACGGGAACTTCGTCCGCCGCGCCGCTGTAAGTGGAGTAGTAGTATTCCGCGTGTTCCACGCCGCTGACGGGCACGATGCGGAAGGTGGCCGTGATGCCGTCTTTCTGCCGGCGGGCGCGGACGGCCTTTTCCGGTACCCCGAAAATCTGGGCCAGGTATTTGTCGGAAAAGCCCATTTCCTTGGCCTGGCGCAGGGTTTCCGCGGAAAGGGAATCCCAGTCCTGCCCATCCAGGGAAAAGTCAAAGTCCGCCAGTTCCTTCATCTGTTCAATGAAATACGGAGTGATGCGGGTCAGCTTCACGATTTCCTCCACGGCTACGCCACGGCGCAGGAGTTCGTAAATCTGGAAGAAGCGTTCGCTGTTGCCGTACGTGATTTTTTCACGCAATTCCGGGGTGGAGAGGGCTTCCAGCTTTTTCACGCGGCCCAGGCCGGCGAGTCCGATTTCCAGAGAGCGCACGGCCTTCTGGAAAGCTTCCTTGAAATTCTGCCCGATGCTCATTACTTCTCCCACGGCTTTCATCTGGGTGCCCAGCTTGTCGGCTGCCTTGGGGAATTTTTCAAAGGCCCAGCGTGCGAACTTCACGACCACATAGTCGCCGTAAGGTTCGTATTTTTCCAGGGAGCCTTTGCGCCAGTAGGGAAGTTCGTCCATCGTGACGCCGGAGGCCAGCTTGGTGGAGACGGAGGCGATAGGGAAGCCGGTGGCCTTGGAAGCCAGGGCGGAGGAACGGGATGTACGGGGGTTGATTTCAATAACGATGATGCGGTTGTCCTCCCGGTTGTGGGCGAACTGCACGTTTGTGCCTCCCGTAACGCCGATGGCGTCCAGAATGCGGTAGGAATAATCCTGAAGCTTATCCTGCACTTCCTGCGGAACGGTCAGCATGGGAGCCACGCAGAAGCTGTCTCCGGTGTGCACGCCCATGGGATCCACGTTCTCAATAAAGCAAACGGTAATCTTTTGTCCCTTGGCGTCGCGGACGACTTCCAGTTCCAGTTCCTCCCATCCCAGCACGCATTCTTCCACCAGCACCTGGTTGATGAGGGAGGCGGCCAGGCCGCGGGGGACTACCTGGCGCAGTTCTTCCACGTTGTAAACGATGCCGCCGCCCGTGCCGCCCATGGTGTAGGCGGGGCGCAGCACGACGGGATAGCCCAGTTCAGAGGCCACCTTTTCAGCTTCCTCCACGGAGTAGACGGGTTCGGACTTGGCGACCGGCACGCCGATCCTGTCCATGGTTTCCTTGAAAATGATGCGGTCTTCGCCGCGGGCGATGGCTTCCAGATCCACGCCGATGACTTCCACTCCGTACTGTTTCAGGATGCCTTCCTCATGCAGCTTGGAAGCCAGGTTCAGGGCCGTCTGGCCGCCCAGGTTGGGCAGCAGGGCATCCGGGCGTTCCTTCTCAATCACGGCCGTGATGCGGTCCACGGTCAGAGGCTCAATGTAGGTGTGGTCCGCCATGCCGGGGTCCGTCATGATGGTGGCGGGGTTGGAATTCACCAGAACGACGTCGTAACCTTCGGCGCGGAGGGCCTTGCAGGCCTGGGTGCCGGAGTAGTCGAACTCGCAGGCCTGGCCGATGATGATGGGGCCTGAGCCGATAATGAGGATTTTGCGGATATCTTCGCGTTTTGCCATGGTATGATGCCTCTATGTGGTCCGTGGTGGTTAAAAATAAATGCCGGAAACAAGGTCCGCCCAAGGTGCGTTGCCTCTCCGCTCCGCATACCCGGCGCGTGACCTGACGCACAGTACGGGACGCCGGGCGATAAGTCCAGACAAAACAACAGGAATTCCGGGGAAAAGGCTATGGCCTTCTTTCCTTTTCGTACAGTGCCGCACGCAATCCGCCCTTGATATTTTCCACCGTCCGTATACCCTGCGGAGCAAGGATGAGGAACGCCCTGACATTAATTTGCTGTCTTGGATTGCTGTGCTCCGCAGCATCGGCTGCGGACCTTTCTTCCACGGGGCGGGGGAGCGTTGTGCCTTCGGGGGCGGCTTCCTGGTACCAGGCCCTGCGGACCGGACTTTCCCAGTTCCGGAACGGCGGCGGCTACGAAACCAGCAGGGAAGCCATGCAGGCCCTTGCGGAGAAAGCCTGCCGCTGGGACCCCCGCACGCGCCGTCCCGTTTTTCTTCTCCGTAACGCCACGCCCTCCTTCTGTTCCTCCGCCTGCTACCTGCTCCTTTTGAAATCCCTGCAGATATGGGACTCTGCACAGCCGCGGCCCGTTATTTCCGAACGCGCGTGGCTGGCCCTCATCCCCCGCTTCGGCCAGCATGACGGGGAAGGGCCGTGGGGATGGGCGAACGCCAATGGCCCCGGCCTGGCCGTCCTGGTGCACAGGCTGGGAGCCGGCATCAACTTTGAGGACTGGAGGAAGGCCCGCCCCGGCGACTTCATGAAAATTTTCTGGACGGACCGCATCGGGCGCCGGGAATCCGGCCATCTGACCGTCCTGGTGAAGGATGGAGGGGATCAGGTAACGTTCTGGTCCTCCAACATTCCGGACGGTTACGGAGCCAGGACGGTGCCCAAATCGCGGATCAGGCGCGTCATTTTCACGCGCATCACCAGGCCGGAACGGTTCAACCTGGCCCCCTCCGTGGGAAGCCACTCGTGGCTGTCCTCCCTGCTTCGGCAGGAAGTGGGCATGAAGGAAGTGCGCAGGCATTCCGGCATGCAGAACCCCTGACCGTTTCCCGCCGTGAAAAAATGCTCCTTCCCTCCTTCCGTCACCCCGGACTGTTCCGTGCTGGTGCTCGGTTCCCTGCCGGGAGACGAATCCCTGCGTCAGGCCCAGTATTATGCCCATCCCCGCAACGCGTTCTGGAAAATCATGGGGTCCCTTCTGGGGTTCGATCCCTCCCTGCCATATGGGGAACGCCTGTCCCTGCTCAACCGGGGCGGGGTGGGGCTGTGGGACGTGGTGGCCTCCGGCGTCAGGCCCGGCAGCCTGGACCAGCACATCTCCCAGGAACGGCCCAATGACATTGCGGCCCTGCTGGATCGCTTCCCGGGCATCGGCGTGGTCTGCTGCAACGGCACCGCTTCCCATAAATACCTTAAACGGTATTTTCCCGAACTGTTCCTTCGGGAAACGCTTTCCGTCATTCAAATGCCTTCCACCAGTCCGGCGGCGGCGCGGCTGACGTATGAGCAGAAATTCCGCGCCTATGAGGAAATCATGGCGCCCCTGCTCCGGAAGGAAAGGGAAAAATAGAGACCTTCTGCGCCTTTTCCAATGCCGTGCGCGGCCCGACGGTAACAGGCGGGGTTGTTCGTCAGCAGGACCCGACGGCCGCCAGCAGGTGGACATCCAGGGCCAGGGCTTCGTGAATATTGAAATTCAAATCATCACGGAGCCTGTTGAGGGCCTCCATGCGTTTCAGCAATTCGTTCACGGGCATCTGGGCGGCCAGCGTGCGCACCTCCGGATGAATCGGAGCGACTTCCGGGGCTCCGGAGGCAATCAGGGCTGCCTGGCCAAACCAGCTGATGAGCAGTTCCAGGGCCTGATTGCGCTGTTCCAGATATTCCGTCTCTATCTGGGCGGCGTTCGCGTCCTTATTGCGGGCCTCCCAGTCGGAGGCGTCCGTACCCTGGGCTGCTTCCCTGGCTTCATCTTTCAGAGCCTGGTTCAGGTTTTTGGTGATGGCGGCCTTGGCCTCCGCCATGACGTCCATGAACCTGCTGCGGAAGGCCAGAGCGGCCAGGTCATTATTCAGATTGCGGCAGGTCTCCAGCCAGTGCGGGAGCAGGGCCTCCTGAATAGGAGTGAGCCTGAATTCTCCGGATTGCAGCAGATTGACGCGCACGCAGCGGGAAATAATTGTCTGGAGAAGCTGGTCCGGCTGGGAGGTGGACAAAATGAGCAGACACTGGCCGGGCGGTTCCTCCAGGGTTTTCAGGAAAGCGTTGGCGGCCTCGTCATTCATCCGCTCCGCATCCATGAACACGGCTATCTTCCATTTCCCCTCCGCCGCGCGCTGTTGCAAAAAGGGTTCCACGGCGCGGATATCATCCCGCAGGATGCGGCGCGACTTGGACTTGGGGCGCACCAGCCGGCAATACTCGTCCCTTACACTGTCCAGATGGTCTGCCCGGATGCCGTTTATCAGCTCCAGCAGTTGCAGGACCAGGCGGGAGGCTCCCTGGTGCTCGTCTCCCACGATGAGCAGGGCATGGGGAAGCCGGTTGCGGGAGAAGGCGGTGCGCAGCAGGTCGAACGCTTGGGATGCCGTAAATGCCATATGCTCCTATGAAAACATTTCGTTGCGTCAGGGCAACAGAAAAGATTGGTATATGTCGGATATTTCATGTACTAAGGGGGCCGGTTATGGAACAAAATGACATCTCATCCCGGATTGTCTTTGCCGACCGCGGCAAGGTGAATGTGGAAAAAGGCGTTGAATTCGCCCCCAAATTTGACCAGAACGGCCTGATTCCGGCCCTCGCCATGGATCATATTACCCATGAACCGCTGATGCTGGCCTATATGAATGCGGAATCCCTGCGCATGACCATGGAACTGGGGGAAGCCGTCTACTATTCCCGCAGCCGTCAGGAAATCTGGCATAAGGGCGCTACCAGCGGCCATGTGCAAAAAGTAAAGCAAATCCTGGTTGACTGTGACCAGGATGCCCTGATTGTGCTGGTGGACCAGTGCGGCGCCGGAGCCTGCCACACCGGGCACCACTCCTGCTTTTACCGTTCCGTTCCGTTCGGCGATGAACTGAAAGCCCAGCCCCAGGGGGGGGGCGTCACGCTGCGTGAAGCGGACGGAGGCGTCGTTTTTGATGCCGAAGCCGTGTACGGCAAGGGCCATTAACTCTTTTTGCGCGTCAATCTGCGTTCGCCGGATTGACGCGCCCTCTTTTTCTGCTGTAAAATCATGAATGTGAAAAAACTGTTTCTCATGATGGCTGCCGTTTCCGGGGCGCTGGCCCTGTGCCAATGCTCTTCGGAAGCGCCTCCTCCTCCCGGAACCGTCCGCATGGTGGATCAGCAGGCGATTGCCCTGATGCAGGAAGCCAGGGCAAAGGAAGCGAAGAATGATCTCTCCGGGGCCATCAAGAAATACAGGCGCGTGGTGGAAAAACACCCCCTTTCCAGGGAAGCTCCCCTGGCCCGGTTCAGAATGGCGGAACTCTATGAGGCCCGCAAGGAACCTGCGGAAGCGTTTGACCAGTACCAGAAACTCATTGACCGCCACCCGGACAGCCCCCTGTACAGGCAGGCCATGTCCCGGCAGAAGGAAATGGCCTTCGGCGCTGCGAGCGGCGCGCTGACCAACCGCGTGCTGTGGATGTTTGACGTCAGGATGGATCCCACGAACGTCACGGAATGGCTGAAGCATGTGCGCGACAACGCCCCGTATGCCCCTACCGCCCCGCAGGCCATGAACGTGCTGGGCAATTACCTGGCCGCGCGCGGCCGGATGAAGGAGGCCATAGAGGCATACCAGAACCTGGTGGACAATTACCCCAACTCTCCGCTGGCCCCCACGGCCCAGCTCCAGATAGCCACCCTGTATCGCCAGGCTGCTGCGGACGGAGACCGCAACCACGTCAATGTGGCCCGCGCTCAGGAAGCGTATGAAGACTACCTTCAGCGTTATCCCAACAGCGCCCGTGCGGGAGCCGCCCGTGCCGATCTGGCGGCCATGAAGCGTGAGCTGGTGGCCCAGCAGCTGGAAGTGGCGGAATACTACCTGACCAAGATGAAAGATGCGGATGCCGCCGTCTTCTGCTACCAGGAAGTAGCCTCCAAAGGCAGCATCAATCCCGCCGCCGCCGCCAGGGCGAAGGCCCGCCTGAAAGAACTGCGCGTGACCAGCAGATAACAGGAACTCTCCGTCCTCATGAACCGTATCCGGAACGTTTTCAAACTCTTCCTGCCCGTTTTTTGCCTCCTGGCCGGTTCTTGCGGTTACCAGCTTGGCGGCACCAAGCCGCCCAAGTTGGAACTGGCCCAGACCGTTAAGGTATGCCTTTTTGCCAACAACTCTTTGGAGCCCCGTGCCGCCACGCTGGTGACCGGCGCCTTGGCGGATGAGCTGCAGCGGGACGGCACCTACCGGTTAAGCTCCGGCGCGGATGCGGATATCCGGGTGGAGGGGGAAGTGTACTCCATCACCTTCGACCAGTTGCGATCCAGCCGGGAAGACACCTACAAGAGTACGGAACTTGGGTTGCGCCTGTCTGTCAAATACCGTGTGGTGGACGCCAGGACGCAGGAAATTCTGTATGCCGGCTCTGCGGAGGAAGTAGGTCAATTCTTTGACCAGGGCAACATTCAGTCGGCCCGCACGAATGCCCTTTCCTATGCGGCCCGTCTGGTGGCTACTTCCATTGCGGAAACCCTTACCAATGGCTAATCCCGCCCGGTTCAGGAAAATCTGTGCTTATGGAGAAAGTGGAATACAGCGTTTATTTTGTTCCGGTGCCGATCGGCAACCGGGCGGACATCACCCTGCGGGCGCTGGACGTGCTGCGCAAGGTGGATGTCATTGCGTGTGAGGACACCCGCCATTCCGGTCTTCTGCTTTCCCATTATGAAATCCGCAAACCGCTGGTAAGCATGCATGACCACAATGAGCAGCCGCGTGCCGGGGAAATTGCGGCGCGCGCGGCCGGCGGAGAAAGCTTTGCCGTGATCAGTGATGCGGGCATGCCTGGCGTGAGCGATCCGGGCTATCGTCTCATTCAGACCCTCAAGGAAAAGGGAGTAAGCTTCACCGTCCTTCCCGGGCCATCCGCCGTGGTGACGGCATTGGTGGGGTCCGGACTGCCTACGGACGCATTCTTCTTCGGCGGCTTTCTGCCCGTCAAATCCGGGAAAAAAAACGCTGTGCTCCAAACGGCAGTGGAAGCTTCCCATACCAGTATTTTTTATGAATCCCCCCATCGCATCGTCAAAACCGTGCAGGCTCTGGCGGCGTTGGATCCGGATATTCCCGTCTGCGTAGCCAGGGAACTGACAAAAACCTTTGAAACTTACCATCGCGGTCCGGCCTCCCGGCTGGCGGCGGAATTTGCGGAACGCCCCCCCAGGGGGGAAATCGTGCTGCTGGTGGGCGGCGTCAATGCCCCGCGGGCTACCCGGTGACGGGCCGGAAGCATCATGTCAATAGCTGACCGTCACCTTGACCGGGCGGTGGTCAGAGGCGGCGGGAGCTTCAATTACCCTGCGTTCCTTCACATGGAACGCCTCCGTCTTTTTTCCCCTGTACATCCAGATGTAATCAATGCATTCCTTCGGATGCCCGGCGGGAAACGTTTTTTGGGCCGGATCGCTCAGCAGGATGAAATATTTTTTCATCCGGGTTATCGGTTCCGAATCCGGCGTTAAATTGAAATCCCCTGCAATAAAAAAGGGCTTGCTGCATTTTGCGGCCAGGGCGGCAATCATATCAATGGAAGCGTTGCTGTCTTCCCTGGTCAGGGACAAATGCGTGACGCAAAACCAGTAATCCCTGAACTCGGCCATCAACAGTACACGGGCCTCCTCCCTGCCGGGTAAAGGAATCCGTTTGACGCTCAAAGGTTTTTCCCTGGATAAAATACCTACTCCATAGGAACCGCCTGAATAATCAATGGCCTTGGCATAGGTCCCCGTCAACGTTGTCCTTGCGGCCAATTCCTGCAGGGTATCCCTGCCGCCGCTTCTGATTGTCCCCTGGTCCAGCTCCTGAAGGGCCGCGACATCCGGTTTTTCCTCCGTGATTACCCGGGCCGTGCGGTCATAATCCCTCCTGCCGTCCATGCCGGTGCCGTTCTTTACGTTATAGCTCATCAGCGTGCATTCTCCGGCCTGCAGGGGAAAAAGGCTAAGAAAAAGCGCGGCTGCTGCACATAACCTGAAAATGAACCGTTTATTTCCTTTCATCTCTGTAAAAAGCTCCGTATTGCTGCCCGGGCTGCAGGTAATACGTGTTCCCCGTTCCCTTTTCTTGCAGAGAATCTTTTCTCCTTCTGGATAAGTAAGTCCTCCGGAGAGAAGGGGCGGCAACTCATTTCCGGTTTCCGGAACAGGCCTCATTCGCTGTCGGACCCTTCGCCTTTGGTACTTTTTGAGCCGTATGCCGGTGGAAAATGACGCAAATTTTATCAACTTGACGGCTGGAAGTGTGTCATGATAATATCCTATCATCATGCTGGAGGATAGGAGATCACGTTCCTCGCGCAAAACACCGGATTTGGTGACTGATGAGCTTATTCTCATTCTTCATGAAGCGGGCATGCTGGAATTCAATGACATTTTTCAGCGTACCGTTGTCGTGATGAAGGCAAAGCACATGTCCCTGGGCGGAGAGGAAATCCTGAGGCTGAGGATTTACGAAAAACTCCAGAATCTGGTGAGCGCCGGCGGCCTGATGAAAAAAGGCCGTGAATACACGGCCCTGCCCAGGCTGATTTCTTTGAAATCGGAAACATTCCCGGATATCCGATTGTGATTTTAAGAAAAAAGGCAGGATGAACCGGATTTTACTCCATATCGTTTATCCTGCCCGTGAAACCTAATGCGTGGTTTCGCGCCTCACTTTCTTAGACTTAGAAGTTGGTGCGGAAAGCGATGTTGTAGCTCCATCCGGTAAAGCCTTTCTGCCGGCTGGCGTCCGTGCCGTTGGAATGGGCGTATTCGATGCCCGCCATGATCTTGGCCATGTTCGGGCTGCATTCGAAAATGTAGTAGTTGACGCCCAGGTACAGGGCCTGCATGCAGTCGGAAGTTCCGGAATAAGTGGAGTTCTGCGTATAGCGTTTTTCCCATTTTACGGCGTTGCTGCCCGCCGCCATCTGGTAGCGGACCACTCCTTCCCAGTGGGGGGTGAACTTGTAGGACGGCATGACGGTCACGCCGAAGACGTTTTCAGCCCCCGCTTTCATGCCGATGACGTTGAAGCCGGCCATGACTTCGGTCATCAGGGAGAAATCCCCCTCGGAACCTTCCCAGGTCAGGGCTACCACGTCCCTGGCTCCGGTACCCTGGTATTTGGATTTAAAGCCGTAACCGGTCAGTTTTTCATACGCCTTGTTTTGGGCGTCGTCCCCCCACTTGGTGAAATTGTGGGCGTAATCCAGCCACAGACGGCTTTTCTTCAGGAAAACGTCGTTGGACGTGTCATAGCTCAGCGTGCCGGTGATGAAGCAGTTGTCCCGGGAGTTGAAAGCGGGTTCAATGCGGTTGTTGAACGTGCCGGTTCCGGTGCCTCCGTTGCCGTTCAGCCAGACGCCTGCGGCCCAGCCGAGCTTGTCCTTTTTGTCGGAATTGTTCACCTGGAATCCGTAATTGGTTTCCGGGCGGAGCTGGTTGACCAGCATGGAGCGTTCGATAGTCAGAATGGCGGAGGAGGACGTTCGGTATTCCCCGGTGATGCGCGGCTTTATTTTGCCGATGGCATAGGTGACGGGGCCTCCCTTGTATTCCAGATTCAGTTCGTAAAGGGAGTAGGTCAGGTCGGAGGTGTCCCATGTGTTGGTTTTCGCATTGTAGCTTTCCAGGCCGTCCATGCCGCCGATGTTCCAGACGTTGTTGAGCTTGAAATTGTTCAGAAACTTCATGTTGAACCCGGCGCGGAAGCGGCGCCATTCATCGTTGAAGCGGCGGCCGTTGCCTTCCTTTTCACCCATGACGCGGCCTTCGCCGTTCGGGTCAATCCAGTCCAGGCCGTACTGCATGCGGAGGGAAACGTTGAATTCCTGGATGTAAGGATTCTTATGGTCCCGTTCCGAGTTGAACCACTTGAAACGGTCGCCGAGCCATTTGCAGGCGGAAAAGTTGTCGCGGGCCGGCAGGGAGTTTCCGGTAGAGGGCGCGGCAGCGGCAAAGGCGGAGGCTCCGAGAGTCATGAGGCCGATGAGGGGGAGAGTACAGGTCTTCATTTGTTTTCTATGGTTGGTTTGTCTGTGAGAAGGTCTTCCGGGGAAGGTTCTTCCTCACGGAGACGGCTTCTGTCTATCAAACCAGCCACAGGAGTGTCCAAAGCTTAAGGGTGACAAAATAGCCACCCGTCCCCCTTTGGCGGTTACAAGGTCATGCGGAGCCATGCCCTGGCGTCCAGGGCGTCTGCGGCGGCGGCCACTTCCGCCTTTCTCTTGCTGGCCCCGGAGCCGGCTCCAATGGCGTGACCATGCCAGAAAACGCGGGATTCAAAACGGTTTTCGGCGTCTCTCGGCCCTTTTTCTTCCGTTTCATAGGAAGGAGTTTCGGGCAGGATGTCCTGAAGGATAGCCTGGAGTTCCCCCTTGGGGTTGATTTCCTTGGGATGGCTGGCCGCGGAATCCAGAGCTTCATGGAGGACGCGCAGGGCTACAGCCTTGGCCGTTTCATAGTCGGAATCCAGGGACATGGCTCCGAAGACGGATTCAAATGTGTTGGCGATGATGGAATTTTTGCCCCGTCCGCCGGCCCGTTCTTCCCCTTTTCCCAGGGCAATGTGTTTATCCAGCCCCAGGATAAAGCCGTATTTGCCCAGATTGGCGCGGCTGACGGTCCGGGCGCGCAGCTGGGTCAGTTCCCCTTCCGGGGATTGGGGCATGTGGTGGTAAAGGTACTGTGTGACGGCCAGCTGCAGGATGGCGTCTCCCAGGAATTCCAGCCGTTCATACGCCCGGCGCGTTTCCGGCTTGCTGTCCGTGCTGGGGTGGGTAAGGGCCTGAACGAGCAGATCCGGATTGTTGAAACGGTAACCCAGCTTGTCTTCCAGCGCGGTGTGGTTCATCCCGGAAATGCTAGGGCCGCCGTTCCGGAAATGCAACTCCAAACGGAGGGAGCTTCCCGGCGGGGACGGAATTTGTTTTCCCGCGTCATCCCGGCCTCTCCACAGCTTTGACATATGGGAGGAGGGGTGTAGGATAGTTTGCGAACGAACGTTGGAGACGATGATGAAAAAGATTGAACCAAAGGAGATTCAGGATAATGCCGTACAATTGATCGGGGACGATTGGATGCTGGTGACGGCGGGTTCTCCGGAGCATTTCAACATGATGACGGCCAGTTGGGGCGGTTTGGGGTTCATGTGGAAGAAGCCTGTGGCGTTTGTAGTTATCCGCCCCCAGCGCCATACCTTCCGTTTTATTGAGGCCGGGGACGAGCTGACGCTTTCCTTTTTCAGCCATGAGTACCATAAGGCTCTGACCGTGTGCGGAACAACGAGCGGACGGGATACGGACAAGGTGGCCGCTTCCGGCCTGACGCCATACGTGACGGAGAACGGCAATGTAAGTTTTACGGAAGCGCGCCTGGTGCTGGAGTGCCGCAAGCTGTACGCGGAGCCTCTCAACCCGGAAGCTTTTCTGGATAAATCTATTGTGCCGGAGTGGTATTCCGCCGGGGATTTCCATAAGATGTATATTGTGGAAATCCTGAACGTATGGGTGAAGGAATAGCGCTCCGGAAATGCCGCAGGCGGACGCCTGTCCGTTGTTTCTGTCCGCGCTTTTTCAGAGGGGTGCAAGGGCGCCATCCTCCAGCCGGAAGGCTGGCAGGGGGCACGGAGCATTGTGCAGCCAGTCCAGATGGGTGGTGGTGATGAGGCTCTGCGCGTCCGCTGGAAGCGACTGCAGAAAGGCTATCCGGCGCGTGGGGTCCAGCTCCCCGAAGACATCGTCAATCAGGTGGATGGGCGTATGTCCCGTTTCTTCCGTCAGGAGGGAGGACTGCGCCAGCTTCATGGAGATGGCGGTGGTGCGCTGCTGCCCTTCGGAGGCGAATTGAGCGGCGTTTCTGCCGTTCAGCGTGATGTCCAGGTCATCCCGGTGGGGGCCGTTCTGGGTTTGCCCGTACCGGATATCCCGGTCCATGGAGGCGCACAGCCGTTCATACAGGTCTCCTTCCTCCGAGGCACGGTAAGCGATGGAGACCTGTTCCTGCCTTCCGCCGATATTGCGGTAGGCCAGGGCGATATGGGGCGCCAGAAGCGCCAGCAGATTGGCGCGCAGGTTTCTCAGTTCCGTGCCGTGCAGGGCCAGCTGTCGCGTGTAGGCGTCCAGCTGGAGTTTGTCCCGGTGCCTGTGCTTGAGCAGGTAATTGCGCGTTTTCAGCGCCCGGCGGTAGCTGAACAGGGCCAGTCTGTAGCCTGGATGCCACTGGCTGCCCAGAAAGTCCATGTATTTCCGGCGGGCGTCCGCGCCGGCCTGCACCAGGGAAAGGTCGTCATTCCCCATCCATACCACGGGATAGCTGTCCGCCAGGTAGCTGCGCTGGTCTTTACGAGGCTCTCCGTTGACGCGGAGGTCCGGAGCGTCCGGCGCCCACAGGATGCGCCGGATTTGTCCCGGAAGTTCTCCGCGGATGCCGAAGGATTGTTTTCCGTGGGAGACCAGCGGCCCGGTCCGGGCCGTGCGCGGGGATTGCAGACGCAGCAGGAAGCAAACGGCCTCCAGCAGGCTGGTTTTTCCCCGGGCGTTGTTTCCCAGGATGATGGCCCCCTGCTGCGGAATCTGCCAGGAGAAGCTTCCGTAGCAACGGAAGTCCATTAATTTCAGCCTGGAGATCATGGGGCCGGGAAAGGGGTTATTCCGCAGGGAGGGAGCGGATGGCGTCCATGATTTTGTCCGTCAGGTGCTGGTATGCATCTTTTCCTTTGGCGTTGAGTTCCGCCGGCGTGAAGGGGATGGGGTCTCCCACCGTGACCGTGACGGGGCGGAGCCTGGGAAACCGGGCGCCGATGGGAAAGGCTTCATACGCACCGCTGATGCGCAGGGGCTGCACGGGAACTTTCGTTTTGCTCAGGATGAGGCCGATCCCGCCCATGCCGTCATGGATTTCACCATCCGGCGTGCGGGAGCCTTCCGGAAACACGAGTACGCGCTTGCCGGATTTCAGCAGGCGTATCACGTGCTTGAGGCTGGCGGCATCCGGGTTTTCCTGGTCAATGGGGATAGCCTGGCAGAGGGGCAGGGCCCATTTGAAAATGCCCTGGAACAGCGTCTTGCGTGCGAAAAAATAGATGCCGTCCTCATAGGAAATGCCCAGCATGGGCGGATCCAGAAAGCTCTGGTGATTGCTGACGATGAGCACGGGGCCGTCTTCGATAAGTTTTTCCCGGTTGACGACTTTCCAAGAGAAGAAGGCTTTGGAAATGCTTTTGAAGAGCGTGTAGAAAACCCAGTAGAAAGAGTTCATCTGGAGGAGAGTTTTTGTTGGATGTTGTCGGTGATGAAACGGACGACCTGGTCAATCGTCATGTCTGACGTATCCACCAGAAGAGCGTCAGGCGCCTGCGCCAGCGGGGCGGTGGCGCGGGAGGAATCCTTGCGGTCCCGTTCCGCGATGGAGTCCGTTAGTCCTTCCGCGGCGCGGCGCGCGGCCCTCACTTCCTCGGAGGCGGTGACGAAGTACTTGAACGGCGTATCCGGAAAAACCACGGTGCCTATGTCCCTGCCTTCCATCACGACGGGTTCCCGGCGGTTATATTCCCGCTGCCGTTCCACCAGCAGGGCGCGTACTTCCGGGATGGCCGCAATGGTGGAAACGTGGTCGTTGACCTGCCGGCTCGTGAGTTCTTCGCCCAGCACATGCTGTCCGCACAGAACTACGGATCGGCTGCCGTCCTTGCCGAAGGAGAGGGGCACGGACGGCAGGGATTCCAGCACGGCCGCCGTGTCTGCAGGGTTGATGCCCTGTTCCAGCATGTACCAGGTAATGGCCCGGTACATGGCCCCGGTGTTGATGAACGTATAGCCGAGGCGGTCCGCGATGAGCTTGGCGACGGTGGATTTTCCGGAGGCGGCGGGGCCGTCAATGGCGATGGCTGGATGCATGAGTGTCTTCTGAGTTGGAAATGGGGGCTAAAGCCGTTTGAATTGTAGCTTTGAGCCCTGTGGAAATCAAGACTGCGTTCCGAAGGGCGTTGCAAAAAGAGTTTCACTTTTTCCCGTAAATCCGTTATACAGCGGGGCATGGCCCAGCTCAAACACCCGAAGATGGTGGACATCAGAGACATTTTGGACGAGAATACGCGTCTGCCTGCTCTGGTGGCCGCGTCCGCCGAAAAGCTGCTGGGCCTGGAACGCCTGAACAAGGCGTACGACAAGATCGTGCGCGACAAGGAATCCGGTTCTCAGGAAAATTTCTTTCAGCTTGCCTCCAGGCATTTGAATCTGAAGCTTCAGCTGCGCCCGGGGGATCTGGAAAATATTCCTAAGAAAGGGCCTGTCGTCGTCGTTGCCAATCATCCGCACGGCTTGTCGGACGGCATTATGTTCGGGGAGCTGCTTACCCGCGTAAGGGAGGATGTCCGCATCCTGGTCAACGAGCAGCTTTCCCTGTGCGGGGAGCTGGATCCCTGGCTCATCAAGGTGGACGTGTATGAGGATGAGAACGCCCGGCGCAAAAACCTTTCCGGCATGCGCAAGATGATTTCCTGGCTGCGGCAGGGCGGGGTTCTGGGCATTTTCCCCGCCGGCACGGTCTCCAGTTTTTCCCTGGCCCACAAAAGGGTGACGGACGACCCCTGGAACGCGAATATCGCCGCCATTATCCGCATGACGAAAGCGACGGTGGTGCCCGTATATTTCCCGGGGCGCAACAGCCTGTTGTTCCAGGGCATTTCCCTGATCAACCGCAAGGCGCGCGTGGCGTTCCTTCCCCGTGAAGTGGGTCGGGACGGCCGCCGGACACACCGCATTGTGGTAGGCAAGCCCATTCCGTTCAGCCAGCTTGGACAATATGATTCCGATGAGGCCATCGTCTCCCATCTGCGCCTGCGCACCTATCTGCTGGGCAAAAGTTATGAAAAAAGCCGCCGCCCCCATGTGCACAAAAAGGACCGGAAGGCGAAGATGGCCGCGCTGACCTCCCCCGTTTCCGTGCAGGATATGCAGGCGGAAATCGACGCGCTGCCCCCGGAGTGTCTGCATGCCCGTCAGGAAAATGGAGATTGGGATGTGTACGTGGCGGATGCCCTGCAAATCCCCAATATCCTTATTGAAATAGGGCGTTTGCGGGAATATACTTTCCGCCAGGTAGGGGAAGGTTCCGGCAACGCCTGCGACCTGGATACATACGACAACCATTACAAGCACCTGTTCCTGTGGGACAGAACGCACCAGAAAATTGTGGGTGCCTACCGCATGGGGGAAACGGACAAAATCCTTGCCCGCTACGGTGTGAAAGGGCTGTACAACGGGGAATACTTTTCCTTTTCCTCTGCCGCTCTGCGGGTGCTGGACCGCTCTCTGGAAATGGGGCGCGCCTTCATTGTTCCGGAATACCAGAAGAGGCCGCTGGCTCTCGGTTTCATTTGGGAGGGCATCGGCCAGTTCATGGCCCGTAACCACCATTACCGCTACCTGTTCGGCACGGTCAGCATTTCCCGGGATTACACCAACCTTTCCCGCGCCCTCATCGTCTCCTATCTGAAGGCGCATGAAATGGAGCCCGTGCTGGTGAATGAGGTGAGGGCCTACAATCCGCCCCGTAAAGCGGACCTGAAGAGGTCGGAATCATGCATCCTCCCTCTGGGGCTGGCAGATGCCCAGGGGCTGTCCCAATTGGTCGCTGATATAGAAGAGGATGGCAAGGGTATTCCTGTATTGCTCCGCCAATATCTGAAATTGAACGGCAAAATTCTTTCCTTCAGCGTGGATAAGCATTTTGGCGACGTATTGGACTGCCTGATCCTGGTGGACATTTTCAAAACGCCGGAGCGTTCCATCAAGCGTTATCTGGGCAAAGACGCGTATGAACAGCTCCTGCCTTATATGCAGCGGGAGAAAGAGGAGGAAAAGGCGGCGGAATAATTTCGCAGGCGTTTTGCGTGGCTCTGCCCCCGGTTCTTAACGGGCTAGCTGAAGTGCCTGTAACCTGGGGGAAGGGCGGAGGCTGTTTCCGCAGTCATTTCCCCGATGACGGTGAGAGGCGTTTCCGGAAAATGCTCCGCGGCCAGTCGTGCCGCCCGTTCTCGGTCGCCGGGACGGAAGGTCACCAGCAATTCGTAATCCTCCCCATCCCCTACAGCCTGGGCCGCAGTGAACCCCGGGCGCACGGGAAGAAGCTCTTCATGAATACGGAACCTAAGCCCGGAGGCGGCCGCCAGCCGGGGGAGGTCGGTTCCCAGCCCGTCGGAAAGATCCATCATGGAGGTGGCTACGCCGGAGGCGGCAAGGATGCCTCCTTCCCTGACACGCGGCATGAAGGAAAGATGGTGGCCGGTGGGGAAGCTGCCGCCGAGCGTTCCCGTTACGGCAATCAGATCCCCCGCCCGCGCCGTGCTGCGCAGTACGGCTTTGCCTTCCTCCACTTCTCCGGTCAGCGCCACGTTGATGATGAGTCCGTCCGCGGGCAGGCCGGAGCTTTCCCCCCCGGCGATGCTGATGCCGAACTGCCGTGCCAGCCGCCCCATGCCGCGGTAAATTCCTTCCACCTGGGAGATGGGGCGGTCTGCGTGCACGAACAGGGTCACCAGTGCGTGAAGGGGCGTGCCGCCCATGGCCCCTATGTCTGAAACGGCCCGTGCCAGCGCCTTCCTCCCGATCAGTTCCGGGTCCGTTCCGGGCAGGAAATGCATGCCTTCCACCACGCAGTCCGTTTTCAGGAGCAGCTGGCGGTTTCCTGACCCCCGGATTATGGCGCAATCGTCTCCCGGCCCCGTCTCCAGGGACGGATTGGAAGGCATCAGGGGCAGGAGGCGGGCTACCAGCGCATCCTCTCCCGTCTGCCGGATGCTGGGCTCAGGTTCCATACGGAAGAAGGATGCCGGGATACAGAATGTTGATGAGAGTGGCGGTGTTGAAAATGCAATGGGCGATGATGGGCGTCCAGATGCTGCCCGTGTATTCGTACAGCAGCACCAGTACGGCTCCGAAGATTGCCAGGGGGATGAACGGAACCAGGCTGACGTGGATGATGCCGAAGAGGAGGGAGGTGGTGATCAGGGCAAACCAGACGCCCGTGTATTTTTTCATGATCGGGTACAGATAACCGCGGAAAATAAGTTCCTCCACCAGAGGGGCGGCGATGGCGGCGCTGAAGCAGATAACCGTGATCAGGGGAATGTCGCTGGAGTGCCTCAGCACGGAAACAATGGATTGTTCGGCCGGGGCGTTGGTGGCGTGTTCAATCCACTGGAACAGGCCCGCCTTGTCCAGCAGGAAGTGGATGGCCAGCACCAGTAGATAACCTGCCGCCGGAGCGTAGAGGAGGACCTTCAGGGAATGTTTTTTCAATCCCAGCGCCTCCATCCGGCCCGTATGGAACATGCGCACCAGCAGGACGAAGGCCAGAATGAGATTCAGGCAGGTTCCGTTGAAAACCTTGTAGCTGTCCAGCTCCATGTTGGTTGTGCTGGGCGGAGCGGAAGCCCCCGGAGGCGTGGCTGCCGCCAACAGGGCCCCCAGGCTGAAGTAAAGCACAATGATGCCGCACATGGCGATGTCCAGCATGTCCAGATGGCCTACGGGAATACGCCATTTCAGCGGATGCCGGGTATCAGGCGCATGATTCCGGCGGAATATGTTTACCGCCACGGCGAGGAACATGACGGTAATCAGGATGGAAGAGAACAGGGTAATGAGCTGGTCCGTTAATTCATTCATGGAATAGGCATGTGTGGAATGGGCCGCCCTTCCAGAGTACCGCGCCGGAAGAAAAGCTCCTGTCTCTTTAGTGGAAACACGGTGATTTTCCAGCAGAAAATGAGCTATCTCCCCTCATTCCGCAAAAAAAATCATCAGGAAAGGGAATGAATACTTTTCAAGGAAAAGCGGGTATGCTACGTTTCCAACGGATTATCGCCATGAATATTCAACCCAAAATCACGCCTGTGCTGGACCCCGGCTTCGTGCCGGCCGTTCTTTGGAATCAAGCTTTTGAGGCCAAAGCCGCCGCCGATCCCGCTTCTCATCAAGTGGATATCGCTCTGACCCGCAATGACGGGACCTGTTTCCGCTGGTCCGGCAAGCTTCTTCCCCATACCGGAGAAAACATTGCCCTGAATGAGACTTATGTGGAGCGCATTGTGAAATTCCTGCTGTGGCAGAAGGGTGGCAATATCATCCTCGTCGCCGGGGATGACGCTATTGCGGACATGCTGGCCTCCCGCTATTGCAAAGGCGGTATCCGCGAATTCGACTGGGATTTCATCGGCAAGAAGATTTACGGCTCCCCGATTGAAGTGAAAAAGGTTTCCGTGGAAGAACTTCCCGAGGAATACTCCGGCTCCATGACACTGGGCCGCAACCTGGACGGCTGCCGCATTGGTTTTGACCTGGGCGGTTCCGACCGCAAATGCGCCGCCGTGGTGAATGGGGAAGTGGTTTATTCCGAGGAAGTGGTCTGGGACCCTTACTTCCAGAAGGACCCCCAGTATCACATTGACGGAATTCAGGATTCTCTGGAACGCGCCGCCGCTCATCTCCCCCGGGTGGACGCCATCGGCGGATCCTCCGCCGGCGTGATCATCAACAGTGAAGTACGCACTTCCTCCCTGTTCCGCGGCGTCAGCCAGGAAGACATTGAAAAGACTCTCGGCAAGGTATTCCGCACCCTCCAGAAGGAAAAATGGAACAACATTCCCTTTGAAGTGGTGAATGACGGTGAAGTCACCGCCCTCGCAGGGGCCATGGGCATGAACGATAACGCCGTGCTCGGCGTGGCCATGGGCACCTCCGAGGCCGCCGGCTACGTGGATCCGGAAGGCCACATCAAGCCCTGGCTGAATGAACTGGCTTTCGCCCCTGTGGACTACTCGGAGGAAGGCGGAGTGGACGAATGGTCCAAGGATATGGGCGTAGGCGCCCTTTACTTCTCCCAGCAGGCTGTGGCCCGCCTGGCCCCCCGCGCCGGCTTCCAGTTTGAAGGAATGCCCTTCCCGGAACAGCTTAAAAAGGTTCAGGCCGCCATGGCGGAAGGCGACGAACGCGCCCGCAAGATTTATGAAACCATCGGCGTGCACTTCGGCTATGCCATTGCCCATTACGCCAGGTTCTATGATATCCGCAACCTGCTCTTCTTGGGCCGTGTGGCTTCCGGAGACGGCGGCCAGATCATCATTGACAAGGCGGAAGAAGTGCTGCGCACCGAATTCCCCGAGCTGAAGATCCAGCTCCGCGTGCCGGATGAAAAGACCAAGCGCCACGGACAGGCCGTAGCCGCCGCTTCCCTTCCGGCTCTCTCCTGACGGGATTAATCAAATTTGCGGGAGGGACCCTGGCTGGGGTCCCTCCCTGCTCATATTCGGAGGGGGGACGGACAATCCGCGCCGTTTTTCCTCCTTCCTTTTTTCTGATTCCCGTTCCGCCGCCCTGCGTTCATGATTCCCCAGCAAGAAAACATCGTCAATTGCCCGGCGTGCGGACAGCCCATGGATGTTTCCCTGCTGCCTCCGTACGCCAACGCCATTTGCCCGGGCTGCCAGGCGCTGACGCGTGTAAAAACGCGCATGGGGCCTTATCGTATTACCGGAAAACTGGGAAAAGGCGGCATGAGCGTGGTGTTCCGGGCGGAGGATGCCGTTCTGGGGCGGGAAGTGGCCCTGAAAGTGCTGAATGATACTTATGCCGGGGATGCCCTGCGCTGCGAACGTTTTGAACGGGAGGCCCGGATCATGGCGCGGGTTTCCCATGAAAACCTGGTGCAGCTTTATGCCGTCGGACGTGACCAGGGCCTTTTTTACATTGCCATGGAGCTGGTGGAGGGCAATGGCCTGGATGCCCTGATTGCTGCGGAGGAACGTGTGCCGGAAGACAGGGTGCTGCGCCTGACGCTGGATATCGTGCGCGGGCTGGATGCCGCATGGAATGCGGGCCTCATGCACAGGGATATCAAGCCCGCCAACGTTCTTTTGTCCCCCGACGGAGCCGCCAAAATCGTGGATTTCGGCCTGTCCCTGCTTCATAGTGAATCCGACATGGAGCGGGAAATATGGGTGACTCCTTATTACGCCGCGCCGGAAACGCTGTTGCGAGGAGAGGAGGACTTCCGTACGGACATGTACGCTTTGGGTGCTACCATGTACCATTTGCTGGCAGGTGCGCCTCCCCGTGTGGACGCTTCCCAGTCTTCCGATATTCTTCTGGAGAACAAGAAAAATCTCCCTCGCCTGGAGCAGGTGGTGAACGACGTTTCTCCAATGACCTGTTTCATTGTGGACAGGCTGATGGCTTTTGACAGGGAAGACAGGTTCTCTTCCTATCCCGAATTGATGGATGCCGTGGCACAGGCGCAGGAGGAATACGCCCGGGCCATGCAGGAATCCGGTCTCACCTGGGCGGAACGGCGCGCGGTGGTTGCCCGGCGCGCACGGCGCAGGAAATGCCGCATCATCGTTGCCTCCTCCATTGCTTCCGTAGTGGCGCTGGCGTTGGGCGTTTGGGGATGGACGGAATGGTGGGAGGATGGAACTCCTTCTCCCGCAACTCCGCCTTCGCCCATTTCTCTTGCGGCGGAAGCAGCCCTGGAAGACAGGGGGGCGGCGGAATCGCGGCTGGAGCGCAGCATCCGCTTCGGCAAACTGTTTAACGAAGCCCAGGAATCCCTGAACCGGGGGGATCTGGTGAAAGCCGCCGCCATGTTCGGCGATTTGGCGGCTCAGCCGGACTGCCCCCTGTCCACATCCCTTTGGGCCGGTTTGAACCAGGTTCTGTGCATGTGGGTGCGCGGTCAGTTCCCGGAAGGGGTGGAGCGTCTGGAAGAACTGGGCAGAAAAATGGAAGCCTGCGGGGACCCTGAGGAACTGGAACGTTCCAGGGATATTGGCAACCTGGTCATGTACCTGAGCTCCGCGGACTGGTCTTCCCGGATGCCGGGGCTGCGCTCCAATTCTGACCTGGCTGTGCATTATTATGTGGGCATGGCGCTGAAATCCTGGTACTTTGCCGGGAGATGGACGGAATACGGCGGCTTTCTGGACCGGGTGGCCGCTGATGCGGCGGATGACCGGGACAGGAACGTCCGTGAGCTGGCTTCCGCGTGGCTCAGCAACCTGGAGAGGTATACGGACCAGTACGCGCGCTTGAAACGTCTTCAGGACATGCCGGAAAAAACGGTGGCTGAAGTAGAGGCCAAACGGTCCGCGGCGGATTTCCTGCGGGAACAGATGGTCAGAGGGGAAGTTCCTTCCATGTCTCCGGCTTATGCCGCGCTGGAAGGAATACTGGATCATTTGAGGATGCAGTACCAGGTTGCGCGGGACTGGGAGGCTGCGGAAGCCGTGAAGGCGTCTGAAAGGAAAAAGGCGGAAGAGAGGCAAAAAAAACTGGAGGAGGAAAAGAGGAGGGAAATTCTGCTGGCCGCCCAATCCAGAAGTTATGAAGACGTCTGCCGGGAAGGGGAGGGCACCATGAAGGAAACCGGTGATTATGAGAAAGTTTCCACTGTTTATGGAGAGGCGGAAAAAGTCATTTCCTCTCCTGCGGTGAAAGCCCGCCTGGCCATGCGCCGGGAAATGACGGACCAGATGCTTCCGTTGTTCTCCCGCATGGAGAGACTTTTGCCCGCACTGCTGGAAAAGAAACCGGGGAAAACTCTGGTGCTCAGAGATGGCTCCAGGGTGCGCCTGAAAGGAATGAAGGGGCATCTGCTGACCGTGGAGCCTCAGGACAGCCGGGAAGGAAGCGGTGCGTACCAGGTCAGTTGGAACGAGCTTACGTTCAACTCCCTGCATGCTCTGGCGCGGGAATGCCGCCAGAAGCAGCCTGCGGAATTTTCTTCCCTGGCGGATACGTATTCCAAGCCTTTGCTTATTTTTGGCAGGCTGACGGGAACCATTTCCGCCACACAGCAGGAAAAAGCATTGCTTCAGATGGACCGCTCTTTCATTGAAAAATGGAATTTATGGATGAACAGTCTGGAGGCGGAGGAAGGGCTGCCGGGAGACGATGGAAAATCAAGTTGATTCAGTAAGAGAATAAAGTCCCTTGAAAGGCGGCGGATTGCTGCCGCCGGCAGGTTTCTGTCCCCGCCGCGTGCTTTGCCGGCTGCCCACGGGCTGGAAAAAAGGAAAACCGTCCGGGCAAATGCCTTTGTTCCGGATTTGGAGAAAAGTAATGGTGATGAAGTAAAATTTGCTTGCCTAGGGTACTTCGTGCGGGTCTCATAGCCGCATGAGACTGATCAGCTTTCTGACGCTGGCATGCGTGGCCGGCTTCCTCTCTTCATGCAGTTGTGATTGTCATAAGCCCGCGGACTTCGCTCTGAAGGATTACCAGCCTACCTCCAGCAAGCAATTCCGTTAAGTTCCCTATATGTTTGAAATCCGCGAAAAACCGGAAATGGTGGAACGGGCCATGCTCGTTTCCATTTACTTCGATCCCTCCGAGGCTGGGGAAAAACAGGCCATGCTGGATGAGCTGGAAGACCTTGTCTCCAATCTCGGCATCGGCATCGCAGGGAAGCACCTCATCAAGTCCAGGGACATGCACGCCAAATTCCTGTGCGGCACCGGAAAGGCGCAGGAAGTGAAGCAGCTGGCGCTGGATTGCCGGGCGGATTGCGTTGTTTTTGACAATATGCTCTCCCCTTCCCAGCAGAGGGAATGGGAACGGCTTGTTGACGAATGCGTCATTGACCGTGAAGAGGTCATTCTGGACATCTTTGCCAGGCGCGCCCGGACACGGGAAGCCACCCTGCAGGTGGAACTGGCCCGCATGCAGTATTCCCTGCCGCGCATGGCCCGCATGTGGAACCACCTGGACCGCCAGGGCGGGGGCTCCGGCGGCGGCAAGGGAGGCGGCGGAGCCGCTAGGGGGGAAGGTGAAAAGCAGATTGAAGTGGACCGTCGTCTGGCGCGCGCCAGAATTGAGGCTATTCAAAGGGAACTGGTCCTGGTGACCCGTCAGCGCGCCACGCAGCGCAAGGAACGGGAGCGCCAGGCTGTCGCCACGGCCGCCATTGTAGGTTATACCAATGCCGGAAAATCCTCCCTCCTGTCCCTGGTGTCCGGGTCTGAAGTCATGGCCAGGGATATGCTTTTTGCCACGCTGGACACCACAACGCGGAAGATAGAGCTTCCCCATGGGCAGCCGCTGCTGCTGACGGATACCGTGGGCTTCATCCGCAACCTTCCGCACCGTCTGGTGGAAGCGTTCAAGTCCACGCTGGAGGAAGCCGTTCTGGCGGATTTCCTGATTCAGGTGGTGGACGCTTCCGATCCGGAAGCCGTGCGCCATTATGAAACGACTCTGGAGGTTCTCAATGAACTGGGTGCGGGTGACAAGCCCATGATCGTGGTTTTAAACAAGGTGGACCTGGTGCCGGAAGAACGGCGCGGGGCCCTGGAAACGCTGCTGGCGCCTCATTTCAGCGGCAGGGTGGTTCCCATGTCCGTGAAAGAAGGGAATGGTGAGGGAGACCTGCTGAATGCCTGCGTGGAAATGCTGGAAAGCCGTGTCCGGCGCGCCCGGTTCCTGATTCCCTATACCCGCAGCGACCTGGTGGCCGCCATGCATAGTGAAGGCAAGGTTTTCTCTACGGAATATGTAGAGGAAGGGACCTTGCTGGAAGCCGTGCTTCCTGTGGCCTTTTACAATAAACTGGAATCGTTCCTGGCAGACAGGTAATCCCCTGTTCCTGAAGCCTGGGGCTTTGCCTTGCGTTCCAAAGGCCGTTTCGGGGCGGGAAGCGTTTTTTCTTCCGGAGACAGTATCCGGATTCCTGGACGGGTCAAGCCCGGTATCCCAGGCCGTTCAGGCATTTCATCACATCCCTGACAGGCAGTCCGATGACGTTGTCCGTATCCCCGCGCACGGAGGAAATAATCATCTCCCCGTGTTCCTGGAACGCGTAAGAGCCGGCCTTGTCCATCACGTCCACCAGTTCCATGTAATGGCGGATGTCTTTTTCCGTCAGCTTCCGGAACGTTACTTCCGTCAGCACGGCCAGGTTTTTCATGCCCAGCGGGGAACGGATGGCAACCGCCGTGCAGACATGGTGGGTGCGTCCGGAGAGCTTCCGGAGCATGGACCGGGCTTCTTCTTCATCTTCCGGCTTGCCAAGAGGGAAGCCTTCCAGAAAAACGAGCGTATCCGCGCCGATGACGGTGGAATCCGGATGTTCCCGGAACACGGCTTCCGCCTTGGCGGCGGCATTGTGCAGGCAGAGTTCCTGCGGGGGCATGGAAGCCTCTTTCAGTTCTTCCGTGCCCCGGACAATAATGGAAAAAGGAATGCCGGTTTTCTCCAGCAATTCACGCCGCCGGGGCGATTGGGAGGCCAGGATGACGGGCGGAATCATGGGAGAAAAAAGCGGTCATGAAAAACAGGGAGCCGATTTTTCTCAAGCTCCCTGGATGATGGGCTGTCAATGATTGCCTGTCAACTGTCTGCTTCCCATGATCCTCTGGAAAGCCTCGGGGGAAATTTCCCGAATGGACCTGATAATGTTTTTGGAAAAGGCGCCCATGCGTTTCCGGATGGTTTCCCGGTCTTCCGCTGTATCAAATTCCATGCCCACCAGGGCGCGGCCTACGCGTTCCCCGGTGTAGGTATAGTTGAAATAACAGAGGGAAGCCAGATCCGCGATGCGTTCCATGAAGTCAAGGAAGGCGCCGGCTCGTTCCGGAAATTCAATGTGGACGAACAGGGGGTGTTGACACAGTTCCGGCTGGTAGTGAATCATGCGAAAGCGCACGTCGTCGTCCTCGCTGATGTCTTCGAATTCGATTCCTTTCTTTTTCAGTGTCGTGCGGATGGTATCCAGGTCTTCATCGGAAGCGGCAATGCCGAACACGGGGTGCTGGGTGTTTCCCTCCGTTTTGCCGTATTGCACATCCACCAGCGTCGTATCCTGCGGAATGTGGCGCAGGTATTTAAGCACCTGTCCGCGCTTGGAATCCATGGAAATGCGCAGATAGCGCGTTTCATGGTTGCCGATGCCCGCCTGCCGGGCAATCTGGGTAAGGTGGGTGAAATCCATATTGGCTCCGGAAATGACCACGAAACTCTTTTCCTCCGGCTTTACTTCGCCCCGGTTCCATTGTTTCAGGAATCCTGCCAGGCTCATGGCTCCGGATGGTTCCGGCACGACGCGGGAGGATTCCCACATGGCCCGGATGGCCTGGCAGACCTCATTATTGGTCACGGTCACGAACTCGTCAACCAGTTCCCGGCAAAGGGGATAGGTTAATTCTCCGGGGATGTGGACGGCTGTGCCGTCGCAGAAGACATCCACGTAATCCAGATTCACCCGGCGTCCCTGCTCAATGGAAGTTTTCATGGACGCCTGGTCGATGCCTTCCACGCCGATGACCTTGATATGGGGCCAGAATTTTTTCAGCCAGCACGCCACGGAGGCGGCTAGGCCGCCTCCGCCGATGGCGACGTACGCGCGGTCAAAAGGGCCTTCTCCGCTCATGACCACTTCGTCCGCCAGCGTTCCCTGTCCGGCCATGGTCACCAGGTCGTCATAAGGATGGACAAAAGTGCAGCCGTGGGTTTCCGTGTATTCATGGGCGGCTGCGGCCGTCTCGTCATAACAGTCCCCATGGAGCATGATCTTCACATGCCTGCCGCCGTGGCGGCGCACTTCCGTCTGCTTCACTTCCGGCGTGGAGCGCGGCATGAAAATGGTGGCATGGCAGTTCAGCACTCTGGCCGCCAGCGCCACGCCCTGGGCGTGATTGCCGGCGGAAGCCGCCACAATGCCTTTGTCACGGGCTTCCTGGCTCAATGCGGCCATGCAATTAAACGCTCCGCGCCACTTATAAGCCCGGATGGGCCCCAGATCCTCCCTTTTGGCGTATACCGGGGCCTTGATGCCCGGCAGATTCAATCGCTGGAGAGGAGTCGGTTCGCCAACGGTGTAGACGCGTTGGCGGGCTTGCAGTATTTCCTCGGAAAGACGGTCCGAAAGTATGCTCATGATTGTAATGCTGGCCCCCATTCTACTGAAGTCCAACCCCTTTTTCCAGTAAAACATTCCCGGGGGGCGGCCTGTTTTCCGGAATTCAGGTTTTCTGGACGAAAAAAAGCCGCCCGGAGGCGGCTGTTTTTCCTGAACAAGGTGGCGAAGCGGACGGGGCTCGAACCCGCGACCTCCAGCGTGACAGGCTGGCGCTCTAACCGAACTGAGCTACCGCTCCATAACCTTGGATGCCGTCCCTGCCTTGCGGCGGGGACGTGGAGGCTTATACAGGCACTCCCATGGGAATGCAAGACAAGAAATCATTTTTTCCTGCATGCGGGTTTCGCTTGTTGGGAGAAACGGGTTAAATAACCGGACGGATTAGAAATCCGTAAATGATATAAATGAATCCAGATAATGATTAAAATATTAATAATGCCGATTCTTGAAACGGACACCCCCGTTTTTTCTCTTTCCCCTTTCAGGCCGTTCCATGCTCTTAAAGGGCTTGGCCTCAAAAATTGTCATTGACTCCGGATTTCTAATCCGCTAATTATTAACAAGCATATAGTCTTGTAAATAATTTTATTCATTATCAATACGTTATAGTGTTATGCGACTGCGCTTGCCCCTTGTTCTTTTATCCGCTCTTCTGGCCTGTTTCATTTCTCCGTCATGGTCTGATTATACGTTGACGGGCAATGGAGAGACGACGATTTCCTTTGCCGACGGCCAATACACGATTACGTCTCCGGAAGGGGAGCCCGTGACTCAGGCGGATTCTCCCGGCGGTATTAACCTAACGGATATTACGGCAGGCGGAACCTATGAAGCCGGCTATAACCGGGTTCTCAATCTGGAGGGAGGAACCTATACAAAACTGCAATTATGGAATATTGCGGGCACTGCCTCCGGCGTCACTATCGGAGGAACCAATTCCTTTGTAATCAATATCGGGGAAGGAACATCCCTGTTGAATACAAATGCCCAGTTGATGGGGTGGAGCAACCAGGACCGGATTGTGTCCGCCGATATTACCCTCAATGTAGACCGGAATGCCGGCACGATTAATGGTTTTTCCCTGGTGGGGGATGGAAACAAAAATGATGCCTACCAGACGACGGGGACATATACCGTCAACATTCATGGCGGGGAATGGGCCGGAATTTCTGTCTCCAACCCCAGTTCCAGCTGGTGCATAGGGTTGGGGCAGGAGTCCTTCCGCCACACGGGGGATGTGACATTCACCATTGACGGCGGGACCTTCGCCCAGCTGGTAACGGCTGGAACGACACGCGGGGCGGGGCAGAAATCGACCATCGTCGGCAATGTCTCTCTGAATCTGGACGGGGGAACTTTTAATGGCTCCGTCGCCCTTCTGGGAAGAGGCCAAGTGCAGTTGGGAGATGGAACGAATGCCTGTACGGCCAGGTTAATCATTACGGGAGGCCAGTACAACGCGAATGTATATGGCCTGTCCGATGCGACATCCTCAGATTCTGCCGCAAATATTGCGGAGCATTCGTCCGCTTCCGTGGAAATCACGGGGGGGACTTTTGCCCAGAGTTTATTTTCGCAGGGCGTGGCGACAACGATCACGGGAGCTGTTTTTTCCGGAGACGGGACCAAGAAAATCTTTGCGGGCGCCCATTTAAGCACGTCTGCCTGGAACCTGGCGGATACCAATATGACGCTGGACTTGGGCAGCGGCACCGTGGCGGCCATGATTGCGGGGGGAAGCTGGGTGGAAACGGGAGCAAGTACGTTGAATATTACAGGTTCCACCAATTTGACTTTCAAGTCCGGGACATATACGGGACAAATCTGGGGCGGCTCCTATATTAACGGAACCGCTACCGCCGCCCTTACCGGGAATATCGGTTCCACCAATATAACAATTACGGGCGGCACATTTGATGGAGCTCAAATATCCCTGGGCACTTATGTGGAACGCAACAATACCAGTTCCGCGTTGACGATTGAGGAAGCCAATCTTTCCATCAGCGGAGGGACGTTCAATAATGCCTCCATTTATGCGGGCGGCCAGAAAGTCAATGGCACTGCCCTGACTACGGCTTTGGCCAACGTGACCATTACGGGCAATGGCGCCATTTTTACCGGAACGACAACTCTTTCCGGCCAGGGCCGGGGGGATACGGTTACCAGAAGCGTGTTGAATTTGAACGGAGTGACGCGCGCGGACATGTTCACGAACGCCTCCATTTCCGGGTTTGACGAAATTTCCGCTGGAGAAGGGACGGATGCCGTTATTGCCAACGCAACGGTGCTGGATGGCCGCAGTGCTTTTACCAAGAGCGGAACGGGCAAGCTCACGCTCAGTTCTTCCACCGGATTTGCGAATGCGCTGACAGTTTCCTCTGGGGAACTCAGTTTCGGGCTTGCCGGCGGAGTGGCCTTCGGCAACTCCATTACGATGGGCTCCGGAGCCCGTCTTACCTCTGCGGGCAATATGGCTCTTTCCCCGTCTTCCGTTCTGACGCTGGATTTGACGGGGCTGAATTCCTCCAGCTCCGCCATCGTCCAGTCGGGAGGCACGCTCTCCTTTAATACGGAAGGCACGCTGACCCTGGCGATCAGCGGGGTGGACCAGACGATGGAAAATGACTACAGGCTGATTACGGCGGGCAGTTTCGGTACGTTGACAGCCAGCAATTTTTCTTTTGATTCCAGCGGCCTTTCCGAAGATTATACCTACGCCCTGGAGTTGTCTGGAAACACTCTTTACCTGCGTGTCAAGGCGTTGGGAGAAGCCCTCAACTGGAACGGAGGAAATGCGGGTATCTGGACGGCGGCAGGAGGTTCTGCCGTCTGGCTGGACAAAGACGGGACGGCAGTCGTTTATGACGCCGCCAAATCCGCCAATTTTGAAGATCTGGCTGGCATATCCGCCTCTGCCGTCACCATAGAAGGGAATGTTTCTTCCGCGCGTCTTACGGTCAACAATGGAGAAACGGCCTACACGTTCACGGGAACAGGGGCCCTTGTGGACGGAGCAGATCCGATGTCCCTCATTAAACGGGGAGAGGGGGTGCTGACCATTGAAAATACTGGAACAAATACGTTCTCCGGCGGCACGACCATTATGGCCGGCACCCTCAACCTCAATGCCGTCCAGGGGCTGGGCACCGGTACGGTGACGCTGAACGGGGGGGAACTGGTGCTGAATACGGTCGGCACGACGGAAGGAACGCTGGGACTGGTAGCGGCCAACAAGATTATTTTTGGAGGGGGCACCTTCACATATGGAACGGGGGCCACGCAGGATATTTCCGGGCTCATTAATTCAGCCGCCAGCACGGATGCCATCCGAGTGAATACGAACGGCAATCATGTGTCTTGGGCTACATACACCCAGGAACTGGGAGACAAGGATATCGTCAAGCTTGGAGACGGCATACTGACTATCAATACAATACAAGGAGGAACCTTTGCCGGCGCCATCACCGTAAGCGGAGGAACCCTGTTCTATAACATCGGAGACAACAGTGTTACGCGAACCTGGAGCGGAAACATTTCCATCGCTGAAAACGCGACTCTCCAGATACAGGACAACCGTGCCCATAACTCCGTAAATACGGATACTTTGTCAGGCCGCATTACCGGAGCCGGAACGCTGGTTCTCGGGAAGAAGGAAGGAGGTACCTTCCCCGGCGGCGGCCGCTATTCCGTTACCGGAGACAACAGCGGCTTTACCGGTACCATGAGACTGGCGGGCAACGGCACCAACGCTGCGTGGAATGAAGTCGGCTTTGCCAATGCCGCTGCAATCGGCAGCGCCAGGCTGGAACTGGATGGGCGCGGCTTTTTTGTCAATTCCGCCGCCGATCCCGTTAATGCCGATATCCATGTGATGGCCGCTGGGGGATGGCTGAACGGCAATTCCAACCAGACGCTGATTCTGGCGGGAAGCCTGACGAGCGAGGCGGGGGCCAACCTCGGAGTAACAGCGGCCGGAGACCCGACTCTGACGGCCATTTTGACGGGGGATCTCACCGGTTTTGCGGGAACGGTGCATTCCGGCCGTGGGAATGCCATCCTTTCCTTTGGCAACGGCGGTGCGGCGGCCACGCTGGATACGGGCGAATTCATCAAGGCAGTTTCCCTGGGAGGAGCCGGAACCTACCGCGTCAATTACACGGGTACGGCAGGGAACCTGCTTTATGCCGGGAATGTGATTGATACGGCCTCCCTGAGCGTTCAGGGAAGCGACAAGCTGGTTCTTACCGGGGCAAATACGACCACGGGAGAGTTGAATATTGCCCAGAATTCCTCTGTCCAGCTGGGCGACGGAACCGGGGACAATGCTGCCTGGGCCGGAACCATTGCCGGAGCAGGCAATCTTACGGTCAGCACTTCCGGCTCTTTTGCAGTGGGGGACCGCGCCAACGGCCTGACGGGGACGCTGACGCTGGCCAAGGGCACGCTGGACCTTTCCGGAGCGGCCGCCACCACTAATATATTTATTCAGTCCGGAGCGCTGGCGAACGCCGGAAGCTACGCGGGAACGGATACAAACAAGGTCCATGTCAATGCGGTTGCCGATTCCGGCAATATTGCCCTGGGAGGTCTGGATGCCGCCGGGCTGGGGTCAGTTGTCACCGCTTCTGCCGGAACGCAGCTCACCGGACTCAAGCAGGGTTCCACCTGGACGGTGAACGGCACGGACAGCAGTCTTGCGGTGGGAGCGGGCAATATTTCCGGAGACCCCTTCTCGGGAGAGGACTTTCTGATTCAGTTTGAGGGCACGGGGGATAATCTGGGCAGCATCTCCTTTGGAGACGGCTCCACGCTTACGCTGAACCTCACCAGCGTCATGGATGCCATGAAAACGGCGGGCGGAAATCTGGAGATACTTCTGACCAATGGCGGTTTTGCACAGGATCTTGAAACGCTTAAGAGCCACATGACGGCTAACCCGCTTTTTGCTGCGCTGGGCTTCGGCATCGTGGGCGTCAACGGAGGCAGCATCGTCCTCTCCGGTGATACGGATCTGGTTTACGTGTCTTCCGTGGATGGTACGGGCAGCGCGGACAATCCGGTCACGGACCAGTCCCTCAATTTTTACCAGGCCGTCATTGTGGACCAGGACCTTTATGTCCAGTCGGACGGTTCCATGGTGATCAAAAACCTGACTGCACCGGGAACTGGCCCGGGCCAGACGGGCACGGGCAACCTGATCGTCACTAATACGGCGGAGGATAAGGGAAGCATCGAACTTCAAAACAACCTCTTCCATGAAGGCACGGGAGTGGATACCTCTTTTGCCGGGGACATCAGCGGCCTGAACGGTGCTGCGGCCAACACGGACCTCGTCAAAACGGGAGCGAACAAACTCACCCTGTCCGGGAATGTGACGCTGGCCGGGGATATCATTGCGGAAGAAGGAACGCTTCAGCTTAACGGTACGGCTGACGTGGAAGCTCTGCATCTTAATTCCGCGGATGCGGACTCCCCTGCGGTGATTGGAGTAGGAGGCCGCGCGACGGCCCGGACGCTGGCAGGCGGCGGCAACGGCGGAAAGCTGGATATCGCTTCTTCCGGAACATTGACGCTGACAGGCGCTACCGACGGCCTTTCCCATACGGAAATTGCCGGAACCGGTACGCTGGCTATTGCGGAAGGCGCCTCTTTGGGGCTGGCTGCGGACAGTACGCTTTCCGGCGTGGTGCTGGACCTGGGCGGTGCCCTGAGCCTGGAGGCAGACGGCTCTGCCGGCGGACTGAACGGCTCCGGTTCCTTGGAACTGAATGGGCAGACTTTGCAAATTCAGGCGGCTTCCGGCCAGACGCATACATATGAAGGAACGCTGGGAGAAGGAACGCTGGATGTTTCCGGAGCGGGAACGCAGGTTTTGCGCAGCTCCGGCGCGGATACCGGTCTGACAATCAGCGGAGGGAATCTGGTTCTCCAGGGCAAGGCGGATGTGGACGGAGCCCGTCTCAGTTACGGCAATCTGGTCAACAGCGGCAACCTGACCATCCAGGCCAGCGACAACTCCCTGACGGCGGTCAATACCACTCTGAGCGTAGAGAACGTTTCCTTCAGCAGCGGGTCCTCCACCACCTTCACCTTGAATACTGATGCCGACATGACCGCCAGCTTCATTGAGGCCTCCGGCGACGTTGTCATTGAAGATGGCGCCTCTTTCCATGTCACCTCAATCCCGGATGTCAATATCACCTGGAAATCGGGCAATCCGATGGAACTTACGCTGATGGAACTCACTGGCGACGGAACGATTGACCTGGGAGAAAATACGCTGACAGTCGGAGGCCTTTTCCTCACCTATTACAAGAATGCCCATCTGGTGCAGGAAGGAGATAAGGTGGTTCTGAAAGCGGAAGAACAGACAGATAACGTTTATGCCGGCGTAGCGGACACGGCCAATTCCATGGCGGGCGCCAATCTGCTTTGGGATGCTGCCAGGCATGGTTCTATAGACCAGGCCGTCACGGATTTCCTGGGCGCCCTCAATAACGATATGCTCAATAATCCTTCCGCAGCCAGGCGTTCCCTGGCGGCGGCGGCTGGGAGCACGGTCAACGCGCTGGGGACGGC